>Ga0194122_10006132_pt1 | contig 10962 bp, 9 predicted proteins | sample TA2MahCa10mmetaG_FD_155487 | JGI IMG/M metagenome (GOLD analysis project Ga0194122, IMG submission 155487) | Freshwater microbial communities from Lake Tanganyika, Tanzania - TA2015021 Mahale Deep Cast 10m | ecosystem: Environmental > Aquatic > Freshwater > Lake | place: Tanzania: Lake...
CGAGTACCCGGGCCTCACCGGCGATCTCGCGCTGATGGGCAATCGCGACAATGCCACCTACAGCCTGCTGGCGACGATCACGCCGTCCGAGGCTGTCGATATCGAACTCTCGTACATGCGGGTCGAGCGTGAGGTGGGTAACCGCGCGGGCTGGAACATCAGCACCGGCGATGCGCAAAACAGCGGTAACTGCGGTCCGGCCGTGGCGCCGTCGACCCGCCTGCGTTACGTCTGCGGCACGCTGCCGCTGCTGCCACAGGCCTTCCAGACGGCCGCCTCCACGCGCCCCGTCGGTGCCAACTCGATCAACGTGCCGACACCGGGCTTCGTCAATGAAACCGACTTCTATCGCGCGGATATCGACTTCAAAGTTTCCGATGCGGTATCGGTCAGTTATCAGTACGGCAAGGTCGAGTCTGCCGGCCAGGAAATCAGCAATCCGGCCTCGAACGCGCTGAATCCGTCGTTTGGCCTCAACTTCTCGGCGCTTGCCGTGGGCCAGACACAGCTCGGCTTCTTCAATAGCGTGCAAAAAGAAGGCAGCACGAACGAGTTCGACAGCCACGAACTGCGTCTCGACTACGCACCCTCGGGCAGCCCGCTCAAGGCGGCGGTCGGCGCGTATCGCTCAAAGTTCAACGACGTCTACCGCTTCTACCTCGGCTCGTTGCCGAGGGGCCAGTTTCTGCCGAACGACCCCACCTCGGGGTTTCTCGACATGACGGGCTTCGCGTTTGGTCTGACCGACAAGACCAACATCGGCAAGACGACGGCGTACTTTGCGGCGCTGTCATATGACTTCACCGACAAGCTGACGGCGGGTGCCGAACTGCGCTACAGCAAAGAAGACAAGTCCGTCATCGACACTCGCGCGCGTGTCACGCTCGGCGACAACTTCAGCGACGTCATCCCGCGCTTCACGCTCGACTACAAGCTCGCCGAAGGCCGCATGCTCTACGCCTCGGTCGGCAAGGGCTTGAAGACCGGTGGTTTCAACGGCGTGACCGCCGGCTCCCTCACCATTCCGCTCGGTGAGCAGGCCTTCGGTCCCGAGACCAACCTGAGCATCGAAGTCGGCAGCAAGAACACGCTGATGGATGGTCGCATGTTGTTGAACGTCGCCGTGTACAACGTCGACTGGACGGACATGCAGATCCAGGCGCTGCCCTCGAACGCACCGGCAAACATCACCAACATTCCGGTCATCTACCGCAACATTGGTGACGCCCGCTCGCGCGGTATCGAGATCGAGACCTTGTTCCAAGCCACCGACAGCCTGTCGCTGAACTTTGGCGCCTCGTTCTCGGATCCGAAGTACAAGGATGGCACCACCTCGTTCCGTTTCGCGGGTCGCTGCGATGGCGTGGTTTGCCCGCTTAACACGGCCATCGGTGGCAAGACGCTGCCGCGCACGCCGAAGACGCAGCTCATCGGCGGTATCGAGTGGAACTCGACCATCGGCGATGGCATCGCGGTCTTCGCCCGCGGCGACGTGACCTACCAGTCGGAGATGCAGGTCGAAGAAATGAACATCGCGCAGATCGAGGCGCGTACGCTCGTCAATGCTCGTGTCGGCTTTGCCAAGAACAACTGGTCGGCCGACATCTGGGGCAAGAATATCTTCGACAAGGAGTACATCTCGAACTCCTTCTTCATCATCTCGGGCACGGGTTACAGCGTAGCCATGGGTGAGCGCCAGACTTATGGCGTGACCCTGCGCTACAAGTTCTGATCCACACCCTGATTCGTCACAGACGAGATAAGCGGGGCACCTTACGGTGCCCCGTTTTTTTTGAGCCTGTTTTTTGAGCCGGAACGAGTCAGGCGTCGAGTGCGAGCTCGGTCCCGGCCCCAGCGGCATTGCGCATCAAGCGCATGCCCGCAGCAAGATCCTGGGCAGTCACCCCGAGTGATTTGTAAAGAGTGATGTCGGCGTCGCTCTCGCGACCTGCGAGAGTGCCTGCGAAGACCTCGCCGATCTCCCCGCGCACATGCGATGCCTCGACGACACCTCGGGCGATCGCGCCCAATAACTCGCCTGCAGCAGCGAACGCCGCCTCACGATAATCGACGAAGAATCGTGCGCGACTGACGGTCAGATCATCGACCTCGGCTGTGGTCGGGATCGCTGAGCCCACAAGATTGAGATGCTGACCAGGGCGACACCACTCGCCGGAAATGAAAGGTGATTTCGCGGACGTGACCGTACAGATCACATCAGCACTCGAAAACGCCTCGGCAAGATCATCAGCCACTTGCCACGCCGGCCTCTGCCCTGCCGAATTTTTGTCGTTGGTCGTCACGAGCCTCGCAACGAGCTGCGCGGCCCGCGTTCGATCACGTGCCCAGATCGTCACGCGCTCGAAGGGCCGGACGCCGAGCACCGCCCGCGCGTGATGCCAAGCCTCCTCGCCAGCACCGACGATCAGCAATTGCCGCGAATCACCGCGGGCCAGTGCCGCCGTCGCCGCGGCCGTCATCGATGCGGTACGTATCGCTGTGAGCATGCCGCCCTCGATCAGCGCCATGGGCAGTCCTGTCGCAGCGTCAAACAGCATTACTGCGCCGACATGCGAACCGTGCGGATCACCTGCAGGTCGCTCGAACTTGGAGACAATTTTGACGCCGAAGCACTCGTTATTGCCGCCGAGGTAGCCGGGCATGAGACCGAGCTTGCCGGGTCGATTGGGGATCGGCATGAACTGACGCAGCGGCAACACACAGCGCCGCTCGGAAGTCGCGATCATCACCGTGCGCATCTCCTCGATGCATGCGGTGTAGCCGAGCAGCGCCTCGACATCCGAGCGCGTATAAATCCGCACGTTCAGCTCCGCGGCGGCAAGAAGCGCATCCGCTCCTGAATGGCCGCCACATTGTCCGGTCGCGCGAAGGCTTCGGGTATGGGTTCGCCGGGCTGGCGCACTCGCCCGATGGCGTTGAACCAGTCCTCCAGTCCAGGCGGCATGAAGACCCAAAAGAGTTTCATATCGGTGTCGCCGGTGTTGTCGATGCGATGTCTGGCATTGCGACAGAAGAGCACAGCGGAGCCCGGCTCGAGTGGCGTTGTCACCTCATCGATGGTGACGGTGCCATGCCCCTCATAAACGAAAACCAACTCGTGATTTTGCAAATGACCGTGCTCACGGATGTGGCACCCCGGTGGCAACAGCTGCGTGCCCGCCGAGAAATCTTCGTAGGGGGTGTTCTGCGGCGAAAATTTGACCGTGACGTAGCCGCGGGATGGCAAGGGCTGCCACAGCGACTGACCGTCGTCAGGGCCGCTCACGAGCGGATTGTTGGCTGAGGGGCTGCTCGCTAGCGCGCTGCCGCTATCGGAATTTTCTCCTGCCATTTTTGTTCTCCATGGATACGCGTACGCTGTTCGAGCAGGAAACCCAGCACCGCCGCGTTGTACTCGGCGGTCACCGTCTGCGGACAAAAGTGTCCGCCCTCTCGAAGTACGCAGAGTCGCGCACCCGGGATCCGCTGCGCAAGTTCTTCGGACAACAGCGATGGCGTGAGTTGATCATCGCGCGCACCGATCACGAACGTGGGTACGCGGATAGCGCCAAGCTGATGCCGCAGATCGTGCGACATGACCGCATTGAGACGGCCGAGTTCGACCTCGAGACCGGGAAACTCCGCCAACCTCGTCTCGAAAAAACTGCGCGCATCTTTGAAGCGATCGTTCAGATACCACGCGGGCGCCGCCAGCAAAGTGCCGGTCATCAAGTAATTGAGGGGACCGGAGTTGATCAAAATATCGCGCCGCGTATGGAAGGTCTGCACGAAAAGCGGCGTCGGCCCCGCCCAGCTGGCACTCAACACGAGCGAGGCCAGCCGCTCCGGTGCCCGCAGGGCAATGTGCTGGCCGATCGCACCGCCCGTCGAATGACCAACGAGATGCGCTTTCTCGATGCCAAGCGCATCCATGACGCGTAGCAGATCGTCGGCAAGATCGCGGGCATTGGAGATGATCGGTCCCGGGCCCGAACGACCGACGCCACGGTGATCGTGCAGGATGACGCGAAACTCGCGCGAAAAGTCTGCGACCTGCGCCGACCAGAAGCGACCACTGCCCCCGAGCCCGGCGACCAGTAGCACCGGCTCGCGAGCGTCATGCTCTGATCCGTATTCCTCGACATGGATTTCGACGTGGCCAATGGAGACTCGGCGCCCGTTGTTGGCGGCAGCAGTGGCATGACTCATTGAGCCATCTTCGCGAAGGCCAGATCCAGCAGCCAATACTTTATGCCGCCCCTCCCATGCACGGACGTTATGGCAGGTCGCGGCGATTCAATATTTGGCCTTCGAGAATGAAGTGGAATAGGCCGCTTCCGGTAATCCTCAGGTAACCGCCGATGGCGCTCAATCGCAGCCCGCTCAATCCCATCACTGACGAAGATATCTTGACCTACGAGCGCGATGGCTGCGTGCTGCTGCGCGGGGTCTGCAACGCCGAGTGGATCGAGCGGCTGATGCCGGTCGCCAAGCGACTTGTCATCGACAAGGAAGACTTTGGCCTGCTGCCCTCCTACCCCGGTCGCTACATGGCCCGCACGATCCCGGAGTTTCGCGAACTCGCGTTCGACGGTCCGCTGGCCGAGGCCGCCTGCCGGGTGATGGGCTCGCGCGAGGCGCACTTTTTCTTTGACGAAATCTTTGCCAAGGCACCGCGCTCACCTGAAAAGACCATTTGGCACACCGATCGCATGGGTTGGCCGGTGAGTGGAACAATGGTGCCGTCGCTCTGGATGCCATTGACTCGCATTACACACGCCAATTCCCTCGAGTGCATCGCTGGCAGCCATCGACAGGATGTGCGTTATTGGCTGTTCTCGCCAAACGCTCGCAAGATGATCAAACCTGCCGATCGCGTGCCGCACGTCGATTGCGAGCCTTGGCGTAACGACCCGCAATACCGTTTTCTGACCTGGGAAATGGAACCGGGCGATCTGCTCGTCGTGCACCCGTGGACACTGCACTATTCGGGCGGCAACCCTGAGGACTTCTGGCGCATTGCGATCTCGGTGCGCGTGTTTGGCGATGACATCCGCTGGGATCCCCGTCCCGACTGCGTCAACCTCGCCGGCATCAGCTTTGACGAAATGATTCCGGGCGAACGCCCCGCGGGTCCGCTCTGCCCGCTCGTCTGGTCTGCTGATGGACGGCGCGAAGGCGACTCGCACTTTCCGCGAGGTTTTGCGACGAGTTGGGCACGGGCCCGCAAGGAAGATGTCAATGAATACGACGTCTTCGAAAAAAGTCTTGCTGCGGCGCGCGCCGCAGCGAAATCAGGCTGAGGCGCGCGCTGCGCGACGAAACTCGGCGAGCACATGCTCGACGGCAGGTCGGGAGGCGGCCCCTGCTCGGTAGATGAGCCCTGCCTGGCGCTCGAGCGACGAGTCGAGCGGCAGCTGCACGATCTCGGGCTCGGTACCTGCAGCCCCGAGCAAGTGTGCCGGCAGCAGACTCAAAAATTTGCCGCTGCGAACCAGCGACATCATCAGATTGAGCGAATTGGTCCGGAACACATCGCGCGGCGCCGGCAAGCCCTCTTCAGAGAAATAACGCTCGAAGCTGTCTTGGGCGTGCGGCTGATCGGCGATCACCCAACGATGCTCGACGAGATCGCTGCGCGCGAGCGATTTGCGGCGGCCGAGCGGATGGCTGCGACCGGCCATCACCACCGGGCGCACGGTAATCAGCGGCTCGAGCACGTAATCAGCAGAGACCGTCACGTGCGGAAAATTCGAAAAAATCAGATCGAGCCGCCCGTCCTGCATATGCCGCAGCAGCTCTTCAAAGAATCCGTCGTTGACCACCATGGCAAGCCGCGGGTGCGCGTGCGCGAGGCTCTGCGCCACGCTTGCCGTGATATGCGTGGCGAACATGGAACCCACGCCGACATAGACCGTACCCGTCACGCCACGCTCGAGCTCGCGCACTTCGCGGGTCAAGCGCTGACAGGCATTCAGCACGATTTGCGCATGGTGATAGAGCGCAAGACCCGCTTCGGTCGGGGTCACGCCACGCGGCTTGCGCTCGAGCAGCTCAACCCCCAGTAAATCCTCGAGATTTTTGATGCTGCGGGTCAGCGCAGGCTGACTGATCGCCACACGCTCGGCCGCACGCGAGAGGTTCGCGCAGTCGACCACGGCCACAAAATGACGAAGCTGACGAAGTTCCACGGTGACCCCGGAGCCAATTCGGGCGACAGGCCGCTGCGATGCGACGGGTGCATGGATTGTGCCCCGGAAGTGATTGGCTTGGCTACGATAACGACGGCGACACTGCTGCAGAGAGGGGGCTATGAGCGATTGGGATTACATCATCGTCGGTGCGGGCTCTGCGGGCTGCGTGCTCGCCAATCGCCTCTCCGCCAATCCAGCGCTGCGCGTGCTGCTGCTCGAGTCAGGACCGGCCGACCGCTCGCCCTACCTGCATGTGCCGGCCGGGCTCATCAAAGCCGTCGGCAATCCGCGCTATGACTGGTGTTTGCTCGGCGAACCCGACCCGTCGCGTCATGACAAAGTCGACTTGTGGCCTGCAGGTCGTGTACTCGGCGGCTCAAGCTCCATCAACGGGATGCTGTTCGTGCGCGGCGGGCGGGAGGATTTCGATCACTGGGCGAGCCTCGGCAACGCGGGCTGGTCCTACGCCGATGTTCTACCGGCGTTTCGCAGTATCGAAAATTCCGAGGTCGGCGAAGCTGAGGTACGCGGCCATGACGGCCCGCTCTCCGTATCGCGCTTACGTACCACTCACCCCTTGGGCGAGGTCTTCCTGCGTGCCGCAAGTGAACTGGGTTTCGAGATCAACCCCGACTATAACGGTCGCACTCAAGAGGGCGTGTCACCGCCGCAGGTCACGCAGCACAAGGGCTGGCGATGCAGCAGCGCGCGCGCCTTTCTGGCGCCCGTCAAACAGCGACGCAATCTGACGGTGATGACCGGAGTCGATGTGGAGCAGCTGCTGTTCGAAGGCAGCAGTGCGCGATGCATCGGTGTTCAAACACGCCGCGGACGCTTCATGCTCGCGCCGCGAGGCGAAGTCTTGCTCGCTGCCGGCGCACTCGGCTCACCAAAGATATTGATGCTATCGGGGATCGGCGATCCGCTCGCCCTGCGCGAACACGGCATCGATATTCGGCTCGAGCGCGCCACCGTCGGTGCGAATCTGCAGGAGCACCCGAACTCGCTCGTCTGCGCGAATGTGAATATGCATACCTTCAACATGGACGCCAAACCCTGGCCCATGCTGCGTAACGCGCTGTATTGGCTGTTCACGGGCCGCGGGCCCGCCTCCAGCCCCTATCCGCATGCGGTCGGGTTTCTGCGTTCATCGCCCGACGAACCAAGCCCCGATCTGCAATTTTTGTTCGGGCCGTTTGCCTTTTCGTTCGACGAGCGCGGCATCCTGCCGTATCTCGGGCCGGCAGTTTCCATTGTCGTGAACACCTGCCGACCGCGTGCGCGCGGGAAAATCACGCTGCGCAACGCCGATCCCTCTTCACCCGTGAAGATCACCCATTCTTTGCTCGCCGACGAAGATGATCTGCGTCGTCAGGTCGCCGGCTGCCGCATCGCCCGCCAACTGCTGCAGGCGAAGGCCTTCGCTCCTTACGTGACCGGTGAATACCTGCCGGGTCCGAGCGCCGATGACGACACAGCTTGGCAGGAACATATTCGTCGCACGAGCTTTCTCGGCTATCACCCGGTCGGCACCTGCCGCATGGGTGTCGATACCAACGCCGTCGTCGATCCGCGACTGCGCGTGCGTGGCGCCACCGGCCTGCGCGTCGTCGATGCCTCGGTCATGCCGACTTTGATCTCGGCCAATACCAACGCAGCCACCATGATGATCGCCGAGAAAGCGAGCGGCATGATTCTCGAGGATCGGAGTCACGAGCGATGACCACGCAGCGCGAGGCTCACCAACGCTGCGCGCAAAATCCCTCGCGTTTTTGGCTAGATGCTGCGCAAGCCATCAGTTGGGATTGCGCACCGACAATCGGTTGCGAAACTCGTGACACCCCCTCGGGGCGCTGGTTTGCCGATGGTCAACTGAACGCCTGCTATAACGCCGTCGATCGTCACCTCGAGGCCGGACGCGGCGAGCAAGTCGCGCTCGTGCAGGTCAGCGCCATCACCGGTAGCGAATCGCGCTACACCTATCGCGAACTGCGCGACGAGGTCGCCCGAGTCGCCGGTGCCCTTCAAAGATTGGGCGTCGTCGCCGGCGATCGGGTGATTCTGTACATGCCGATGGTGCCCGAAGCGGTGTTCGCCATGCTGGCCTGCGCCCGTCTCGGTGCAATCCACTCGGTCGTGTTCGGTGGGTTTGCCGCGCGCGAACTCGCCGTGCGCATCGATGACGCCGCACCACGAGTTGTGCTGTCTGCCTCATGCGGGCTGGAGCCCGGTCGCATAGTCGACTATCACAGCCTGCTCGTCCGCGCGCTCGATCTCGCGGCCCACAAGCCTGCGCATTGCGTTGTGCTGCAACGCGAGCAGTCGCCCGCAGCGCTGCGACCCGGTCTTGATCTCGATTGGCGCGATTTCATTGACCGCGCGCCTGCCGCAGCACCCGTCTCGATGCCCGCCCACGCGCCGCTTTATGTGCTCTATACCTCGGGCACCACAGGCAAACCCAAGGGCGTCGTGCGTGACACCGGCGGCTATCTCGTGGCGCTCGAGTGGTCGATGCAATATGTGTTCGACACCGCGCCGGGCGAAACTTTCTGGGCGGCTTCCGACATTGGCTGGGTGGTCGGACACTCGTACATCGTCTACGGTCCCTTGGTGCATGGCTGCACGACCGTGCTGTTCGAAGGCAAGCCCGTCGGCACACCCGATGCAGGCACCTATTGGCGAGTCGTCGAACGACATCGCGTGAATACTTTGTTCACGGCACCGACCGCCCTGCGTGCCATCAAGCGCGAAGACCCGCAGGGCCTGCTGATGCGTTCGAGCAAACTCGACTCGCTGCGTGCGCTGTTTTTGGCGGGCGAGCGCGCAGATCCCGATACCGTGCGCTGGGCCGGCGAGCTGCTGCGCATTCCCATCGTCGATCACTGGTGGCAAACCGAGACCGGCTGGCCGATGGTCGCTAACGGTCTGGGTTTTGAACCCACGCCCGTGAAACCCGGCAGCCCGACTCTGCCATTGCCCGGGTATACCCTCGATGTGCTCGATGCCGATAATCAACCCCTGCCCACCGGCGCACAGGGCTCGCTGGCCGTACGCCTGCCTTTGCCGCCCGGCTGCCTGCCCTCGCTCTGGAACAACGAGCAGGGATTCTTTGACGCCTATCTGCGCGAGCATCCGGGTTACTACCGGACCGGCGATGGCGGCTATCTCGATGAGGATGGCTACGTCTTCGTAATGGGTCGTATCGATGACGTCATCAACGTCGCCGGGCATCGGCTCTCGACGGGCGAACTCGAGCAAGCCATCGCCGGACACGCAGCCGTCGCCGAGTGCGCGGTGATAGGCGTCGCCGATGCGCTCAAAGGTACGGTGCCCGTCGGTCTCGTGGTACTGAAAACAGGCATCACGCGGACCGTCGCAGAAGTCAGCGCAGAGTTGATCACCCGCGTGCGCGAAGAGGTCGGGCCTGTCGCGAGCTTTCAGCGCTGCCATGTGGTGGCGCGATTGCCAAAGACGCGCTCCGGAAAAGTCTTGCGGGCAACGATGCGCGCCATCGCCGACGGCAGACCCTACGAAATTCCGGCGACCATAGAAGACCCGGCAGCACTCGACGAAATCCGTGCCAGCCTCAAAGCGCGTTGACGGCGATCGAGTCCGATACACTCTGTGGTCCGACGTTTTTCTTGAGCGCAACGATGCGAGCCTTGGCCGGTACGATTACCTATTTCAGCGCTGCGGGTGAATCCGGGCGCGAGTGGTTCGATGACCTATACCACTACGGCGCGAGGACTAGCGTATCGCGGCATGACCGCAGCGCATGGTCAAGTCGACGAACTGATCGCCTTGGCGCAGCCGCTCGACTATCTCGGCTTGCATCCGCTGGTGACGGCTACACCAACTCGAAATCGGCCAATGGTGAATCGGGCCTTTTGGCCTATCCGTCGGCCATCGAGGTCGCTTACTTGGGTGACGAAACGATCCGCGTCGAAGCGGGCGAATTTGCGGGACGTCATTACCAGCTGCGCTGCCAACCGCAGTGGCCCGTCGCCAATCTTTGGGTCAACGGCGATGACGCTTTGTTTCTTCGTCTGACATGGGAACTGAACCAATCGCGATATGAACTCACGCAGCTACGAAAGATTCCTTGAAAAGATGCATACCCGGATGCATGAGATTTCGGCTCATGCGCATCGCCCGCGATAATACATTGACTACTCAACCTCCACCTGACACACCGCCTTCATCGCCCGAGCCACGGCCTCTTCGCGCGTGGCGGGCGCAGGCAGCCGGGGCAAAGATAACTGCGAGGGCAGCAACAATGAGGCCACCCGCGCGTTACGCGCGAAGTTGGTGTGTTGCATGGGATTACCCTCGCCGTCTTCATCGATCGAGGCCTCGATCACGCCCAGCACGCGACCGGAATAAGACATCACCGGGCCACCAGAATTACCGTGCTGGATCGGAATCGATACCTGCAGAAGCGTTGACTCCTCATCGAACCCCGACAGCGACGACACACTGCCCTCGGTGAATTTGACCTCCGACCCCAACATGCCGGGCGAAGGGAAGCCGACCGTGAGGGCGCGCATGACTTCACGCATCCCTCGTCAGAGTTCTATCCAGAATTCAACGCCGCGATCCGCGCCAAGATCAACGAATGGTATCCGGCTGAATAAGTCGTCTCGGTGACTGCATTTCATTATCACGTCTTCGGATAAAGCTTCGGGAACTAGCGCTGGACCATAGCGGCGTGATGCCGCAGGTGATCCTCAATGAAAGTCGAGATGAAGTAATAGCCGTGGTCTTAACC
>Ga0194122_10006139_pt1 | contig 10956 bp, 12 predicted proteins | sample TA2MahCa10mmetaG_FD_155487 | JGI IMG/M metagenome (GOLD analysis project Ga0194122, IMG submission 155487) | Freshwater microbial communities from Lake Tanganyika, Tanzania - TA2015021 Mahale Deep Cast 10m | ecosystem: Environmental > Aquatic > Freshwater > Lake | place: Tanzania: Lake...
AATTGCAATAATTCTACAATAGGGGTATCTCCCGTTCCCCAAGCCAGGTTTCCTTTTCCATTGCCAGGAGTTTGCCTGTCCTTGGTGTGCATACTTAAAATTCGAGCATGTTGCTTTTCAACCAAAGCGATCAAATCCGAATGACCAGCCGCTATGTAATGACCTGCATCTAGATTCAGACCATTTTTCGAGCTTTGGGCCAAAGCAGTATCCCAAAAAGTAAAGGTCTCTTGTTCGTGCCCGTGATAGCCTACTGACATGCCTTCTTGTTCCCCCATTTTCCCTAAGCGTAAGGTTTGATCGTCATTGGAAGGATGTTCTAAGGTCACGTGACTTGCTCCCAGTGCTTTGGCTGCACGCAAGCCATAGACCACTTCCACATCCGAATTGTTGGCCCCAAAGGCATTGGGCTTGAAGGCATAGATCGAAACTCCCGCATCCTTGTACATTTTGCCTACCTGTTCAAACTTCTTCATGTCTGCCTTGGCGCGCCATTCGGCCACTGTTTTGTTGAAGGCCGCACTTTGGGCTTGGAGGTCTGCGAGTTCTTTTTTTTCATCTTCGGTTAATGCTTCCCCACGACGTTGCTTTCCTCCCAATTGAAAAATTCGAGAGCGATTGAAGCTAGGCATAGGCATTCCAGCAAAACTTTCAGCAGGATCTCCCATCAATTCAATGGATGATATCCCCGAATCCAGTATGTATTGGAGGGTTGCCTCAGCACTTTGGTCGGCCATAGAGCGATAGGAGTAGGTGATGCAACCGATCTGAACTCCATTAATCATGGAGTTGGGCTTTCCAAGGGATTTAATCAAGGCAGGAGCTCCTTGGAGCCAAGCGGGAGCAGTGATGGCACTAACTATGCCTAAGGCAGATTTTTGAAGGAATTCTCTACGTTTTGTCATGAGGTTCAGATTTATCAAAGGATACAGAGAAAATATACTGGGAATGGTTTCTAATTCCAATAAAAAAAGGACCAGCGGTCAAATCTAACCCACTTTCGCAAATGCAAAAGGTTTGGTTAGTAGCACACACTATTTAGCTGACGCTTCTGTTCAATACCCTGCAGCTTTGTCATCGCCCCTTGGATCGGCCCCTCCCTCTAACTTGCCGCTAGGTAAGACCAATATGGCATCCACTTTACCAATTATGGGACTATTTCCTTCATTGATCAAGTAAGCTCTTGACTTAAGGATTTGAAATAGGGTAGTATCAAAGCCTTTGGGTTCAAAATTGACCAAGTCGGGCAACCACTGGTGATGAAATCTTGGAGCACTTACCGCTTCTTGCATGCCCATATGAAATTCATACACATTCAATATGGCCTGCAACACCGAGGTGATGATGGTGGATCCTCCAGGAGTACCTACCACCATGGATAGTTTTCCATCTTTTTCTACGATGGTAGGTGTCATGGAACTCAACATGCGCTTGCCTGGAGCAATGCTATTGGCTTCTGCACCTATTAATCCGAACATATTGGGTGTTCCAGGTTTGGCACTAAAATCGTCCATTTCATTGTTCATAAAAAACCCAAGTTCATCCAAATACACCTTGGAGCCATATCCTCCATTCAAGGTAGTGGTCACGGAGACGGCATTTCCTTCGGCATCTACTATGGAGTAATGGGTAGTCTCCATACTCTCAGAAAATAGAATTTCTCCTTTCCCCACCTCAGTGGATGGGGTAGCACGTTCAAAAGAAAAATTACTCATTCTTGACTTTAGATAAGTAGAATCAAGAAGTTGATTTACAGGTATTTTTACAAAGTCAGGATCTCCTAAATAATAGTTTCTGTCTGCATAGGCCCTCCGCTCAGCTTCTACCAATACTTGGATGTATTCAGGAGTATGATGTCCCAAATCCTGAAGTGGATACGGTTCGAGCATTTTGAGAATTTGTGCAAGGGTAATACCCCCTGAACTGGGTGGAGCCATGGAAATGATTCGAAGGTCTTTGTAGTTAAACACAATGGGATCTCTCCAAACGGCTCGATACTGAGCCAAATCTTTTTTGGTAATTATGCCTCCCATTTTTTTGAGGTGACTTACCAATTGTTTTCCTGTAGTACCGGTATAAAATTCATCCTTGCCCTTCTCTGCAATCCGTTGGAGGGTCTTGGCTAAAACGGGAATTTTTAAGGTGTCTCCAGCCTGGATTTCTTGCCCAAAAAAGGTTTGGGGGCCATTTATTTTGATAAAAGCCTCTCTTTGGGATCTCAAACTTTGGGCTTGTCCTTTGGTAACCACAAATCCTTGGTTGGCCAAGTCAATGACGGGTTGAAGGATTTCTTTTGGACTTAGCTTACCAAATTTTGCTTGGGCCTCAAAAATACCTGCTATGGTACCTGGGACCCCAGAGGCAAGGGCTCCTGTGGTACTCAATTGGGGCATGAAATTCCCGTTTTCATCCAAATACATATCTTTGGTAGCAGCTAGTGGAGCCTTTTCTCGGTAATCCAAGGTCCCAATTTTCCCATCCGCCATACGGTAGACCAAAAATCCCCCTCCTCCTAAATTTCCTGCTACAGGAAAAGTGACTGCCAAGGCCATTTCGGTGGCCATCATGGCATCAAAGGCATTGCCCCCCATCTGTAAAATTTGAATCCCAATTTTGGAGGCTTCTTCTCTAGCAGACACGACCATGGCCCGATCAGCAACCAAGCCTTGGTGGATAGCAGGACCTTGGGAAAAAGCAAATGAATTTGAACAATAACAGGCGAAGAGAAGAAGCAGGTACTTGAAAGCACTTTTCATGAGGAAAGGTCGGTTTTTAGATTAGGACTAAAGTAAGGAGAATTCCTGTAAGGAAGTAGATGCTGGAATTTACTCCATCTCTGGTTTAAGTTATGTGGGATGGGCTTCCTGTCAAAACTCTTTTGGCCTTCTGGGAGTTAGAATGCTTAGCAAAGGAGATTTTCTTTGCCAAAACCAAGATAAAATTATCAGGAAAGGATGTCTTAAGCTAGGATTTGTATCCTTCTTACCTAGAAATAAGGTCTTTCTATATAATTTTGAATAATCAATGACAAAGTCCATGCAGAAAAATAAGAAAATCTTCTTGTTCCTTTTTGTCTTGTTTATGTTGGCCATTCTCTATTTGAGTTTTGATATATCTAGGAGAACTACGTTTCCAGGATCCAAAGGAAATTTGAAAGAGCGTATTTCTAAAGAAGTTGATTAGGAAAAAAAATGATTGGAAAAAAGATTGATGTAGAGAAGTTGGATCTGGAGTTGATGAAAGAAAAAACTACAGAAAATCCTGGGATATTGCCCTATGCGCATCACTCTGGAAGTGCCTTGATCAAGCCCGAAGACAAAGGGAAAATTACAGGTAGGGCAGTGGCCGCCATGCATAGCCAAACTGACATGCAAATGGCCCAAATCTATGATCAGATGCAACTTTTAGCGGAGCAAGCCAAAAAAATTAAGGCTAGGGTAGAGGTATCCGAACGTATTTACCAGGCATCTATATCCTTCGAGCCCTTAATTAATCATAGGTATTTTTTGTATCAAAAAACAGATGGTATGGATTTTTTAAGCATGATTGCACCGGAAGAATGGGGTAGAAAAAAAGACTGGGCCCATTTTATTGCTGAAATAAAATTATTGGCTGACCATACCTGGGAAATTCTCAGAGACAATACTTAATTCCATGGAACATTTGATGACGCGCCAACTTGACCTTATTCTTAGGGAAGGAGGGGCGAGTTACGATGGGCAAGTGATCTTACCGGTGTCAAGGAAAAAAGTAGACACCACATCTTCTTCCTATTTAAATGAAATCCTAAGTAGTCTGGGAGGATTAGGCGAATTTCCTCTTTTGGAAAAAATCAATTTTGATTTCCAATTAGACAAGCATGTTCTAATCTGGGACGATGAATTGGAGTTCCAAAGGTATCGTGGGATCACCTTGAAGTCTGAATTCTATTTGGATCACCCTTTTTCCTTTGTAGAAGGACACAAAAGACTGTGCAGAACCTTTGAAAAAGAAGCTCTCAAGGTAGGTTTGCTACCTAGAGTTTGGGCTGGACCACCCTTGGCGGAGCATGTTTTTGGTAGAGCTTCTCCTACCGGAGATTTTTTTGGAAATGGTGCCACAGGCTGGAAGCTTAAAGCATACACCAGTTTTCAAATAGACTTGCTTACCACCGCTTTTGGATATTCCTTGATCCGATTATCTCCTTATGAAACTCTAATGACCGGAGGATCACTAAAAAGATTGGATCAACTTCTAATTAACCCCAAAGAAGAACAGCGTAGCATCATCTACCAATGGCTGATGAGAAAACTTGGAAAGGGATAATTAGGCAAATAAGCCAAACATTTCCCGCTCTATTTTTTCTACGATAAATGAAAAATCTCCTGCTCGCTCTACAAAATCCAATTCATTGACATCAATTATGAGGAGCTTTCCTTCCTTGTAATTGGATATCCATTCCTCGTAATGTGCATTGAGATTTTTCAAGTAATCTATTCGCATGGCTGTTTCGTATGATCTTCCTCTTTTTTCGATTTGACCTACCAACTTAGGAATATCTGCCTTGAGGTAAATGAGTAAATCTGGAGCATTGACGTGCGAAATCATGGAATGGAAAAGATTGGTATAATTCGCATAATCTCGCTCATTGAGTAGCTTACTTTTGTAAAGATTGGCAGCAAAAATATAAGCATCCTCGTAAATGGTACGGTCCTGAATAGTAGGGGTTGAACTCGCTTGAATTTTTTTCAATTGATTGAATCTTGAATTCAAAAAGTACACCTGGAGATGGAAGGCCCAGCGCTTCATGTCTTCGTAGAAATCTGGCAGGTAGGGATTGTCATCCACGGCCTCAAATTCGGCTTTCCATCCGTAATGCTTGGCTAATTTTTCGGTTAGGGTGGTTTTACCGCTACCAATATTTCCTGAAACAGCTAAATGCATCTTTTTGGGAAATTATTATTTAAATCTATTGGAAACGGACTTCTCTTTACTTTCGGGGTGGTAGATGTAAAAACCTTCCCCTGATTTTACTCCTGTATATCCCGCCTCTACCATATTTACCAATAAAGGGCAAGGGGCATATTTGGGATTCCCAAAACCTTCCTGTAGAACTCTTAGAATGGATAAACATACGTCCAAACCAATAAAATCAGCCAATTGCAATGGGCCCATGGGGTGGGACATTCCCAGTTTCATCACGGTATCTATTTCTTCCACACCTGCTACACCTTCGTGTAGGGAATATATGGCTTCGTTAATCATAGGAATCAAAATCCTGTTGGCCACAAAGCCCGGATAGTCGTTTACTTCTACAGGAACCTTTTCTACTTGCTTAGATAGATTCATGATTACCTGAGTAGTTTCTGCTGAGGTAGCATATCCTCGTATCACTTCTACCAACTTCATTAAGGGTACTGGGTTCATAAAGTGCATCCCAATGACTTGGGAGGGTCTTTGGGTACTAGCAGCTATTTTTGTAATCGAAATGGAAGAGGTATTAGACGCCAAAATGGCCTTCTTTGGAGCATGTTCATCAAGTTGTCTAAAGAGATCCAATTTTGTAGGCAAATTTTCAGTGGCGGCTTCAATTACCAAGTCGGCTTCTTTTACTCCTGCAGCTAAATGTGTAAAAAGATGAATGCGTTTCAATGCAGCCAATTTTTCTGATTCTTGCAAAACACCTTTTCCAACCTGTCGGTCCATGTTTTTGGAAATGGTAAGCAAGGCCTTTTGGAGTTGTTCTTGAGTAAGATCAACCAGGGCCACTTCAAAGCCAAACTGCGCAAATAGGTGTGCAATTCCATTGCCCATGGTACCTGAACCAATGACCGAAATAGTTTTCATTTCAATTGATTTTATAAAAATTAAGTTGGGTTAATTTCTGAATTTATGCAATCAAAACTACAGCTAAGACTAGCTAATTCCAACATGAATGCTGTCTTTCCTGACAGGAGGTGACTGTATTTCTTTTATCTATTCCACAGGATAAATTTTTACCTTTAGCACATGAAAGAATTAGGACGAGTCAATCGACTATACATCAATAGGTTTACAGATTTTGGTGCCTACTTGGCCTTAAGCGATGGAGGAGAGGTACTCCTTCCTCAAGGGTATTTGACTGGGGAAGAACAGGAGGGAGACGAACAGGAAGTTTTTGTATACACCGATAGTGAGGATCGTCCAGTAGCTGTAAAAGACACCCCTTTACTTCAATTGGATGAGTTTGGGATGTTGACTTGTAAGGAAGTCACCTCTTTCGGTGCATTTATGGAATGGGGATTATTGAAAGATTTGCTTGTTCCTAATGCAGAAATGGCCAAACCTATGGTAGCAGGTCAACAATATTTGGTTAAAGTTTGCGTGGATTATAGATCCAATCGTCTTATTGGAGTAAGTAAATACAGGGAATTTATCTATCCCGCGCCCAAAGATTATGTGCTGGGAATGGAATGTAAGGGGTTAATATTCGAAAAAACGGAGTTAGGGTATAAGGTTTTATTAGAGGATAGGTACGAGGGTCTGCTGTATGCCAACGAGGTGTTTGAAGAGGTAAACCTAGGAGAAATACGAAAGCTTTGGGTAAAAAAGCGTAGAGAGGATGGTAAATTAGACTTAAAATGGAATTCCTTTGGGAGGGTTAAGTACGAGGAGGGTGCGGAAAAGATTCTAAAGCTGCTCCAGGAGAAAGGATTTTTACCTCTACATGACCGCTCGGACCCAGAAGCGATCAAGTCCCAATTAGGCATGAGCAAAAAGCAATTCAAGCAGTGCATAGGTCAGCTTTACAAAGCTCGAGAAATAGTTATTCATGAAGATGGCATTTCCTTATCTCGAGACTAGTACTTGCTTTAAATTCACTTCTTCCAAAAAAATCCCATAACGAAGTGGTCATAGATTTAGAAAAATTTTCAAAAGAAAGTAGCTCCGACTACCCTGCCAACAAAAAACTAAAGGACAAGATCAAAGCGATCCGTCCTAAAAATTTAGATGAGAAGTTTCATCAGGAGCATGAGGAAGTTTTTGCTAGCTTGGATTGTTTGGACTGTGGCAATTGTTGTAAAACGACCAGTCCTATCCTTCTTCAGACCGATATCGATCGCTTGGCAAAAATTTTTAGAATGAAATCCAGTGAATTTGTAAATACCTACCTCTACCAAGACGAAGAAGGGGATTTTGTATTTAAAAGTGCTCCCTGTCCCTTTTTAGGCTCAGATAATGCATGTTTGGTCTACGAAAGTCGCCCCAAAGCATGTCGAGAATATCCACATACCAACAGGAAAAATATGTTTGGTATTCTGGACTTGACTTTAAAAAACACCTTGGTTTGTCCGGCCGTACACAAAATTTTTTATGAGATCGGCAAAGAATATAAGAAGTAATGGAATAGTTTTGCTTTTTTAGCAATCAAACCTAGGAAAATAACCATGAAGTTTAATGAGAGTCAGTTTTTAGGAGTAGATGTGGGGGGAACCCATGTTAAAATTGGTTTGGTAGACAGATCCGGGGATCTTCTGGAATTTCACAAAGAAGATACCACCTCTTACCGAGAGCACAGTTCTGGGTTTGGAGTAAATTTTGTTTCTATCTTGGAAAAATACCTCAAACTTTATCCTCAGATTGGAAAAGTAGGAATTGGTCTTCCTGGCATGATCAGTAAGGATAGAACTACCCCATTAGAAATTCCAGCCATTCCTGATTTAAATAATTTTCCGCTTCAGGCAACCTTAAAAAGATCATTTCCTGAGCATGATTTCTATTTGGAAAATGATGCAGCTGCAGCTGCTATTGGTGAGTTTCATTTTGGAAAGGGAGAGGTTTCAGATAATTTTCTTTTTATCACCATGGGTACAGGTATAGGGAGTGCCCTGGTTTTAGACGGGAAAGTATTTAAAGGTTCCAGAGGAAATGCTTTAGAGATGGGACACATGCTTTCTAGAGGAAATGCAGGTTTAGAGACCCTGGTGGGAAGAAAAGGGATTTTAAAAATAATGGGAAATCTAATTGCTGCTTATCCTGAAAAAGCAGGCAACTTGGTAGGAAAGGAATTGGGTACCCATCTATTAGTAGATACTGCTAGAGAAGGCAATGAAGTGTCCCTTATGGTTTTTAAAGAAGTGGGAGAAATCCTCAGCGAGGCCATAGTTTCCACTATTCGGGTGCTCGATGTAACGGATGTGTATTTTGGAGGAGGAATTTCTGCTGGACTTGAATTTATGATGCCTACCATAGATTACAATACCAGAAAATACCTCACGTCCTATTATTTGAAAGATTTACGCTTAAAAAAAGCTACCCTAGAGAATAATGCCGGTACTTTGGGGGCTGCAGCCCTCTGCTTTATGGATTCAGGTTTGTAATGGTCACTTCGGAGACTTTACTGAGTGCGTTCATTCTAAAAAGAACCTTTAAGGGTTCTTTTTTTGCTTCCACACCTTGACAGTCCCCACTGGGTTCTAGAAAATAAAAGAAAAAACTTTGGCTCTTATCGACCAATTCTACCCGATCTGGTCTTCCAAAAGTTTTAATTAAGGCTTGGTTATCTATTCCCAAAAACTGATTTTTAATTGTTCGGAGCTCTTCTAGGTCTTTGACTCTTAATCCTTTGCATCCATAGCGATCTGCTTTCCAATTTTCTAAATCAATCTTTCCCGCATCTACCGCACTACTGCATGACCCAAAGAAGAATAGGAAGAGAAGAGAGGCAAGTGAAAAGGGAAAATACTTCATGAATCGTATAAAATATTCTTCAAAGATGGGGTGTTTTTTGAAATCCTTCTTAAGCCTTGAAACTTATTCTCAATTTTGACAGCACCTGTCTATTTTGAACTTCTTTTTTAGGGAGAAGGTTCAAGCAAATCGGTTATATTCGCAAAATCAATCCATTTATTCATGTATTACAGATTCGGGAAAGTTTTCTACTACCTAAGCCTTACGGTCTTCATTGTTTCTTTGATGTATTTCTATGCTGCCTTGCCCGATAAATTTGGTTTTACTGCCGACGATCAGGGGATAATTATTCAGGAATGGTCGAAGGATACTTTCTTCTACACCTTGTTGATTGCATTTTTAGGGAGCAACTTGCTTACCTTGATTCTTCCAAAGGCGCTAGAAACAAAAACGAGTTCTAGACTACATCGTATTTTTCCCATTGGAGATCCTTACCGAGACTACATGCTCACCTGGTTTTACACCTTTGGCGCTTGGATCAATGTGAATTTGGGATTGGCCGGCTTTGTGGTACAAACCCTCAATGACCCAGTTGGACTAGGTGTAGATGCCTACAGTCTTTGGTTTTATTTGGCCCCAAGCCTTTTAGTGATTTGGGTCATAGGTTTATTTATACTGCTTTTGAGAAAAATTAATTTAGCTAAGCAAAAAGGATAATCGGCCATGTCGCAAGAAGCAAACTATACAGAAGACAGCATCAAATCCTTAGATTGGCGAGAACACATCCGGTTACGCCCTGGAATGTATATTGGTAAATTAGGCGATGGAAGTGCTCAAGACGATGGAATCTATGTCCTGGTCAAGGAGGTAATAGATAATTCCATTGACGAGCACATGATGGGGCATGGCCGCATCATTGATGTCAAGATTACAGAGCATAAAGTGGAAGTGCGGGATTATGGTCGTGGAATTCCACTTGGAAAAGTCATCGACTGCGTTTCAAAAATCAATACGGGAGGAAAATATGACTCTGGTGCTTTTCAAAAATCTGTCGGCCTAAATGGGGTGGGTACAAAAGCCGTCAATGCTCTTTCTGACTTTTTTAGAGTCCAATCCATACGCGAAGGGGAAACCAAGATTGCTGAATTTGAAAAGGGGATATTGATCCAAGACGCTCCTGTAGAGAAAACCTCAGAACGGAATGGCACCAAAGTGATATTTTCTCCTGATGCCTCTATTTTTAAAAATTACCATTTTATTCCAGAATATTTAGAAAATCAGATCTGGAATTATGCGTACCTGAATGCAGGTTTGACCATCAATTTCAATGGAAAAAAGTTTTTTTCCGATAAAGGTCTCTTCGACCTCTTGTCCAACAAAGTCGACGAAGAGAGTTTACGTTACCCCATTATCCATTTAAAAGGAAACGATATTGAATTGGCCATGACCCATTCGGGAAGCTATGGAGAAGAATACTATTCATTTGTCAATGGGCAATATACCACGCAAGGAGGTACCCACTTGGCAGCTTTTCGTGAAGCCTTAGTAAAAACAATTCGTGAATTCTTTAAGAAAGACTTTGACGCAGCAGATATCCGTCAATCGGTAGTAGCCGCTATAGCCGTAAGGGTGCAAGAACCTGTCTTCGAATCTCAAACCAAAACAAAGCTAGGTTCTCAAAATATGGGCCCCGATGGGCCTACCTTGAGAACCTTTATCAATGATTTTATAAAGACTGAGCTGGACAATTACCTCCATAAAAATCCTTCTACAGCAGATGCGCTATTGAAGCGGATTTTACAATCGGAGAGGGAAAGAAAGGAAATCTCCGGAATCAAAAAATTAGCCAATGAACGGGCGAAAAAGGCAAACCTGCACAATAAAAAACTAAGGGACTGTAGAGTGCACTACGATGATCCCAAGGCCGAAGAAGATGTGAAAAATAAATCCATGTTGTTTATCACTGAAGGGGATTCGGCCTCGGGCTCAATCACCAAGAGTAGAGATGTGCAGACGCAGGCCGTGTTTTCCCTTCGGGGTAAACCTCTGAATTGTTATGGCATGACAAAAAAGGTGGTGTATGAAAATGAGGAGTTTAACCTGCTTCAGCATGCACTCAATATTGAAGATGGGATTGAAAATCTCCGTTACCGGAAGATAGTTATTGCCACGGATGCGGATGTGGACGGAATGCATATTCGTTTGCTGATAATGACCTATTTCCTTCAATTTTTCCCTGATTTGGTTAAAAATGGACACCTTTTTATTCTTGATACTCCTTTGTTTAGGGTCAGAAATAAAAAGGAA
>Ga0194122_10006141_pt1 | contig 10953 bp, 9 predicted proteins | sample TA2MahCa10mmetaG_FD_155487 | JGI IMG/M metagenome (GOLD analysis project Ga0194122, IMG submission 155487) | Freshwater microbial communities from Lake Tanganyika, Tanzania - TA2015021 Mahale Deep Cast 10m | ecosystem: Environmental > Aquatic > Freshwater > Lake | place: Tanzania: Lake...
GAGCGGCGCCGAGATCTGGGACATGGACGGACGCCGCTTCGTCGACATGACGATTGGCGGCATCGGGGCCTGTGTGCTTGGATATGCTGACCCGAATGTGGACGATGCCGTGCGCGAGGCGATCGGGCGCGGTGTGGCCACTTCACTCAACTGTCCAGAAGAGCCCGCGCTGGCCGATCTGCTGTGCGAACTGCATCCGTGGGCGGACATGGTTCGCTACCTGCGCTGCGGAGGGGAAGCGATGGCCGCGGGTGTGCGCATCGCGCGCGCTCGAACGAGAAAAGACAAGATTGTTTTTTGCGGATACCACGGTTGGCACGATTGGTATCTGTCCGCCAATCTGGCGCACGGGAGCCAACTGGACGGCCACCTGTTGCCCGGCCTCGATCCGGCGGGCGTGCCCCGCGCGCTGGCCGGAACCGCAATTCCGTTCACCTACAACGATCTCGCCGGTCTGGAGAAAGCGCTGGCTGCTGCCGGTGACGGCTTGGCAGCCATTGTGATGGAGCCGATCCGCGCCATCGAGCCCGCGCCGGGCTTTCTCGAACGTGTCCGGGATGAAGCGCATCGCCGCCAGGCGCTGCTGGTTTTTGACGAAGTGAGCGCCGGGTTCCGGTTGAACACCGGCGGGGCGCATCTGACGTTGGGTGTGGATCCCGATATCGCGGTATTCGCCAAAGCCATTGGAAACGGCTATCCGATGGCAGCCGTGATCGGCACCGGCGATGCGATGCAGGCCGCGCAGGGCACGTTTGTGAGTTCCACGAACTGGACGGAACGCACGGGCCCGGCGGCGGCGCTGGCTACGCTCGCCAAGCACCGCCGGCTCGACGTGGGGCCGCGGTTGGTCAAAACAGGATATAGCGTCCAGGCCGTGTGGCGGCAGGCTGCCGCGGATGCCGGACTCGCCATCACAATCGGTGGCGGTTTGCCGCCGTTCTCCCGCTTCACGTTTGACTATCCGGAGCCATTGCCGATCCGCACGCTATTCACGCAGAGCATGCTCGATCGTGGTTTCCTCGCCGGCAACGCGTTCTACTCGATGTACGCACACACGCCGGATCACGTGGCTCAGTATGGCGCCGCGGTCACCGAAGTGTTCCACGAAATTCGCAAAGCGATCGACGCGGGCACCGTAGCGCAGCTATTGCGCGGACCCGTGGTGCACAGCGGCTTTCACCGTCTGGCTTGAAGCGCGGGGCGTGCTACTGCTGCCACTCCGCATACCTGGATTGCAGGATGGAATTGCATTCTTCGAAGATCGATTCCGGAAAGTTCTCGTACGGCGACAACAGCCGGAGCGGCATCGGGATGCCGGAAAGCCTGACCAGCATCTTGTCGTAGGCGCCGTCGATCATCTCCCGGCGGCGCATCGGCTCAATCACCTCTTCCACGGCGTTCATATACTCGGCCTGATAGGGAAACAGTTTGCCCCATTGCCGTGTCCGCCCGTAATCGAAGAACCGGTGCGTGGCCTTCGGAAACATCGGCCCGAACGACGACAGCAGCGAACACTCGCCGAACAGGCATCCGGTGGGAAACATCGCCTCGCCGAAAAAGTGCTGGAGGTCCGGCGCGTGGAGCAGCAGGTCGCGTGTGGAATGCACCGTGGTGCCGGTGTTCTTGGTGGCCACCAGATTGGGCACTGCGTCGGCGATGCGGCGATAGTCGCGTGCCGTCAACAGGCGCTTGGTCCGCATCAGGTTGTAGTGAAGAAAGCGCGCGTCAGGATAGGCCGAACACACGTCCTGGAAGAACCGCATCACTTCCGTATCGTTGAGCGCGCCCCACGAAGGCAGCGAGATCTGAAATTCGCGGAAACCTTTGTTGTAGGCAAAGCGCAGCCGCTCGTGGAATTGCGGCACCGACAACGCAATCACGCCCACCTGCGCATGCGCCGCCTGCCCGCCCGCCAGCGTTTCCTCGTGAAACACCTCGACGATCCTTTGGAAGCGCGGCATATCGACGGCATAACCCTCGCCGGCCGTTCCAAAGATGTAGGCGTTGCCGAAGCCCGCGGCCAGCGCGGCGCGCACTTGGCTGCGAAATACATCTTCTAGAAGCTGGTAGTTTTCATCCCAGGGAACTTCACAACTGATGAGGATGCTCTGGGGGTAGCGTGGTTTGTTCATAAGTGCTTCAATGGAGGAACTGCGGAATTACCTTCAGTACATTCTCCCACGCGATGGCGCCGTCCAGCCAGCATGCGGCCGCACAAGTGTCGGGCGCCTCACCTCGAGAGTCCGTGGTTCAGTTCTGCGGCGCGGCTGCCGTTGCGGGTGCGCCCCGGAAGCTCCGCTCAACCGCATCCTTGACGTCCGTCGACACCGGCTGATCGCGCCACAACCAACGCATCATGCCGGGAAAAATCGCACCGCCATGCTTGGAGCTGTGACGCCCGATGCCCCATGTGTAGTTCACATCGTAGCCTTTGTCGGTCAGCGCCTGCGCCATGCGTGTATTCTGCAAAAACCAATCCCACTTTTCATCGTAGCTGCCGTCTCGCCTCTGCCCGCGGTTATCGTTGCGGCCGTCCTGCAAAAACACACGCAGCGGTTTGCGGTCTTCTTTTCGCACGAGGTCGGCGTAGGCGTGCCCGCCGCGGATGTTGGTGAAACTGCCGATGAGACTCAGCACTTTGCGAAACTCACCGGGCCGCTGCCAAGCCACCGTGAACGCGGCAATCGCGCCGGAACTGGCGCCGCCGATGCCGCGATGGTCTGGATTGGGCGAGACGTTGAAATCCTTGCGCATTGCCGGCAGCAACTCGTCAACGATCACTCGCGCGTACCTGTCGTCGAGTGAGTTGTACTCGGTGGGCCGGTTCGTGGTGCGATCGCCCCATTCCTTGGCGTGTGGCTCGGGCTGCTCGGGCGTGCGGCCGGGATTGATGAATACCGCGATCATCACCGGGATTTCGCGGCGATAAATCAGGTTGTCCATTACGTTGGTGGCGCGCACATCGCCCTGCGGATTCCAAAACGCATGGCCATCTTGAAAGACCATCAGCGCTGCCGGAGTCTTCGCGTCGTACTGCGCGGGCGCGTACACCCAATAGGTATGCTGGGTGCCCGGATAGGCTTCGCTCGGTAGCGTGAACGGTCCAGTCAGCTTGCCGCGTGGGATGCCCTCCTGCTCCATGGAGTCGGGCCCGAGGCGGTAGTGCGCATCGGGATTGAATGCGGGCGTGGAAGGCTGTGCCAGCAGAATGCCGGGCAGAAGTGAGAACGCAAGTAGGGAACGATTCATGTGAACAGCTCTTTGATTTTATAAACTCAATCGAGAACCATGTCGAACCTTCCACGTCGCCGCGTACTGCAAGCCACCGCCGCTGCCGCCTTGGCCCAACGCCTCCAAGCCGCTGATCAAGCGCCGGGCATGAAAGGCCGCATCAATCACTCGGTTTGCAAGTGGTGCTTCCCCAACATACCGCTTGAAGATCTGTGCAGGTCAAGCAAAGAGTACGGTTTAAGTTCGATTGAATTGCTGGGTCCGAACGATTGGCCCACGCTCAAAAAGTACGGTCTCACCTGCGCCATGGCCAACGGCCCGCAGCTGCCCGGCGGACTCGGCGGCATCTCCAAGGCGTTCAACCGCGTGGAGAATCACGATCAACTCGTGGAAGCCTACACCGCGCATCTGCAGAAGGCCGCCGACGCTGGCATCGTCAACGTGATCTGCTTTTCCGGCAACCGCGCCGGACTCGACGACGAGAAGGGCCTGGAGAATTGCGCCATCGGATTGAAGCGCCTGATGAGCACCGCTGAACGCCTGAAGGTGAACGTGGTGATGGAACTGCTCAACTCCAAGGTGAACCACAAGGACTACCAGTGCGATCACACCGAGTGGGGCGTGGAGGTGTGCAAGCGCATTGGTTCGGAGCGCTTTAAACTCCTCTACGACATCTATCACATGCAGATCATGGAAGGCGACGTGATCGCCACCATCCGGAAACACCAGCAGTACATCGGGCACTATCACACGGGCGGCGTGCCGGGGCGGCATGAGATCGATGAAACGCAGGAGATCCAGTACCCCGCGATCATGGAAGCGATCGTTGCCACTGGCTTCAAGGGGCACGTGGCGCAGGAGTTCATTCCCGCTCAGCCCGACAAGCTATGGTCGTTGCGCAAGTGCGTCCGCATCTGCGACGTGTAGAGCGCGCACCAGCGCCACGGCGGCAAGCGGCAGCACGGGCAGCAGGTATTTCTCCCAGTAGAGATAGGAAAACGGCATCACAGCGAGAAAGCTGAAGACGGCGAGCGCGGCCAACTCGCGGCGCTTGACGGCCCCGGGTATGAGTTTGCCCCACACCATCAGGCCAGCGGCGAATGCCGCGCCGTAGAAGAGGTCGCGCATCCACAGCGCGGGCAGCGCCACATGCAGCGCGCGATCGAACAGGCCCATGGTGGTGACGCCGTGTTGTAGCGCGGGGGCTGACGGACGTAGCGGAAACAGCGCGTAGATGACGGCCCCCACCGGCCAACCCAACCATAGTCGCCAACGCCACAACAACGCTGGCGCAAGATAGACGAAGAGCATTGCCACGTAGCCAACCAGCGAGGTTGTCTGATAGCGCAGATGCTCGGTGAGGTACACCGGGCGCATCCCCGAGTCCGGCGCGAGGCCTCGCCACAGCCAGGCCAGCAAGGCGAGCGGCAGTACGGATGCCGCGGCCGCCCACGCCATCCCGCGCCGCCCCGCCTGCCAGTGATGAATGAACAGCGCGGGTGTCAGGAATACCAGATACTGCCGGCACAACAGCGCGGCGGCCAGCGGCAACGCCATGCCCACCATGGACCCGCGTGCCGCGCCGAGCAGCGCGGCATACATCAGCGCCAGCGAGAACATATCGGTGTACACCATCACGCTCATCGCCGCGACGTAAGGGTTCAGGCAAAGATACACACCAATCGCGAAGGCGGCCCGCTCGGCGGCCAGCGCCGAGCGCAGCCACTCGTGCAACAGCAGTAGCGCCGCAAACGCCGCCACGGCGGCGCCAGTACGCATCGTCGCGAGGTCAGTACCAAACAACAGCCCCCACCAGCCGAAGTAGAGGAACGGCAGCGGGCCGGACATCTCCGGATGCGTGCGCAGGAACTCCAGTGTGAGCGGTCCGCGCGCGAATGCGGTGCTGGTTTCGATGAAGCGCAACTCATCGCCCGGATACGTGTGTGTGCCGCCAAGCGTGGCGTAGCACAGGACGAGGTAGATAAGGCACCAAGCGGCCCAGGCGAGTCGAAGCACTTGATGCTAGCCTAACAAGTTGTCCCGCCGCGTCGCTATCACTGGTTTAGGATTGCTCAATTCGCTGGGGGCGGGCGTGCAGCGCATTTGGCCGCGGCTCGTCGCCGGCGAGAACGGCGTTGCGCCCATCTCACTGTTCGATGCTTCGCAGTTTCGCGTGAAGGTGGCCGCCGAGGTGCCGTCGCTGCATGGCGAAGGGCGCATAGAAGCCGACAGCTACGCGAGCCGCCGCCATCTCCCTGAGGGCGTAGACCCGAACGAAGTGCGCCGCGGGGCGCGGCTGTTTATTGAATCGTCCGTCGAGGCGTTCGCGCAGAGCGGCCTCGCTGAGTCGGGCTTCAACCCCGAGCGCGCGGGCGTCGCCGCGGGTTTCAGCGTGGCGTTTATGGGCGTCGAACTCGCTCTCGACTACTATCGCTACCGCCGAGCTGACGGCCTCGACGTAGATCTCGATCGCTTTCTGCTCGATCGCCAGCCGCCGCATCACTTCCAGCGCCGCATTGGTGACAATGCCGCCTCGCTTCCCGCGCGTGTGCTCGGCTTCAACGGACCGCAACTTGTCTGTGACACTGCGTGCGCGGCGAGCGGGCACGCCATCGGCGATGCGTTCCGGATGATCCGTCTGGGTCGCGCTGATGTAATGATCGTCGGCGGTGCCACCGCCGTGGTCTCGCCAATCGGTATCCTGTACTTCTCGATACTCGGCGCGCTCAGCCGGAATGAAGATCCCGCCACTGCGTCTCGCCCCTTCGATCGCGGCCGCGACGGCTTTGTGTTGGGCGAAGGCGGCGGCGCGCTGGTACTCGAAGACTGGGACCATGCGCGTGCCCGCGGCGCGCAGATTCTCGCTGAACTCGCGGGCTTTGGCATGAACACCTGCGCGTTGAATCTCACGGACCCCTCGCCCGACGGCGCCATTGAAGCCCGCGCCATGCAGTTGGCGCTCGCCTCCGCGGGGATGCCCGCCGAGGAAGTGGACTATGTGGCCGCCCACGGCACCTCCACGCAGAAGAACGATCGCGTGGAGGCCATGGCCATTCACCAGGTGTTCGGCGCGCGCGCGGCGGCAGGCCAGGTGCTCGTTTCTTCGAACAAAGCGCAGCTCGGCCACGCCATCTCCGGCGCAGCGGTGACCAACGCCGTGAGCGCCGTGATGGCGATGCGCTCTGGACTTGTACCGCCCACCGCTCACCTGCACGCGTTGGATGCGGGCATCGATCTGGACTGCGTGCCCAATGAAGCGCGCCGCGCGCCCGTTCGCGCCGCGCTGGTAAACTCGTTTGCCTTCGGCGGTCACAACGCCGTGCTGGCGCTGCGCAGCGTTTGATCCGTTCGTTCATCGAACGTCTTGCGCGGTTTGGCTACGATGGTTGGCGAACCGATGGAACGCTCCACGAGTTGGCGTCTGGTGGAAGAGATATTCACCGAAGCCATGGTCCTGCCAACCTCCCAACAGAGCGCCTTCGTGGAGGTGCGTTGCGGGCAGGATACCGCCGTGCGGGATCAGGTTTTGAACCTCCTCGGCGCGCATCGAGAGATGGGCGGATTCCTGCAGAGCAGCGTGTTCGATCTCCGCGGACAGGAGTTCGGGCCGTATCGCGCCGTGGAGGAAGCCGGCCGGGGCGGCATGAGCGTCGTCTACAAAGGCGAACGGATCGACGGCAGCTTTGACAATCCGGTGGCGATCAAGGTGGTGTTTGCCGACGCGGCGCTGTTGCCGGAAACGAAGATTCTCGCTTCGCTCGAACATGCGAACGTGGCGCGCCTGCTCGACGCCGGCGTTACCGCCGTGGGGCTTCGGTATCTGGTCATGGAGTTCGTGGCGGGCACTCCTTGCTCGGCTTGGGCGCCGGGACACACCGAGCCAGAGAAGCTCCGCGTGTTCCTCCAGATCTGTTCGGGTGTGCAGGCCGCGCACCGTTCCCTGATTGTGCATCGCGGCCTCAAGCCCGACAACGTGCTGGTAAACGCCGAGGGCATCGTCAAGCTGCTCGACTTCGGGATCGCCAAACAACTGTCGCCGGCGGGAACCCAAACCGCTCTCCTGCGCGCCTACACGCCCGACTACGCCAGCCCGGAACAGATCCTCGGCCGGCCGGCGAGCACCTCGAATGACATCTATTCGCTGGGCGTGATCCTCTGCGAGATGCTCACCGGATCGATGCCGCGGCCATCGGCCAGAGTTCCACTCGATGAATGGCTCCGGTCTATCGAGCGCGGTGAAATGGCCGTATCGATCGAGGGCGATCTCGGACATATCGTGCGCAAGGCCATCCACGCCGATCCGTCGCAACGGTATCAATCGGCCGCGGATCTTGCGTGTGACATCGAGGCCTACCTGGACCGGCGGCCGATCTCCGCGCGGCCCGACTCGCGGTCGTATCGGACGCGCCGGTTCGTGGTTCGCAACCGCTGGCCTGTGGCCGGCGCGGCGGTGGCTGCCGTGGCGATCGGCGCGGCGGCTGCTACGGCGCTGTGGCAGGCGAGGCTCGCCCAGCAGCGCTTCGAACTGGTCCGCAAACTCTCCAACTCGGTGCTATTTGAGATCAACGACGCGGTGGAGAAACTGCCCGGATCTCTGCCGGCCCGCGAACTGCTGGTGAGGCACGGCGTCGAGTATCTCGACAGCCTTTCCAAGACAGCGGGTGCAAATACCGGCCTGCAGACCGAGATCGCGCGAGCCTACCTCAGGCTTTCGATGATCACCGGCAATGGGGCCTTGGATCTCGGCCGCGGACAGGACGCACTCGGCTTCTCCCGGCGAGCCGAGGCAATTATGCGGCAGGTGGTCTCGCGGCAGCCGGGCGATGCCGAAGCCGGCCACTGGTTCTTGACCTCGCTCGACACCGTACGGAGCTACCTGGAGCGCAACGGCAAGCTGGACGGGGCGCCGCCTTTGCTGGCGGAGATGGGGGCTGTGGCGGAGGAAAGGCTGCGCCGCTCTCCCGGCGAGTTCCTGGCGCTCATGGATGCGGTGAGGGTGCACGCCGTCACGGCGGAACACTACGCTCTCCAGCCGAATGGCCGCGGCCCGGTTGATGTTGTACTGCGCGCGGCGGTGGACGGCTACCGCCGCGCCGTTGCGGCCAAGCCGCAGGATCAGGAGGCGCAACTGGAACTCAGCCGCAGCCTCTTCGGTCTGGCCCAGTGGCACGACGACCGCTACGAATTGAAGCCGGCGCGGGAATACCTGACGGAATCTCTTCGTTTGGCTACCAAGCTGGCCGCCGACGGCGAACTGCTCGCTCCGCAGGCCGTCATGGCGATTTCCAACCAACTCGCCAATGTCGCCAAGCAGGAGGGCAACTTTGAAGAGTCAATGCGCCTATTCGAACAGCAGCGTCCGTTTGCGCGAACGGTTGCGGAGGCGAACCCTGTGGCGGCGAGTCCCAAGAAAGACTTGGGCGCATTGTTCTAGTACATCTGCGGAAACTTCCTCAGCCAAAAACGATGGGAGAAAGCGCTTCCGCACTGCGATCAGGCGATCGTTCACCTGCAGCAGGCGTATCGGGCGGAGCCGGCCCGCGTCAGTTTCATCCGGTTCTTCCTGTTTCGACTGAACCGCGCGGCCACCTTGCACGAACGAGCCAAGGATAGGACCGGAGCCTGCGCGTTGGCCAAGGAAGCCGAGTCTCTATTGGAGCCGATGGCCAAGTTCGCCGAGACCCCCGCCGACAAGACAGTGAAGGAGTCGATCCGGAAGCAGCGGGCCGGGTGCGGCGCGTAGTGACCAGCCCATCGGTAGTAGAGTCGAAAGATGTCTTCGCTTTCCCGCGCCGAGATCCTCGCGCGCCTTGCACCCATCATTGCCAAGAGTCTCCATATCGACGCCGCGCGCGTCACCGAGGATGCGTATCTCAGCGACCTCGGCGCTGAGTCGCTCGATCTGATCGAAATCACGATGGGGATTGAGGAGGCTTTCGACATCTGGGTTCCGGAGAAAAGTATTCTCCAGACCGCGCGCGAAGTGTGTGGCGAAGGCGTGCTTGAAAAAGAGGGCGTACTGACGCAAGAGGGCAAAGATCTGTTGCGCGCGCGGATGCCCGAACTGTCAGCCGAGTCGCTATCCGGCGAAGTGACGATGTCCGCCGTGAACCGCGAGTTCATGCGCGTGAGCGGCTGGGTGCGGATGATCGAATCGTTTGTGGACGCCACGCCGCAGGTGTGCGCCGCGTGCGGCGGCCCGCTTGGCCGCGCGCTAGCCTATAAGCGCAAGTGCGTCGCCTGCGGCACGGAGAACGCGCTGAAGCCGGGCGAGGAAGTAAACAAACGCTGGGTGCTGGACTATCAGGCAGCAACGGCGCGCAGCGCCGCCCAGTAGCCGGGGAAAGACACCTCACGTCGGCCGGGCCAGGTGAGCGTGTATTCCAACCACGCGCGCACCTCTTCAACCGCTGTGCCGCGCCGCACGGCTGCCGCCACGTTCGCCTCGGTGAGTTGATAGTTCACGTAGAAACCCGCATCCAGCGCAAGCGGAATGGCAAAATGTTCGTGCGCGGCCAGCTTGAAGCGCGGAGCCAGCGCGATCAGTCGCTCCGCGTCGAGCAACCGGCGTTCGCCCGGCGGGTTCGGATACCGCGCGCGAAACGCCTGTTGCCAGTCCCCGAGTGACGGCGATTCGAAGTCGTACACCAGCAGCGTGCCGCCTGGACGCAACACACGCTGCGCCTCGCTGAAAAACGCCGGCAGATCGGACACGTAGTTCAGCGAACCCGCGGCGGTGAGCAAATCGAACGTGCGTGCGGGGAAGGGGAGTGACTCGGCGCGCGCAGCGGCGTAATCGGCCCCGGTGGCCCAACGCAGCATCGCGACGGCAGGCTCGATGCCCACCCGCTGCGGCACGAGTTACCGCAGCGCCATGGTGGAGAGCCCCGCGCCGCATCCCACGTCGAGCGCCCGCGTAGACGCAGCGATGGCAGGCCACGCGCGTCGAACGATGGAATGGTGGAGCGGCGTCCCCGCCGCAGTTTAGCCGCGCGCCATTGCCTCGGTGGCGAAAGGGTTGCCTGTGGGCATGGCGCGCCGCTCCAGAGATGAGAGGATGACTGGCTGGACCCTAGCGCTTGCGCTGGCCCTTCACAACCGACTTCACCTTCTTCTTGTTCGAGCCGCGGGCCACGCCCGAAGCCCGCTTGGCCTTCGGCGCCGCCTTCTTGCGCGCGGTGCGCTTCAGCTTCTTACGTTCTGCTTTGTCTTCGATCTTGGTGGTGTTCATTCGTTCTTCGTAAATCCTGCGTACTTGGCGATTAGTTTTTTCATGCCATGACCCTGGAACATGATGGTCAGTTTGGCGTCGTCACCGTCGCCTTCCTTCCGTAACACTGTTCCCCGGCCATATTTGGGGTGATGCACCGTAGCGCCGTCCCCTAGTTTTTTCGGTCCCCCGCTGCCGGTGCCGCTGCCCCACTTGCGCGGGGGCTCCGGTTGCTGGCGTACTACTGGCACCGGCGGCTTCACAACCGGCGCCGCCGGTTGCGGCGGAGAGGGCGGATTCACCCCTGGAGGCCGTATCCCGCGATCACGGAAGAAGTCCGCGATGTTCTCCGCTGAATTATAAGTCCTAACAGGATAACTCTGTTGCTGCCCAAACAGGGAACCCTGCCCCGGCTCAGGCGCGGCAGGCTTGGCCGCGGCTGGGCGTGGCGGAGGCGCGGGGGCAGGCGCGGGCGGACGGCCTTCGCGGGCGCGCTGCTTGATCTGCTCGGC
>Ga0194122_10006153_pt1 | contig 10939 bp, 4 predicted proteins | sample TA2MahCa10mmetaG_FD_155487 | JGI IMG/M metagenome (GOLD analysis project Ga0194122, IMG submission 155487) | Freshwater microbial communities from Lake Tanganyika, Tanzania - TA2015021 Mahale Deep Cast 10m | ecosystem: Environmental > Aquatic > Freshwater > Lake | place: Tanzania: Lake...
AACGCCCTGGCGCCGGGCGCCCAAGGCGCGTTGGGGCTGGGGGGAAACTACTTCGCCGCCAACCAACGCAATCGAAATGCGGCGATGATTTTTCCGAAACAGCTGTTCGTCCGCTACGGGGGCGCGACGGGACATTCCATTCGGGCCGGCCGCTTCGAGTTCATGGACGGCGGCGAGCTGACACCGAAGAACGCTGCCCTGGCGGTCATTAAAAACACCCGCGTCAACATGCGTCTGCTGGGCCACTTCGCCTGGACCGATGTCGGCCGCAGCTTCGACGGCGCGCACTACTCCTTTACGAATGCGAAGGGTAACTTCACTCTGCTCGCCGCCACGCCCACGCGGGGCGTCTTCCAGGTGGACGGCTGGGGCTGGAATAAGACTGCGTTCGGCTATGGGTCCTACACGAAACCCTGGGGCAAGGGTACCCACGCGGCGGAGACGCGAGTCCTGGCGCTCGTGTACGACGATTTCCGGGACGTCTTGAAAACCGACAACCGGCCGCTAGCTGTTCGGCGGGGTGACGCCGCCAACATCCGGATCGGCACCTTTGGGGGCCAGACGCTGCACGCTTTCACCACCAAGCGCGCCGTGTTCGACCTTTTGGTGTGGGGCGCGGCGCAGACCGGAAAATGGGGAGCTCTGGACCAACGTGCTGTTTCGTTGGATGTGGAAACCGGAGTGCAGCCGGCGATGTGGAAAAAGCTGAAGCCCTGGTTCCGGGGAGGGTATTTTGCCGGCAGCGGCGACAAGAACCCCAACGATGGGACGCACGGAACGTTCTTCCAGGTCCTTCCTACGCCGCGTCCTTTCGCTCGCTTCCCGTTCTTCAATATGATGAACAACCGCGACGCGTTCGGAATGCTGACTCTCCGTCCCCACGCAAAAGTCACGATTTCGAACGAGTTTCACGCATTGCGGCTGTCCAACTCGAACGATCTTTGGTACCAGGGAGGAGGCGTCTTCCAGCCATGGACATTCGGCTACATTGGGCGCGCGACAAACGGCCGCCGCTCGCTTGCCAATCTCTACGACGCCAACATCGAGTACCGCATGAACCCGCGCGTCACGCTGCTTGGCTATGCGGGCTATGCCCAAGGTTTGGCGAGTACGGCGTCCATCTATCCGAAGGGAAGGAACAGCGCCTTCGGCTACGTAGAGGCACTGTACCGCTTCTAGACGCTTAGATAGAATGGGCACTTCGGAAGAGGTGCCCATGCTTAGATGCCTGCTGTTTGCCTCCGCCCTGTTGGGGGCGGAAGAGATTCGCCTGCGGCCGGATCTGCCCTTCAACGAAGAGCTGTATGATCCCGGCGACAACAACCCGCACAAGAAACATCCCCATGAGAAATGGGTCCGCAAGGTTACCAGCCCTGTACTGGAAATCTACCCGGTTAACAACGGAAACGGCACCGCTGTCATCGTCGCGCCGGGCGGCGGCTTTACGATTCTTGCAATCGAGCATGAGGGCCGTGACGTAGCCCGTTGGCTGAATCAGCGTGGCGTGACGGCGTTTGTGCTTCGTTACCGCGTCGGTTTGGAAAATGGAACGCCCAATCCAATGGACCGTGTGGCCAGCCAGAAGGCGGCGATCGAAGACGGGTTGCTCGCCGTGAAAACGGTGCGGCAGCGCGCGGCGGAATGGAGAGTGAAGCCGGACAGAATCGGCATCATGGGGTTCTCCGCTGGCGGATATCTCACCATAGGCGCCGCCACGCAATACGAAGCCGCCAGCCGTCCGGACTTCGCCATGCCGATCTATGCCGTGGCGCCGGCGTACAAGGTTCCGGCCGATGCGCCGCCGCTATTCGTAGCTGTTGCCATTGACGACAATGAACGTATGACCACAACCGCCACCGCGTTGACGGACAATTGGAAGAAGGCGAAACTGCCCGTTGAGTTGCACGTCTTCGCCGATGGCGGCCACGGATTCGGCATGAACCGCAAGGGTAAAGCCTGTGACGCCTGGACAGAAATTCTGGAGCGCTGGATGCAACGCCGGGGCCTGCTCTCCAACTAGACAGAAGACAAAACCATGAACGCACGTTTCATCCTCCTCCTGGCCGCCGGCGCCAGTCTCTCCGCGCAATCGGCCCGTCCTCCCGGACTGGCCCGGCAGATGGGCCGGCCCGCCGAACATTGGCTGGACCCGGTTACGGAGGCGGAACGAAAGCGAGAGTTGCCGAAGGCCGGCTTGACAAGAGCCAGCGTGCATCGAGGAGTGCCGGAGAGATTCGCCGCGCAGGGGCAATGGTCGCGGACAGCCGAAGGCAAGCTGCTATTTCGCGCCGCGCTGCGTTCGCCCAACGCCCGCGGACTTCGGCTCCATTTCACGGACTTTGACATTGCAGGAGGCAAGGTCTGGCTTTACCCGGCCGACAATCCGGAAGACGGCTATTTCTCCGGCCCCTATACGGGCCAGGGTCCGTTCGGCGATGGCGAGTTCTGGTCGGACTTTGTGGAAGGCGAGAGCGTGATCGTCGAATATGAATCGAATTCGGAAGCGTTGCCGTTCCGAATCGATCTTGCCAGCCACGTTTTTGTGGATGTGGTCCCGGCCAAGCCGTCCGATTCCACCACAGACCGCGCGACGGCGCTCGGTCCCCTTCCGCGCGCGGCGCTGGGCTGCCACAAGGACGTTTTGTGTTTCCCGGAATGGAATGAGCGGGCCCGGTCCGTGGGCCGCTACCTGTTTGAGACGGCTAGCGGCGGTGCGCTGTGCTCCGGTGCCGTGGTCAAAACCCGCAACAATAGCGGCATCCCTTACTTCCTCACCGCCGACCACTGCGTGAGCAATCAAACCGAGGCTCGTTCGGTACAGGTTTTCTGGGGCTTCACGTCGGTAGCGTGCGGAGGCGCGCCCCGAAACCTTCGGCAATTGCCAACAACATTAGGGTCGACCTACATGGCTGGCGGCAGCACCGAACAAGGCGACTTCACACTGCTCCGCCTGGACGGGCAGCTGCCGTCCACCGTAACATTCTCGGGTTGGACGCCGGATGAGATCGGCGTTGGAACCAGCGTAACCGGTATCCATCACCCGGCTGGCGATTACCAGCGCATATCGTTCGGTACGCGCGGCGACGATATTCCGTCGCGCGGCCGTCCCACGCGCAACTACTACACCATCGTTTGGCGCGAAGGCATCACGGAAGGCGGCTCGTCCGGTTCGCCGATCTTCAACGACGAGGGGCTGATCGTCGGAATGCTCTCCGCCGGCCCCAAACCACCCGCCGGCAAAACTGAGTGCGACTTTGCTCCCGCCTTCGATTTCTATGGACGTTTCTCCACTGCCTATCCAACCCTGCAAGCATTCCTCGAAGAGCGGACCACCGGCGGCGGAACTCCGCCACCGCCGCCCACAACGAGTGGAAACACTTTGACCAACAACACGCCCGCCGCATTCCGGGTTGGCCCATTTGACGGCCCGACGCTGCTGGGAGAGAACGGCACCTTCAAGGTCGAAGTACCGCAAGGCGCGACCCGCCTGGAGATTCGACTCCGGACCACAACGCCGAACGCCGATCTGGACCTGTTCGTCCGTCATGGTTCGGCGCCTGATATCGAAGGCGGAAAAGTTGTCTCCGATCACTCCTCGGAAGGCCTGGACGGCAACGAGACCATCGTAATCACGCCGCAGTCGAATCCGCCCTTGCGTCCCGGCACCTACTTTGCGACGATCGCCGTCTTCACGCCCAACGTCACCGCGGCGGGGACCGTTACCGCCATTCTCACCACGGGCGGAGGAGGCGTCAGTACTGGAGGCGCGCAGGCTCTGACCTCCGGCCAGACGCGAAGCATCAATATCGACGCGGTCGCCAACCCTGTCCTGCTGGGAGGCAACCTCGCTTATACGATTGATGTGCCGCAGGGCGCAACGCGGCTGGAAATTCGTCTGCAAACCGACAATCGAAACGTCGATCTGGATCTTTTCGCCCGCTTTGGTCAAGCGGTCACGCTGACCAACAACCGTCCAAACGCGGACCACTCCTCGGAGGGCAGTGATGGAAACGAGAGCATCGTCATCACACCTACCTCCTCGCCAGCTCTTCGCCCAGGGACGTACTTCATCCACATTGGCGTCTTCACGACCAACATAGCCGTCGCGACGCGGCTCACGGCCACCGTTACGGCCGGTGCGCCGGCGGCGCCGGCGACGGTTGGCGGCACCCTCACGAGCGGCGCCGCGGCAAACTTCACCATCGGGCCGGTTACGGGCGCGACTCTGTTTACCACTGACAGCGCGTACCAGATTCAGGTGCCGGCGGGCTCCACACGCTTGGAGGTCCGGCTGCGAACCACGACACCGGGCGCGGATGTCGACCTCTACGTGCGCGCCGGCGAGGCGCCGCGGGTTTCCGCGGGCAGCATTCAGGCGGACTATTCGTCCGAAAGCGATTCGGGTGAGGAGACGCTCGTCATTACGCCGTCGTCGAACCCGCCGCTTCGCGCCGGCACCTACTTCGTCGCACTGGCCCTATTCACGCCAAACGTTCGCGTAACGGGAACCATCCTGGCCACCGTTAGTTCCACCACCGGCTCCAACACAGTGGCGCAACCGCTGCTGCCGGGCGCCGCACAGGTATTTCGCCTTGCTGCCGTGAACGGACCGTCGTTAATTCTCGATCCATCGTTCCGCATCGCCGTTCCGCAGGGGACGTCACGAATGCGGGTTCAGGTGCGGACGCGGACGCCGAACGTCGATGTCGATCTGTTCGCACGCTTCAGCCAGGCGCCTGTGGTCACAAATGGGAGCATAGTGGCCGATCACCGGTCGGTGGGCGACACGGGCGAGGAGAGCCTGGACATTACGCCGCAGTCGAATCCCCCGCTCCGCGCCGGAACCTACTTCTTCTCGCTCGGCCTGTTCACCTCGAATATCGCCACGGAGGGTGAAATCATTGTGTTCCTGGACACAGCCCCGCCGCCGCCGCAATCCGCCGTAACGCTCACCTCCGGCGTTCCCGCGCGGTTTACACTGCCGGCCACGGCCAACGCCACTCTCCATGCCGGTAACTCCGGCTTCCGGATTCAGGTACCGGCCGGTGCAATCTCGCTGACGGTGCGGCTGAACACCGCCACGCCGAACGCCGACGTCGATCTTTACGTTCGCCGCGGCGCCGATGTGGCTTTGAATGGCGACGAAGTGGTGGCCGACTACTACTCTGAAGGCGCGACAGGAAATGAAGTCCTTGTAATAACGCGAACTTCGGAGCCGCCGCTCGATGCCGGCGTCTATTTCATCGCGCTTGGCAATTTCGCGCGCAATCTGCAGGTGAGCGGTTCCATCACCGCCACGGTGGAACGGGGCGCTACGTCGCCGCCCACCGCCACCACCCGGACGATCTCACTGAACAACCCGGTGCAATGGAGCATCGACGCGGTGGCCGGGCCCACGCTCTTTGCCGGCTCCAACGCCTTCCGCCTGGACGTAACAAACGTGTCGAAGATGGAGGTGGTTCTCAACACCGATCAGGAGAACGCCGACGTGGATGTGTATATCCGGTACGGCACGCCGCCCGTGATTCAGAATGGCAACGTGGTGGCCGATTTCCGCGCCGCAACCGCATCGGGGAACGAGCGGGTCACGATTCAGCCGGGACCGAATTCGCCCCTGCGAACCGGCACCTACTACATTGCTCTGGCCGTGTTCTCGCCCAACATTTCAACGTCCGGAACGCTCGCCGTGCTCGATCAGTCCGCCCCGGCCGCCGCCGGGGAAAAGCGTGGCCGCATGCGCAAGTCTTCCGTTTTCGAGAAGACCGCTTGGCCCGCCGATCCGGTGGATGCCGATGGCAACCAGCGCATAAAGGAGAAGCGGGCATGGACCGAGTAGCCGTGTTCCTGCTGCTTCCGCTGCTCGGGGCGCAGACTTTGAAGCTCGGCCCCGTTTCTCCGAAGGATCGCACCGCCGCGGAGGCTGCCGCGAAGCCGGGAGTCAAGGCAGCTTCGATCCACCGGCCCATCACGCCGAAAATGCTGGAGAAGGGCAAGTGGAAGGAGAACGTCTGGCGGTTGAAAATCGTCTCGAAGCAGGCCGCGGGCGTCCGCCTGCTCGTCAATGCGAAGCAAGGCAAACTGCTCGTAAAAGGCAAGGATCAAAAGAACGCACAGACCTTCGATCAGTTTGACGGCGAGTTCTGGACCGCCGTCACCCACGGCGACACCGTTTGGGTGGAGTTCACGGCCCCGAGACGGCAATCCACCCCGCCTTTGGAAATCAAGACCCTATCGCACATCTATCCTTAAAGCATGAGGAACCTGTTTGGTGTCTGCGCCCTGGCTGTAACGCTCGCTGGTCAGGGCACTGACGCCATTGTGACCGGCAACGTGACCGACCCCTCGGGCGCCGCGGTGCCCGGCGTCCGCGTGATGGCGCAAAACACGAAAACGGGAGTGGCGGCGGAAGTCCGGTCGAACGACGCCGGCGTCTACGTCTTCCCCGCTCTGCAGCCTGGGATGTACCGGATCGCGGTGGAGCAGACCGGCTTTCGGCTCCTCGCGATCGACAACATCTCGCTGCAGGTGGGCGCAAGGCTGGACATTCCGCTTCGCCTGAGTCTCGCCACCTCGACGGAAACGGTTGAGGTGCAAGCATCCGGCGAGAACATCGTCGAAACCACCGCCGTTTCGGTCGGCGGCGTGTTGAGCGGGCAGCAGGTCCTGGATTTGCCGTTACCGGGCCGCAACGCGCTCGATCTCGTCTACACGCAGGCCGGGCTGGTCGGCGATAACTTCGCTGGCACGCGCATCGGTTCGCTGAATATCACCATCGACGGTATCAACGCGCAGGACCAGCGGTTGAATCAGGGCGTCTCGTCTCCCATCCTCACCACCGTGGACAAGGTCGAGGAGTTCCGGATTGTCACCTCGCCCGCCGACGCCGAGTATGGCCGCGGTTCGGGCCAGATTCAAATGATCACGCGCTCCGGGACGAACAAGTACACGGGAAGCCTGTTCGAGTTTCACCGCAACACCGTGTTGAACGCCAACACCTGGTTCAACAATCAGCGCGGCCACGACAGCCGCACCGGCGAACAGATCTCGCCGCGCAACATTCTGATTCGAAATCAGTACGGCGGCCGCATCGGCGGTCCCATTAAGAAGAACCAGACGTTTTTTTTCTTTCTGTACGACTCCCAACGGATTCGGCAGAAAGCCGCGGTGACGAACACCGTGTTTACGGACACGATGCGCCAGGGCCGTTACCGCTACTTCCCCGGCGCACAGAACGCCAACAGCAATGGGGCGCGTCCCACCGTTGACGACCAGGGGAACCCCACGCCGCCGTCGACCGCAACGGCCGCCCTGCAGACTGTAGATATCTTTTCCGTTGACCCGAATCGCAACCGGCCGGACGCCACCGGTTCGGTCGCGCGCATGATCGCCCTGATGCCACAGCCAAACAACTTCCGCTTCGGCGACGGCCTCAACACAGCCGGCTTCACTTGGCAGCGGCCCAGCGCGCAGAACTTGAATCAGTGGAATCTGAAGCTGGATCACAACTTCAACACGTCACACCGCGCGTCGCTGAGCTACGTCAACGAAGGCCAGGCCAACCGCAACCTTTTCAGCGAGCAGCCGTTCCCCAACTCGCCCGGCGGCCGCACGGAGTATAAGGACCGGTTGTGGACGCTGAATGTGACCTCCACGCTGAAGCCGAATGTGCTGAACGAATTTCGCAGCGGGGTGCTGCGGCCCTGGCTGCGCTTCTTTACCGGCTGGGAGGTGGGAGACGCGATCCGTCAACTGCCCACGGCCACCGGCCAGCCGTTCCTGTTCGATTTCGTTAGTATCTCCGAGCCGCTCAACATTGACGACAACCCGGTCGGCCGTATTTCGCCGCTCTATCAGTTCTCCGACAACGTCACCTGGATCCGGGGACGGCATAGCTTCAAGGGCGGCGCTGACGTTCGCTTCTCGTCCACGAACGGTTTCAATTCTACCGACGTCATGCCGAGAGGTGTGATCGGCACCGGCGGGGTTCCGGTGCAGAACCTCCAGACGGTGGCGGGCCTGGGACAGAATCAGGGCTCGTTTATCAACATCCTTAACGACTTGACGGGCACCATGACGTCCATCCGTCAAGCGTTCAATTCTCCTGGCGGACCCCAACCGCAATATTTACCGAACGAGGTAAAGCAGCGCACCTGGAAACGGCGCGAGTACGGTTTCTTCTTCAAGGACGATTGGAAGGTATCGCAGCGGTTGACGCTGAACCTTGGCGGCCGCTGGGACTACTACGGCGTTCCCTATGACGCCAACGGCCGGACGGCGAATCTGGTGGGCGGGCAGGCAGCGCTTTTCGGTATCTCGGGAACCGGATACGGCGACCTATACCAGCCGGGCCGGAGCAACGGCTCGTTGACGCGCGTCGAAACGGTGGGACCCAACTCCGAAAATCCGGGCCGGCACATCCATGCGCAGGATCGCAACAACTTCGCGCCAGCCGTGGGATTCAGCTGGCACTTGCCCGGCTTCCAAAAGGCCACCGTGCTCCGTATGGGCTACATGATCAACTACGAGCGCAATTCGCTGCGCGTTGTCGATGTGGTCAGTGGCGATCAGCCCGGACTGCGCGAACGCGTGACGTTTACGTCGGCCGAGATCCTGAATCCGTCCACGGCGAGGCTGCCGCTGCCCACGAACGGCCGGCCATTGGAAACGGTTCCGCTTACGGACCGGCTCCAAATCGTCCGCGCGTTCCAGGACGATCTGCGAAATCCTTACATTCAGAATTGGAACGCTTCCGTGCAGCGCGAACTTCCTTGGGGCATGGCCCTCGACGCCCGGTATGTCGCCAACAAAGGAACGCGCCTGGTGCGAGGCACCTCCATTAACGAGGAGAATATTTTCGAGAACGGAATTCTCGACGCCTTCCTGGTGACGCAGGCCGGCGGCCACGCGCCGCTGTTCAACCGCATTTTCAACGGCCTCAATATTCCGGGTGTTGGACGGGTGGATGGCGTCAACATTACGGGCTCCGACGCGGTGCGCGGGAACTCGGTCACCCAGACACATCTGGCCCTCCACGACGTCGCCAGCCTGGCGTCCTACCTGAATTCCAGCAACGCCTTCACGGGCGTCAACGGAGGGCTGCTGCGCCGGGCCGGGCTGCCGGAGAACTTCGTTGTCGCGAATCCGCAGTTTGCCAGCGCCCGGCTGACCGGGAACTTCGCGAATTCCACTTATCATTCGGCCCAACTGGAAGTCCGGAAACGCTTTAGCCGGGGAGCCGGGTTCCAGGCCAACTACACCTGGTCCAAGACGCTGGGCGAGGAAGAAGGCGCTGGCGAGGAGATGATCGATTCCTATCGAAGCGTTCGCAACATGAGTCTGGACAAGCGGAAACTCTCGTTTCATCGCGGCCATGTTTTCCGTTCCAGCGGCACCTGGGAGCCCCGATTTATTCCACGCAAAGGTTGGGCGGGCCGGCTCGGCCGTGACTGGCGCTTCGGCGCGATATTCAACGCCTTCAGCGGCGAACCGATCACGCTGACTTCGGGCCGGAGTACCTTGAACACTTTCGGCGACAATACCCCGACGGCCGTTGGACCCTTGGCGCCCAATCTGGGCAACTCCGTCCGCACGGGAAACGGCGTCGTCTACTTCGAAGGGTTCGGCCGCACGCCGGATCCCTCGGTGGCACGGTTGACGGCCGTGGGCGGGGTCCGCGGCCGCAGCTCGCTTGAGGCCATAACCGATCCGCAGGGCAACCTGGTGCTGGTGCAACCTACGCCTGGAATTTTGGGGAATCTGCAGCCCAATTTTCTAGAGGGTCCCGGCGACTTCCGGTTCGACGTCAACGTCCAACGCGTGTTCCAACTCACCGAGCGGGTGCAATTCGAACTGCGCGGCGACGCTATCGACGTCACGAACTCGCCGCAGTGGAGTGCCCCGAACGTGAATATGAATTCTCAGAATTTCGGCCGGATTACCGGAGCGGGTGGGAACCGGATTATCGTGGTGGGCGGCAGGATCAATTTTTAGAGCACTCGTGCAGAAGCGGTTCGGCCAGCGCCGGCGTCTCGGTCACAATCGAATCGTGAGAGGCGTTGGGACCCTCCGTCAGGAACGAGCGGCCGCGGCCGCGATAGGCATGCGCCAGTTGGCGGCTCATCCAGCGCGGCATGAGTTTGTCCTGGCCTGCGTGGAGCACGATCAGGCAGGTGCGATCGAGCTCAGCGATCCTTTCGGCGTTCGGGAACCTGGTCCAAGCAAAACGGGAGAGCCACCCGAAGGAGGGGTTCGTGCTTGCGGCGTCCGGAACACTTGTGAAGGAGGCTGCCAGAATCAACGCGCCCAATTTCTTCTTTGCCGCCAGGTAGGTGGCCGGGCCGCCACCCAAGGAGTGGGCGAATGCCAGCGCCACTTCCGGAGAAGCTCCTTCATTCCGCAGCGCCTGATCCAATACCGCTTCCGCATCCCTATAAAGGCCGCGTTCGGAGGGAAAGCCCGTGCTTTGACCGTAGCCGCGGTAGTCGTATACGTAGCTCGTGATTCCCAGCCCTGCCAGCCATTTCGGGATTGTGCGATAGCCGTCCATGGTGCCGAGGTTTCCGTGGTGAAGAACGGCGACACGATACGCGGTCCGCGGCGCCCCCTGCCCTTGCCATCGCCGGTAGTGAATTTGTTGGCTGTCCAGTGTTCGAACAAAACCGTCGGCCGCCTCGCCAGGCGGCGGGGCTTGGAACTCTCGGGGCGGCCGGCCCAACAACGGCAGCATCTTCTCGGCGAAGATCTGGTAGTCCTGCGTCAAGATCAGAAGCAGAATCAACGACGCGAACGCATGCAGCAGCAAACGCACAGCCGAATTGTCGCAGTCCAAAGGTACGGCCCGCAACGCGTCGCGTGGCGGGCCTTTTTTTTGGAATTGGAATTGGGAGAGATTCGGACCGAATTTTCCGGCCCTCAATAAGATAGTGGCCGCCGCGAGGGA
>Ga0194122_10006154_pt1 | contig 10938 bp, 12 predicted proteins | sample TA2MahCa10mmetaG_FD_155487 | JGI IMG/M metagenome (GOLD analysis project Ga0194122, IMG submission 155487) | Freshwater microbial communities from Lake Tanganyika, Tanzania - TA2015021 Mahale Deep Cast 10m | ecosystem: Environmental > Aquatic > Freshwater > Lake | place: Tanzania: Lake...
GCCCCAGCTCGCGGGCCAGCTTTTGGTAACGCCGGCTCACGCTGGGCTGCGACATGGCAAGCAGCGCGGCCGTGGCGGTGGTGCTGCCGGTGAGCTCGAGCAAATCGATGATCACCAGGTCACGCAGTGACGCCGGGATCCGGTACGTGGATGTGCCGTTCATGGACACCAGCCTTCAGCGACCGACAGGCCCCTGCTGGTGGGCTCGTGCGATCGACCGAGCGGTTTCCGTCATTCGCGCGACGATGGTGCTTTCGCCTCTGCCGCCCGCCAGAATCAAGCGATGACTCAGCTGCCCCTGCGCTGTCACCTGCTGATCGGCCCGCCTGGCAGCGGTAAAACCATCCTGGCCCGCCAGCTGGCACCGCTACTGCAAAGAGAAAGCGGGGAGCCCGCCCTGGTGCTCTCCACCGATGCCATCCGCGCAGAGCTGTTTGGTGATGCGGTGGTGCAAGGGCCTTGGGAGGAGATTCGCGCTGTTCTGCTTCAGCGCCTCAACAGCGCCGTGGCGGATGGGCGGCCCGTCATCGTTGATGCCACCCATGCGCGACGCCCTTGGCGGCTAGGGATAGGTGGTTCAAAATCCACACTGCGGTGCTCGTCAAGCCGGCAGGCGAGCCGGTCCTTGGCGTAGTCCAGCAAAAGAGTTGCAATGGGTGCGCCTGGGTAGACGGAACAATGAAGGAGGTTCACAGGGCTGCGCCTTTGCACATTGTCTGCGGGGGAGCCGAGTCTGTTCTCCTTCGCTTCACGAATGAAGGGGGCATCAATGGGTATGCATTGCTCTCCTCGTTCAAGTCTCCCTCAGGCCTCGTTCCTAATTGACCGTTCCTCGATCTTGCTGAGCTTCATCTCGGTGCGCTGTTGCCTGAGTTCAGAAACGACCTGGCGCATTTGCCTCCAATCCTTGGCTGCCTTGGCGTCTTCAAAGTCAATATAAAGACCAATTAGCTCAAATGTGTCATCCATGGGCTGGCCGCCCTGAATGTAGCCGCGGACCTGACTGTTGTAACCGCCGTGCCCATGATCGCCCCACAGAATACAAATATGGCCTTGCGCTTCGGGACAGAACTCTTGTGTAATTTCATCGTGTTCGAATGGTGTTTCAAAGCCTGGTTGCATCACAAGGTCACCTAAGCATTGACAAAATCCTAGAGTTGAATTGGGGGTCCTTGATCTACAATCGCCGGAAGCGATCAAAGACATTACGGGACCAGCCTAAATTTGTCAGCAGCTTGCGGTCGTTCGCAAGAGAATTCCCCTGAGGATTGATCCTGCTCCAGGATGGAGCAATGACTACAGCATCCCTGCGCTGTCACCTGCTGATCGGCCCGCCCGGCAGCGGCAAAACCACCCTGGCCCACCAGCTGGCACCGCTACTGCAAGGGGAGGGCGGTGAGCCCGCCCTGGTGCTCTCCACTGATGCCATTCGCGCAGAGCTGTTCGGTGATGCGGTGGTGCAAGGGCCCTGGGAGGAGATTCGCGCTGTTCTGCTTCAGCGCCTCAACAGCGCCGTGGCGGATGGGCGGCCCGTCATCGTTGATGCCACCCATGCGCGACGCCCTTGGCGGCTGCTGTACACCCAGCTCTTGCGGCTACCGCGCCCCGTCGAGTGGATTGGCTGGTGGCTCACCACACCATTGGAGCAATGCAAGCTCTGGGCCCAAGGGCGTGATCGCCCCGTGCCCGAAGCGGTGATTGAGGAGTTTTATGCCTGCCTCAACAACCGCTTCTTCAAGCCAGATCGTGCCGAAGGCTTTGCCACCATCGTGGCCCTCAATCCAGCCGCCGGTGAGGGCACCACAGATGCCGATCTTCGCCAGCGCTTGGCGGGGCTCGAAGGGCGGATCCGCAATGCCCGCAATCGGCAGCGTGCCATTGAGCCACACCTCCATCGCTACTCACGCCTCCTGGATCTCGAGCGGCTGCTGTTTTTGATTCGCCTGCTCACAACCTTTAATGGCCTCGAGGAGAGCGACCCGGCGACCGCGGCCGCGCTGCTCAAGATCTGCAATCCGCCACCGAGGGGAGAGCTGGCTGAGCGGGCTGCGGCCTACCTCGCCAGCTGGAAGGAGGTGCATGGCGGCAACAGCGATGGCTATGGCGATGCCCATGCCATCCGTGGCGACCTGGCATGGCTGGAGGCCAATGGCTTCTTCCGGCTCGACTGGCAGGGCGATGAACCGATCGAGGCCGGCTCCTACGAGCCCACGCAGGAGACCAGCCTCAACGGCGGCTACCCAGCCCTGGCCAGCCGCGAGGTGTTTCAGAGGGTGTTCACGCTGCTGCGCCATGTGCTCAAGCAGCCGTTTGATGCACCGGATGGGGCCGCGTCAGCGCAACCCGATGCACCCCAACCACAGCGCGCCAAACGGGCGCGCCGCAGCAGCGAGGAATTCAGCCCGCTGTACCGGCACCTGATTGGCAACATCGACCACCTTCAGGGCAGTTACCGCAGCGATCAAGAGGCTGCCCTGCGCTACGACATTGAACATGTGCTGATGCCCTATGGCTTTCTGGCCCCGGTGAAGGGCCGGCCCCAAAGCCGCCGCCAGGGCTATGCAATCGGTACGGCCCTGCTCTCGGCAGACCAGCTGCTCGAAGTGCATGCGCAACTCAAGGCTTCCCTCGATCGCCTCAGTGATCAATCCCAGAAGCCCCTCCTGCTCACCCTGGAGGATCGCCTGCAGCGTGCTGGCATCCTGAGCGCCGATGGATCGCCAGACCGCCGCCGCCAGCCCAAGCGATCCCTGGCCCATCGCTCCTTCACAGCGGAGAAGCCAGGCACGCTCGCCGATCCGGACATGGCCGCCAGGGTGGAGCGGGCGATTGCGGATCGGCGCCGGATTTGGTTGCGCCATCTTCCCGATTCCGTCAGCGAGCAACAGAGGCAGAGGGGTGATGACGGCCGTTTCCGCGCCTGGCCGTTGCAACTTCTGTTTCACAACATCAGTTGGTACCTGGCCTTCGAGACAGTCCCAGTTGGCCGCAGCGACGGCCTGGGGTTAATCCGCGTCTTGCGCCTCGATCGCTTGGTGCTGCTCAACGAAGACGGGCAGGCCAGGCGAAGCGCCGACGAAGAGCATGCTCGGGCCCTTGAGCGCCTGCAGCATCTCCAGCAGGTGTGTGGCGGCTTGTACTTCGGCGAGTCGATCGACAACCAACTTGCCGTCATGGACCACCCGGCTGGTCGCAGCGTTCAACCGCCCTGGGGGCTACTGCGCTTCTCCTGCACCCCAGAGGTGTTTCGCTTGATCCGAGAGGAGCCAGGCCGCTTCCCGCCGGAGCAGATGCGCCTAGAGGAGCAATCCCTCCAGCCCCCCGCCGAAAGCCACCCCCACGGGGTGGAGGTTCGACTCCCCAGCTGGACCATCGAACGCGACTGGGACCTGCGCAATTGGCTCTTCCGCTGGGGTGCTGGCATCCGCATCGAAGAACCCGCTCTGCTGCGCGATCTGCAGGTGGAGCAGGCCCAAGCGGTGATGGCGCTTTACCGCAGCAATCCCCAGTAAGCGCAAGGCCCCCAACGACGCCACAGGTTCATGCTCCGGCGCTGCCGCAGCGGCCCAGAGCCCCCTAAAGTAGTGAAATCAACTACATCAGTCCCGTGGACGCCGACCCTGCTGTTGTCAGTGCCTCGGAAGCCAACCGCTCCTTCTCCGCGCTGCTCAGGCGTGTCGCCAAGGGGCAGCGCTTCACCGTGCAGGCCCACGGCAGACCCGTCGCCAGCCTGGGCCCCGCCAGCGAAGAGCCTGGCGGCCGCAAAGCGGTGGCCCGCCGCGCCCTCCTCAATCGCCTCTCCGCCCAGCCCCCAACCGGCGAACCCCGCACCTGGCGGCGCGATGAGCTGTACGACTGATGCGCGCCGCATTGGACACCAATCTGCTGGTGTACGCCGAGGGCTTCGGTGATCAGCAGCGGGTCAACGCCACCAGGCTGCTGCTTGAGCAACTCACCGAGGCGGATGTCGTCATCCCCCTGCAATGCCTCGGGGAATTGTTTCGCGTGCTCACGGGCAAGGCGGGCCGCTCGGCGCCGCAGGCCCAGGAGGCTGTTCTCAGCTGGATGGATGCCTTTGCCGTTTTAGACAGCTCGGCTGCCTCCTGGCGGGGAGCGATGGATCTGTGCGTCGCCCATCAGCTGCCTAGCTGGGATGCCCTGGTGCTCAATGTGGCCGCCGAAGGCGGGGCCCGGCTGTTGCTCACGGAAGACCTCCATGCCGGCTTCAGCTGGCGTGGTGTGCGCGTGGTGAATCCCTTGGTGGAGCCGGCTGATCCACTGCTTCTACAGCTGTTGAGCTGACGGGAGACTGATCGCCCCGAGGGAGGGTGAGAGCGGCCCCGTCATTCGCAGGAGACGCCCGGCTCGGTGGGGCTGCGCCACAGATGCTGGTGCCATCGGTAAATTCCCCTCCATGGCAAGCCATCTGCTGGATCAGATCCTGGCCACCGCCAGCCCCTTTGATGACGCCTTCGATGCGGAGTGGCTGCCGCTGGGCCCAACCCTGGAACCGCTGGCGATCTGGAGCCACTGCGGCCATCGCATCGATCTGGAGGCCCGCTGCCTCGGCTGGCAGACCATCGGTCTCCGGGCCGTGATTGACAACGTGCAAGCCACCTGGAATGGCGCCGACGATGCCGCCTGGGAGTGCGAGCTGCAGCCCACCTGAAGCCAAGCGTTCTTCACCCCGCCAGCCAGTCACCCGTCCAATGCACACCCGATCACAGCGCTCCCCCATGGGTGCTTCAACCGTTCGCCCTGAATCGAGCGCCGAACAACCTGGGGCCCTGAGCCCCCTCAAGCCATCAAGGCTCAAAGGTGGTGTCTATGGATGCTGCTTTGCCCTCGGGCTTGCGCTGGGAATCTGGCTGGCCCAGCGCTGACGACCGAGGGCATGCCGCTGGCAGGCCATGGGCCTTAAAAGCAGTACTTGCGCACCACATAACGCACGAGTTCGGGCTTGTCTTCCATGTAGAAGGCCTCGCGGTCGATGTCTTTTAAGGCTGAATTAAAGGCGATCACCTTACGCAGGTCGGCACGTTTTGCTGCACTGAGGGGCATGCTGCTACTCCTGATGCCAAAGGGTGTGAGGTAGCGGAAGCTGACTCGGCATGCCTGTGCCACATGCACCGATTCGTGCAACACGGTTTCATCGAAGTCGCGATAGGGAGAGGCATAACTGCTGATGCGGCGGCTGCAGATCGTCAACTCACGATCTGCAGCATTGAAAAAACCAAAGATGTCGTATTTCCTGCACGCGGGGCCATTCTCGATGATTCGAACTTTGCGCGCAACCATTGACAGCACCTCCTGCACGGGAGGGCTGAGATAAGGGGTCATCTCCATGGCGATGCCTTGCGGTGGTCTGCAGGTGTGTTGATTCCACCAGTTCACGGCATCGCCATGCCTGCTGGCATCACGCTCCTGCGAAGGACGGTTTCGTCATTCGTACGAGATCACACCACCCTGCCCATTGCCGCCGCGAAGCTGTGCTCATTCTTCGATAGAGCCTGATGTTGTTCGCGAATCCCGAGGCCCGCAGCCTGTTGGCCAATCGCCACCGCCGCACCCCCTGCGTGTTGCTGTTGGATCGCTCCTATTCGATGGCAGGTGAAAAGATCCGTCGCCTCAATGCCGGCTTTGATGTGTTCCGCCAAGACATCCTGCGCAATCCGGTGGCAGCCCAGAGCGTAGATCTCGCGGTGATCAGCTTTGGGCCTGTGAAGTTGGAGCGTGAATTCTCCCCATTGAACGAGACCGAATCGCTGCAGCTCCAGGCCTCCGGTGCCACACCGATGCGCAAGGCCCTGGAGCTGGCCATGCTCAAGATCACCGAGCGCAAGCGCAGCTACCAGCAGCACGGCATCAGTTACTACCGCCCCTGGATCTTCCTGCTCACTGACGGGGAACCCACCGACGACAACGGCCAGGGCTGCTATGGCTACAAGGCCCTGATCCCACCGCTCGAACTGGCGGCGCAGGAGCAGAAGTTCACCCTCTTCACCGTTGGCGTCAATGTGTCGCCCTACGGCCAGCACCAGCCACCAATGGATGAAGCTGGAGCCGGCGCTGCGGGATGCCTTCCGCTGCCATCACCAGCGCGCCGCTGAGCTGTTGAAGCGCCGCGAGGTCATCGCCGCACAACTGCGAGGGAGCAGCCGGAAGCTGCAGGCACTGGTGGATCACCATGGCGGCTCAGGCCACTGTCTGGATCAGGCACTGGTGCAGCGCCGCCAGCAGTCGTTGCGCAGCCGCCTCAAACGTTGGTTTGTTGAGTCCGATGGTGGCGACAACCGGCGCAACGCCGCCGAGCAACTGCTGCAACTGGCCCACACCAATAGCGATCTCGTGCACGAGCAGGTGCGGCTTTTGAAAAGTCAGCACCAGGAGCTGCAACGCCAACTGTCCGCTCTTGATCTCTCAGGGTTGCTGGAGCTCACCGCCGGCGACGATGCCGCTGGAGTGGGGGAAGCGCGGCTGCGTGAGGCCGCCAGCCAGGGCCGTGAGCGTTGGCTGCGCGAGCAGCTCAGCCGCGAACCGCTGCGCAGCTGGCAGATCGAGGGCTTTGAGGATGCGCGGCTGCGGCTGCTCGAGAGCCATGGCCTGTGCAATGGCGAGCAACTGCGCGCCAACATCGACCGGCTACAAGCCCTGCCGGGCATCGGAGCAGGCCTGCAGCAACGCCTTCGCCACCGCCTCGATCAAGTGGTGCAAGGGCTGGAGGCCCGCGCCAGCGCAGCCGGAATCGGCCCGGGGCGCGAGGATCTCGTGCGGCTGCCCGAACTGCTGGCCCTGCAGAACGGCGAACAGCAGCTGCAGGCTCTCGGCCGCGCCATGGCGACCTTCACGGCTGCGATCGAGGCCCTGCAAACCACGATCAGCGATCGTCGCACGCCATGGAGACGCAGCTGAAGGCCTTTGAAGCCCTGTGTTGATGGCACCGTGCCCCGTCGTTCGCACCAGATCTCAGGCAGCACACGGCTGCATCGGCAACACTGGTTGCAGTTCAGCCCAGAGCCTGATGAGCCCAAGCAACGAGCAGCCTCTGAACCCCTCCGCCGACGACGCCAAGGGCGCCAACGGCCGCTACCGCTTCCAGGCCGGCAAGCCGGTGGATCCAGACGACGGCCTGCATCCCGAACTGCGGAGCAGCGCCTTCAACGACACCGCTGCCACGCCGGCTGTTGCCATCCCCGATAGCCCTGAGCAGTTGATTGCCATGCAGGAGAACAAGCCCGAACGCCACGAGAAGCGCGCCCAACCCACCAGCCCCAAGGTGAAGGATGTGATGGATCTCATCGACAAGCTCGACACCAACGCCTACGAGGACCAGCAGATCGCCCTGGCCCTGGTGCGCCACCTTGAGCAGTTCCACGACAACGTGGTTGAGGAGATGCAGGACGACAGCGAGGCCAAGCACAGCCAGATCGTCAGCTGGGCAATCGATGCCGACCGGCTCATGCGTTGCCGGATGTTGCTGGAAAGCGTCGACCTCGACTGAGCCAATTGATGACCCATCCCAATCTCGCCCCGTGGCTGCTTGAACTGGACCGTTGTCCAGCCAGCGGTGTGGAACAGCCGCTGCTACTAGAGCTGTATCAACAGGATCAGCAGTTCTTCACGGCCCTGAGCCAGCGCCAGCGGTGGTAGCTGTTGGCGGGGCTGCACATCACCCTGCTGGCTTACACAAGCTCCAGCTTCAGCCCACTGGGGCTGGAGGCACTGCCTCTGCATTTGCCGGTGCGCCAACTGACGCTGCCCCTGACGCAGTTGATGGATGCCCTGGTGATTGCGGGTTTTGAACTCGATCAAGTGGCCTGGTCGGAGGAGCTCGATCTGGAGTTGAGCGAGCAGGAGGAGGCCGCCTGTGATCAAGTGCTCACGACGCCGGGATCAGCAGTGATGCTGCAGGAGTTGCTCAGCCGAGGCTTGGCCTTCCTTGCCACTTGCGACCTCAGCGAAGCGGGCCGCGCGGACAGCTGAGGATGTCCTTCGCACGAGCTATTCGCGTCGTGCCACCTGCGCCCGGCAGGCTGGACGTCATCAGACCCCAGAGACCTCCCACCCCTCAGCTCCATGGCCGACCGCCTGATTACCCCCTCTCAACTGGCGCTCTTCAGCCGCAGCCCTGTGATCGGTGCCTGGTGGGAAGAGCTGAAGGCCCAGGGGTTGTTCAACCAGCAACGACCGGCCACCACTGCCTTGGATGAGCTGCTGTTCAAGCAGGGCCATCAGCATGAAGAGGTGCTGCTGAAGTGGCTGGAGGCTGAGGGCAAGGACGTCTACCGCCAGAAGCCTGTCGACCCGGAAGGCCCCCCGCAAGAGGAGGACTACGCCAACACGCTGGCCGCGATGCGGGAGGGTCGGCAATACATCCACCAGGCGGCCCTGAAAAACGCTGAGATTCGCGGCTGGGCTGACCTACTCGAACGCATCGAGAAACCATCAGCTCTCGGAGAGTGGAGCTACGTCCCGATCGAATGCAAACTCTCCAGCCACCCCAAGCCGATCTACCTCGTACAGGCCTGCGCCTACTGCGAACTGCTGGAGCCCATCCTGGGTGAACGGCCTCAGCACTTCAAGCTCTACCTCGGGGGGCGTCGCTTCGAACAGGGTGAGCAGGGCTATCCCACGGTTCGCTTCTGGAGCTGGTACGAACAGCTGCGCCAGCGTTACCGCGACTTTCGCGCCGCCTTTGACCCCAGCCACGAGCCAGAAGACGACCGGGGCGACCATGGATTGTGGGATCCATTCATTGAGCAACGGCTCGAACAGAACAGAGATCTGATCCTCGTTGCAGGCCTACGCGGAAGTCAGCGCCGCAAGCTCAAGAAAGCTGGCATTCACACCATTGACCAGCTAGCTGCTCTGTCAGGGCAGAGCCGTGTACCAGGCGTGAACCACGACGTCCTTCAACGCTTACGCGAGCAGGCCGCCATTCAGCTGGAGACCGGCGCAGACGATGAACGGCCAGCCTTCCGAATGCGCCCCATCGAAGAGCAAGGGCGCGGCCTGGCTCTGCTTCCCATCCCAAATGACGGCGATGTCTGGTTTGACATGGAGGGATATCCCGATCCGGTTAGCGGCGAGAAGCTGGAATATCTCTTTGGCGCCTGCTATCGCGATCAGGAAGGCAACCTGCAGTTCAAGCCCTGGTGGGCACACAATATGGAGCAGGAGAAGCAGTCCTTCGATGGCTTTATTCAGTGGGTCGAGCAACGCCGCCTTCAGCACCCCAATCTGCACGTCTACCACTACGCCAGTTACGAGAAAACGGCCCTCGGGAATTTGGCGGCTTTGCATCAAATCCACGAACCATTGATGGACCAGTGGCGCGCCAGGGGGGTGTTGGTCGATCTCTATCCCATCGTGCGTCGAGGCCTGCTACTGGGAGCCGATAGCTATTCAATCAAAAAAGTAGAGCGCCTGTATCAGCCTCCCCGCGATGGGGATGTCGAGACAGCTGCGGATTCAGTGGTGCAATATGCGGAATGGTTGCGCTCAGGCGAGCCCTCTATTGCAGGTGATCCTCCTCATGGGAGTCCTCGCCTACAAGCGATCGAACGCTACAACCGCGATGACTGCATTTCTACAGCTCGTCTGCATGACTTTCTGATCAAGCAACATCGAAAGCTTCAGCTGGAGTTTCCATCACCATCCATGACGGATGATGGGAACACGAATGATGCTCCACTCGAAGATGCGGTCGAAGAATCACCGCGCGCGAAGGCCAATCGAGAGGCGATCGAGTCATTGATGCGCTCTTCACAGATCCTGCTGGATGAGCTACCAGAACAGCATCGCGTCACCCCCGCCCCTATCCGCCAGGGAGAGGTGGACAGCCGTTTGCGTGCCCTCAGTGAGGCAGAGGAATCAGCTGGCCCTCTAGGTGTGAGCCTTCGCATCCAGCGTCTACTGAGCCAGCTGCTGCCCTTTCATGTGCGCGAGCGCAAGGTGGAGTGGTGGGAATTCTTCGCGCGCTTGGAGCTGCCTCCGGAGGAGAGGCTCGATGACCCCGAAGTCATCGTCGCAGCCAAGCTCGAAGGCGATGAAACCAGACTTCTGTCTAATAGCAGTCAGCGTCTTCTCACCTATAGCTTCGATCGGGATCAGCCGCTGAAGCTGAGTGATGGTGCTGGCTTGTCGCTCTATCTCACCGAAGCGGGATTTTCACTCGACGCGAACCTTGACCAAGAGGCCGGAAAAGTTGCCCTGACGCTGCGTGAATCGTTGGAGCAAAAGCGTCTTAAGGCCGGCCTTCCGATCACCATTCCCGACCAGAGCGATTTGGTTTTGACCCCTCCAGACATCAGCCAACACCTCAGGCCCCACTTGGCAGCCCGGGCGCAGAGCTGGCTGGAGGGCGCAGCACTGCCTGCAGCCATGGTGCATCTCCTGGAGCGGCGACGGATGCCAGAGCTGGTGCCGATCAACGAGCGCACCCGCCGCAACCCAGCTGGCACGGCTTCTGATCTGGCCGCCTTCCTGGCGAGTGCCGATGGCTTTGCCCTGTCGCTTCAGGGGCCCCCGGGCACTGGAAAGACAACCGTCACTGCAGAGCTGATCGCGCAGCTCACGAGCCAAGGTCAGCGCATTGCGGTGAGCTCCAACAGCCATCCAGCGATCAATCACCTGCTGAAGCAGTGCCAAAAGGCGGTGGATCGCAGTGGCGGCAAAGCCATGGTGGTGAAGTGCACGGGAAGCTCGGCCCGGCCAGACGACGAGGATGCCTTTCGCGGCACTGCCGTGAGCTGCGCAGTTCAGAAGCGACTGCGCCCGGAGATGGCCGTGGTTGGGGGAACTGCATTCGTGTTTTCGAAGCACGAGGATGATCCCTTCGATCTGCTGGTGATCGACGAAGCGGGTCAGGTGTCTTTGGCCAATCTCCTGGCGATGGCGCACTGTGCCCGCAACATCCTGGTGGTGGGCGACCAACAG
>Ga0194122_10006156_pt1 | contig 10935 bp, 3 predicted proteins | sample TA2MahCa10mmetaG_FD_155487 | JGI IMG/M metagenome (GOLD analysis project Ga0194122, IMG submission 155487) | Freshwater microbial communities from Lake Tanganyika, Tanzania - TA2015021 Mahale Deep Cast 10m | ecosystem: Environmental > Aquatic > Freshwater > Lake | place: Tanzania: Lake...
GAAGCATAGATACTTAATGATTTATGATAAAGAGTTAAAAAAACGATTGACCTGGGAAGAACAATCGTGGTAAAATAATAGAGTGTGAAGGGAGTGCGTTAAGAGACTGCTAATGGCAGTCTCTTTTTTTGTCTAAATAATCATTAACGGAAACTATAAGAACTAATAAAATGCCTTTAAGTCGTTTAGAGAATTTCCTTAAGAATACAAAAGGCAATATTCTCTATGTAAGCCCAAATGATATTGACTCTACTGATGCATTTGAAAATAGAGGGAATTCTTTAACAAGACCTTTTAAGACAATTCAGAGAGCACTTGTTGAGGCTGCACGTTTTTCATATCAGGCGGGATTGAATAACGATTTATTCAGCAAAACTACAATTTTGCTGTATCCAGGAGACCATACTGTAGATAATAGACCTGGTTTTGTGCCTTATGATAATGGATCGGGAGAAGTTAGATATTACAATCGTGCAGGAGAAAGTAATTTAACCCTAACACCCTTAACCAGCACATCTAATCTAAATTTAGAAGATCCAGCAAACGATTTATATAAATTAAACAGTGTTCATGGTGGTGTTATTCTTCCAAGAGGAACATCTCTTGTTGGTCTTGATTTGAGAAAAACTAAAATTCGTCCAAAATATGTTCCGGATCCAGAAAATGATAATATTGAAAGATCTGCTATTTTTAGAGTTACTGGAACTTGTTACCTTTGGCAGTTTACTATTTTTGATGCGGATCCAAACGAAAACTGTTACAAGAATTATTTAAATGATCTTTTTATTCCTAATTTTTCTCACCATAAACTTACTGTATTTGAATATGCAGATGGTGTAAATGATGTTTTAATTAGTGATCCATTTTTATCATTAAATTCAACCAGCACTGACCTTGAAATGTATTATCAAAAAGTCGGTGACTTTTTTGATACTCCTTCAGGTAGACCAATTGAACCAGATTTCCCCTCTGGTGGATTGGACTTTGAACCAAAAATTGATGAATTTCGAATTGTTGGACCTCTTTCTGGTTCAGTGGGTATTACCAGTATTAGATCTGGTAGTGGAACACTCGTTGGAAGAACTCCGACAATTACTGTAACTTTAGATACTCCTCTAACTGGTCTTGATGTTGATACTACTTTCTTAGTTAGTAATGTCAACACAGATTATGACGGTCAGTATGTTGTTAGTGGAATTACAAGTTATCTAAGTGGGACTAGAGAATTTACTTATGAAGTTCAGAATTTACCCGCAGATCCACTACCAACTCTTACAAATGCAACAATAGAGCTTGCGAGTGACACTGTAACATCTGCATCTCCATACATCTTCAACATCTCCCTACGATCTGTCTTTGGGATGTGTGGAATGCACGCCGACGGTAGCAAAGCAACTGGATTTAAATCAATGGTTGTTGCTCAATTCACGGGTATTGGACTGCAAAAGGATGATAATGCGTTTACACTTTATAGTGATGGAGTTTATTTAGACACTCAAGACGGTCTAAAAAATCTTTTCAGAAACTCAAGAGCAATCTATAAACCATCGCACAGAAACTTTCATATTAAGGCATCAAATAATGCTTTTATTCAAATAGTTTCAGTTTTTGCAATTGGTTTTGCCGATCACTTCCTTTCAGAAAGTGGTGGTGATCAATCAATTACAAACTCCAACTCTAACTTTGGCGCCAGATCACTTAGATCTGTTGGATTTAGAAATGAAGCTTTTCCCCAAGATGATGTCGGATATATTACTCATATTATTCCATCTCAAGAAATTCCAAAGTCAGTTGTAACAACTGAATTTTCTTCAATTGATATTGCAAAAACAATTAGTGTAGGTGTTTCTTCTCACCTTTATCTTTTTGGTGAAACAAACCCAGATATTTTACCAACTTCTGTTTTAGATGGATACAGAATTGGTGCTAAATCCGATGAAAAAATATTTACTATTATTTCTGATGGAGAAATTACAAGTGAATACTTTTCCAGAATTGTTATGCCTTCTGGGGAAAAGGGTAATTTAACTCAAATTACTTCTGAGAAAACATCCTTTGTTTCAAGAGATGCTGCTGGTATTAACAGTATTACCACATCAAATTCAGAATTTACCTTTACATCACCACATAACTTTATCAATGGAGAAAGTGTAAGAGTTATTAGTGAGAATGGCTTCTTACCTGATGGACTAGTAGAAAATAAAGTTTACTATGCGATTGTAAATCAAACTGCTGGAGCAGGAAATACATCCATTCAACTTTCAGAGACAGTTAATGAAGCACTGAACGGAAACCCAATTGACATTAATAACAACGGTGGTTTGTTAAAAATTATTAGTAGAGTTTCTGACAAACAACCAGGTGAAGTAGGGCATCCAGTTCAATTTGATGTTGCAAGTAGAAACTGGTATATCAATGTTTCTTCCGCATCAACAGAAAATAATCTTTATACTAAGATTGTTGGGCTTGGAACAACTTCTTTAGGTCCAAGATCACCAAGAACCTATATCAGAAGAACTCCAGATAATCGTAATGCAATTGATAGACTGTATAGACTTAGATACGTTATTCCTAAAGAAGTTGCAGTTGCTAGAGAACCTGTTGATGGATTTATTCTGCAAGAATCATCAACAACTATTGAAACTGGACAACTTGCAATCACAAATGATTCCTTATCAAATGCTTCAGTTAGAAAAAATCTAAGAATTATTTCTGGAATTTCTTCATCAATTGGAGTTGCAACAGTTCATACTGAGATACCTCACAATCTTTCTGTAGGGTCTCAAGTCAAGATTAGAAATGTAAAGAGCACAACAAACACTGCTGGAGTAGCACTTTCTGCATTTAACCAAACATTTACAGTTAGTGGGATTTCAAGTGCAAAAGCATTCTCATTCAATGTTTCGAGTGATCCTGGATTATTCTTGAATAATGTAGACACAAGAACTACAACTGAACTTCCATATTTTGAAAGACAAAATTATGATAGTGTCTATTATGTTTATAGAAGTGAAGAGATTAAGAGGCATATTCCAAATCAACAAGATGGTGTTTATCATTTGATTTGTATTAACTCTTCTAATGCTCCAATTGCGCCTGATTTTACACCTGAAACATTCTCTCAAAATATTCAAGACCTCTATCCACAAACTGATAGAGATAACCCAGTTTCCGATCCACCCGCAGCAAGCAGTTTTGCTAAATCAGATTTAATCGGAAAAGTTGTAACAAATGACCTGAAGAATTCAATTACTAAAGAAACTGTAGAAAAACTTCTTGTAGATACTTCAGTTGGTATTGGAATTACAAATATTGTTTCAACATCCAGCACAACTCATATTCTTTATACCAAATATGACCACGGATTTAATGGCGTTAAATTTGTAGGTATTGTTTCTGCTGGTCAAGGATATGGTAGAGGAACTGGGGGGACAGAATATCTTTATAATGCAACTCTTGTTGGTTTTGCTGGTTCAACAACAGGTAAGAATGCTACTGCTGTAGTTACGGTAAACTCAGTTGGTTCTATTACTGCAGTTAGAATTACTGATCCAGGTTCTGCATATGGCATTGGTAACACTCTTGCAGTTGTTGGTGTTGCCACAACAACTGCAACATCTTTCTTCCAAGGATATGTAGTAGTTAATGGTATCATCAATAATGACAATGATGTTATTCGTCTCAGTGGAGTTACCTCAGAATCTTATGCAGATTATAATAATCTTTATAGAGTTACTGGAATTTCTACTGGGGAAATTAATACGATTAATGTTTCTAGTGGAGCACCTATTGTAGGATCATCTGCCGTTGGAATTGGTTCCACTATCACCTCATCTGCATTTTTATATAATGTTGGTCCATCTTTTAGAGTAAGTTCATTTACTTATGATGGTTCTCTTGGAATTGCAACAGTTCAGACAATTGGTGCAGGAAATACAATTCATGGTTTAATAGTAGGAAATAAAGTTAGAATTGTTGGTAGTGGACAAACAATTTACAATGGAAGTTTTACTGTTAAGGAAGTTGTAGGTCTCTCAACAGTCACCTTGAACATTGGAGTTGGAACAGAATCTCCATCGGCGACTGGAGATATCTTCTTGTTCAAAGAAGGATTTGCATCTCAGAGTGGTGTTACAAATATTAATGATGAAAATATTGGTGGTAGAATGGTTTCAATTTTTGCTGGAATTACAACCACATTAAATGCTGACATAACATCAAGATCAACAACTTCAATTTCAATTCAAAACTTCTCATCATCTGGTTTAAAACTTGGAGATTATATTCAAGTTAATTCTGAGATTATGAGAATTTCTGACGAAATTCCTCTTACTGTTTTTAGAGGAACTCTTGGTTCTGTTGCTGGTATTCATAGTAGTAGAACTGAAGTTAAGAAAATTCGTGTTATTCCAACTGAATTCAGAAGACACTCAATTATTCGTGCATCAGGACAAACTTTTGAATATGTTGGATTTGGTCCTGGTAACTATTCAACTGCACTCCCAGATAAACACGATAGAGTTCTTTCCTCTCAAGAAAGACTTCTTTCTCAATCTCTAAAGCAAGAAGGTGGTCTTGTTGTTTACACTGGTATGGATGATGATGGTAGTTTTTATGTTGGAAACAAAAAAGTTAACTCTGCAACAGGTCAAGAAGAGGTATTCGATTCACCAGTCCCAACTGTTACTGGTGAAGAACTTGGAATCGAATCAGGTGTAAACATTGCTTTTGATATTCTTACACCTCTTGAAATTAGTGTCAGTAGATCAATTAAAGTAGAAGGTGGACCAAATAAAGATATTATCAGTCAATTTGATGGTCCTATTATATTAAATGAAAAACTAACTTCAAATTCCACTAAAGGTATTGAAGCATACTCCTTATATCTTCAGGGTGATGCAGAGGTTTCCAGAAAGTTCACTGTTGGCATTTCAACTCCAACAGAAAGTGGAAACTTAGGAGATTTTACATTCTATACTCAACCATATCAAGGCGGATATGCTGGATGGGTGTACACTAAAGATAATGCATGGAGAAGATTTGGAGCAATTTCACTATCACTCAATTCCAGTGATTTTAAACTTGACAAACTTGGAATTGGAATTGGAGCAACAACTCTTCTCAATAATATTTTCCAAGTTGGCACTGAAAATACGACAGGTGGGATTAGCACTGCTGTTGTTATAACTTCTAGTGGACGACTTGGAATTGGAACAACAAACCCAACACAATCTCTCACAGTATATGGTGATACAAATATTACTGGCATTGTTACTGCAACATCTTTCTATGGTGATGCAACTAATCTAACTAATATCCCAGTTACAACATCTTGGGTTGTCAATTCTGTTGGTATTCATACATTTGCCAAAGTCGGTATTGGAACAACTAATACTGAATTTGCTAAATTAACGATTGTTAATAACTCAGGTTCTGGTGTTGCAACCGCTCTTGATGTTAATGGTGCCTCTAGATTTATTGGCACAATGTCTATTGAAGGAAATACCACTATCAAAGGAGGTCAATTCCTATCCACATCATTCGCATTAGTTGGAGTTGGACATTCAACAATTCTTGCTGGTATCACAACGACAAGAATACTTAATGTCATAGATTCAATTAAACTGAATACAGCAACATTACGTGAGAATTCAATTCTTGATGTTGAAGGTAGAGCAAGATTTAAGTCTTACACTGAAGCAATTGGAACTCCATCAATTTCCTCTAATGTACTAACACTTGATCTTTCAAGTGCTCAATCTTTTAATGTCACTCTTAATCAGAGTATTAACTCATTTATTATTACAAATGCACCTACAACAACTGCTACAACATTTCTTGTTAAGTTAACGCAGGATGGAACTGGTGGACGAACAGTTACATTTACATTCCAAGGTGCTAATGTTTATTGGGCTGGTGGAATTGCACCAACAATGACATCCACCGCAAATAAAACTGATATTTTCTCATTCACTACACTGAATGGAACTGATTATTATGGAATTACCGCAGGTCAGAATTTCAACTAATGTCACTTATTCTTAATAAGAGACTTCCAACATCTCAAGAGGTCTCTCCTCCAATTCTTTCTTTTACATCTATTTTAACTGACACACCAGTAGACTATGGTGGAAGTGTCACTCTAAACTCCACAGCAGTTGCGAGAAATCCATCCACAAATACAAATGCTCCAGGAACAATTAGTTATAGGTGGTATAGAGATGGAGTGTTGATTACTGGAGAAACTGGTCCAACATTAACATTGACAAATCAACTTAGTGAAGCTAGTTACTATTGTGAAGCACGGTACACTAGAACTTCAACCTCAGCACCAGCTCTAAATTCACCAATTACATCAAATACAGTAAGAGTTACGATTAGAAATTATGTTGTCTTCACTCAACAACCATCAAACTCTTCAGTTGTAGTTGATAAGAGTGTGACTTTTGGTTGCTCTGCTGTGGTGGGTGGTTTTAGAAGTATGGTTGGATTTGATGATACTCCAGGTTCTCCTGGGTATTTTGGTTCTACTGATTATAACTCAGCCATTTCTTTAGGATTTAATGATGAGGATATTCGTTATTACTTAGAAAATGTTTATTCTGGAGCTATTGGTATTCTTGATAGATTAAATGATATTAATTTTGGAAATTCAAGGAATAGAAATTTGCAATATCAATGGTTTGTTGATGGAGTTTTACAAAGAACAACAGTTGGTCCAGTGTGTTCAGAAGCTCCTGGGTTTAACTCTGGAGCACACTCACCTTACTTAGCACCAGAGATAAGTAATCCCACCTCTACAAGTGCACTTGCAACGGTAAATTATGGAATTTACCTTGATTTAACAAATTATCCTTCAGGAAGTAGAGTTCAGGTTGAATTTACAGTTACTGAAAGCTCTCAAATTGTGCATAGTATTAACATTCCAGAATTAGGAACTGTGAATAATAATGTAAACTCAGTGTTTTTGACTAATGGTTCTATTGCAGAAAGACTTCCAAATTCATCCACTCCTTGGGGAACTCGTCGTTTATTATTAAATGGTGGAAGAATTTATGGACCAATTACCTCAAGTACAATGGGGGCAGGATATCTTGCAGTTGCGGGAGAAATTGGAACTGGTGGATATAATCGTTTAGATTTGGCAGATGACAATAAACCAATTTCTGAAGCTGATGATATGAGAATTGAAGTTAATAAGGGATTTTTCAGGAGTTACATCCTTTCAGGAACTCAACAAAGAATTAATTTATCTGGAGTAAAAAATGGAACTAGATATTATACAAATGTTATTTACAATGCTAAAACTCCTCCCAGAACTAAGTATTTCTCTACATATACTGCAACAAGGTCAACGGTAGGAAACTCTTCTGTAGTTTGTAGAGTAGTTCAAGTTAATACATCAGGAGCACTTGCTGCACCTCCACAAAACTCAAACACAGTCACTTGGAGTGTAGAAAATTATCAATCTTTAAGTTGGGATGATACTAGAAAACCTGGAGGACAAACAAGAGTTCCCACTCAAAGAGGACTAAAACCAGGTCCAGTTTCTGTTTGGTATGGTCCTTGGGTATTTGGAACTCAAAGGGATATTGGCTATTTTTACTTTGAGCTTGAAGTGAGAGATATTTATCCAAGAGCCATTAATACAAGCACGGATAAACCATTTATTGCTGCATTTCAACTAAGAGTGAGAGGACAGGGTGGAACTAGTGGTGATGTGTTTAATATATACAAAATTCTTGAGTGGAATGGGAATTCCAGATCTTCCAACGAATCTAATAAACAAACTTTAAGATTTACGAGTAATGATTTTAATGGGCAAAGAGTTGTTGCTCAGGAAGGTTCTAGAATTTTATTTGATAGAACAAACTCAAATGCTTCAGGAGCAAGAGTAACTTGGCCAATTTCATCAGTCTTGGGACCAGTAGGTATAGACATCTTATTTTTAACTGCTAAAAGAAAAGAAAATGGTGCTGAAATAGATTCTTTCTTAACAGTAGATTCTTCTAAAAATGATAATATTCTTGAATATGGTAGATTATTTGATCAATATGAAGAAATTTACTAATAAATAATATTAACATAACACACAAGGGGAGAGTGAACCTTGGCAGCAATCAATAAAAATTTTGTAGTTAAGAACGGCATTGAAGTTGGTGATAATCTAATTTTTGGTAACAAAGACCAACTTAGAGTTGGTATTGGGACAACAATTCCAAATTATACCTTAGATGTTAGAGGTGGAATTGCTGCTACTTCAATTTCAGTTGGACAAACTATCACTGCAAATGTTGGTGTTCTCACTAGTTTAAAAATTAATGGAGGAACCATCAGTGTAGGTAATTCCTCTGGTATAAGTGGTCAATATTTAAAGTCAACGGGAACTGGTGTTGCGTGGGAAACATTTCCAACTACAAGAACTTCAAGCACCTTCACTGCAACTGAGGGTCAAACAACATTTTCTTTTGCATACAATGTTGGATTTGTTGATGTCTTTGTTAATGGTGTTAGATTAACTGATTCTGAGTTTACTGCAACTAGTGGAACAACAATTGTTTTAAATACATCTTGCCGAGTTGGTGATATTGTAGATATTATTGGATATTCCATTATTGGTATCGGTGCAGGAACTAGTGGAATTGGTGGAATTACAATTAGTGACGAAGGAATTACTGTTGGAAGCGCAAGTGCAGTAACTTCTATCAATTTTGTGGGTGCAGGTGTAACTTCTGTAGGAACTGGAGCAGGAGTTACAGTTACCATATCTGGATTAGGCACAGATACAAATATAGATACGATTGGAATTATCACAGCATCTAAAATTAGAGTTGGTGTTGCAACAACATTCTCTGAAACTTTAGTTGTCAATGGCGGGGCAAGAATTACCGGTATTTTAACCATCGGAACAGGTTCAATCACTTTAGATGGAACTACAAATATAATCAACATTGGTGCTGGTGTTACCATTGATGGTTCTACTGGTATTATTAGTGCAACATCTGTTGTTATGAGTGGTGCAACTTTAGTTTCATCTCAATTTGTAACAACTGGTGTTGGTATTCATACACTTTCTAATGTAGGCATAGGAACCACAAATCCAACATCAAAACTTACTGTAACTGGTGATGGAACTTTTACTGGTGTTGTTACTGCATCATCATTCAGTGGAGCTGGGACAGGTCTCACAAGTATTCCTGCAGGACAACTCACAGGAGCACTTCCTGTTCTTGATGGTTCTGCACTTACTGGTATTATTGCAGCAGGAACTGGTATTGTAGTTAAAGACAGTGGAACACTAGTTGGAACTGCAGGAACTATAGACTTTGGAGATAATCTAACAGTATCTACTATTTCTGCTGGTGTAGTGACCGTAACAGCATCTGCCAGTGGATCATCTCAATTTGTAACAACTGGAGTTGGTATTCATACACTTTCTAATGTCGGTATTGGAACCACAAATCCAACATCAAAACTTACTGTAACTGGTGATGGAACTTTTACTGGTGTCGTAACTGCCACAACTTTTGTTGGTGCCGTAACTGGTAATGTCACCGGTAATGTAACTGGTAATGTCACTGGTAATGCAACGGGTCTTTCTGGAACTCCTAACATTACCGTTGGGACTATAGGTGCTACAAGTCTAAATGCATCTGGTGTTGTAACTGCCACAACTTTTGTTGGTGCTTTAACAGGCACAGCAACAACTGCAACTAATGCTCAAGGGTTAACTGGAACTCCTAATATTACTGTAGGAAGTATCATAGCTTCAAGTCTTAATTCTTCTGGTGTTTCAACTCTTGGTAATACTATTGTTGGTGGCGCAACAACACAACTGGTCGTGACTGGTAATGCTAGAATTACTGGTATCCTTACAATTGGAACTGGTTCTATTACACTTGATGGAACTAATAATCAAATCAATGTAGGAACAGCAGTTACAGTTAACTCTTCTGGTGTAACAGTAACTGGTATCGTAACTGCCACAAGTTTTGTTGGTGCCGTAACAGGTAATGTCACTGGTAATGCAACGGGTCTTTCTGGAACTCCTAACATTACAGTTGGAGCCATTAGTGCTACAAGTCTTAATGTTTCTGGTGTTTCAACTGTTGGTGTCGTAACTGGTGCTACTTATTTTGGTGATGCCTCTCGCATCGTAAGTGGTAAATGGACTCTTGGAGCGACCGCATACAGTACTGATTATACCTTCACTGGAATTGGATTTTCAGAAACAACAAATGACCCTACTCTCTATCTCGCAAGAGGTGCAGTATATGAGTTTGTGAATAATATGGGTGCTCACCCGTTTAGAATTCAAAGCACACCAAATGGTTCTACAGGAACTCAATACGATAATGGAGTTACTAACAATAATGTTTCTAGTGGAACTTTAAGATTTGAAGTTCCATTTAATGCTCCGAACACTCTATATTATCAATGCACTGCTCATGGTAGTATGGGTGGAATAATTACAATTTATCCATCAATTTAATTAAAAGGCAAATAGTTCACATAATAAATAAAACATAGGAGTTCCACAAACATGGCTATAAATAGAGAGTTATCGCAATTTGCAAGTTTTGTAGAAGTCAACGATACTTCTAGAAATATTGGCATTGCAACGACTGCAACTCCTTTTATTGGTGTAGGAACTACAAATCCAACTGCAAAGTTTGAAGTTGTTGGGCATACAAAACTTGAGACAGTAAATATCTCTGGAGTTTCCACATTCAATAGTAATGTTGGTGTTGTTGGTTTAATAACTTCATCAGATCTAAAAGTTTCTGGAATTGCATCAGTTGGAACATCCATCACAATGTATGGTGCGACTGGTATTATTAGTGCCTATAAGTTTTTTGGTGATGGATCTGGACTTACTGGAACTATTAGTGGAATTGGCATTCGTAGTGAAGGTGTTGATATTGGTTATGGTGC
>Ga0194122_10006167_pt1 | contig 10914 bp, 7 predicted proteins | sample TA2MahCa10mmetaG_FD_155487 | JGI IMG/M metagenome (GOLD analysis project Ga0194122, IMG submission 155487) | Freshwater microbial communities from Lake Tanganyika, Tanzania - TA2015021 Mahale Deep Cast 10m | ecosystem: Environmental > Aquatic > Freshwater > Lake | place: Tanzania: Lake...
AGCTTTACTTTTTTCATTTTTGTATGTAGTTGAAGAAAGTTTGAGGTTGATGTAAAGATCTTTTGGCTTTATGACGACTTGCTTTCCGCTTGCAAAAAGCTCTTTGTTTTCTTGAACAAAAGTGAAACTCGATAAGGAGAGTACGCAATTGGTAGTTTGTTTTTCAATCAAGTCTGCAGCCTTTGTCCATATTCCACTTTTTTTTATTGGGAGCTCAAATTCGTGAGTAGAGACTATCCAATAGTCGTTGATTTCTTTCGCATCTTTCTGAAATAATAATTGAAGAGTATAAAGCTGTGTTTGCGTTGGTCGTAATGCCCTGTGAATTCCAGTTGGTTGCAACAGATATATATTTTTTTGTAATACATTGCAAAAGTTGCAGCTGAATGCGTCCAGTTGGTAGTTTGCGTAAGAGCTTAATGCTAAAGAGCTAAATCGAGATAAATAATTTTAATGAAATATTAATTTGTATTACCGTTTGCAAGAAATGTTCGTTCCATTTTTGACAAAGCGCAATAGCTTTTCCCGAGATGGTTCGTTTTGTCGCATTGCGCGATTTGGCAAAGAGACCATTTGCCGTAGAGATGTCGATCGTCACTTCGCTTTTTGGACGATATGATTTGTTGCAGTCGTATCCAGTGATGTGGAAAAAATGGTGTTTGATAGGAAAGATCTCACTGAAATAAAAAAGAAAAAACATGCATGAGATATAAAATAAGAATAAAAATAAAAATTTTAATATCACGGATTGAAGAAATTTTTACCTGGTTTTCTTTTTGATCCATTGCACTGAAGGTTTTTTTGCCTTTTCGTCGTATTTATTACACAACGCTGAGTCGCGACTTCCGGCAATTATTTCAAAGTCAACTAAACAATGGCGTTCGTTGTAATTGTTGACCCATGATCGGTCAATAACAATGTTAGATGAAGAGGAGCATTCTTCATCAATGAGAAGCTTTGCTGGTTGTTCACGTTTAGCCATGTTAGCAAAAAAATGTCGTTTGAGTAACTTGAAAAAAGCAAGTGAAGAAAAAAAGCTTTTCACTTCTATTTATACCTCTCCAAAAATAATCCAGGTACGTTGTTCGTCACAAACTGAAAAAGAGCAAGCAAAAGCAAAGAGAGTAAAAAATAGTATCCAAAAAATTAGTTTTTGATAAAAAGCAGTGTTGGTAGTTTTTTATTTACGTTTTTATTTAGAATGAAATATTTCATTGTCGAAAAAAACGTTTGATTCGAAAATAAAAATAAATTTGTGTTGCAGTTTATAACAAAGTATATTTGAATTGCGATGAGAAAGCAGATGGAAAGCAAAAATAAAAAATATGTGATAAGGTAGGAGTCTTTTTTTGCTGACATGGTAACTCTGTCGACGTTTTTCGATGAATCGAAAAAATTTCTTGTTGCCTATTACAAAGTAAACTTAAATGGCGTTGAGAAAGCTTAAGTTGAGCCAGCGCGCATTTTGAGTACATATGTTGTCGTAGTAACAAAAAATCGAGCGAGGACTGAAAGTTACCGCATTATGACTCAAGTTTATTGTAGTCGGGTACAAAGTAAACATAGCGAGCGTTGAGAAAGTAAGGAAGCGAAAGTTTTTAGTCGCGTCATAAAGCGTTAGAGTAGATATGAAACAAAATGGTTCGTCGTGTTTTGACATGTTTCGATATGGTGAAATAATTTTGTTGTAGTCTATTACAGAGCAAAAATAAATAGCGTTGTGAAAGTAGAGAGAAGGGAATGCGCATTAGAAAGCAAGAGGTTTTTTTGTGAAAGTAAATCACAAAGAATTTTCTACCTGACTGGACAACATATCATGCAAGGTAAATTTTTTTCATTTTTTTACAAAAGCAAAAATGACGAGTTTGAATATTGAGCGAGGAACAACAAGATCTGGTAAAAGATTTGCTGCTAGAAATAAGCCTTATTATTTGTCATTGAAAGAACTTTATTCACATCACTCTAGTTTGTTTGCTTCTCAACCGCTTTTGGCGTCTGAAGTGTTACGAATTGGAGATGGACGTCAAGGGAATCTTATTCAAACAACAATACGATTTCGTGCTGACGCGACCAACATATCTACAGTGCTTCGTAATATTTTTTGGGAACTTTTGAGAGAACATACTGAAAATGAAACAGATGGTTTCGAAGTGACTACAGTTTTTAATGCTATCTTAACAGATCCGGAACGAAAAAGCTTTTCTGTGTTTTATGGACAAGATTATTCATACGACAATAATTCAGGTGCTGCTAGTCAACTGAAATATTCAAGTTTACCAGTGACAGTGAGAACGCATCTTGATGTTAAAAACATCCCAACAACATTTAATTTTGACACTTTAATTCAAGAAGGACGATTTGCATTTGATAAATCAAATGTTGTAATTGAAAAAATTATCAATGTTGTTTATTTGATTCGGCGATTAATTGTTTTAACTCCTAAAACAAGGACTTCGAAGATTTCTAATCCGATTCAAGTGGAAAATATTAATTTGGAAAATGAGTTGGAAAGTGAAGTGCCGCCCCCACAAGCTTTCGAAGGACAAAAATCTTTCAGTGACTAAAGCATTACTGAATTCGCTAAGTGATGACGGCAACTCTGGATTTGAAGTGTATTGTGAATATTTTAAATCGTTTTATTTATCAGAAGATAAAGTGAATTTAACAGGCATTCGTCGTAATGCCATCACAGAGAGAAAAATGTTTGACTCTCAGTATAAACTAAAGCTACCTCAAGAAAATCCAGCATTTTTAGATTTTTTTAATCATCATGATATTGAACGACTGGCAAAGTTGAAATCTGTCATAATCGTGATTTATGCTGCTGAGACATTGAAATCTGACATTTCTGACATTCAAGTTTTTCACGATTTTCGTTTGGTTGGTAATTACACCTCACAGCCTACTTATTTTTATTTTTATTCCTTAAAACAAAAGGAACTTTTTACGTTGGCAGAGCCGCCGGAATTGATTAGTTTACCAAAATTTGGGCTTCGTCATTCTAATCAAGGACGTTCTATAAAAAACAAAGAAGATGAGCAAATCAACTATGCTTCTTTAATAGAATCATTGTTATTTTTTGAAGCTGACACGGCAAATATTGATCCTTCTTATGAATTACCTATCATAACTTCTGCAGCTGATTTAGATCTTTACTCTTCTCATCTATATAAAAGATGGAAGGCAACAAAAAGTGTGTTAATTGTTACTTTTTGTCGATGGATGAAGCAAGGACGATGGAAAAACAAATGCGCTTTTAAAGACTTTTATTTTATGACTTTATCGGCAATCATCAGTGATTCATCTGACTTGACTTCTGCTGCAAGTATAAGTGAGAGTGAACCTCAAGTGATGTGTTTATGGGATGTCAACAAAATTTGTTTTCTTTCTAATGACTTTGCTAAACAAATGATTCAAAGACATTTTGATTCAACTGGTTGGAAAGAAACTCGATCATCTAAGTTGTGTATTTCTGGCGTCAAGTTTTATTCTGAAGAAGAACGATTAAATGCTAAAAAACAGTGGGACGAAGCACGCAATAAAACTAAAAAACAAAAATTAAATGATAAAGATAAAACTTTTTTTCATAACACTCAAAAGTGCAGTTGCGAGATTTGTAAAGCAAGTTGTGATCAATATGGAGACAACATGAACTTTACTGGTCCTGAAAAATTGTGTAGTACGCAATATAGTGTATCAGACTTATTACAAATGCTGGGCAGCTTTGACGATCAAGCAAAGCATGACATTGATAAAATGTGTGAATTATCGATTGGTGCAATGGATATTGAATCTAAAACAGTGGAAATGAGTGTTGGAACTCCGTGTCCTGGACCTCGAATAGTCTACAATGAAATTGATACAGCAAAATTAGAAGGCTATTCGAAAAAAGTGCAACATCCTATAATGATTGCTCATATAGACGCAATAAACTTAAATTCGGATCGAAAAGTGTTTACAGTGAAAAATGACTTACCTCAAGCTTGTTTTGATATGATGCAAGAATATTGGAATTATGTGCTAGACTGTCATCGAGATCTACAGGAAGAAAAACAACAAATTGCGCAACGATATTACGATATTGTGAATAAATATCGAAAAGCTTATTTTGATACTGCAAATTCTTGGTTTCAACGTATCAAAGATTACTATAATAAGCAGCTATTTGATGCACAAGAATCTACAAACGAATCAGACGGAGATGCTCGAAAGGATTTTAAAATTCAAGAACTTAAAAATTTGGCTGAAAAATTTGAATATATACCTCAGAAATTGGAAGCAGGATGGAGAGCAACTATTCCTGGCCAATTGGAAACAGCACTGGATAAATTAATTGAGCAATATGACATTTTCAGTTTTTATGGGTATGTATTATTTTTTAAAAAAACATTTTTTTAAGGTATATGTTAATTCTGATTTTAATTAATTATTAATTCTTTTTAGGTCTGGATATGATCATGTTTTGCTAATGACTTATCTAGTACCTTATTTATTCGAAAACGGATTTTCTCCAAAAATTGAAAAGCGTGGAAATAAAATTTCGCAAATTCACACTCGAAATGGAATTTCTTTTCGAGATGTAATAAAGTTACTAGCACCATCTACAAACTTACGAAAATTTGGACAATTGTTTAACTTGGAGCAAGCAAAAGCTCATTTTCCGTTTGGAATTTTAAATTCGATATCAGTTTTGGAACTTTCTGAGTTACCAACTGATCAAGCTAGCTGGAAAAGCGACTTGGCTGGTGATATAGAATCTTCAGAAGAATTTGCGATTAAACTTCGAGAAGCACAGGATTTATTTCGTAAAGCGTCTTGCAAAAACCTTGGCGATTATTTAAAAACTTATTTGCTTTTGGATGTCGAAATCTTATTTGCTGCTACTCAAAAATGGAGACTGGAATTAAAACGTGTCATTGGATTGGATTTTGTGGAATCAAGGAAATTTACCATATCCAGTTTAAGCTATACAGCAGGCTTAAAAAACATGGAAGCAAATGGAAGAATTGGATCATTTTTTCCAAATAATGTGCAACATTATTCTATTTTACGTCGTGGAATGCGAGGGTATGTATTATATTAGATTTTTGGTTTTTTATATTTTTTAAAAATTTATTTATATTTAATAAAAATTAATTTTAATTATTTTTGTAGAGGATTGACGGCAGTATATCGCAGCGAAGCAGGCGGAGCAAAAAAAGCTGGCAATGGAGCATGGATAGATAAAGCAAATTTTAATGACACTGAAATTCCATATCGAAATAATAGTCATTGGATTATTCCTGCTGGTTCTGTTGACATGGATGATTCGTTGCAATATAAGAAGCACATTACAACAGAACGATTTTTTTACTCTTCTGATTCAAACAATGAGGAGCACAGACATCTTCATGATTGCTTAGTCGATGTACCAGGTCCGTCTAATTATGTTGGCTATTATGACGCGGCTTCGTTGTATCCTTCTTCAGGTACTATTTATTTTTTAATCGATTACTTTAATTATATAACTAGCAAATGTAATAATACATTTATTTTTATAGAATTGTCTGATATTCCAATTGGAACTGGAACATTATATGTGCTATCTTCAACTAATGAAGCCGATCGAAGAAATGAGAACAAGAAAAAACCTCGTATGGACAATTTAGATGAATTGGATGCTTTTATTCCGTTTAAAAAGCGTAAGACGTGTACAGATACTCCAAAATATTTAGTAGCGGAACATAGAAAAATTAACGCAAGTGAAAGAGAAGAATCATACGTTGTTCAATACTTAGCATTAGGCGGATTAAAATATTTTTCAAGTCTATTAAAATCAACTAGTTTTGATAAACCTATGTATATAGGAAGCGGAGTTCATAGCGGAGGAGGTCAACAGACCTTTGGATATTCTCCAGGACAAAAAGCAGATTTAATGTTAGTTATAAAATGTAAAACAACTGGTAAATCTATGATTTGCTTTCATAATTATCACGGACATATGTGGCATTATATAGGACATTTTGAAAAGTGTCCGTTACAAGCAAGTAAAAAAGATATAGTGATTGAAAAAGAAATTAGTATGCGAATGGATGAATTTAAATCAGAATTGTCAAAAGCATGGTCTCTTGTTCGTCCTAATAATGTTATTTTTGATTATTCGGTTAGTTATGCATGTCAAATGTTTCATGGATGCCACGTTTCGTCTATTTTTGACGAATCAAAATATTTTTTTAATGTCAAAGAATGTTTGAGAACTGAGCATACTCATGAATCATGGTTTCCGCCAGCAGAACGTTTTTTTGAGCATGAAAATTTAAAAAAATTAATTTATGATGGAAAGATAACAGGCTTTGTTTGTATTAAAGGAGGAAAAGAATCTAGTGAAATGAAGTATCTAGATCCAGCTGGTACACGTTTCGGATTTTGTGTGCAAGCGTATGCTGCTTCTATAGACGAAATTTCTTTGTTTACAAAAAATCAAATTGCAAAGTTTCAAAATTGGGGTGATAGTTATTTTGAATCAGAAAAATGTAAACAATTAGTAGATAAGTACATTAAAGATCAAGCATTAAAAACTATAAATTCAGGTACATTTCATAATACTGAAACAATTTCTACTACATATTTACGATGGTTAATGAAAGAACGTCGCTTTGAAGATTTTGAAATTTCACATTTACTTGTTTATGAGTTCCGTAATTGGAGTAAGGATTTTTTAGAACCTGTACTTCAAAGAAGACATGAATGTAAATTGCGAGGCGATAATGTAGCTGCAGAATGTTTAAAACTAATTGGTAATGGAAGTTATGGCTATAACGGCCTTGAATCAACAAATTATGATACAGTTTACTTATTAACTGAAAAACAGTTAGGAAAAAAAATGGCGCCCGGAAAATCTCTTGCTCATAAAAAGCTAAAGTCCGTAGTTCAGCTAGGAGTTATTCAAGTTCCAGATAATAGATATATTCGAAGATCAAAAGACAAAAAAACTAAAAAAAGAGATTTGTTATTGGATGAAATAAGTTCTAATGAAGATAGCGAGAACGAACAAACTGACGACGAGGACGAGTACGATGACAACGATGACAACGTAGCTAACGATAGCAATGATGATGCCTGTAATGATGAAAAAGACATAAACAATGAAAACTCAATTGCAGACGACAAAAACGATGACAAATTAAACTGTAACATTCCTGTCATTAATTTTAAGCATTACAAACTTTGGCGAAATAACATGAGAGCTTCTTTACTTTCTCAACGTAGTATGAATGCTCCTTTAAAAAACCCAGATCAAATTTCAAAGACTCCAGTTTTTCTAAGTAACAATTTGTCATTGTTGAGCGATCATACATATGCGTTGCCTTTTACAAAAGAAAAAAAAATTCAAAATACGCAAAACAGTTTTTCTTACCATTTTCTCTACATGGTATCAATTTCTGGCTCAGAAAAAACTATTTTTAATAATTTACCAAAAGCTGTTGGAGTTTTAAGTAATTCAAAAAGACTTTTTTTAAATCATATATCTGTAATGCTTAAATGTCTTGATCCATGCTTAGCTGAATTAACATATGTTGACACAGATAGTTGTGTTTGGAGCTTATCCAAGAAAAAATTAGAAGACTGTATATTAAAGACCAAACGTGATGAATGGATAAGCGCAAATATAATTGCAGATGAAAAAGGTACCTTAAGTTGTCATGGAAAATTAAAACTAGAAGGAATGTTTGCTGCAGGTCAATTTCGAACAATAAAAATTTATAGGTTATATAAAGAAAATGAGGAATTAGAGGGTAAAAAAATGATTCCTGCATACACTCGTTGTAAAGGAGTTAACAGATATATAGCAACGCGATTACCTAATGAAAGTTTTGATTCTATTCATCCTCAATCTTTAATTGTACATAGAAGCGCTCTTAGACCTACACAAACTGGTGAAATTCATATGATTCATGAAGCTCGGTCTGTAACTTGTCCTTTTAATTTAAAAAGATATGTGTGTAATGACGGGTATCATACTTTACCTTTTTCTTTGTGCAAAAAACAGTAAAATATATGTACTATTTCGTCTAATTTTTTTGTTTTTATTTAATAGGCCTTGATGATGGAGGAAATAGAGCAGTTTTTTGAATCGGAGTATTCTAAAAGTAAAATTCCACCTTCCGGAACGCAACTGCTAGCAAAAGCACATTCAAAAAAACTAGCTGTTAAAAATAAGGATATATATAAATTTAAAAGAGAACGAGCATCATTAGTTGGTAGTTTTGCACAACCTAAAAAAGTAAAATATTTTCAAACTATTGGAGTTCCTAGACCTGGTGTATATTTTATCGATTATGGGGAATTCCATAGTCAGTGGAGTTGGCATAATAGCGGATGTACAGGATTTTTAATTGCGATTGAAAATTGTACAAACAGATTATTTGTTTTACCTACTCAAGGAAAAGCAACTAAACAATGGTTAGACTCTATAGAAAAATTTGTAGAATTGACCAGAGATGTAAGAGTCATATTATCAGATAGAGACTCAGTAGCTACTTCCAAATCTTTCAGAGATATAATACGTGAAAAATATAACATTGAATGGCATTTTTTACGAAAAGGAAATAAATCTTATTTAGCAGAAAGGGGAATAAGAACAGTTAAAACTTTATTATCGCAAGCACTGCTCAAGTTACAATCAGAAAAATCTGGAGAAATTCAAAAACGTTGGATAGATTTAGTTCCAATTTTATGTGAAAAATATAACAGTCAAAAAATATTAAATACTAGTTACACGAGAAAATCAGTTCATAAAGATAATTTTTTACATTTTCTTGGACAGTTATTAGGTTACGGGGAAAAAAATATTGAACTAAAATTTAATGAATTTAAAGTATCAGAATTTGCTAATAAAACTTGGAATGCTAAAGTATTTAAATTTCAATTAGGCGATAAGGTTCGTGTGTTACGAAAAGCTATATGGAATAAAGAGTTTTCTGATGATAAAGTTAAAAATGTATTTGAAAAGCCTAGTATAAAAGGTGCTTTTAGCAATTCGGCATTTAAAGTAATTGGTAGACAATTAAGACATGATAAAATGCGTAAACGATTAGTCGCTGTATATAGTTTAGAAGGTTTAGGACCTTATTTCAATTTTTATGAAAACGAACTTGTTAAAATAGAATAAGTGTTTTTTCTTTTTTAGATGGTTCTAATGGGCGAAGTGACTCGACAGCAATATGGCAGTATTCAAGCTGTCATGGACAGACAACCAGTTCTATATTGTTTAAAAGGAAGACTTAAAGTTGGAGAAAACTTTGCAAAATTTGAAATTGATCAGGGTTGCATTTCTGCTGGTGTTTATCAAATTAAAATTGATTTTTTGACATTTTGCTCCAACGACGATCATACAAAGCATTTTGCTGCTCCTCCTACTGCTCAATACCCTACTGGAAACGATGGATATCAAGACGAAATTGAAATTCGAGTTCCACGACCAATGCCTCTTGTTCATCGTTGACGTACTGTATATGCAGTACCATACGTACCACCGGATCAAGCTAATGCCTACAGTTCTGATGAAGTAAATGACAACAATCGAATTAAAAGATCAATAACATCAACAGACATTTCAAATAAAAGACAAAAAAGAGCGTTAGAAGAAGAACTTGGTGATTTTGACTTTGATGTGAAGTGCTGGTATAACTATACTACAAGTATGTCTACAGAACCAATCGCATTACGTGAATCAACTTTAACAAATTTAAAAGACAAATTAAATCTTGCACTTGTGAAAGCATATAAATTGCATGGCGGATTAATCGACAATGACTTACGTGCTGTTTTTGAGATACATAGAACCGAAGAAGAAGTGAATGGAAAACCAATATCAGTCGATATGTTAACATTTAAAGTACCTCCATACACATATATTGCGTTTAACGATATATATTTATTAGATTTATTAAAAATGACAGAATATGAACGAATTCAAATTGAGCAAGGAGGTCCTTTTTATAAAGTGTTTAAAAATGATGGCGGCTACGATTCAAAATTTTTTACATCAGGTCCCTTTAAGGCAAGTACTAAAATGCAAACAATTTTAACAGAGCATATAGCAAAAGGAAAACCAAGGGATGATATGACTGTTGACGAGCGTAAAGTACTTTCTGGCTTACAATCTGAAATGGCAAATACGGATAATATTCAACTTATCATATATCAACCTACTAACGGTGTTGTGTTTCGCTTTCGTAGTTCCGATGATTTTTTTCTAAAAAACTACGATGTACCTCTTTTTATTAGTGTTGATATTACAAAAAATTTTTTAAAAACTATTTTAGCTGAAGCATCTTTTTGTATGTTGTTTAGTCTGACAAATCTTACTAATTCAAAATTTAGAATTATTCCTAAAGCAAATGGTGTTCACATAAAGTTAAATAACGCGACATTTGAAAAGAAAAAAGTTTTAAATGTTTCAATAGACCTAGGAAATAAGTTACAAGAATTTTTTGGATTTCGTACTAGCAATATGAAATTTGCTTTTCAAGAAAAAGTTTTAGAATATCCTATTAATATAGATAATATAACTCCTAATGATGAAATAGAATTAAAAAAAATAGACTACACAAAATATGAAACACAATTAACAAAAGAGTTTTTTGATAAAATATCGAACGGAACTATATTAATGTGTTCACATCCTGTTTTCTATTCTAAATTTAAAGACAACAAAGCATTATTAAAACAAAAGCAAGCTGATTATTATACTTGGTATAATAAAAATAAAATCCCTCCTACAACTCCAAAAAAACCAGCTAAAGCTCCTGAATGGGTATATGCTCCTGATGGTACTCCTACTAGAATTCGTGGTGATGGTGGTGCAAGTGATGGTGGTGCTGGTGGTGGTGGTGATGGTGGTGGTGGTGGTAGTGGTGGTGGTGGTGGTGG
>Ga0194122_10006184_pt1 | contig 10891 bp, 12 predicted proteins | sample TA2MahCa10mmetaG_FD_155487 | JGI IMG/M metagenome (GOLD analysis project Ga0194122, IMG submission 155487) | Freshwater microbial communities from Lake Tanganyika, Tanzania - TA2015021 Mahale Deep Cast 10m | ecosystem: Environmental > Aquatic > Freshwater > Lake | place: Tanzania: Lake...
TTAAGAGAATATTTGGTTTTAGTTGTAAGAATAAAACAGAAAAAAATAGAGAAAATGAATTAAAAATTAAATGTAATATCCTTAATTATTTTAACTCAATTGGAGTAGCTAAATTTAGATTAGCTACATAAAGGTAATCTGAAAAATTGAAATTTTTTCAAAAAAAGAGGGGTATAAAACTATTTTTCCCAGCTATGCAACAAAGCCAATCCGATTGACTATTCTATGATACAGGTTCGCACCTTGTTCGAAACTTTTATGCTTTTTGCTATAAACATGGCTAGGTTCAGGTTACTCTACGTACACAACATCAACATAACTTATAGATTCAGTGATACACTGCAAGGATTTTTTAATTTTTTCACTACATTTCTGAACGCTTGGGTAACAAGATGTCTGATCTAGAACAAAAGATTCTACCAAAAAGTGATTCATTGTATGCATATTATCCATAATCCCCTTACATTCTTCATCAATGGCTGAAATGCCCTCACGAACTTAAGAAGCTAAGCTTTTCAGAGCCTGATAAGCTGTATCTATCCTGCTATTCTGAATAGTTTTATCTGTGCTACTCTCATCACAACGCAACAAATCAATGACATCTTGTAATTGATTCTTGTACTTAGAAAGTATATTACACTCATCTATAACATCAAAAACGATCTTAACCTTACTCGAAAAATTGTCTTGAAAAGTCGAAGAATCTAATTTAAAGGAAGCATAGAACATTTTTTTAAGCCCATTTATCATATGGTACATACCATAACCTTAGCCCTATGAAGATTGCTCTCAATGGCAGCCATAGCAGCCTTAGCTAGTGTAACAGACATGTCATGTCTAATTTTATCGCCAGCATAGTTCACACTATGGATATCTACAAAATCCATATTCTTTTGGGCTTGTTCCAAAGCTTTTTCCAAGTTCTGCTTAACATCTGCTGTCTGCTTAATCTGCATAAGGAGGCTATCTTTGATTTGCTGTTGTGATTGCTTATCATACTCAGCAACATAATTCTTATAGGTGCAACTGTTGTGAAACAAGACGAATAATACATTACACAGGTTACCATCCAAACGATCTATACGAACAGAGGTGGGGTCTAATGATTGATTACCATAGATATGTGCAGAGATAATAGGATACAACGTCTCTCTCCATCCTTGATCATACGCATTAGCAGGTATGTATTCAGAAACATTAAAGTTAGCAGCAAGTTCTTCTGTTATAGCTTTGAGCAGTATATAATGCGCCTGATAGTTATGTTCATGTTGTTTTTCAGAATCAACTTCTACTTTTTCCCTTTTCCGGAAGGATGAACGGATTCTTGAAAGCTTTTTTTGTAATTCCTCTCTTGGATTAACGTCCATAGAAATGCCTTGAGAGCAACTCTGCGTGGTATAAGAAAGTATGAGTGCTAGTAAAGTTTGATGTAATTTTCTTTGTTTAAATGGTTGCATATAGTATAATTTTTGTAAAAAAAGGTTAAATAAATATCCCAATACCCCGGTAAGCGATGCAATAAAGGCCTTTTTATCGTGTAAAAATCTCGATTTACGGGATAGGACACTTTTTTAATATAATTAAACACAAAACCATACACACCCCCTTCGGATTACAGTTATGTGTATGCAACCACATACATACCATTTGGCCACATAACTATAGCGCACGCTTATATGCGTTTTGCAAAGGTATCAAACTGATGTATCCCCAACACAGGTGAGTCCGTTGCAATAGGCTGATAAGTGCCAGAGAGCAAGGCGCTGAGGCACGCAAGACCGCAGAATACTAACTGTATTTGAGGATCTGAGTACCGAAGGAACGCAGCTATATGGTGCTTTGTAGTCTATTGCAATGGCCTCAGTTTGTTATCTGTTGGAAAAGTTGGGGTGGATATAATGCCACAGCTTGTCCTTGAGCACTTGTATACCCGCTCCAGTAATAGCAGAAATAGGTATACATTCTATGCCTTGTGGCAAAGTTTTTAATAAAGCAAAACGCTTTTCTTCACTTAATAAGTCTATTTTAGAGATGGCTAATAGACGAGGTTTGTTGAGTAAATCAGGATTGTAGGCTTCTATTTCTCCTAGTAAAAGTTTATATGTGCTATCTATCTCTTCTACTTCAGAAGTAATGACAAACAACAACACTGCGTTGCGCTCGATATGGCGCAAAAAACGCAGGCCCAATCCTCTACCCTCGGCAGCTCCCTCTATGATACCAGGTAAATCTGCCATAACGAAAGAATGGTCTTTTTGATAGGCTACCACGCCAAGATTGGGAACCAAAGTGGTAAAAGAATAATCATCGATTCTTGGTTTTGCTGCAGATACCACAGACAATAGGGTCGATTTTCCTGCATTAGGTAGGCCTACCAACCCAACATCTGCCAATAGTTTCAATTCCAATACCATCCAACCTTCCATACCAGCTTCACCTGGGTAGGCTATCCGGGGAGTTTGATGGGTAGCACTTTTAAATCGAGCATTGCCCCAACCTCCTTTACCAGCTTGCATCAAAAGATAGGTTTGTTTATCCTCCAATACTTCTACTAGAATTTGATTGTTATCATCTCTTTTAGCAACTGTACCTAAAGGGACATCTAGTATGATGTCTGAACCGTTGGCTCCAGATTTGAGTGCATCTCTACCAGGTTCACCATTAGGTGCTTTGATGTGTTTTCTATATTTGAGATGTATTAGGGTAGAAAGTTGCTTGTTACCACGCAGAAAAATATGTCCTCCCCTACCTCCATCGCCTCCATCAGGACCACCTTTAGGTACAAACTTTGCACGCATAAAATGGATGATTCCTGCTCCTCCTTTTCCTGCTCGGAGATAGAGCTTTACATGATCAATAAAGTTAGGCAAGGACATGATGAAGAGGTTAAAAATATATTATGATACATACCCCATGGGCATATTTTCTTGCACTGTTTCTTGTATTTTTCGATCTACTTCTTGCAATGCTGCATTCACAGCAGCAATGATCAAATCTTGCATCATCTCTTTATCTTTTGTGTGTAGCAATGTATCATCGATGGTCAGAGCAAGCAATTTTTTGTCTCCACTCATAGTCAACTTTACCAACCCAGCTCCTGTTTCTTTAGTCACTCTGAGTTGGGCTGTTTGCTTGTGAATGGTTTCCATCTGGGATTGAAACTTTCCCATTTCACCAAATAATTTTGTAATATCCATAGTAAGTAGTTTAGATTTGCTTATTTTTTTTATCAAGAAAAAACAAAGCCTACATTGACCAACTGCTTTACAGTAAAGCAAATAAAAACAAATCCATATATGTTTATTTATTGATTATCAAATACTATAACACCAAATGAATGATAAGTAGGCTTTAGAATTAAGTACGTTGTGCAATGGGTCTATTGTACTTCAGCATATGCCTCATCTAGCTGTTTAGGTTCAAGAGAATCCTGAAGAAGAATGCTTTGGCAAAAGAATCGGCCGTATAAATAGGCTGCTAACAAAATGCATACACCGACCATGGTTGCATAACCAAACTTGAACATCAAATCTCGACATAAAATAGATACAAGTTTACTAGTGGAAAATTTTGGAGATAGCACAATCCCTACTACAACAGCAGAGTCTATAATAGACGCTATGCATGCAGCTATAAGATTACTGATATGAAAATTATATCTGGTTTTGAGTGCATGAAACAAAGAAGTGCCAACATATATAGATATCAACACAGAAATAAAGGATCCCGGCATCATTAGTGGAATAAACACCCCATGTATGAAATAGCTGATCTTCCAGGATAAGAGCATCCATGCCATCAATGAAACAATTAATACCTGGATTGACTTTCTTTTACCATATAAATAGACCAATGCATTGGCAATCATTGCCATACAGGTATAGATCAAAGAACAAATTATTAATTTATTAGAAATATTTAATAGACCAGTAAGGATCAAAAATGTTAGGGCTAAGAAACTCAAACTTTTTTTCATGCTATTTTTATTTTTATTCGTGAAACGATATACAACAAGCCATTATAGACTTTTTCTATACACTTAGGACTAAGTTAGTGAAATAAACTGGATATTAGTGCTGAGTAGGAGTAGCCTGCTCTTTTTCATTGGATGATGGCAATCCTGGTATACTAGGCTCTTCTACTTTGTTTAAATCAATAGCCTTCTGATCTTCTTTGAGTTTTTCTAAATTAGGACTAATAAAGGGGTTGTTTTTTTTACTGCTTTTAAGTGCCAAGGATGAAAGTAAAATTAAAAACAAAAGTAGGCCTACCAATACCCATGTGGTTTTTTCTAAAAAATCAGCTTTTTGGTTGATGCCGATCCGCTGAACGGGGGTACTCCCTCCTCCATAAGCAGTAGTTTGCTCTTTTGGTTCTTGTAGTAGAATGACACCAATAAGCAAAAGCGATATAAGAACAATCGGTATCGTCAGGATATTGAATATAAACATAGGTCAAAGATTATTTTTTAAGTTAGCAATTATATCCGCAAAATACGATGTTTTTTCTGGATATTTCAAGATTAAACGCTCATAAATTTCAATAGAAGTTTGATATTTTTTTTGTTGAACCATTAATTTAGCCAACGTTTCGGTTATAAATCGATCATCTAAGGTAGTCCACTCTACAGAAAGATCAATATCAGATTCACTTTCTAAAGGTATGGTTTCTACAAAAGAATCAAATTGGAGATTTTCCTCCAAAATTTTATCAATAAGCATAAATTGGTCGATACTTTTTGGGTTGGTACTTTTTTGTAAGTCCATGCTAAGAATGGATTCTAAATAACTATTGGAAGATAGAGCGCCATCTTGTATAAGTTTGTCTTTTGGACGCTCTTTGAGTTGCTCAAGGTTATTTTGTAGCCATTTTTGTAGATGAGAGGGATCTGTAGCATAAACAGCAGCTTTTTCTACTAAGGCAGACAGATCGCCAGCCTCGTTGTCCGCTATTTTCGCAATAAGGGCATGGCCCAACGAAAAATAGGGATAATGTTTGATCAGTGATTCAAGTGCAACTCTCTCTTTGGCAGAAAAAGAGCCACCTTGCTCTAATAATTTTAATAATTTTTGGACTTGCATACTGATAGATATTGCATGATTACCAATTATCAAAAGAATCAGCACAGATTTTCTCGATTATTTGCTGAATGATGCGCTTAGTAGCAGCTGCTTTTTTTTGTTCTTCATCTCCGGTAGCATCCATGTCTTCACTGACTGAAAACAGCTTTGACTCAAATGAAGTATCTGGATCTACTGTATTGGTATAAGAAACCTTTACTGTTATCGTTAACCGTTTTTCTTCTTGAGAGTCGCTTTCTGCTGCATTCCCTCCAACAGGCTTAAAAATGGTGTTATACACAAAAGATAAGATAGCCCCCGCATAGTGAATGTCTCCGTTGTTCTCTACTCTATCTAGATTTACTACTCGAGAAATATGGGCTTGCATTGTATCAACAAAAGTAGTTTGTAAATCCACAGGAGCATCTGAAGTTTCTGAATGGAATGGAGCAATAGAAAAACTATGTACATCAGTTCCCACTTGAGCACTTGAAAAGGTAAAGAAACCACAAGACTGAAACAGCAATAAGAGCTTCAAAAAACAATAGTTACGTTTTAAAGTCAGTTTCGTCCATTTCATATTGTTTGATTTTTCTATAAAGTGTTCTTTCTGAGATACCTAAATCCGCAGCTGCATACTTACGGTTTCCATGGTTTTTTGTTAGTGACTTATGGATAAGTTCTTGCTCTTTGGCTTCAATCGAAAGGTTTTCTGTAGGTTTATCCATAGATTCCTCTACCGTATCAATCGCTTTTTTTGCCAAGGATACAAGGGACCTGCCATCATCTAAAAGATGCATGGGTTTAGAAAAAGAATCATTAACATGTTCAGACAAACGTGATAGTTCTCTCCTTCTAGTGGCTTGCATACCTCCAGATTCTATAAAGTTAACTATAAATTCTTTTATTTCACCGATATCTTTTTTTAAATCAAAAAGCATAGAATACAGAAACTCTTTATCAGGGACTCCTCCTCTTGGCCATTTTTGATACAGGACGGGCAACATGTAGTTGGGATCTTTGGGCAAATAGGTCTGTAGCACTTCTGGTGTTACAGTAATCAATGTTGAGAGCAAAGAAATTTGTTCCACAATGTTCTTGAGTTGGCGAATATTACCAGGAAATGGATACTTTAATAACAATTCTTTAGCACCTAGGGTTAACTCTAATGGTTTTACACCATACCTAGTAGCAAAATCACTGGAAAACTTATGAAACAATAGAACAATATCGTTACCACGTTCTCTCAAAGGTGGAATTACAATTGGGACAGTATTAAACCTATAATAGAGATCTTCACGAAAACTACCTTGCGTGATGGCCTGCAATAAATCTACATTTGTGGCTGCTACCACACGCACTTTGGTTTTTTCTACTTTAGACGAGCCAACTTTGACATATTCTCCATATTCCAATACACGCAAAAGGCGGCTTTGTGTACCCAAAGGCATCTCCCCAATTTCATCTAAAAAAATGGTACCTCCATTGACTTCTTCAAAATATCCTTTTCTCTGTTCTATAGCTCCTGTAAAAGCCCCTTTTTCATGGCCAAAAAGTTCCGAATCGATGGTGCCACTAGGTATAGCACCACAATTGATGGCTATAAAGCCATTGTGTCTATATGGACTTAATCCATGAATAATTTTAGAAAAAGATTCCTTTCCTGTACCACTTTCACCAGTAATTAAAACAGACAGGTCTGTAGCAGCCACGTGTATAGCTATTTCAACAGCTCTATTTAAGATAGAAGAATTGCCAATAATATTGAACTTCTGTTTAATATATTGAAGATCTTTTTCCATGGTATACAAACTTACTTGTTCTAGGATGCAACATACGATTCTCCAAACAATGTGGCTGCATTACAATCTGTGACCCATACATCTACATAGGTGCCTACTTGATGGCTACCTGTAGGAAATATAACAATCTTGTTTTGATCATTTCTCCCTTGAAAGAAATCTTTTGACTTTTTGGAATGTTTTTCAATCAATACTTGATGCACTTGATGCACATCTTGTTGATGACGTGCTAACGTATGCTCACGTTGTTTGGCGATAATTTCACTCAGCCTCCTTTTCTTGACAGCTTCTGGAACATCGTCTGGATATTTTCTAGCCGCTAAAGTACCTGGCCGCTCAGAATAAAAATACATAAAAGCAAAAGTATATTGTACATAATCCATTAAAGAAAGTGTATCTGCATGGTCTTCTTCTGTTTCGGAACAGAAGCCGGCAATGATGTCAGCAGAAATAGAACAACTGGATCCTAATATGGCTCGAATGGTATCAATTTTATCTAAGTACCATGTTCTATCATAGGTACGATTCATAAGCTTTAATATACGGCTGCTTCCGCTCTGAACAGGTAAATGAATGTGCTTGCATATGTTACTATACTGGTTCATCGTATGCAGCACTTCTGCTGTAATATCCTTAGGATGCGAAGTAGAAAAACGTACACGCAGTTGAGGATCAATATCAGCAACCATAGCCAATAGCTTAGCAAAAGAAATGTCTTTTCTTTCATGGAGCAATGTGTTTTTAGATACACTCCAGTTGTATGAATCAACATTTTGACCTAAAAGGGTAACCTCTTTATAACCTGTATCAAATAATTTTTTGGCTTCATCAACAATAGAATAGGGATCTCTACTTCGTTCACGTCCTCGCGTAAAAGGTACAATGCAAAAAGAACACATATTATTACAGCCTCTCATGATCGAAATAAACGCTGTTACACCATTAGAGTGTAATCTAACCGGTTCAATATCGGCATATGTTTCTTCCTTGGATAAAAAAGTATTGATGGCTTTGTGGCCTAGATCTACTTGATTGATTAAATTAGGGAGATCCCGATAACTATCAGGACCCGCAACAAGATCAACCACTTTTTCTTCTTCCAATAGTTGTCGCTTGAGTCTTTCTGCCATACAACCCAGTACACCTATAATAAGGTCTGGATGGGTTATTTTTTGTTGATTGAAAAATAATAATCTATTTCGAATGGTTTGTTCTGCCTTATCTCGAATGGCACATGTATTGATAAAAATGAGATCTGCTTCTCTACAATCCTGGGTTAAAACAAAGCCATGCTTTAACATAATGGAAGCGATTACCTCACTATCAGAGACATTCATTTGACAACCATAACTTTCAATGTAGAGGTTTCTCATTACAACCTTATGGGTAGCAGAACTACTGGTTGATACACATTCTATGCCAGTGATTTGTTCCATTTTAAGTTAATTCTATACTATTTTATACACATTTTATAAAAAAATGATGGCGCGTGCATGCACAAAAATTGTAAAAATCTTTTATACTAAGCCAAGTGCACGGATTCTTCAAATTCCTTATAACTACCTAAGAACACTTTTACTTTCCCTTTTTCAATGTACCAAATCTTAGTAGCCACCTCTTGAACAAAATTACGATCATGGGATACAAACAAGCAAGTCCCCTCATATTGTTTCAAAGCTTGTGCCAATGTATCGATAGAATGAATGTCTAAGTGATTGGTTGGTTCGTCCAATAATAAACAATTAGCCTGAGACAACAAAACTTTAGCCAATGCTACACGAGCTTTTTCGCCACCAGAAAGAACCTTTATTTTTTTAAATACATCATCCTTACTAAAAAGAAACATACCAGCTATAGCACGTAATTCTTGCTCTGTACGTTCTTGCCCATTATTATCACACTGCTGCAACTCTTCTATAATGTTGTTCTCTATATTCAATGCTTCCAATTGATGTTGTGCATAAAAAGCCATGTCAACATTGTTTCCAAACACTCTTTGTTGTCTGTCAGCTGAATCTTGTCCAGCAATGATGCGCAAAAGTGTAGTTTTTCCTCGTCCATTGGCTCCTACTAAAGCAATTTTATCTCCTCTATCGATCTGTACGGTGGCATCTTTTAAAAGCACTACAGGACCATAGGCCTTATCTATTTTTTCTATAACTGCAATGATTTTGCTGGGGTTTTGCTTGATGGTAAAATTAAACCTGATGGTCCTACGTTTTAAAGAGGGTGATTCAATTTTTTCAATCTTTTCTAATGACTTAATCCGAGATTGAACCAGCTTGGCTTTACTTGCTTTTGCTCTAAAACGATCTATAAATTCTTGTGAATGTTTCAGCTGTTTTTGTTGATTGGCATAAGCATTTTGTAGCAGCTCTTCTTTTTTCTCTTTCTGTATTTCATAATCTGTATAATTACCCACATAGACTACAAATTTTTTATTGTCAATTTCTACAATTTTCGAAGTTGTACCATCCAAAAAGCTTCTGTCATGAGAAACGACAATAAAAGCACTTTCATAACTTCTTAAATACTCTTCCACCCATTTGATAGACACTAAGTCTAAGTGGTTGGTGGGCTCATCCAATATCAGTAGAGAAGGTTCCTGTAAAAGTAGCTTAGCAAACATCACACGCATGCGCCACCCTCCAGAAAACTCAGAAAGAGGACGACCTAGATCCTTGGTAGGGAACCCCATACCTTCTAGCATAGTCTCTGTCTTAGATTGAATCTCATATCCCCCTATTCTTTCAAATTTTTCTTGTAAGGTAGACAATTGAGTCAATAAATCATCAGCATAGTTAGACTCCATTTCAAGACAAAGGTTTTCAATTTTTTTTTGCGTGACCAATGCCTCCTGAAAAGCTTGCATAGCAACATTGCGAATGCTATCATCGGAATGATAAGAAAAGAGATCTTGGTTTAGAAAACCAATGGTACACTCTTTTTCTTTGGTAATTTTACCCTCATCTGGTTTGAGACTTTCTGTTATAATATGTAACAAGGTGGATTTTCCAGCCCCATTGGGCCCAATCAATCCAATTTTATCTTTTGATTTGATGTAAAGCGAGGCTGCATCATACAAGGTTCTTTTTCCTAAATGGTAGGTAAGGTCACTAATAGTAATCATGAAATTTTATACTGTTGTTTTTAAAACCGAAAAGGAGCATATCTCCAAAGATATGAAGAATCTTTACAAGAAAAAATTATAACGCAAGCATATAGCAAGCTGAGCTTGATGATTAGTAGGATTATACTACGTCCCAAAATGGCATACACATGGGTGTATAACCATACCTATACATCGCAGCAATTGTGTATAAGTTTTTGTTTAATTATATTAAAAAAGTGTCCTATCCCGTGAATCGAGACCTTTACACAATAAAAACGCCTTTATGGCATCGTTTATGGGGTATTGAGATACCTATGTAACATTATTTTTACACAAACTATACTATACGGAGCCATTTAAACAAACAAAATTACATCAAACTTTACTAGTACTCACACTTGCTTATGCCACACAGAGTTGCTCTCAAAGCAGTTCTATGGAATTTAGTCCAAGAAAGGAATTACAAAAAAAGTGTTCAACACTCCGTTCATCCTTTCGTGCATCATTCCGTAAAAGTGAAAAATCAAAAATTAACTATGATTCAGAAATCCAGGATAATGATAAAAAACAACATAAGTATGATCCGCATTATATAATTATTAAAGCTGTAACAGAAGTGCTTGCTTCTAATTTTAAAGTCTCTAAGCACCAACCTACTAATCAAGAGGAGATAAGCAATAGAAAGACTCTGCATATGATCATCGATCCTGTACAAGTCAGAATTTAATCTTACAGACGCTTAACTTTGATTTAGGTTATTGTCCGATAAGTTTTGACTGTCCGATATCTCTTTAAGGTACATAAACTGATTAGATTTTTCAAGTGCTATATGTTTTGAGTCGATAAAAGTTTGCATAGGTGTTTTTCCATAGCAATACTTTCCTGAATGTGATCGATAGCGATTGTACTGAAATAAC
>Ga0194122_10006187_pt1 | contig 10890 bp, 8 predicted proteins | sample TA2MahCa10mmetaG_FD_155487 | JGI IMG/M metagenome (GOLD analysis project Ga0194122, IMG submission 155487) | Freshwater microbial communities from Lake Tanganyika, Tanzania - TA2015021 Mahale Deep Cast 10m | ecosystem: Environmental > Aquatic > Freshwater > Lake | place: Tanzania: Lake...
ATGGTTTTCATGGGCTATCGTATCAGTACATTTTGGGTGTTTTACAAGCGCATAGTAAGCGCGCGCGCGGCCGCGTACTGATGGCGCATCTGGGTAATGGTGCGAGTTTATGTGCAGCGTTCAATGGCCACAGCGTCGCGAGCACGATGGGTTTTTCAGCGTTGGATGGTCTGATGATGGGCACGCGTTCGGGCTCGATTGACCCCGGCGTTTTATTGTATTTGCTCGAGCAGGGACACAGTCCCGAGCAGATTACGCGTTTACTGTACAGCGAGAGTGGTCTGCTGGGCGTGTCGGGTATATCGGCCGACATGCGTGCCTTGCGGCTGAATGAGAGCGTCGCTGCCGAGCACGCGATTGATCTTTTCACACACCGTATTGTGCGTGAGAGTGGTGCCATGATCGCCTGCCTGCAAGGCCTGGATGTCATTGCATTCTCTGGTGGTATCGGCGAGCACGACAAAGTGCTGCGTAGTGAAGTCGGCATGGCACTCAGTTGGCTGGGGGTGCAGATTGATGAGAAAAAGAATGCCTCGGCGCTGGGTGATGCGATACTCCCGATTCATGCGCCGGAAAGTCGTATTGAAGTATGGGTAGTGCCGACGGACGAAGGAAAAGTAGCAGCACGCGAGGCAGCGGCGCTGCTGGTGGGGAAACGATGATCGCCAATAACAATAAAAATAACAACAACGACAGCGATAACAATTAGGCGGTGACACCCAGCGGTGCTGGTGCTGGTGCTGGTGCTGCGGCGTCTGCGACACCGCTGAACGACTCGCTGCTACCAGCCGCATCCAGTTCACCCGGATCACCGGTAGCACTGATCTACCGCTGGCTGTTTGACCCCGAGTTCAAAGCCGGCTATCAGTCAACGATTGATGGCGCAGTTGCACTACTGATTGTGTTGTCGGTATTTGCAGTCATTCTTGAAACCATTCCGGAAATTCACACGCCGAAGGCGGCGTTGTTTCATCTGTTTGACCTGATTACCGTCGGGCTATTCACGATTGAGTACGCGCTGCGTGTATTGACTGCGCCGATGCTGCCCGAGATGGCCGGTAGCCGTCACCCGCGCCTCAGATATATCTTCAGCCTGTATGCCCTGATTGATCTGATCGCGATCGCGCCGTTTTATCTGGTGCTGTTCACGCCAGTCGATCTGGAAGCGCTTCGTGTACTGCGTTTGATGCGGCTGGCGAGGATTTTCAAGTTGTCGCGCTTGTTGATACCCGCATGGGAGGAGTTTCAGCGACTAAATGCCGATCGCACTTTCAGAGGCAAGGTATTCGCGGTACTCGAGCCCACCGGCCACTCCGGCCGGCTGCATCTATTTGTGGATAACTTTATTGTTTTTTGGATTGCGCTATCGATGTTGTGCGTGATCCTTGAGTCGGTCGATTCAATCCAGCAGTTGTTTGCCGCCGAGTTTTATTGGATCGATATTATCGCGTTCAGTATTTTCTCGATCGAATATGTGGCCCGTATCTACAGCGCACCTGAAAATCCACTGTATCGCAGCCTGAGTATGCCGCGCTGGGGGTATATACGTAGCTGGAGCGCGCTAATCGATCTGGTCACGATCTTGCCGTTCCTGCTCGAGAAGTTCTTGCCGTATCCACTCGATCTGCGTTTCCTGCGGGTATTCCGGCTGACGCGGATGCTGAAACTCACGCGCTATACCTCAGCGACGGTGACGCTGATGCGCGTGGCCAAGCGTGAGTGGCAGATTATTGCGGCCTCGGTCTTCGTAATGCTGCTGATGGTGGTGTTGACTGCGCCGCTCGGCTATTTATTCGAGCATGATGCGCAGCCGGATAAGTTTGAAAATATTCCACAATCGATTTACTGGGCCGCAGTGACGCTGGCATCCGTAGGTTACGGGGATATCTCGCCAGTGACGCCGATGGGTCGTGCGCTCACGGTGGTGTTGGCCTTACTGGGTATTGGTATTTTTGCGATTCCGGCGGGTTTGCTGGCGTCTGCCTTTACAGACCAATTGCGGATTGATCGCGAATTTTTTGTGCACCAACTCACCGCCGCGTATGCGGATGGCGCGCTTGATCCGCGTGAACTCGAGAGCATCGCCGCTGAAGCCGAGCGTTTGCATTTATCTGAGTCTGAATTAAATCGCTTGCTGGAGCAGGCCAAACGTGAATTTCAGCAGCAGGTTGAGGCCAGCGAATTGAACTTCGGCCAGCTAATGTTGGACGCTAATGCGCACCCGGAATTTGCTGCCGAGCAGTTCCGTATCATGGTCGAGCAACTACGTCTGATTGTTCGCGTCACCGGCGAGGAGAGGCTGTCTGCGAATCTGGCCAAGGAAAACGACGCCGCATTGAAGGTGCTGCAAGCGCTCGCCAAGACCGAGGTAACGCCGAAACCGAAACCGCCAAAAACACCGGGCAATGATCAGGGGCCGCAGCTGTTTTAACTGATCCACTGCGGAAACACTTCGGCCACCATCGCGACTGCCTTCACTGATGTATCTCAAACTTGGTGCAAATTCCTCCGCTTTCCCTGTCTGAACTTAGCCGTGGAAATGATTGATTGATTTTTAATGGGGCGTTCACGGCCAAGGAGACCGGCTTGCCCCAATTTCGCTTTCCCAAACTACCCGATTACCCAGGCGCCTCCGCCGATTTGTTTCGCCTTGGCGCATGGATCGTCGGGGTGGTATTCCTGATTACGGTGCTGTGGGTAGCGACAGAGTCCGAGACAGCGGCAGATGAGCGTGAGCAGCGCGCCGCGGCCTTGCAGCAGGCAGAGTCACTGGCCAGCTCCTATGCACTGCAACTATCGAATTATATTGAGCAGCTTGATCAGCTCAGTATGAATATTAGTTTTAACTGGGTTGACATGCCTCAGCGTGTTGATCTGCGCCGCGATAAAGAACGCGGCTTATTCCCGGCGCGCGACCATTTCTTTGTCGCGATTATTGATGCCAATGGCAAGGTGGTATCCACTTCCTTGCCGCCGAGGCGTTATATTAATTTCTCAAGCTATCCGTTTTTTCAGCATCACAAAGAAGTTTGCTGTGATGGCCTGCGCATTACCGGTTCAGTCGATATTCCGTTGGTGGGCATGCGAATGACACAGTTTTCCCGGCGCATTGATGATAAAGCCGGGCGCTTTGTTGGTGTCGTACTGATCGCGGTGCAACCCAATTTTTTGGCGACGTTTCAAGATGAAGTGATCCATGAGCCGAGTGATTTTTCTGCAGCGCTTCTGAATAGTCGGGAATTCATCGCGACCCGTTTAGGCAGTGATGGCGACACGCAAACCAAGTTCTTTATTGAGAGCCCAGTCATCGCGAATGTGCTCGGGAGCCGGTTTGAGCCAGGCGCCAAATTCAGCGATGGTATTGATCGCATCGTCGGTTGGCGCAAGCTGGAGCGCTACCCCTTGGTTGCTATTACCGGTCTCGCAGTTTACCGCGCACTGGCCGGTCACCACGCAGCTGCGCAAGGATTTCGTAGCGGCGCGATCACAGCGACGCTCTTCCTCGCACTTTTAGCAGTGGGTGGCATTCTAATGTCGTTGCGGTATGCAGCTCGGCGACGTGCCGAGGAAGATGTGCGTCGTACCTACCGCATGGCAACCGATGCCGCCAATGAGGGGTTTTATATGCTGACACCGGCATTTGCTGACGATAAGAGCTTGGAGGATTTCAGGATTGAAGATTGCAACGACCGTGCAGCAAATTTACTGGGCCTGCTGCGAATTCATCTGGTGGGCAAGCTCGCCAAGGGCACCATGCCGGAAAATTCTCGGACCGAGTTGTTGGGTATCTGTCGCAAGGTACTGGCCACCGGTATCTATGAGGATGAGCTGCGCGTTCCTACACATGGCTGGCTACGCGCTACCTGGGTGTATCGACGCGCGGTGCACTCGGGTACGGGTATCGCGCTGACATTGCGCGATATATCCGATGTAAAAACTCACGAGCAGGCCTTAGCCGACTTAGCGAACAATGACCCGCTGACGCAATTACCGAATCGACGCTGGCTGATGAATTATTTGCCAGCTGCCATACGTCGCGCTGAGCGCGGGCGTGGCAAGCTGGCGTTGATGTTCATTGATCTGGATAACTTCAAAGGGGTCAACGACACCATTGGTCACCCGGCGGGTGACGAAGTATTGGTGCAAGCCGCAGCGCGTATTCGCGATACCGTCCGTGCCAGTGATTATGTGGTTCGGCTCGGCGGTGATGAGTTTACGGTGGTGCTGGACAATGCGGATTCAGACGAGGCCGTCGCGCGTATAGCCAGTGCGCTGATCACGCAGTTGTCAGTGCCGTATCCAGCGTCAGGCACTATGATCAGCTCCGTATCCGCGTCGATTGGCATCAGCTTGTTTCCGCAAGACGGTACTGATGCAGAAACCTTGATCAAACATGCAGATGTAGCGATGTATGCGGCAAAGGCCGATGGCAAGGGTCGCTATCATTTTTATGATCCGAAGTTATCCGACGAATTAGTGCGCAAGATGAGCATAGAAAGCGCCTTGCGTGATGCGGTTGAGCGCGACGAGTTCGTGATTCATTATCAACCTCGGGTATCAGCCAGTACGGGCCGCTTATGCAGCATTGAAGCGCTACTGCGCTGGCAACATCCAGAGCGCGGCTTATTGTTACCCGGGGTTTTTATTGAAACTGCTGAGGAGGCCGGTCTGATCAATGCGATCGGCGAGCATGTGATTGAAAAAGTAGTTACGCAAATCGCGCGGTGGCGTGAGCAGGGGATGAATCTGGTGCCGGTGTCGGTCAATGTCTCGCCGCGCCAGTTACAGCAGGGTCAGATTGCCAGTTGTATTGAGCGTGCGCTGAACAGTTTTAACGTGCCGGCCCATCTGGTGGAAGTCGAAGTGACGGAATCAGCGATGGTTGATCGCGGTACTGCAAGCTCGGCACAGCTCGATGCGCTGCGCGCTTTGGGTATACGCCTGATGATTGATGACTTTGGTACCGGTTACTCCTCGCTGGCGCAGTTGCATCGGCTGGATGTGCATGTGTTGAAGGTGGACCAGGCCTTCACCCACTCACTTGCCCATGGCTCCGAAGGCGAGCAACTGTATCGCGCGATTGTGTCAATGGCCGCCGCTCTAGACATGCATTTGGTGGCAGAAGGTGTAGAGACGGTGGAGCAGCTGCGTCTACTGCAAGCCATTGGCTGTGATGAGATTCAGGGCTACATCATCGCGCCAGCTGTACCGCCAGAGCAGATGGCGGCATTAGCGCGCGAAGGCTTTTTGCCGCCGTTTGATCATGTCGGGCAGCTACCTGCTTAATGCGCATGACAGCAGATGCGATGAGCACTGAGCTAACTGACGCTGCCATTTTTAGGCGGCAGCTTCACCATTTGAAACAGCAGCAGCATCGCCAGGCCGCCGGCAACCGCCAGCAACCAATCGGAATAGGCAAGGGGAATAAATCGGAACGCCGCTGCTACCGGCGCCACTTGCGTCACCATCCACAGCCCGGCGATGGTGGCCAGCATAATTACTAAAGATATGCGCGGAATCCCTTGCCATAACGCGCGCCATTGCCGCTCGCGCGTTCTGCTGGGAAGAATCAACACCGTATTCGCAACCACCATCAACACAAACGCCAAAGCTGCAGCGCTGTGCTTGGGCTGCCCGATATTGAGCAGGCTGGCATAAGCAAAAAAAGTAACACCGGTCGTCAACACCCCGTAGCTAATCGCTTGCATGGTGTCGCATAGCGCAAGCAAGGGCTCGTCGGGGCGCCGCGGTGCTTGCTGCATCAGATGGTTATCGCGATGCTCTGCCTCGAACACGATCGAGCACGCCGGATCAATCATCAGCTCCAGAAACGCAATGTGCAGCGGTGTTAGCAGCAATGGCAGCCCGAATACCACCGGCAGCAGTGACAAGCCCACCACTGGTATATGCACTGCCAGCGTGTAGATCATGGCTTGACGCATATTGGCGAAGGTGCGTCGCCCCAGCCGTACGGCCTGCACAATCGAATCAAAGTCGTCCCGCAGCAGAACCAGCGCGCCGGCCTCGCGCGCCACATCGGTACCGCGCTGACCCATCGCCACACCGATATGCGCGGCCTTGAGGGCGGGCGCATCATTGACGCCATCCCCGGTCATCGCGACCACCTCGCCTTGCTGTTTGAGCGCCTCGACCAGAGCCAGTTTCTGTTCTGGTTTGACACGCGCAAACATATTCACGTCACGCGCCGCTTCTGCCAAGGTGGCGAGTGACATCGCCTCAAGCTCTTTGCCAGTGAGCACGCGGGCAGTAGCAATGCCTGCTTCGCTGGCAATCGCCAGTGCGGTGCGCGGATGATCACCGGTAATCATCACCACACGGATACCGGCTTGGCGACATTGCGCAATCGCGGCCGGTACCTCGGCCCGTAGGGGATCGGCCAGCGCTACTAGCCCAAGCCACTCAAACCGAAACCCGTGCGGGGTTGCTGGCCACGGCTCGCCATGGTTATGGCCGGCACGTGCGACACCGAGTACGCGCAAGCCGCGCTCGGCCAGTTGTATCGCATCCTGATTAATTCGCGCGAGTTGTTCTGCGGTTAGCTGGCATAAGGCGCTGACAGATTCCGGCGCGCCTTTGATGGCGACCACGTGGCTCTCTCCGTTGTGCCAGGCATGCGTCATCGCAGGTAGCTGCGGCGATAACTCGTACTCATGCGCGAGTTGCCAGGCAGGGTCTACGTGCAGTGGCTGTTCAGCTTCACCCGCAAGACGGTGGATCGCTTTTTCCATCGCGTCGTGTGGCGTGATTTCGCTTGCTAGCAATGCATGGTGCAGCAGCGTCTGCTGTTCGGAAGTGAGGGTCGCACTGACCACCGATTGCGCCAGCGCGCGACTATCGGTGGGATGCAGCGCGATCACCTGCATCTGGTTTTGCGTCAGCGTGCCGGTTTTATCGACGCACAGCACCGAAGTCTCACCCAGCGTTTCGATTGCATCCAACCTTCGCGTCAGCACATCCAGCTTGCCGAGTCGGCGCGCGGCAAACGCAAAGAAGATAATCATAATTACCGGGAATTCCTGCGGCAGCAGTGACATGGCCAAGGCAATGCCCGCCAAAATCGCTTCCGGTAGGTTGTCGCGCGCAAGCCAGTAGGCGAACACCAGTATCAGCGCGAGCGATCCACCCACGACAGCGATTCTTTGCGTAAGCCGGGTCATTTCATCGCGTAGCGGTGACGAGGGTAAAACGATTTGCTCGAGTGATTTGCCGATGCGACCCATCTCGGTCTGATGCCCGATGGCGTGCACACGGACCGTACCCTGGCCTTGTGTCACCAAGGTGCCCGCGTACACCGTATCGACGACTTATTTCGGCATGGGGATTGATTCACCAGTCAGCATCGATTCATCAATCGCCAGATCATGGGCCGACAGAAGTTCACCGTCCGCAGGCACGCGGTCGCCTTCCTCCAACATCAACAGATCACCACGAACAATGTCGCGACCCGCGACACGTTGGTGCTGACCATCGCGCAGCACGAGCGGGCGTGGGCTCGACATGTCGCGTAAGGCAGTCAATGCGTTGTCGGTACGGCGCTGCTGAAAAATTGTGATCGCCATGATCACCAACACAAAACCCGTCAGCACCATCGCTTCGAAGCGATCACCGATCAAAAAGTAAACCACCCCCGCAGCGATCAGCAATAAAAACATCGGCTCACGCACGACCTCGGTAATGGTCTCGCGCAGTGCGCGACGACGGGTGTCGGCTAGTTCATTCGGACCGTCTGCGGCTAAACGTCGGGCGGCTTCGGCACTGCTGAGCCCGGCGACATCTGCCGAGGGGTGAGGTGGGGCGTGGGTATCGGACATGGAAGGGGACAGTTGGGCAGCTTGCATCGACTACAATGTTTCCACAAATAAAAAAGCGGAGACCAAATGAAGCTTACCTTCCTCGGCGCGGCGGGAGCCGTGACTGGGTCGAAATATCTGCTTGAAACCGGCGGTGTACGAATTCTGGTCGACTGCGGGGGGGGTGTTTCAGGGGTATAAAAACCTGCGTCTGCTGAACTGGCAGCCGCTACCGATTCGGCCTCAGGATATTGATGCGGTGGTGCTTACCCATGCGCATCTGGATCATTCCGGCGCGCTGCCACTGCTGGTGCGCGAGGGCTATCGCGGCCCGGTATACGCAACCCATGGCACCCGCGAATTATGCGGACTGCTGCTACCAGATAGCGGACACTTGCAAGAGGCGGACGCCGAGTTTGCGAACCGTCATAAGACATCCAAACATCAGCCGGCGCTGCCTTTGTACACCGAAGGAGACGCGCAGCGTGCGCTAAAGCTGTTCAAGCCGCTGGACTTTGACGAGCTATTGACCCTTGGCGAATTTCAATTGCGTCTGCGATCGGCTGGCCATATTTTGGGTGCTAGCTCGGTGGAGCTGCGTCAGGGCGAACGTAGTTTGTTGATGTCGGGTGACATCGGTCGCCCCGATGACCTGATGATGAAGCCGCCAGTGCCTATCGCTCATGCTGATACGCTGGTGATTGAATCAACCTATGGCGACCGCCAGCATGATGATGGTGATCATGCTGCCGAGTTGGCAAATGTGATTCGACGTACCGCCGCACGTGGCGGCATGGTCATCATGCCGGTGTTTGCCGTCGGGCGCGCGCAAGCCTTGCTGTATCAGATTTGGCTATTGAAGAAAGCGAACCGCATTCCCGATCTGCCGGTGTTTCTGGGTAGCCCGATGGCGATTGACACCACGGGTATTTATCAGCGCCATGCGAATGAGTACCGTTTGTCTGCCGATGAGTGTCGACATATGGCGCAGGTGGCGCGTTTTTGTCGCACGCCGGATCAGTCACGCGAGCTGAATCAACTCAGCTACCTGGCCATCATCATCTCAGCCAGCGGTATGGCAACAGGCGGTCGGATTTTGCATCATCTGATGAACCATCTCGGCGATCGACGTTGCAGCGTGGTGTTCGCGGGGTTTCAAGCGGGCGGTACGCGCGGCGCGCGTTTAGTGGCAGGCGAGCGCAGCATTCGAATTTTTGGTCAGGATGTGGCGGTTAACGCCGAGATTGTGTCGATACCGGGTATGTCAGCGCATGCCGATGCAGGGCAGATCATTGATTGGTTACGCACGGTGCCGCACGCGCCGCAGCATGTTTACATCACGCACGGCGAGCATGATGCCGCTGACGCGCTGCGACGTCGAATTCAACACGAGCTTCGCTGGCACGCAAGTGTGCCGATCATGGAAGACTGCGTCCAGCTATCAAGTTAGGCGCGCTGCTTTTTGTTGCCGTTCAGGAGGCACAGATCAAGCACAGATAAAGCGCTAATTGAGGGCTGATGCATTCAACCCGAGTCACTCCGGCGCAGGCCGGAGTCCAGATAAAACACGGTATGCGAGGTTTGATTAAAACTTCACCGTCATCGGAAAGTCTTTCACCAGCTTCGTGCACAGCGCTGATTTACCCATGCTGGCGGCTTTGCTGTCGAAGGTGGAAGCGCCCTGCGAGAACAATTGCTTCCACTTGGTCTCACCGGTTTTCTCGCCACACATGAGTGATTGCTGATGAAATCGGTACGCGTAGTAGCTGAAGGGACACTGTTGATGTGCTTTACTGAACAGGCCATCCATCTTGATCACGTTCTCGCAGTCGTTAGCCTGAGCGTTCATTCCGGTCAGCAGCAGACCCAGTAGCAGTGCGTGTCGCATCCAAATAAAAATACCTTTTTCCGGTGATGACGATTGTGAAGTCATGAGTATCATAGGTGGTAATGCGTGTTTAGGTCGCTGTGATATCGGTAGCAATAGAGATGATCGCTGCGAACGACAATGCGTTGCTATGGACGATTTGGAAAACGCTCTCTGCAGGCCTCAGCCATGGTACGAAACTGTCGATCGTTGCGCCCTTCTCGCGAAGCTTTCAACATGCAAGCGTCATACGTTTTAGGTTGACTGTCGCACGCCAGCAGCATCACCGGCAGTGCAACTGCCAGCAGGAGGGTGCGTAACGCTGTACGGGGCATGGTGTCGGTAAGCCGGAGGTTCGGGTGATGCCGATACTATTTTTGTGGATTCTATCCGGAATTCTTCCAATTTTCCCGGTCAGACACAATACCCAAATCAGACATGGGGAATTCGTGGTTTGGCAGCGCCGGTGGGCTTCAGCCGATTTGTTTTCTTTGTGTGGCAGTGGGTAGGTTGTGCGCTAAAGCATAGCCTTCGCTACTGAAAAAAGGATCTCCAGCAACATAGCCGAGCAACATATCGGTAGCATCGACGCCCCAGAATAGCTGGCCGTCGACCACTGCGGTTGGCACACCAAACACGCCGGCAGCAATCGCCCGCTCGCAGTTGTCATGCAGCGCCTGCTTGATGCTATCGGTGCTGATATCGGACTGAGTCATCAGTAGCTCATCCAACAGGTCTTGCCAGGCGATCTCGTCTGAGGGCAGCAAACCTTCTCGCCAGAGGTAGGCAAACAGCCTATCGACAATATCCTCAGTCGCGCCTAGCGCGAGCGATAAGCGTAGCAGCGGCAACGGGTTGAATGGATGGGCTGATGGCAGCTTCATCGGGATGTCATGCTGACGCGCGATCCACAAGCAATGCGCATAGGTCCAGTTGCGCTTGGGCATGATCTCTGCGGGGCCTTTGTGATCATAGTGACTCAGCAGGCCAGCGAATAAAACCGGCTTGAGCTTGAGCTTCAGCTGCGGCGCTTCACGGCGCAGGCGTTGCCACTGAAGATAGGCGTAGGGTGAGATAAAGTCAAAGTACCAATCAATCACGTGCTCGTTCATGGTCGATGGCAGAGTTTATTGAGATGTCATGAAAAAATAAAACAAACCATTCCGCCTCATGCCAATGAATCGGCGCTTGCCGATTTTATTCGAGCATATC
>Ga0194122_10006189_pt1 | contig 10888 bp, 10 predicted proteins | sample TA2MahCa10mmetaG_FD_155487 | JGI IMG/M metagenome (GOLD analysis project Ga0194122, IMG submission 155487) | Freshwater microbial communities from Lake Tanganyika, Tanzania - TA2015021 Mahale Deep Cast 10m | ecosystem: Environmental > Aquatic > Freshwater > Lake | place: Tanzania: Lake...
GAAGAGCAATTACAACATTATCAGGAACATATCCTTTTGTCTCATCTAATCTTTCTAGACTTGGTGAAAGTGGATTGTGACTCTCAAAAATACCTTGAGGATTTATTGGAAATCCTGTCCAGTAGCATTGCCCATTTTGTTTTAAAAATTGTTTTGCTAGATAAAACTCATCAATAGTTACATCTAATGGTTCAATTCTCTTGATTCCGTTTTTCTTTTCTTGTCCAGGACGAGCAGCAGTTTTTGCTTTGGCGATAAGTGCTTTCCAAGGATTTTTCATAATAAAAAAATTAGTCACTTTGTTTACAGTCTAGCATACATTCTACTGTATTTGCGACATCATTCATCGCATCTCTTAAGTTTGTTTGTTGCCCTGATTCTTGTTTGATAATCGGGCGGTGGTCATCAGTAAGAACCCAACGCCACTGCTTCATATCCTTACAATACCAGAGATTAATTTTCATTCTTGAAATATTCCAGTCTAATCCAGTTGATAAGTGCGTTGACTTCCATTCGGTCTTCTTCCGACCATTCGAGAGCATCTTTAACTCTAGCATAACAGGTAAGTGCATCAATTGCAAGTTGTCTATCTCTTTGTGAAATTAGTGACATTGGAGTTTATAGAACTCAAGCCCCCAGACGGAATTGAACCGTCCTCTCCGCTTTACAAGAGCGGTACATCGCCACTTAATGCTTTAGAGGCAAATTAATCAACAGGCAACATTTCAGGATTTTCCAGATCAAGTTCGTATAATAAAGGATGACATTCTTCCATCATTAGATAGTAAGAAGACTGATATAGATCTTCTGGTTCAAACCTTCGTTCTTTGTCTGCTAATTCTACTAACTCCAAGTCAAATATAGATTCGTCAGGGAGTTCATCAAAAGTAAAAGGAATCTGGTTTATGAAATACATAAGAACAACCATTGATCCTTTGTTATACCAAACATATCTGGCGTCTATTCTGTATTTCATAGAATAGTCCTTACTTTTGTTTATTTAGAGGATAAACCTCATACCCGTGGGCGGATTCGAACCGCCGACTGCTCGATTTTAAGTCGAGAACCTCATTCCGCTGGGTCACACGGGCATAAAAAACTTACACTTGGTAAGTAACAGGATTATACTTGAGATACTCAAAGAATGTCAACTTCATTTCTTTTTGTGACATTCCACAGTGTTTTGCTGCTTGGGGGAGATTCCATTTTGCGCGAAACAAGTTCTCATTTGCTTCCTTCACATTTTCTGGAGTTGTTTTCACTGTTTCTTCTTTCAGTGCTTTGTAGCTAATGCGATAAGGATTCATTTTCAAAAAAGTATCGTGCGTAAAAATTTGCCGGGATTTTTTTCCCCCAAAAATGAAAGCTAAAGTGGATTTGCGTATGAGAGTGTCTCTTCATCCACTGTAGCACGAACGAACTCTAACACGTTCATAAACTCTTCAACAGTATCACAGGTCACTTGCTTTTCTGACCCTTCATTAGAATACAGATACACTGTACGTTTGATAGGATCCACCACGCATCGTGAGAGGTACTCGTCTTGCATCAGTTCGTTTCGTGATTACCCAAGTATCATAACACGGTGGGGTGGGGGTGTCAAGGGGTATATGGGGCAATATTTCCAGGATAATCCTTGGCGCTCGTTCCCTCATATTCACTGATGTTCCTTGGTACATCCTTTCTCTGACCATAGACAACATATGAACACTTAATAGGGCCGCCAGAATTATTCTTTACAATAATTCTCTGTCCCCATTCGATTTTATCTACATATAATTCTTGATAAACGCCAATTGGAGTTAGAGAAACACCAATAGTATCAACATCAACAAGGTCTTTCCAGTATTCGGGAAGTTCAATTACAGTTTGATCCTCCAACTTTCCTCTCAAGTAAACTTCAGCCTCTGGACCTTCAAGACAAATGTATCTAAGGCGATGGCCATCTTTTGATGGATGCTGAATATCAAATGCTTTTACAGAACCAACGGTGTTTCCGTACCAAGTTCCAACAAAATTAGCAGCAGTGACAGTTCCGATAACTGTCACATCGCCACTAAAATTAGTATCGTTTGCTTCTACATTAAAAGTTGGAATTGGTCCAGTATTTCTCTCTAAAGTAACAACTGAGGTACTAGTTCCTTGCAAATGCATATAAACATAATCAGGAGGAGATTCAATACTCTTTACTAAACACATAGAAACATCAGTTAAATTAAATTCAGTTCCCTCATCAAAACTGAACTCATCATTATCTCTATAGTCAAATGGAGTTCCTGGGCCAGCAAACGTTCCGTACTTTTCAAATGAGAATGCCATCAGTCTTCTACCTCAACGATTAATCTTTCAACATCTTTTCTTGTTCCATAAACATGGTAAAAACAATCAATTGGAATACCAGGTTTTGCTTGCAAATAAACTTTATTGTCTCCAATTCTTTTCACGATAATATCTTGATGAGATCCTACAGGAGTGATTGATACAGTTATTGTAGTATCATCTACCAATCCTGTCCAGTATGGAGGAAGTTGAATATAATCTTTTCCTTTCAATCTACCCCTATAATATACACCATTCTCGGGACCTTCTAAACAAGTATGAACCAACTTTTTACCAGGAACTGTTGGGTGATCAATTACAAAGTTTTTAATTGATGCTTGAAGTATTTTAGTTCTTACAATTTTTGCTTCAATATATTTTGATTTTAAAACCAAATCAACTCTAACCCAATATTGAAATCTGGAATAAAATTTACTCCATAGAGAATAAAGAGGAGACAAAGAATCAGAATTAAAAGTCTGACCAACCATTAATGTAGCATCAACAGTAGAATATTGTGTTGCTGCGCCAACCTGGGCTGGTCCTTCAATAAAAGCAGCACCATTAATTTTGGCAGGACCAACACCCATCATCGGAGGAGTTCCTGCACCCACCATCAATTGTCCACCTGTTGCCAGGTCATCCATACACATTGACATTTTATTTCTCCTTAAAATTGAATTTGTTGAACTTGGAAGTTTCTTCCACCGACTTTAGAGTCTCTGTTTGGAGGACATACTGCGTCAGTCGTAGCTCTAATCAAAGATCCATACATCTTTAGACAACTATTTGCAGCAACATCAACCCTTCCACTTGAACACATTTTAACTTGACTTTTAGCATTTGCTATTACCTTTTTCCCATCCAACTCAATAGTTTCGGTCGCTTTCATTCGGATGTTTCCTTTGGATCCGCCTCCACCAACTGCTATTAAATCAATATCAGTTCCTTGAAGTAATAGTCTTCCAGTTTTAGCAACGATACTTATATCTCCATTCCAAGTATGAATCATTAAGGTTTTTTCACCTTCAGATGAATCTTCACCACAATCTATTGTTATTCTTCCCGGAGCAGTAATTTGAGTTGCCCCTTTTCTTGTAGCATCTTTATCAAGAACAATAGAATGTCTTCCATCAGATGCTTGAAGGAGAACATCTGCTACACACTCACCCTGTTTATGAATATGACCAAAGGTTATTGATCCATGATCATTACCATGTCTTATAGCGGTATAATTTTGCTTAGCTGTATTATTTTTTGAAATATTATCCGCTAAAAGTTCTTCTCTACCTGCCTTGGGGGTTGTTGCTAATTTTGTGTTATTGGTGTTTGGAGCAGTTGCCATTTGAAATGAATTTTAATATTACTATTTAACCACTTTAAATAAGGTTCTGTGGAGTTCCTGGAATATTAAGAGTTGGATCGTTACTTGTAATATCAGTACCAGATCTCTGAATTGCACTTGGAACTGTTGTGACTTCTCTAGTGATGCTTTCTTGTAGTGTGTCGTAAACACGAATTGGAGTTCCAATTGTCTTATAATATCCAGCAAACCTGACTCCGTTCTCATAGAAAACAGCACCATAGTATGCTCTACCATTAACATAACCAGTCTGCTTAAGACCAACAAGATCAGTAACCTGAATGAGATCAGTAACCTGAATGATTTCTTCTGGTTGGGGCAGTGGATCTCTTATAACTCTGAAGACTGGCCTAAACGATGCATTTACACCAGTCGTTGATGGCATCGTGATAGATGGATATGAAGTGTAACCAGTTGTTGGAGTAACCTGGACACTTTGAATTCTACCAAAAGAATCGCAAGTGTAAGTTGGATTAGCTCCCAAATCAGGCACTATTTGTATTTGGTCAACTCCACAATTGTAATTAATGCCAGGATTTTCTACAACTACCTCAGATAATTGAAGCAAAACAGGGTATCCACCAGCAGTTGGAGATGGTGCAATATATCCATTTCCAGGATCTTCTACAACAACATCAACAACTACTCCAGTACCACCAGTTTTTATAATACAGGGAGGTGGGATTAAAATTGCCGATATTGCCATGGGATTATCTACCCAATCAGCAGCAACATTTTCAGATAAAACTGTTATGTCTCTTTCAATCGTAAGAGATACTCCCATTGGATTGGTTTCAAAAATATCAATACCATCAGCAAAGTTTTGTAGTTCTATAGCAAGATCATATGTCCCTGCCGTAAAATTGACGTTGATTACAGTAGGATCATCACTTAGAAAATCAGAACTTCTTGCAATTTCAACTCCATTTGATTTCAAAACTGCTTCATTATCAGCAGCAAGTTTGATTTGATAAGTTCCAGTTTCTGGGAAAGAAACACCTTTCCAAACTAACACAAATACACCATTTATATTACTATCTGGTTGATTAATTTCATCAAAGACATTTGGAGATATTGAATACTCATTCATAAAATCTCCCCACCCAGTTCCATCAACTCCTCCAGTCGTAAGGTTGAATGGGAACAAAGGTGGTCCAACATATGTCACGCCATTTCTTGTCTCAGTCACTGGATCAAGACGAGGTGCATCAGAAACAGGAATTTCAAAAGTTATATCAAAGGTATCTCTACTATCGCTGATGGACCTTTTATTAGAACTGGTAAACAAACCTTCAGTAACTTCAACAACAAAATCATTATTATCATTTGCACCATCAATATAATCTGCAAAAATTTTATTTGATGGATCTTGAGTTTCAGAACTCCCAGACAACAATCCTTGCTCATTAGTAGCATTTCCACCAGAAACAACTTTATACTTCTTACCAACTTTGATTGTCCTAACTTCAGTATACGAAGAAAATCCCTCACTTGGACTTAACAGCGTAAAAGTATCAGATCCATCTTCTGCTATAAAAGTGAAAGAAAGACTAGTTTGACTATCATTTGAAACATTAAAGAATACTTCAACAGATTCTGCAATTCCACCATCAACGTTTCTCCAATCTTTTGTGCTAAAGATTTTTTGTTTGACCAAAGATGAAGAAATCTGAGCATAATTAGAAACTTGAACATCAATTTTATGAGTTCCTGCTTCTAAAAATACTTGAGTAACTTCTGGAGTTTCTGTCGCATATGATTGTGCTTTAGCAACTTGAATCCCATCAATAAGAACTCTACCAGCATTATCTGCAGTTGCTTGAACACCATAGAATCCTCTAAACGGAAGTTCAACATTCCAACTATTTGAAAATTGAATTCCAGATGCATCACTTCCAAAAGTTTCCAATGGAGGAACTGGGGAAAGTGCATAGCGATTCATAAAATCACTCCAGGCTTCCCTCTCACTATAGTTTACAGGGAACCACTGATTTTGATATCCAGGAAATCTTGTACTCCATATTGGATTTGGTGGACAAGGCCCAGAAACTGGAGGAATTTCTTGTGGTATTGCTCTGGGTGGTTGTTCAATTACCAGGGCAAATCCCATTGGATTTTGATTCCAGGATAAACTGGATTGCACCTTTTCCTTTGTAAAGGAGACATTGATATTAACAGCGATAGACATTGGATTGCCATCACCAAGTCCTCTAGTGGTTCCTCCAGGAATTTGATAAAGTTCTGCTACTATATCATATGTTCCTGCAGTAAAATAATAAGCACCAGTTAAGTCTGCATTCGGAACACCTGGACTTCTAAAGCCCCTATGCTCAATAACAACACCACCAATCGTAAGAGTAGCATCGTCGTCAGATGCTAATTCAATAATATAATCCCCATTTACTGGGAAAGTAACTCCACTCCAAACAATTTTATGAGTTCCAGGATAACTATCAGTTTTAGCTTGCTGTGTAGTAGCATCAAAAGGAGCAACTCCATAACTGTTCAAAAGAGTTGAAATACTACTTACGTTAGAAGCAGTTCTCCAAAGAGTTCTATCTGCTCTATCAATGTAATCAACTGTATTGAAAACGTTTTGAGTTTCGAAAGAATTTAACTGGGAAGAAACTTCTTCTGTCTGAGGTTGATCAACCAATTCTGCACCAACTATGGCAACGAAGAAATCATCTTTTCCTTCAGCAATATTGTCACCAGTATATGCAACAATTTCTATACCTCTATCAACTTCTGTTGCTCGACCTTCAACAATTGCTAATCGATCACCACCAGTTTGAACAATTGGCCCATGAAGAACTCCCCCAGGAACACCATATGTTCCACTATCATTTGAAACATCCTTTATATCTTTAAAAATGAGTTCAGCAAACTCAATCGTATGATCTCTACCAGCACCACCCTGAGAAATTGCATAGGTACTAAATGTAACATTCACTGTAGATTGTGGAAAGGATGTTAGATCCAAATATATTTCACCATCTTTTTTAATAAAGAAAGCAGATCCTGGAGTTATTGTTTGAACTTCATAGATTGGAGCATTAAGTAAATCAACCCTTATTGTATGGATACCCTCCTGAATTTCTTTTGTTATAACTCCAATATTAAAATTTCTGGCAATTGAGTTAAGGTCCGAAACATAAAGATTATCAATGTATAATTTTCCTTTATTGTCGCAGAGAGTTCTGAAAACATAGTTACCAGTAGTTGGAAAATTTTCTTGCCACTCAAAAATAAAAATCTTTCCAGCATTATCTGTTCCAGGAACATCAGATGGAGCTACTGGAGAAATTGCATACTTGTTTAAAAAATCATTCCAACGAGGGGAGGTAGCATCGTTAGATGAAAAAGTTTCACTCTGAGAGGTTATACTCAGTGGTTTATTATCTCTTGTAGTCCACCAAGGATTTTTTAGAGACTGTTGAAACTCTAGAATATCAGTTAATATAGGATCTTCTCCAGGTATTGGGAGATATTTTGCAGGATCCCATTCACCAACATCTTGCCCATCTTGATCATAAACTCTACCATACTCAACAGTGTCACCTGGATATTCCTCATAAGTCTCAAATGGTGCTCCACCCTCTACAGTATCAGCAACAGTTCCCAATACTGATTGTAAAATAGCGCCATTTCCAATCTGACACTTGTCAACTGCCTTTGTTACAGGGGGATATTGATATCCAAATCCACCACTCACCAAGTCAACTGCAAGTAAAGCTCCATCAACACCAACGACAGGATTTCCGTATGCACCTATTCCACCACCACCAAAAAAGACTATTTCTGGAGAAGTACATTCTTCATAAGTCTGCAGTCCACCGCATTCATCAGTGGAAGAAACAGTATCATTTTCGGTTAGTTCATTAACTTCATTTATATTGAGATATTTTATATTGGTATCACCATCCACAAATATAAAAGTTGTTCCTGGATTACTTTTAGCATATGTATTGGCATCACGTATCGATACACCAGAAACGTATCCCCTAGTTGGATCGATGTATCCAACCTTAACATCAGTTTTAGTTTGAGGACCGAATTTAAAAGACATATCTTTTTCTTGCTGACCTTATTTATGCTGATGCTGAATTTTCCCCAACGGAAAATCCAGATACTAAGTCTGAAGTTGAAGAAGTTGGAACAGCATAAGGAGTTGTTGTTGGAGTAGTTGCCGTAGTGGTTGATGTTTGTGCTGCCTTATCCACGTTACTAGTAGTTGGTGCATCTTGTGCAGGAGCTGATGCACCACCATTAGCTATAGTATAATAATCAGCCGATGGACAACTTGGAGTAAGTTCACATCCTAAAATATTCAATGAAATATTTTCAAAAGAAAGAGCACCTGTTATGCTGCCAGTAATGTCACCAATTAATGATGATGCATCACTAATCACACCTGATATGTCACTTATTCCTCCCAACACGTCATCAAGGAAGGAAGAAACACTATCAAGAATATCAGTTGTTGTGCTTTCAATTTGATCCATATTTAATGCAATCAAATCACCAACTAACTGTTCTGTGGAACAACTTGGAACTGTTGGAGTTATGATAGTATTCTCATTCGTAGGTTCAGGAAGTGATTCTGGATCAGTACTTAAAGCTTCATCAAGAAGAGCTTGAACTTGTCCACACAGATCATTGGTAATCCCATTGTACAAACAAGTTAAAAGTTCAGTTATAATATCTTTGATGTCTATGTACAAATATCTCTGGTTCGGAAACATAAGTCCGACAGTAGGAGCAAGTGCTGCATTAATTTGTTTTAAAGAAAATTCAAATATTTTATCAAATACTATCTTCATATATTTTGCAATTTCACATGCAGCATTACTAATGATTGATTGTATGTCTGTTATATAACTTGATACTGCATCAATATAACTTTGAGCAGCGTTTAGATATTTGTCAATTTCTGCTGTAAGGTTTTCAAGTTCTGTTTGGATTGCTTTAAGAGCAGATCCAACAACATCACAAGGGCTCATTAAAATCATTTTCTTATTATAGTAATCATTCCTAGCAACATCCGCCGCACTCATTTCGTGAACAGCGTCTACATTTTCTTTTGTTGCTCCAGATGCAGCAGCACCTTGAGTTGCAGAAGTTGAAGTTGATGAAGGATTAGTAACAACTAACCCCTCCTGAGGAACTTTTATGTAAGGATCTTTATTTCCATCTGCAGGGGTCGCATGTCCACTTGTCGATGAAAAGTTTGCCTTATCTGTACCAATCTCTCCACCAAGAGCAGTCTGAGCATTACTACCAAGAACTCCCATAATAACAGGAACTTGTTGATCCTGCCCGTCAAGGAAGAAACCAAAAACAAAATTACCCTGTCTTAAATTAGCCGTTGCTCCTGCCTGCGCTTGACCACCACCACCAGTCACAGGATACATGACCTGAGCCCAAGGTAGTTGATCTGAAGAAATTGTAGTTTCTTCTCTATCGTGAAGACCTATAATCCTAACTTTACATCTTTTACCCCAACCAGGTATTTGATCTTTGGATTCAAACTTTCCAGCAAGTCCATTGTCTCGCCACGTTGAATCGCTGGCGATCTGACCAATCCACCAGTTAAAAGATCCGCCTAAAAATCCAGGATTAAAGAGTGTTCCACCTTCCATCAGTTATCAATCATCATAGATTTTACATTCTGCTGCATCTGGATGTTCATCACAATACATTTCAAATGCTGTTGGATCGTGTTCCTCATCTGGGTGATTGGATTGATACTTTTCAAGGTGTTCCAACTCATCCTCAACGTGGCGTCTCATTTGAGGAGATAGAGTTGGATCCTCTAACTTATCCTTGTCATCATTGATGTGTTGTCGAATGCTTCTGTCTGTCATTGTAAATTACTTGATGTGTGATTTCCAACCCTTCCAAAAGAATCTCTTGCAAGAATTAGTTTTGTGTAAGTTTCTTTTGGTGAAAGATAGTGACATAAGTCTGCTATAATATATAGACCCCCACTTTCTTTGTTTATTGTATCACTTTTTTCTTTATCTATTGGAGGAACATCAAGAAATACAACATCTCCAGCGTGTAATGAAAAATCTCCAGGTATTAAAACCTCACAAGTAGCAGCAAACAACTGATTATATCTCATCGTTGCTTGATTTAAAATCTGTTGTGGATTGAAATTAGGTTCTTTAGATTTTTCAATTTGTTGTTCCGTAGATCCTGAAGGTAATGTTCCCCTATCAATCAACATATATTGCGTTCTAGAAAATTCTTTATTTGCTCCTTCACGAACAAACTCATCATTTAATTTACAAAAATCTTTACCACCAAGTTTTAAAGATTCTTTATTTTTTTCTGAGACTGGATTTATAACTTCATAATAACAATTAAATGGATCGAAAACTATTGTACGGGTTGAGTATGCTCCCATCTCAAACTTTCTTTGAACATCAATTCTATTGTCTTTCTCATATTCAAGGGCTTTTATATCATACCCAGCAGGAATATTTTGACCTCTCGTATCTGGGGTTTGGTTATAAATGATTGACTTTTTTTGTTTTTGAGAGAATAACCCGTCAATTGATTTGAACTTAAATCCATCTGAAGTTTCAAAAAATAAATATCCAGCACTATAACCCAGCACTTGATTCTCTGCGGAAACTGATCTTTTAGATAACCAGTTTATTGAATAAAAAGGTTTCCAGTTATTACCAATGAAGTTATAATTATTAGAACATTCTTCTACCTCACAAGTTTTTTCAGAACCCAAAAAACTAGAACTTGAAAATATTGTTCTAACATAGTCAGATATCTTCCCATCAAATCTTTCATTCAATCTTACTTTATCATTCATTATAAGTTCTTTAGATGCCAAATCCAGTTGAACCATAGATTTAGTTGTTTGATCTGTAAAAGGAGTTACCTTTTTAACATATAGAGTTAGTTTTAAAGTATTGTCATTGTTGTCTGAAAATTTAAGAGAGACATTTTCACTTCCACAGATAGGTAATCCATCTACCGCTGTTTTATCATTAATAGCATTTCCAGAATCAACAAAAGTAACTTTGGCAGTAATAGCATCTTCCAGAATACTTTCAAAATATTCTAAAAGAACTGTTCCGCCAACAACACTAACAGTCTCTCCAGTTTTATTAGAACGAACATCAAGTTGTTCTATATTGGAGGGTTCTGCTGATTTTACTACTATTTTTCTTGACATTTTTT
>Ga0194122_10006196_pt1 | contig 10886 bp, 7 predicted proteins | sample TA2MahCa10mmetaG_FD_155487 | JGI IMG/M metagenome (GOLD analysis project Ga0194122, IMG submission 155487) | Freshwater microbial communities from Lake Tanganyika, Tanzania - TA2015021 Mahale Deep Cast 10m | ecosystem: Environmental > Aquatic > Freshwater > Lake | place: Tanzania: Lake...
GCCCCCACCCACAGCGCTGCGCCCGCGAGGGCAGTGACCGGGGCTGCGGCGAGGCGTCGGGGCTCGTCTTCCCGCCGGGGCAGATTTCGCCTGACCCCAACACGGGGTTGCCCGTCCCCCGCGGGGCCGGGTAGCGTCAGCGCATGCGCGTGGGGATCCTTACCGGCGGGGGTGACTGCCCCGGGCTCAACGCCGTCATCCGCGCCGTGGTGAAGGTCGGCGCGCGCCGGTTCGGGCATGAGCACGTGGGAATCCTGCGCGGATGGAAGGGGCTCATCGAGGCCGACGCACAGCCCCTCACGCCCGCCGACGTGAGCGGCATCCTCGGCCGCGGCGGCACGATCCTCAAGAGCTCGCGCACCAACCCTTTCCGCGACGACGCCGCCACCAAGGCGGCGCTCGACGGCTTCTCGCGCCTCGGCATCAACGCCCTCGTGGCCATCGGCGGCGAGGACACCCTGGGCGCGGCCAACCGCCTTCATGCCGAGCACGGCGTGCCCGTGGTGGGCGTGCCCAAGACCATCGACAACGACCTCGTGGCCATCGGCGGCGAGGACACCCTGGGCGCGGCCAACCGCCTTCATGCCGAGCACGGCGTGCCCGTGGTGGGCGTGCCCAAGACCATCGACAACGACCTCTCGGGTACCGACTTCACCTTCGGGTTCGACACCGCGGTGCAGATCGCGACGGAGGCCATCGACCGCCTGCACACCACGGCCGAGAGCCACGACCGCGTGATGGTGGTGGAGGTCATGGGCCGGCACGCCGGCTGGATCGCCCTCTACTCGGGCATCGCGGGGGGCGCCGACTACATATTGATCCCCGAGGAGAAGCCCGACATCGACGCGCTGCTTGCGGCCATCAACCAGCGGCACGCCCGCGATGTGGACTACTCGATCGTCGTGGTGAGCGAGGGCGTCGGCCCGGTCGACGCAGGCGCGCAGGGCGAGCTTGACGAGTTCGGCCACGCGCGGCTGGCGCAGCAGGGCGTGGGCGGCCGCCTGAGCGTGGTGCTGCGCGAGGCCACCGGGTACGACACCCGCGTGACCGTGCTGGGGCACGTCCAGCGGGGCGGATCGCCCACTGCGCGCGACCGCGTGCTGGCCACGCGCTTCGGCACCCGCGCGGCCGAGATGGTGCAGGAGGGCCTGTTCGGGCGCATGGCCGCGCTGCACGGCGACACGGTCACGGACGTGCCCCTGGCCGAGGCGGTCGGCACGCTCAAGACCGTGCCGGAGTCCTACTACGACCTCGCCACGCCCTTCTTCGGATAGCCGCCCCGGCGGCCGGGCGCCGACGCAGGTCCACGCCGAAGGCGTGACAGGGCGGCTTGATTTGCGCGGCAGGGCCGGTGCTATGGTGCCCGCCCCGTGAGCAAGAAACTCATCATCTGCGAGAAGCCGTCGGTGGCCAAGGACGTCGCCACCGCCCTCCCCGAGACCTTCACGCAGAAGGGTGAGGCCTACGAGAGCGACCACTGGGTCATCTCCTACGCGGTGGGTCACCTGCTCGAGCAGGTGGACCCCGACGTTTACGACGCCCGCTTCCGCAAGTGGACGTACGAGGACCTCCCCATCATCCCCGAGCACTTCCGCTACCAGGCCCGCGACTCGCGGGCCGCCAAGCAACTGGGCACCCTCCACAAGCTCATGGCGCGGCCGGACGTGACGGGCATCGTCAATGCCTGCGACGCCGGGCGCGAGGGCGAGCTCATCTTCAAGCTCATCCTCGAGAGCGCCCCCGAGAAGGCCAAGGGCAAGCCCGTGGAGCGCGCGTGGTTCTCGTCGATGACCAGGGTGGCGATCCTGGACGCCTTCAGCACCCTGCGCCCCGATTCGGACATGCGCACCCTCGAAGACGCCGCCCGCGCCCGCAGCGAGGCCGACTGGCTGGTGGGCATGAACGGCACCCGCGCCGCCACCACCAAGGCCGGGTCGATCCGCCGCGTGCTGTCGCTGGGTCGTGTGCAGACCCCCACGCTGGCCATGATCGTGCGCCGCGACCTCGAGATCACCGCCTTCACCCCCCTCGACTACTGGCAGGTGGACGCCATGTTCACCGGGGCGGAGTATGACCTTCCGGGTATGTGGAACGACGTCGCGGGCACCCACCGCGACCTGCTGTTCATCGACGGCGACGGCAAGGCATTCAGGGACCGCATCAACGCCGCGGATGTCGCGCAGGCGATCGTCGATGCCGTGAGCGGGGCCCAGGGCACCGTGACCTCCGTCGAGAAGAAGCCGCGCACCGAGAACCCGCAGCTGCTCTATGACCTCACCGCGCTGCAGCGCGACGCCAACCAGCGGCACGGCTTCTCGGCCTCGCGCACGCTGGCCGCGGCGCAGAGCTGCTACGACGAGCACAAGGTGCTCACCTACCCGCGCACCAACAGCCGCTACCTGAGCGGGGACATGGTGGGCAGCCTCAAGGGCGTGGTGTCGCGCGTGGGATCAGCCGACCCGCAGTACGCCGACGCCGCCCGCCAGGTGCTGGCGCTCGATGCCCTGCCGCTCGGCCGCGTGGTGAACGACGAGAAGGTCACCGACCACCACGCCATCATCCCCACCGACGGCGACCACGACCTCAGCCGCCTGGGCAACGACGCACGCCGCATCTATGACATGGTGGCCCGCAGGTTCCTCTCGGTGTTCCTGCCGCCCGCGCGGCTCGAGGACACCACCATCATCACCGACGTCCAAAGCCACACCTTCCGCAGCAGCGGCACGGTCATCATCGAGCCGGGCTGGTACGCGGTGGACGCCATGCGCCGCCACCGCGTCGAGAAGCAGGCCCAGGCCGAGCAGGCCGTGAACGAGGACGGCGAGGCCGAGCAGAAGGACCGCACGCTGCCGTCGGTGACCGTGGGCCAGGTGCTCACCTGCGCCCGCGCGGAGTCGCTGGCCAAGAGCACCAAGCCGCCCGCGCGCTTCAACGAGGGCAGCCTGCTCAAGGCCATGGAGACCGCCGGCAAGCTGGTGGACGACGACGAGGCCGCCGAGGCCATGAAGGACGGCGGCCTGGGCACCCCGGCCACGCGGGCCAACATCATCGAGAGCCTCATCGACCGCGAGTACGTGGAGCGCGAGGGCAAGCAGCTTCGCGCCACCGACAAGGCGATCGGCCTCATCACCATGCTGGGCGACCACCTGCTCACCAGCCCCGAGCTCACCGGCCGGTGGGAGCAGAGGCTCAACGAGATACAGGGCGGCGGCGAGACCCGCGCGGAGTTCGAGCGCGAGATCAAGGACTTCACGCGCCAGGTGGTGGACTGGTTCGCCGACAAGAGCCAGGACGACCTGCGGGTGCAGCGCACCGTCATCGCGCCCTGCCCCATAAACCTGCCCGATGGCACCAAGTGCAAGGGCAACATCGTGGAGCAGCGCAAGAGCTATTCGTGCGACAGCTACCACGGCAAGGACGACCCGGGCTGCGGCTACACGCTGTGGAAGCAGATGGACAACCGCACAATCACGCTCGACGAGGCGAAGGAGTACATCGCCCAGGGCCTGCAGTCGAAGGACCTGGCACCCGAGCGCGAGGTGCTGGGCCCCTGCCCCACCGACGGCTGCGACGGCGAGATCGTCGAGCGCGGGCGCTCGTACGGGTGCACCTCGTGGAAGAGCAAGACCGAGACCGGCTGCGGATACGTCATCTGGAAGCGCATGCGCGGCCGCCCGGATGAGGTGTCCATCGAGGAGGCCCGCCGCATGGTGGCGCGCGGCGAGACCAACGCCACGCCGCCCCGCGAGCCGGTGGCCGAGTGCCCGGTGCCGGGCTGCGGCGGCATGGTGGTGGAGCGCCCCAAGACCTACGGCTGCAACTCGTGGAAGAGCCCGCGCAACCGCGGCTGCGGGTACGTCATCTGGAAGCGCCCGCGTGGCTCGGAGCATGACATCACGGTTGAGGAGGCCAGGGCGAAGATCGAGGCCGATCGCGCCGATCCCGATGCCGTGGGGCTCGAGCCCGTGGTGGGCGGCCGCACGGCCAAGGGCACCAGCCGCACCAAGCGGGGCTCGGTGGATGCCGACGGGGCGATCGTGGCCCACCTGCTGCGCAAGGCCGTATGGACCGGCCTCGATGGCGGCGACAAGGTGACGCTCGAGATACCCAAGGGCGCCCACCGTGGGCTCGACTCCGAGGTGGTGGCGGGCCTCGGCCACGGCCTCGGGCTGCGCTCGAAGCCCCTCAAGCTGTGGTGCAAGGTGACCGATGGCGGCCCCGAGGCCGCCCGCGCGACGCTGGAATCACGCCTGCAGGACCGCATCCGCAAGGCCCTCGCGCCGACATCACATGCTGCAGTCGCCGCCACGGCCTGACATATTCCCGAGGTCGGGGGCGATGGGTCCCCCGAGCTGAGGAGGGTGCAATGGATGCCGATGACGCAATCCGCCTGAGGCGCAGCGTGCGGTCGTACACCGACCAGCCGGTGAGCGACACGGACATCGACGCCATCCTCCGGCTCGCGCTGCTCGCCCCCACCGGCGGCATGGCGCAGGCCTGGAGCTTCATCGTGGTGCGCGACAAGGAGTTGCGCGAAGCCGTGGCCGAGATCGTCATCCGCGGTGGCGCGAAGTACTTCGAGACCGTGCGCCCGGCAGGCCCGGATGTCAGCGCCGACGAACACGCCGAGTGGGCGCGCGGGTACGCCGAGCAGGTGCTCGGCAACTACCGCCACGTTCCGGTGTGGCTCGTCGGGATGGTGGTGCCACGGCATGCCTTCCCCGACGACCAGGCCGAATGGGAGCGCGTGGCCGACCTGGTGTCGGTGGGCTTCGCCATGGAGAACCTCTTCGTGGCGGCCCGTGCCCGCGGGCTCGGCACCGTGCCGACGGTGTTCCACTGGTACGCGGAGGACGACTTCCGCGCGCTGCTGGACATCCCCGCCGGCTTCGAGATCCCCGTCATCACCCCGCTGGGATACCCCACCGAGTTCCCGGTGGGCCTCCCGCCCGCCATGGCGGCCAAGCGCCGGCCGTGGCGCACGCTCGTGCACGACGACCATTGGGATAACCCGCGGGCCTGAGTGCCCGCTAAACCATCACGAAGGGACGCTGATCCACATGCACCGCATCACCACCCGCAGGATCGCCGCCGGCGCCGCGGCGCTGGCGCTCATCACGGGCGGCGGCGTGCTCGCCGGCTGCGGCGGCAGCTCCGACTCCTCATCGGGCGGAGCCACCACCGCGGCGGCCACCAGCGCGGCGCCCAACGGCATCGAGGGCAAGTCGGCCGAGGAGATCCTCGACGCCTCGCTGGCCGCGGCCAACAAGGCGTCGTCGGTCACCGCAAAGGGCGCCATCACCCAGAGCGGGCAGGAGATCAAGCTCGACCTCCAGGTGGGACAGGAGGCCGCGCAGGGGTCCATCACCGCGCAGGGCGTGAACGTGGAAATCAAGGTCCTGGCCGGCAAGACGTACTTCAAGCTGAGCGGTGACGCCTTCGCGAAGATCGCGGGCCAGGGCGACAGCCCAGAGGTGGCCGAGGCCATCTCCGCGCTGCTGGGCGACAAGTGGCTGGTGGCGCCCGACGAGGCATCGGCCGGCCAGCTCGGCTCGCTGGGCCAGTTCGCACAGAAGGACGAGCTGCTCAAGGGCATCCTGACCCCCGACGGCGACGCGACGGTCACAGGTACCGGCGAGGTGAACGGTCAGCCGGTGGTGCTGCTCGAGAGCAGCGACGGCACGGGCACGCTGGCCATCGCCACCACCGGCGAGCCGTACCCACTGCAGATCAAGGGCAGCGAGGGCGCCGATGGAGGCCAGATCGACTTCACCGGCTGGAACGCGCCGGTGAACGTGACCGCGCCCACCGACGTGGTGGACATCGGCCAGCTGGCCGCGCTGGGCGGGTCGTCCAATGGATGACCCGGGGTATCGCCCCTTCAACCACGAATACGGAGTTCGCAGGAACCGCACGATCACGCGCAGGATGGCCGTATCGGCCGCCGCCCTGGCATTGGTCGGCGGCGTGATGGCGGGCTGCGGCGGCGGGTACGACGCACAATCCGGCGCGGCCACCTCCGATGAGCCCAACGGCGTGGAGAAGCTTCCGGCCAAGGAGATACTCACCACGAGCGCGGCCGCCATGGGCACCGCATCGTCGGTGACCGTATCCGGATCGGCGCAGGATGATGGCAGCGGCCCCGAGTTGTCCCTCGACCTCGTGCTGGGCACGGGCGTCGGCGAGGGCACCACGTCGCTGGGCGGCACTCCCCTCATGGAGTTCCGCGAGACCGGCGGCAAGATGTACTGGAAGATCACCCGCGAGGGCGCCGAGGCGATCCTGGGTCCGGGCGAGGCCAGCACGCTCATCGGGGGCCGATGGCTGGTCGCCCCGGCCGACGCCGACAGCGATGAGGGCCTGGGCCCGGGCGCCTTCGGCGACAAGGACGAGCTGCTGGCGTCGCTGGTGCAGGAGGGAGCCACGGCAACCGTCACGGGCACCGGCGAGGTGAAGGGCACCCCCGTGGTGTTCGTCAGGACCAAGGGCAGCGATGGCGCGTCCACCCTGGCGATCCAGACCGTGGGCGAGCCCTACGTGGTGCAGGTGAAGGGCAAGGAGGCCGGGAACATCGAGTTCACCAACTGGAACGCCCCGGTCACCGTGACCGCCCCCACCGGCGCGGTGAGCCCGGATGAGCTCATGAAGGACGCCGACCCGAGCAGCTCGGGGTCATCCTCGGGCTGATCGCCTGATGTGAGCAGGTGACGCGTCGGGGCCCGTGCGCATCACGCACGGGCCCTTGATGTGCGTCGTCACCACATGCGAACATATGTTCGCATGATCGTGACGGCACGCATACCGCTCTTCCCCCTCCGCATCGCGGTGCTCGAGGCCCGCGTGGCGTGGGATGACCCCATCGCGCTGGGTCCGGCGCCGGGCGAGGCGCAGGTGGTCGGGGAGTGCACGCCGGCCGCGTGGGCGCAGGGCGTGCGCCCGGGGCTGCGCGTGGGCGAGGCCATGGCGCGATGCCCGGAACTCGACCTGGTTGTGCCCCATCCCGACGCCGCCCGCGTGGCGGCCGACCGGATGAGCGCGCGCCTCGAGGACCTGGGCGCGGCGGTGCAGCCCATGGACGGCGGCATGTGGTCGTTCATGGCCGGCGGGCTCATGCGCCTGCACGGCGGGCTCGATCCCCTCATGCGCCGGGCACGCGCCGCGTTGCCGGTGGGCTGCGATGGCCGCGTGGGCGCGGCGCCCACGCCGTTCGCATCATGCGAGGCCGCGCGCCACGGCGTGGTGATTGGCGCCCACGAGGTGGCGGGGTTCCTCTCCCCCCTCCCCGCCACGCGGCTTCCCCTGCCCCCGCGCACGCACCGGCTGCTGTCGTCGCTGGGCATCCGCACCATCGGGCATCTGGCCGCGCTGCCGCACGCATCGGTGCTCGACGCCCTCGGCCGGGACGGCCAGCGCGCATGGCGCATGGCCCGGGGCGAGGATGAGCCGCGCCTGCAGCCCAGGGTTCCGCCCGAGCCCCTGGGGGAGCACATGGACTTCCCCGACTCCCTGGGCGCGCTGCCCGCGCTGGAGGCGGCCATGCGCATGCTCATCACGCGGGCATGCGACCGGGTGATCGCCCGTGGCCGATCGGCGCGGTCGGTGGTGCTGCGCGCCCGGCTGGAGGACGGCGGGTCGTGGACCAGTTCCGTGGCGCTGCGCGAGGCCACGGCCGATGCCGGGCGCATCGGCCTGGCGTGCATCCCGCGGCTATCGGGAATCGGCGCGCCGGTATCGCACCTGGCAATCGAGGTGGACGCCGGCGGCCCGGCGGATGCCGGGCAGATGACGCTGGTGGCGCGCCCCGATGACGAGCGGCGCAGGCGCGCAGCCGCTGCGCTCGACCAGGTGCGCGCCGCCGAGGGCGACGCCACGGTGATGAGGCTGGTGGAGATCGAGCCCTGGAGCAGGCTCCCGGAGCGCCGATGGGCACTCGGTCCATACGAGGCCTAGGCGGCCCGGAGCCCGCCCGCGTGATCGCCTCGCCCGGGGGTGCGCCGCATGCCGTGATCACGGGCGGCAGGCGACGCCTGGTGGTGGCCGTGCGCGACTCCTGGCGCGTGCAGGACCGCTGGTGGACCGACGACCCGGTGGACCGCGCGTACTTCGACGTGGTCATCGAGCCGGGCCGGGTGGCCCTGGTGTACCGCGAGGCGTCCGGTGACTGGTTCATACATGGCTAGCCCGCCCTACGTGGAGCTGCACGCCCATTCGGCGTTCAGCTTCCTCGACGGCGCGTCGCTGCCCGCCGAGATGGCCGAGCGCGCCGCCCAGCTGGACCACGAGGCGCTGGCCCTCACCGACCACGACGGCCTCTGCGGATCGCTGGAGTTCGCCCACGCCGCAGCGGCGGCGGGAGTGCGCCCGATAACGGGAGCGGAACTGACGGTGACCGCGGCGGCGGGATCGGGAGCGGGAGCGGGAGCGGATCCCTACCCCGGTGTCAGGCACTTAACCGACAGTGCCAGACACCTGGCCCCGCTGCACCTGCCCCCGCTGGCCATCAGGCACCTGACCCTGCTGGCAATGGATGCGCGGGGGTACGCCAACCTCTGCCGGCTCATCACCATGGCCCATGCGCACACGCGCGATGCGCCCGACCGGCGGGCCGGTGATCCCCTGCTGCCGCTGGACGCCCTCGAGGTGCACAGCGAGGGGCTCGCATGCCTGTCGGGGTGCGCGCGCCACGGGCTGGTGGCGGCACCGCTCGCGGCGGGCAGGCGCGCCGAGGCCGAGGCCATGCTCAGGCGTCTGGTGGGAATCTTCGGGCCCGGCCGCACGTGGGTGGAGATCCAGCGCCCGGGGCTGCGCGGCGACCTGGCGCTGGCCCGGGGGCTGGAGCAGCTGGCCGACCACGTGGGCGTGCCCGCGGTGGCCACCGGCGACGTGCACGCCCACGTGCCGCGCCGGGCATTCCTGCAGGACGCCCTGGTGGCCGTGCGGCACCGGCTCACCCTCGACGCATCGGAGGAGATGCGCCGCGGCAACCGACAGGCGGTGCTGGTGCCGCCGCACGAGATGGCCCGCCGCCTGCGCGATCACCCCGCGGCCGTGGCCGAGACCCTGCGCCTGGCCGAGATGATCGGGTTCGACCTCACCCGCGACATGGGCTACCGCTTCCCCGACTTCGCATCGGGGCACCCCGGCGAGGACGCCGACGGCGCGCTGGCGCGCATCTGCGCGGCCGAGGCCCGTCGCCGCTACCCCGACGGCCCGCAGCGGCACGAGGCCCTGGCGCGGCTCGACGAGGAACTCGGGCTCATCCGCTACCACGGCCTCTCGGGGTTCTTCCTGCTGCACCGGGACATCCTCGAGATCGCCCGCGAGGTGGCGCTGCGGGTGCGGCCCGAGGGATCGGCCCGCCGCGCCCTTCCGCCGGGCCGCGGCCGCGGGTCATCCGTGGGATCGATCGTCTGCTACCTCACCGGGCTCTCGCACATCGACCCCATCGAGAGCGGGCTGTTCCTCGGGCGCTTCCTCAACCGGGACATCCGATCGGTGCCCGACATCGACCTGGACTTCCCCCGGGATGTGCGCGCGGGCCTCATCGAGGAGGTCGTGCGCCGCTACGGCTCAGACCACGCGGCGCTGGTGGCGGCATTCCCCACCTTCCGCGCCCGCATGGCGATACGCGAGATCGGCGGCGCCCTGGCCCTGCCCCCCGCCGACATCGAGCGCCTCTCGCGCCTGGCCGACGGCTGGTCGTCGGCGGAGGCGGTGGAGGACGAGATACGCCGCATGCCGGGGGGTGAGGACCGCCTGCGCTCACGCCGGTGGCGGGCGCTGGCCATGCTGGCCAAGGAGGCCGCCGGGCTGCCCCGCCACCTCTCGCAGCACCCGGGCGGCATGATCGTGAGCGCCACGCCGCTGGTGGAGCTGGTGCCCGTGGTGCCCGCGGCGTTCCCCGGTCGGCAGATCTGCCAGTGGGACAAGGACTCCTGCGCGGACGCCGGCTTCGTGAAGATCGACCTGCTCGGGCTGGGGATGCTGAGCGCCGTGGAGGACTGCCTCGACCTCATCGCCCGCGAGCACGGCAGCGCGCCCGACCTCTCGCGCATCGGGTTCGACGACCCCGCGGTGTACGCGGAGATCCAGGATGCCGACACCGTGGGCGTGTTCCAGATCGAGAGCCGCGCGCAGATGCAGAGCCTGCTGCAGACCCGGCCCGAGAACCTCGACGACCTCACGGTGCAGGTGGCGCTGATCCGCCCGGGCCCGGTGAGCGGCGGCGCCGTGCACCCCTACGTGCGCCATCGCCGCGCGCGGCGCCACGACCCGGCGTTCCGGCCGCCATACGACCACCCCCTGCTGGAGCCCGCGCTCGAGGAAACCCTGGGCGTGGTGGTGTTCCAGGAGCAGGTGCTCGAGGTGTCGATGGCGCTGGCGGGATTCAGCGCCGGCGAGGCCGAGGACCTGCGCCGGGCCATGAGCCGCAAGCGCAGCCGCGACGCCATGCTGCGCATGTGGCAGCGCTTCCTCGCCGGGGCGCGCGAGCGAGGCGTGCCCGACGAGGTCACCCGCACGGTGTTCACCAAGCTCATCGGGTTCTCCAACTTCGGCTTCCCCAAGGCGCACTCGGCCGCGTTCGCCGTGCTGGCCTACCAGAGCGCGTGGCTGAGGAGGCACCACCCCGCGGAGTTCCTGGCCGCGCTCATCAACGCCCAGCCCATGGGCTTCTACCCCCCGGCCAGCCTGGTGAGGGACGCCGGGAGGCGCGGCGTGCGCACCCTGCGCGCGTGCATCCGGCTGTCAGGCGTGCAGTGCACGGTCGACGCCGGCCGGGTGCGACTGGGGCTCGGCATGGTGCGCGGGCTGGGGGACGGCGGCGCGGCGCGCCTGGTGGCCGAGCGCGACGTCCACGGGCACTTCACGGGCGCGGCCGACCTGGT
>Ga0194122_10006202_pt1 | contig 10877 bp, 6 predicted proteins | sample TA2MahCa10mmetaG_FD_155487 | JGI IMG/M metagenome (GOLD analysis project Ga0194122, IMG submission 155487) | Freshwater microbial communities from Lake Tanganyika, Tanzania - TA2015021 Mahale Deep Cast 10m | ecosystem: Environmental > Aquatic > Freshwater > Lake | place: Tanzania: Lake...
GCCTTCACCACCCGGTTCGACAAGAACGCTGACGCCAGGGTTTCTCTCGCCGAACTGGCTGCGGTGCTCAGTCCAGACGCTCGATTCCCCCGGGTCGAAAAACTGCTCGGAAACGTCATTCAGTGGTTCGACACCGGCAAGGACGGATTCATCGATTCTGCAGAATTGACCAAAGCTGTCGCTCGCCTCGACGCGAACGGCGATGGCGCGATTTCGCGCCAGGACCTGCACCAAGGTACGCACACGCTGATCGCCCTCGTCGGCACGCTGCCACACCCCGAGCCGCTCGCAGGAAGTTAAGGGCTGGATCCATAGGGAGTCTTGTCGATGGTCGCGCGCCAGTTCCCGCGCATCCGGTGCCAGCGGCACACCATCCGCACCGCTTCAGATCCATAAGCGCCGAGATCCCCACCGCTTCAGAACCAATCGCGTCGAGATCCGCACCGCTTCGGATCCAAACGCCTCGAGATCCCTGCTTCCTGAGATCCGTTTCAGATCCCTACGCGTTGAGCTCCATCTGGCTCTCGTCCACCCTGGCTTCGATCCGCGCATTCACCCATGCCGCGATGTGAGGCGCTTGCCTGGCTTGCAGCCGCAGGTAGTATCCACAGAGCTGGGCCGGGCATCCACGACTGCCATTCACCGCAAGGACGAGATCATGACCGCATGGACCTCCGGCTATGTGGCCGACATCGGGTACACCTATGGCTACTACCCGGAGCTCAACCCGCTGCATGCGCAGATGGCGTTTGCACACCAGGGGCTCGCGTTTCCGCAGATCCGTACCGCTTGCGAGCTGGGATTCGGGCAGGGCCTTTCGGCGAATCTGCACGCTTGCGCCTCGGCAGTGGCGTGGTGGGGCACCGACTTCAACCCCTCCCAGGCCGGCTTTGCGCGGGAATTCGCGGCCGCGTCCGGCTCGGGAGCACAGCTCTTCGACGCCTCGTTTGCCGAGTTCTGCGCCCGTGACGATCTTCCACTGTTCGACACCATTGGCTTGCACGGTATCTGGAGCTGGATCTCTGACCAGAATCGGGCAGTGATCGTCGACTTTGTGCGGCGTAAGCTCGCAGTGGGCGGGATCCTCTACATTTCCTACAACACCTTCCCCGGATGGGCAGCCTTCAGTCCGATGCGGCACCTGATGGTGGAGCATGCGGAGGTTCTGGGGGCCGAGGGCCGCGGGATCGTGAGCCGCATCGACGGGGCAATCGAATTCGCCGAGAAACTGCTCGCCACCCAGCCCCTCTTCGGCCGCGCCAATCCGCAGGTTGGTGAACGACTCAGGAAGATGAAGGAGCACAGCCGCCACTACCTTGCGCATGAGTACTTCAATCGCGACTGGGACCCGATGCACCTCTCCACGCTCGCCACCTGGCTCGAACCGGCAAAGTTGCAGTTCGCATGCTCGGCAACCATGCTGGATCTCATCGACCCGATCAACCTGTCGGACGAGCAGCAGACTTTCCTGGCCGAGATTCCAGATCCCATGTTCCGGCAAAGTGTGAGGGACTTCATGGTGAATCAGCAGTTTCGCCGGGACTACTGGGTGAAGGGGCTCCGGAAACTGTCGCCTCTGGAGCAGGGCGAGGCACTTCGGAAGCAGCGGCTGATCCTGGTGAGTCATCGCTCCGACATCCAGCTCAAGGTCAACGGCGCGCTCGGCGAGGCCAGGCTCAACGACGACGCCTACCTGCCGGTGCTCGATCTCCTTGCGGATCACGTGCCGCGCACGCTTGGAGAACTCGAAGAAGCCCTGCGGGCGGGATCCAGGCCGTCCTTGGGTTTTTCGCAACTTCTGCAGGTGGTGCTCGTGCTGCACGGTGCGGGACACCTGATGGCAGTGCAGCGCACCGGAGACGCAGCCGGGGCACGCACCACCGCAGCGCGCGCCAACGCCTGGCTCCTCAACCACGCGCGGGGTCGGGGCGAGGTGTCTTATCTGGCAAGTCCACTCACTGGAGGTGGCATCAGTGTGGGACGGTTTCAACAGCTGTTTCTGCTTGCGCGGATGCAGGGTGCCGAAGAGCCCCGGCATTGGGCACGCGAAGCGTGGACGATCCTTGCGCGCCAGGGCCAGCGCCTCATGAAGGAGGGCAAGGCACTCGAAAACCCTGAAGACAATCTCAAGGAACTCGAAGCGCTTGCCGATACTTTCGCGCAGCGCCTGCTGCCGATTCTCGAAGCACTGGAGGTGTCCTCACGAGGTCACGCGTGACGGCAGCGCTCTACTACCACCCCGAGGCCTACACCACGAGCGGCCCCAAGCTGATGGGGCGGCACGCCGCAGGGGAGTCGTTTCTTCGCGGGTTTCTCGCGCATCACGCTTGTGAGTCGTTCTGGCTGCAGGTGAGCAAACCCGAGCACGCGCAGCACTTTGCCGAGGCTGCGCGCGCGCAAGGACGCAAGGAATCGGTCCGTGTTGTGCAGGCCGAGCAACTCGGCGCCCTGGCGCAAGCGGGTAGCGTGTACTACCCGGGGCCGGGCATCGGTCAGCACGCCTGGCATCGCGCCCATTTCGGGCACCGCCAGTGGAGTCTTTGCGGGATCACCCACACCACCTCATCGGCCGGAGCGATGGACGCGATCGTCGATCTGATCACGGCGCCCGTGCAGCCCTGGGACGCATTGATTTGCACCAGCACTGCAGTGAAGGACCAGGTGAGCCGGGTACTGCAGGCGCAAGTCGATCACCTTGTGGACCGCCTCGGAATACGCCGCATCGTGTTGCCGCAAATGCCGGTGATTCCGCTTGGCGTCCACACCGCCGACTTCCTGAGTTCCGCACACGATCGGGCGGCAGCGCGCCAGCGGCTCGCCCTTGCCCCGGAGACGCTGGCGGTGCTCTTCATGGGCAGGCTCTCGTTTCACGCCAAGGCGCATCCGCTTGCGATGTATCAGGCGCTCGAACTTGCCGCACAGCGCTCCGGCAAGGCTGTTGTACTCATCGAGTGTGGCTGGCATGCCAATGCCTTCATCGCAAGCGCTTTCGAGGAGGCTGCGAGGCTTGCCTGCCCCTCGGTGCCGGTGGTGCAACTCGACGGAAGAAAACCACACGATCGCCAGACAGCCTGGGCTGCTGCGGACCTGTGCGCGAGTCTCTCCGACAACATCCAGGAGACTTTCGGGATCGTCCCGCTGGAGGCGATGGCCGCCGGGCTGCCGCTCGTGGTGAGCGACTGGGACGGCTACAAGGATACGGTGCGGCACGGTATCGACGGCTTCAGGGTTCCCACCCTGATGCCCGAGGCTGGACTGGGTAGCGACCTCGCGCTGCGCCATGCGCTGGAGGTGGATAGCTACGACATGTATTGCGGGCACAGTTGCAGTTTTGTGGCGGTGGATGTGGAGGCCGCTGCCCAAGCTTTCACCCAACTGCTCGCATCGGCCCAACTGCGCAGCGACATGGGCGGGGCGGGGCGAGCCCGCGCACAGGCGCTCTACGACTGGAAAGCCGTGATTGCGCAATATGAGGATCTCTGGGCGCAACTCACAGCGTTGCGGGGGCACCGTGCGGACGAAAGTGCGCAAGGGTCTGCCCCCGAGCCGTCTGCGCCGAAGCCGCAACCCTGGCCTGCGCGGATGGATCCCTTCGCAAGTTTTCGCAATTACCCGTCGCGTGCGCTCGCGCCCGGCCTGCTGCTGGGTCTGGTCGACACCGATCCGGATGTCGCGATGGCTCGCGCGATGTCGTACCGCAAGCTTGCCATGGTCAACTTCGCCAAGGCGGTACTCCCCGCGGATGCGGAGCTCCGCGCAGTCCTCCAGTCCCTGGCGCGGGGGCCGATCGCGGTTTCCGAAGTCCTCGGATACTTTGCGGCAGACCGGCAGGCCACCGTGATGCGCGGACTTGTCTGGATGGTCAAACTCCACCTTGTGCGGCCTGCGCCTGCGCACTTATGAAGATTCTTTTCATTCATCAGAACTTTCCCGGACAGTTCAAGTTCCTCGCCCCCCTTCTTGCGAGCCGGGGGCACCAGGTGGTTGCGATGACGATGCGCAAGATCCAGGAGCGCTCGTGGCAAGGGGTGCAACTGGTGGCCTACAGCGCCAACCGTGGCACCACCCCTCAGGTACACCCCTGGGTATCCGACTTCGAAACCAAAACCATCCGCGGCGAGGCCTGCTTTCGCGCTGCCTTGAGGATGAAGCAGCAGGGCTTCGAACCGGAGGTGATCATCGCGCATCACGGGTGGGGCGAGAGCCTCTTTCTCAAGGATGTATGGCCCGGAGCAAGGCTCGGCATCTACTGCGAGTTCTTCTACCGATCGAGCGGCGCAGATACCGGCTTCGACCCGGAATTTCCTGCACCCGACCCGGGCGACGTCTGCCGCTTGCGCCTGAAAAACCTCAACAACCTCCTTCATTTCGACATTGCCGATGCGGGTATCAGCCCCACCGTGTGGCAAGCCAGCACCTTCCCGGACGATTTCCGCAGGCGCATCCGCGTTGTCCACGACGGGATCGACACTGCGGCGCTTGCTCCCAATCCGGAGATCCGCTTCACCTTGCAGAGCGAAACCGGCGAGGCACTCACGCTCTCGCGCAGCGACGAAGTGATCACCTTCGTGAACCGCAACCTCGAACCCTACCGTGGCTATCACGTCTTCATGCGCGCGCTGCCGCGCATCCTGCGCGAGCGTGCCGAAGCGCGGGTGCTGATCGTTGGCGGCAACGATGTGAGCTACGGTGCGAAGCCCTCGAAGGAGCGCTACGGTGAGCGGTCCTGGAAGGACATCTTCATCGAAGAGGTCCGAAACGACATCCCCGAGGAGGCGTGGAAGCGGGTGGTCTTTCTCGGCAATCTTTCCTACCCGCACTTCGTGGCGCTCCTTCAGGTCTCACGGGTGCATGTCTACCTCACCTACCCCTTCGTCCTCAGCTGGAGCCTGCTCGAAGCGATGAGTCTGGGATGCGCCATCGTGGCAAGCGATACCGCCCCCTTGCGCGAGGCCATCGCCCATGACCGCACCGGGCTGCTCGTGGACTTCTTTGGCGTGGAGCAACTTGCCAACGAAGTAACCGCACTGCTTGACGATCCTGCGCGGCGCCATCGGCTGGGCAGCGCGGCACGCACCTTTGCGCGCGAGCACTACGACCTTCGCACGGTGTGCCTGCCGCGGCAACTCGAGTGGGTGGCAGCGCTCGCAGGGCAAGGGGTTTGAACGCAACCGGTCAGTACGATCGCGTCAGACCGGTGCGGGCGGCCGGTTCAGCCCGTTGCAGGCTGCCGGTTCAGCCCCAGCGCGGGCGGCCGGTTCGGCCCGACCCTCGCGCGCGACGCGGACTGCGCGGTGTGTCGCTGATCACAGCCCCGCGTTGGGGAGCGCAGCGGTGTGGGCCTGGCTGCAGGTAAGTATGAGACCATCAAACGTTATGCAAAACGTGCTTCGACAACCCTGGCAGCGTGGCCAGCGCAGCGAGATCATGGAGGTGCTGAGCCGCTACAAGGGGGTCTTCTGGACCGTTGGCGGTTTCTCGGGCGCAATCAACCTCCTCTACCTTGCGCCGTCTCTCTACATGATGCAGGTCTACGACCGTGTGCTCAACAGCTTCAACGAAACCACGCTGTTGATGCTGTCGCTCATGACCCTCGGCGCCTTCGCAATCATGGCCTGGATCGAACAGGTGCGCTCGCAGGTGCTGGTGCGCCTTGGCAACCGTGTCGACGACATCCTCGCTGCACGGGTCTTCACTGCGGCCTTCGAACGCAACCTGCGGGGCCGGGGAAGCGCCGCAGGCGCCGCGATGAACGACCTCACGCAGATCCGTCAGTTTGTGACGGGCAACGGGCTTTTTGCCTTTTTCGATATCCCATGGACGCCCATCTACATCCTCGTCGTGTATTTCTTCCACCCGATCCTGGGTGCATTCACGCTCTTTGGCGCTGTGGTGAGTTTTGTGCTCGCGTGGCTCAACGAGCGCGTGACCAAGCAGGGGCTCGCCGAGGCCAACCAGGCCGCGATACAGGGTTCGGCCTTTGCCACGAGCAATCTGCGTAATGCCGAAGTGATTGAAGCCATGGGGATGCTCCCAGCGCTTCGCGCGCGCTGGAAGGCGATGCAGGACCGCCTGCTCGACAAACAATCGGAAGCCTCGGATCGCGCCGGAACCATCAGCGCAGCGATCAAGTTCTGGAGGCTCACGATGCAGTCGGCGGTCCTGGGGATCGGAGCGCTGCTGGTGCTCGAGCACCTCGCTTCGCCCGGCGTGATGATCGCAGCGTCGATTCTCGCCGGCCGTGCGCTCGCCCCGGTGGATCTTGCGATCGCCACCTGGAAGCAGTTTTCGAGCGCGCGCACCTCGTACGAGCGCCTTTCTTCGCTGCTCAGCGATTTTCCAGCGCGCACGCCGGGCATGTCGCTTCCACGGCCGCAGGGCCTGCTGAGCGTGGAAAACGTGATCGCCACGCCGCTAGGCGCGCAGGCTGCCGTGCTCAAGGGCGTGAACCTCACGGTGAGACCGGGCGAGGTTCTGGTGATCGTGGGGCCGTCGGCCTCCGGAAAGAGCACGCTTGCCCGCCTGATGGTGGGCGTTTGGCCTGCGCAGGCCGGCAAGATCCGGCTCGACGGCGCCGATGTGTTTCTCTGGAACAAGGATGAACTCGGGCCCTGGATCGGTTATCTTCCGCAGGATGTAGAGCTCTTTGAAGGAACTATTGCCGAAAACATTGCGCGCTTTGGCGAGATCGATTCGGAGCAGGTGATCGAGGCGGCCCGGAAAGCCGGGATGCACGAGATGATCCTGCAGTTTCACAAGGGCTACGACACGCCGATCGGTGAGCAGGGATCGGCGCTCTCCGGTGGTCAGCGCCAGCGTATCGCGCTTGCGCGGGCGCTCTACGGCAACCCGGCCCTGATCGTGCTCGACGAGCCCAATTCCAACCTGGATGATGTGGGCGAACAGGCGCTGGTGAGAGCGGTTCTCCAGGCCAGGTCGGAGCAACGCACAGTGGTGCTCATCACCCATCGCACAAGCATCGTTGGTATTGCCGACTCGCTGATGGTGTTGCGCGAAGGTGTGGTGCACATGCACGGGCCCCGACAGCAGGTGCTCCAGGCGCTGCAGGAGGCGGCACTCAAGCAGCAGCAGTTGCAGGCACAGGGTGCAGTACCGGCTGGAGTCGAGCGTGGCCGAAGCTGAGAAAGCCGTCACGATCGAGGCCACCGCGCGCGAAGTCAAGCCCGTTGCCGCAGGGGGGAGCGAAACGATCCTGGGCGAGACGCCAGCCCGCGCCAACCGCCCAGGGGCTGCACCACGCGACTACGCAACACCCCTGAGGGTTGGCCTTGCGGTGATCGTCTTCGGCCTCGGTGGGTTCCTTGCCTGGGCGGCGATAGCTCCCCTTGATGAGGGAGCGCACGCGCCGGGAACGCTGATCGTGGATTCCAAGCGCAAGACGATCCAGAATTTCAGCCCCGGAGCCGTGAAGGAGATTCACGTCCAGGAAGGCGATCTGGTGCAGCTCGATCAACTCGTGCTCACGATGGACCCCACGCAGGCGCGGGCGCAGCGCGAGGTGGCCGACTCCCTCTATCTCACTGCCCGGGCCTCCGAATCGCGCCTCCTCGCCGAGCAGACTTCCCGCGAAACCATCAGTTTCCCCGCCGACCTCAACCGCAGGTCGATGGAGGCGCCGGTTGCGCTGATCCTCAATTCGCAGCGCCAACTCTTCGAGGCGCGTCGCAAGGCGTTGGGGAGCGAACTCGCCGCCTACCGTGAGACGATCGGCGGGTTTGAGTCGCAGATCAAGGGGCTTGCCGAAATCCAGCTTCAGCGTCAGGCGCAGATCGACAGCCTTGCGAAGGAAACCGAGTCGCTTGCTCCGCTCGTGAGCGACGGGCTCTACCCGCGCAATCGGTACCAGGAAACCGAGCGGCAACTCGCAGGGGCACGCGCAAGCTTTGCCGAGGGTGCGTCAAGCATCGCAAGGATTTCAAACCAGATCGCCGAGGTGAGGCTGCGCATTGCGCAGCGCGAGCAGGAATACCGCAAGGAAGTCGAGACCCAGTTGTCGGAAGTGAGCAAGGAGGCACGCGCGCAGTCCGAAAGACTGATCGCGCTCGACGACGAATTGCGCAGAACCGAGATCCGCTCGCCTGTGAGCGGTTCGGTTGTGGGGCTCAACGTCAGCACCAAGGGAGCGGTGCTCGGCGCAGGCACCCGGATCATGGATGTGATTCCCCGCGATGAGAAGATGATCGTGGAGGCGCAACTTCCCCCGCATCTGATCGAACGCATCAAGGCGGGCGTTCCGGCCAAGCTGATGTTCACCGCGCTCAACCCTCGAACCACCCCGGTGGTGGACGGAAAGCTCCTCTCGGTCTCAGCCGATCTGCTTGCCACACCTCAGGGCGTTCCCTACTACCTTGCGCGCATCGAAGTACCACCGGAGTCGCTCAGGAAGATGGGGGAAGTGGAATTGCACGCCGGGATGCCGGTGGACGTGGTGCTCGTCACTGGAGAGCGTACGCTGCTCAACTACCTCCTCAAGCCCATCGAGGACCGGATGGCGCGAGGGCTCAAGGAGCGCTGAGCGTGGTGCTGAGCCAGACCTTTGCATCGCCACTTCGAAGCCGTATCGCTTCACCACGTCGGAAGCGATCCTGCCTCGCCCCCCTCGCCCCCCTCGCCCCGCTCGCCCTCCTTGCCTTGGCGGTGTGCATCGAAAGTCAACCGGCAGGCGCTCAGTCTCTTGACGCATCACAATCGCAAACCGCACTGCAGGCGCTGAGGCAGATCGGTGCCCGCATTTCGGGGGCGCTTCAGTCGCTGGTACCCCCCCAGGCGACCTGGCAAGCCCCATCACCGGTCGTCGTTCAGCCGCCTTCCGCCGGGCTCTCCAGGGCACCTGCGCAAGCCACTTCGCAAGCCACTTCGCAGGTCACTTCGCAGGCCACTTCACAAGCCACTTCCAGAGCCCCTGCGCCGGCCTCGCCGCCGGCTCCCCTGCCCAGCACGGTTGTCACGGGTGCACCTCTCGCAATCCGGCCTGCCGAAGGCTTCCCGGGACCTGGGCGGCTGTCTGGCGACCTGCGCCAAGCCCTGCTCCACGACCCGGAGTATCAGAGCGCAATCGCCGAGCGCGACGCCGGCGTGGAGAACCTCGAGCAGGCACGGGCAGCTCTATTGCCCCAGGTCTCCTCCAACCTGCAACGCTCGATCAACGACACCGACTCCCGCTCGCAAACCGCGCTCGGCCCGGTGGAGCGCAGCTTCAACAGCTATCCAGCCTACAGCGCAAGCGTGCAACTGCGACAGGCGCTCTACCGGCCGAAGTCATGGGCGACCCTGGCACTTGGTAGAGCGCAGGCCGAGCTCTCCGAACTCCGGCTCCTTGCAGCCCGTCAGGATCTTGCGGTTCGGCTCATCGGGATCCACAGCGAATGGGCTGCAGCGGCAGTTGCCGCAGCGAGTGCAGAGGAGTCGATCCGCGTCTACGAACGGCTTCTTCGCAACGCCCAGAGGCAGTTCTCTGCGGGCGACTCCACACGCACCGATGTGGAGGTGGCGCGCGCACGCCTGAGTCAGGCCCAGAGCCAGTTGGCCGAAGCCGGGATCACGCTTGGCAACGCGCAATTGGCCTGGGCGCAGATCACTGGAACCACCACAGTGGATCTGGTTCGCCTGGCAGCGGCCGCAGGCGTCAGGCCCGAGCACGATACCGCTCAAGGCCACACTGCGCTTGCCTTGTCGCTTGCCGAGCAGACTGCCGAGGATTTGCCACTGTCGTTTCCACTCCTGACCCGCTGGCAGGAGTCGGCGCTGGAAAACAATCCGCAGATCCGCGCGCAGCGTAGCGCGGTGCAGGCGGCCCGCGAAGAACTGCGACGGGCGCGTGCCGACCAATACCCTGCAGCAGACGTCTACGCCTCGCGTTCGCATTCCAAGAGCTCGCTCGACAACACGATCGGCACCGAGTTTCGGACCAGCCAGATCGGGGTGCAGGTGTCGGTGCCCATCTACACGAGCGGCGCGATCTCGTCGGCCATCCGCCAGTCCGAGGCCAATGTGCGCCGCGCCGAGAGCGACCTCCAGGTGGCGGTTGCACGGGTGTCGCTGCAAATCGACCGCGATTGGCGTACGCTCGAGGCCACCCGTGCAGAAGCGGCAGCCCAGCGCCGCACGATCGCCGCCCTGCGTGTGGTGATGGAAGCGGCCACCCGGGGGCTTGCCGCCGGTGTGGCCACCCGGGGCGAAGAAGATCAGGCGATGATCCAGCTTCTGAATGCGCGCCGCAGCCTTGCCAGCGCCAATTCGCGCGCACTGGTCGCCTGGTCGCGTCTGATGGCCGCGGTGGGAGCGCTCAATCCGGAGACGCTAGGAGAGCTCGAACGTTACAGCGTATTCCATGGTCGATAAGGGCTACAGACTCAGACAGCTACAATTGCAGCGAGGTTATTAAACCGATGGTCTTGATGGCTGCCGACAGACAGAAGAGCGGCATCCGCATCACCGAGCAGAAAACAGGGAGAAGATGTTTATGGACCTGCAGGGACTTTTGCCTAGGAGCTTCCCAACAGCCTCCGCGGCAACCAACGACCCACCAATACAGGTAAATCGCAACGCGGAGGGTTACCTCCTGCGGATCAATCCAGGTTTTGCCGCAGATACGGCGCAATTTGCGGTTACGGTCTTCGCAATCTCCGGTACGTCGACCACGCTCGAACTCGCGGGTTTACCATCACTCAACCCGATCTCGCGACAAAACGCGTCCACCTCTTTTTCCCTGATGATCCCCGAAAGGGCGATTGCTGCCGCACTCAGGGGTGTACAGGCGGACGCCCTAGGAATCAAGTTCAAGGTTAGGGAGATCACGGAAGGCAGCGATGGGATCCTGGAGGAGGATGAAGTCGATTATTTCTTCCCCCCTCCCA
>Ga0194122_10006214_pt1 | contig 10862 bp, 9 predicted proteins | sample TA2MahCa10mmetaG_FD_155487 | JGI IMG/M metagenome (GOLD analysis project Ga0194122, IMG submission 155487) | Freshwater microbial communities from Lake Tanganyika, Tanzania - TA2015021 Mahale Deep Cast 10m | ecosystem: Environmental > Aquatic > Freshwater > Lake | place: Tanzania: Lake...
ATTCCCTCGTTCAAACACTGTGCACGAAGGACGGAGTTTCTATCGACGGGCCTCCTGAATCGCTCCTCTTTCAGGTGGAACTGGGGGAGACTGACGCGACCGAAGATCCCATCTCCACCGAGCAGAAGGTGTGGCAGTACGACTCCGCGAATCAAGCGAAACGCGGTTGGCGCATTATGGTTGAACGCGCCAATAAGTGTCACGGCCGAACTCGTGAACCGGACGGTAAAGGGGGTTGGGTTGTTCAGTACCTCTCCCACGGGCGCACTCCGCAGCAGGTGAACGGCACTGCCGGCATATGGATTTGGTCCCAGATGAAGGGCGGCGGGACTGGCGGCCCCGATGGGGGTTACTACGTCCTATCTCTCGCGGGCGACACCATCCAAAGCGTTGAATACGACTACCGGGACTCAGCTGGCTTGAATGCAGCGAAGCGGCGAGCGGTTGATCGCATGGCGCACACACTGGTCACCAGGTGGCTCGCAAACTGACCGGCCCGTGTCAGTGTGTGTCGAGGAGTTTTTCGTGGACGCTGAGGACGGTGGCGGCGTCTCCGGTTACTGTGAGGGTGACGGGCATGTAGTAGCGGCCTGAGGTGTCCGGGTATTCCTCGGTTGCGGGTGTGAGTGCCCCGATTTCGGTGTTGGTGATGGTGGCTGGTGCGGCGGCGGCATGCCGTCGAAACTCTGCTTCGGCTGTTCGGTCGTCCAACAGCGTGCCGGTGAGGATGACGCCGATGAGGACGCGCGGGCCCACACTCTCGGGGATTCGTCCTGCCGTGACGCCTCCCCGACTAGTGACGTCGACAGACTAGGCGGCGGGAGCCGGCAGAGTCCGCGTGATCCAGTAGCCCCCGTCGACGCGGACGCGCACCTCGAGCGTCTTGCCGGCGGCCGATGCCGGCAGCCGCGCCTGCCGCACGCCGGCCAACACCCGCGCGTCCCGCCAGGGTTCCGCGCCGGAAAGCCGATACTGCACGCGATACGACTTCGGGGTCGCGAAGGCCGGGGCCTTCCACGCCAGCGTCGGCTTGCCTTTGTGGGACTCGATGAACCGCAGATTGCGCGGGACCGCAGAGGCGGACGCCTTGGATGGCAGGGCGAAGGACGCCACCTGCCAAGGAGCGGACGGATTGCTGGGTTCTCCGGTGAAGGCCGCATAGGCCACTCCACCGTCGACCACCAGGGCGTAGGTGCCGACCTTGCCGCCGAGGTCACCGAGCACCGACATCTGAGCGCCCATGCGCGCCACCATCCAACGAGCGCCACCCGGCTGGTTACCGAGCGACACATAGGGGATGCCCGCATCGTCGAGGGCTACGGCGGTGCCGACCGTCATTCCACCCGAGGGTTGGGCCGTCCACGAGCTGCCGTTCCAGGTGGCATACCCGGTCAGGGTCGAGCCGATCTTGAACTGTCCGGCAGCGTGCACGGTGCCCGAGCTGTCCACGGCCATGTTGACGATCCCGAAGCATACGGGGTTGAGGCTGGGGCACGAGTAGTCCATGCCCGGCAGGATCGACCACTTGTCGCCCGAGAGGGATGCGGCGTACGACCAGGAGTCGCCGACTCCAAGGAACGCACCGACGTAGACGACGCCACGCGAGACGGCGAGGGCCAGGACGGGGCCGATCATGCGGGCGTCACCGGGAGGCCCACTCCACCCCTTGCCGTCGAAGACGGCAAAGTTCGTCGTCTGCACGCCGCCAAAATTCGTGAATTGTCCGCCGGCGTAGATGCGGCCGTCATTGCCAATCGCCAGGGAGGACACCCAGCCGCCTCCGGGTGCTGGACCGCTCGGCGATCCCAGCCCGATGTCCTTCCATGCCGATCCCTGCCACCTGGCGACGAAGGGGACGACGACGGAGTTGATCGGCTTCGAACCCGCGGAATAGAGGGCGCCATCGGGCCCCACCGCGAAGGCTTGGATTGATCGAGTGTCTTCGCCCAGCAAGTCCCACGCGCCGGCGGACTCATTCCACTGCGCAAAGCCGGTCCCGAATGCGCCACCGGCATAGAGCGAACCGCGGTAGCGGGTGAGTGCGTACACGCTGCCGCGGAGTGGGTCGCCCACATTGGTCCAGGCCTCGGGCAGAGGGACGTCGGCTGAGGCCGACGCGGGCATGCCGACGAGACTTGCGCCCGTCAGCGCGACGGCAGCGAGAGCGGTGACCAGGCGCGTGGATCTCATGCGCGGCAGCCTAGGGCACCTTCGGTGGCGATGTCGCGTCGACTGCAGCGCCCAGGGATCGATGACCTCGATTCCCGTACCCTCGAAGTCGCACGCATTGCGGGTAGCCAGGGCAGTTCCGCGGGAGAGGCAGACAGCGGCAATCATGCGGGCCAGCGGGTCAATGGGCCTGCCGGCCGGGGACTGGCCGCAAGAGAGGATCGACGGCAACACCCGTCGGCGGCGGCGATGGCTTCAAGCGCCGTTCAGGGACGCGAGCAGACTCTCCGGTGTTCCAACGGCGATCTGGCGCGGCGTGGCGCTGAAGTCGTGCTCAGTCCTAAGCTCGTAGAAGGCACGCAGTTCGGTCGACTCGATGACGTCGGCGATGCGCGAGTGGCGCATGGCCTCCTGGTCGCTGACGCGGCTCGCCAGAGCCTCGAACGTCGAGGCGTCAACGTCGACGAAGCCGACGCTGAGGATCTCGCGATCATCGACCAGCGAGACCGCGTTGAAGACCCTGGCGGGAACGCCGAAGCCCTTATCCGCCTCCCAGGCGGAAATGAAGTCGTCGAACGTGGCGCCGCCCTTCAACGGCAACTACTACCACCCCAACGCCATGGGCCACGCGGTCATGGGCCAGCAGATCCCGCTCGGGGTCTTCGCGGTCGCGCGCTAGGCGCCCTTCACATCGCGGGTAGCGAGCAACTGCCTCACCAGGGCGACTTCTTCTTCAATGGCGGATCCGGTGAGCCACCGAGACCTACGACGGGCAAGTATGACCAGCCAGCCTACGCGTTCGGACTGCTCGACAACGTGCCCGATCGCAAGAAGAAGTTCGTCGACTTCACGCTGCGCCAGGGCGCCACCCTGCACGATCAGCCCCTCGCGCCGCAATTCGCGACCGAGGTGATGTTTGACTGGCTCGACCCATTCATGAAGTGACGTGCTCGGGCGCTGGCGCGGGGACGCGAGACCAGCACGAGCCCTTGTGAAATCCTGTGTAATCGGCGTACGCTGGCGGCACGGCCTAAGTGGAGGTCCGGAATGCGCGAACGGACGTACATCGCAATGGCAACCGCGGCAGTGATGGCCGGTGCCATCCTCACAGCGGCGCCACCGGCCTTCGGCACTGCGCAGCCAGGATTCGGAGCGCTCTACAACACCCGCACAGCCGTCAATACCAACACGACGGTGTACGCCATGGGCAATGACCTCAACAACGTGAAGTCCCTGGTGTTCACGTGCAACGACAGCAAATCCACAAAGGTGACGATCACGGGCGTAACGCCCCTTGCCGGGACCAGCAACAACCTCGCCAAATTTACCGTGCCCAGCGCCAGTCTCACGGGGCTGCAGCAAGGCACCCAGTGCAGTCTGTCGACAGTCACCCCGAAGTCAGGCAAGAGCTTCCCCTGGTCCGGCGCACCACTCAGCCTGTTCAGCCTGTTCGTCCGCTCGGCTGCACCCGTCCTGAAGCCTCCCACGCCCAACCAGCTCGAGCAGTCCTTCCCTACCACTCAGGCACCCACCGTCCGCGTGCCTGGGACGTCACTCCAAAGTGTCAGCCCGACGCTGGGTGGAGTCACCCAGGTCATGTGCTCCGGCAACTTGGCGGGGCAGTTCCCGATCAAGCCGAGCGCGATCACGTCATCGCAGGTCAGCTTCATCCCCCAGTCACTGACCGCTCAGACCTGCGCCGTCCTGCTGAACTTCACGGACGGATCCAGCGCGCTGGTGCCCGATGGGCAGGGTGACTACCTCGCGGCCCTGACCTACACCCCCTGGGTCACGGGGCGCATCCGCATCCAGGTGACCAACAACTCCGACGTGCCCGACAGCCAACTCTTCGTCGGCGTGGTGGCGGACACCTCGGGAGGCGGCAGCGCCTCAGGCTTCGGCCCGAGCGTCAACCTCCAAACCGTCACGTCCGTGGCCTTCACCGGCCTCACGAACTTCGCGGGCACCCCTACGTACACGGCCAAGCCCGGCAGCGCCACGGGAGGCTCGGCGTACTTCGACATCCGACAGCCGTTGGCCTCAGGCGTGATCTACCTGTCCAACCAGACCCTGAACAACCAGAGTGCGCCCAACCCCCAAACGTCGCCCGTGCGCTACGCCATGGCCGAGTTCACCTACAGCGCCGGTTTCTTCACCGACTTGACCCTGATCGACCAGATCGGATTCGCGATGTCCTCGCGCCTCTACACCGACCTTCCTGGAACACGGGCGATCGCGAACTCCCGCCGGACGACGGGCTGCCTGGCCAATCTGGTGACCCAACTGCAGGACGTTGTCCCGGCGCAGTACTGGACCAAGGCAAATTCCACCGGCACCGGCGGGGTGATTCGCTACGACGCCACCAACACCAAGGTCGTGGGCTACATCGGGGCCGCCAAGCTGCCCTGGGCCTACATGACCCCACAGGTCAAGACCTACGCGAAGTATGTGCAGACGCTCAGCCCCTTGAAAATTTCCGACGTGCACAACGATGATAGTCAGAACGGGCCCTTCAACTACAAGGCTTCCTATTCGGCATCGGGCGACATGTGGACTCTGGCTGGCACCATGACAGACGACACCGTGCAGGAGGGTCCGACTCTCTACGTGGAGGGGGCCAGCATCTACGGGCCCGGTTCCCACGGCGGCACCGGCTACGCGATGTACGGCCAGGACGGCCCCTTCCGCGTCGTGCTCGACGACTCGGACTACGGTTGGGGCAACGGCAAGCAGGTTCATAAGACCGGATACCAAGACCTCGTCAAGACGATCTACCGCGATTTCATCGCCGCATTCGCCTATGGCTACTGGGGAGGCAAGTACGGCGGCGGCACGAACACCGGACGGCTCGCGTCCAACTTCACCCTTGACCCGAGGACCTCCGCCTACGAAAAGGCGGGCGTGCCGGCTGCGTCTGCCGCATGGAACAACTACGACCAGATAATCCGGATGAACACCACCGGCGGCGGTGGAGCTTCGGGTGCCTACGGCACCGCGTACAGCGACACGTTCCTGCCCGCCGGGCTCAGCCCGGCGATCGCCACCTACGCAGCACGCAACTGGACCATCACGCTGGGTGATCCCCCCGGCTGCGGTCCGACGCCGACACCTACACCCACACCGACACCGACACCGACGCCCACACCGACACCGACGCCCACACCGACACCGACGCCCACACCCACCCCCACACCGACACCGACACCGACGCCGACACCGACACCGACACCGACACCGACGCCCACACCGACACCTCTCCTCGTGCCCAATCAGCAAAACCTCGTCGGCGTGGTAGGGCGCCCCCTCGCATCAGCCGCCATGCAGGCAACCGGCTTCGGCGGCACGGTGACGTACGCCCTCTCGGGGGCGCCCCCGGCCGGCACGACGTTCAACACCTCCACCGGAGTCCTCTCCGGTACCCCAACCCAGACGTGGAGTCAGACCTACGTGATCACGGCGACCGGCAGCACCTCAGGCAGTGCGACGGCGTCACTGACTGTCACGGTGGGGACGCCTTCGTAGCGTCCGATGAGCTCGCGCACGGCCGCCGAACTCACGTCGGCGGTGGCGCTGGCGGCGTCCACGGGCAGGAGAGATCGACAGCGGGCAGCTGACCTGAGATGAGGAAGTCGCCGAGCGCGGTGTTGACGCACTCGGACTGCGCCAGCCCGAACGTGCCGTGCAGTCCTCCGACCAGGGTCACCATCCGCGAATTGCGATAGACGCGCGCCATGTTGACCGACCACTGGTACGGCGTCTCACCGTCCCGCGTGCTCGCCGCGACCATGACGGGCACGTTCGGGCCATAGGCCTTGGGCCTGGGCACCGGATGCGGCTTTGCCTTGTCGTATCCGTCGCACGTCGTCACCATGTCCATGCCGAGCGTGCCGCCGTAGAACGGCCCATTGCGCACGGCCCACGCCAACTGCGATCGCTGCTCGGCGGGCGAGAGACGGTCCGCGAAGTCCTGGCACACCACCGCCGACCACAGGGACCCAACCGTGCCGGATGACGGACTTTGCAGGTCGGGGCTCTCCAGCGCCTTGAGTGCCGACTGCTGGGCCACCCCCGTCCCGAAGATCGCGGCGTACGCCGTCGAGATGACCTGCTCCGCCACCGACCAGTCACCGGATGGGTCGGTGTAGAACATCACGCTGTCATTGAGCACGTCGAGCACGTCCCACCGCGTGTAGACATCGCCGTTGGGCAGCTTCAGCGACTTGCGATCAAGCGATGCGATGACCGAGTAGTACTGATCGGCTGTCTCCGGGTTGGCATCGAGGAAGAAGCCGAGGGAGTGGTCCGGGGCGACCGCACTCTCGACCATGTCGTGCAGGTTCATCTGCGGATCCATGTTGCTGTCGAGCACAGCCGCGCGCACGCGCTCGGGGAAGAGCTGCAGATAGGTCGAGCCGAGCAAGGTGCCGTAGGACAGACCCCAGTAGTTGATCTGCTGTTCCCCAAGTGCTTGGCGTATCGCCTCGATGTCGTAGGCGTTGTCGAGCGTGCCGGCGTTCTCGATGATCGCGGCGTTGCGCTCGAAGCAGCGGGCATTCATGCGACGCACCTGGGGCATGCGCTCCTTGAGTACCTTGCTCCAGTCCACCGTGCCGGTCGCCGGCCGGGTGGGCTTGGGGATCTCGCAGCCCGGGCCCTTGATCGCCGGTGTCGACACACCGATGCCACGCGGATCCCAGGTGATGAAGTCGAAAGACTGGCGCACTGCCTCGGGCAGGAGGAAGGAGACGCTGGAGAGTTCAACCCCGCTCTGCCCCGGTCCTCCCGGATTCCACAGCAGCACGCCCTTGCGCTGGTCCGGCGTGCCGGATGCGGGCAGCTTGATCAGTGCCAGCGTGACCTTCGCGCCCTTGGGCTTGGTCCGGTCAAGCGGTCGGACCAGGGTGGCGCACTGGAAGTATTGCTTCACCTGGGGGAAGACAGGCCACTTCGCGAAGGCTGTGTCCGCGCAGGTCTGCCAGTTGATTGTGCTCGACGCTGCTCCCGTGGTGGCAGTAGGCGCGGCAGACCCGGCCGCGGGAGCGGACAGGAGTGCCATCGCCACAGCGAGCGCAGATCCTGCAGTGAGGGTGCGACGCAGGTGCATGATGGTCTCCGATCAGCCAGGATCGAGCACGCCGTCGACGCGACGGGGGATCCCCCAGGGATTGCCGTCACGCAGCGGCACCGGCAGCACCGCCTGGGGCATACCCTGCCACGTCACCGGCCGCAGGAATCGATCAACGGCGGAAGCGCCGACGCTCGTCGTCGCCGGAGCGGTCGTCGCGGGGAAGGGGCCACCGTGCTGCATCGACCACGTCACGGCGACGCCGGTCGGCCAGCCGTTCCACAGCACGCGCCCGGCGCGCGCGACGAGACGAGGCATGAGTTCGTCGACGATGGGCTCATCAGCGTTGCCGTGGATGCCCGCGGCGAGCAGACCGGGGAGCACGTCGGCCAGCGCGAGCATCTGCTTCGGGTCGTCATACTCCACCAGCAGCGACATCGGGCCGAAGCACTCTTCAAGCAGCTCCGGCGTCGCGATGACCTCGCTCGCGGGCACGGCCAAGAGTGTGGCGTGCACCGTGTCGGTCTCGGCGTCCCAGCCGCCGCCGCTCAGCACGTCGATCGATGCCATATCGATGCGCTCGCTCACGCCGTGCAGGAAGGCGTCGCGGATGGGCTGCGTGAGCATGCCCTGCGCGGGTACGCCGCCGACCGCGGCGACGGCAGCCGAGCGCATGGCTTCATCGCGCGGGGCCACCAGCAAGCCGGGCTTGGTGCAGAACTGGCCCGCGCCGAGGGTGAAGGAGCCGACCCAGCCCTCCGCGATCGAAGCGCCACGCTCCGCGGCCGCCTCCGGCGTGACAAAGATCGGATTGATGCTGCCGAGCTCGCCGTAGAAGGGGATGGGGCGCGGCCGGTCGGCCGCGAGCTTCGCGAGCGCAAGGCCACCGCGCTGGCTGCCGGTGAAGGCGACCGCCTCAATGCGGTCGTCCGTGACGAGGTCGATGCCGTCCTGCAATCCGTGCGACACCATCGTGAGTACGCCGCGCGGTGCGCCCACGTCAGCGAGGGCCTGCTGTGCGACCGCCATGATCGCGTCACTCAGGCGCGGGTGACCGGGATTGGGCTTGACCACGACGGTACAGCCGGCGGCCAGGGCAGCGGCCGTGTCGCCGCCGAGCGTGGAGAAGGCGAAGGGGAAGTTCGACGCGGCGAAGACCGCGACAGGCCCCAGCGGGACATTCATACGCCGCAGGTCCGGGCGCGGCGGTGTCGCATCCGGCAGCGCCTTGTCCAGGACCACACCAAGGAATGCTCCATCGCGCACCACCTGTGCCATGAGGCGGAGCTGACCGGTCGTGCGACCGACCTCTCCGGTGAGCCGCTCGATCCCGAGTCGGCTCTCCTCGACCGCGATGGGCACGAGGTCGTCACGTGCTGCGTCGACCGCGTCCGCGATGGCCTCGAGCAGGCTCGCACGAGTCTGCAGATCCGTGTCGGCGTACCACTGTTGTGCTGCCTCGGCAGCCGCGCAGGCCTCGTCGACGCTCATCACCGTGCTCATGCCACTCCCTCTGCGATGCGGGCGCTCACGACCGCGTCCTCCCATGCCATGCCCATGCTCTTGAAGACCCGCGACCCTGTCGCCGGGATGTCGACCGACCGTCGCGCGATCTCAGTGAGGTCGGCGGCAATGTCGTCGGGCGTCATCAGGCCCGCCGTGATCGCGCACACGACGTCACCGGCCTCGCGCAGGGCCGACTCGCGCTCCTCCACGACGACGAATGATCGACCCACCAGTTCGCTGGGGAGCTCACAGCAGGTCGGCGAGTGGGTGCCGACGGCGACGGCTGCGACATCCCCGCGCGCATCCGCGGCACTGAAGAGCGCCGATGTGGCCGTGGTCGCGCAGACGACGATGCGCGCCTCACGCAGAGCCGATGCTGCGTTGTCCGTGCGGACGAGGTCGATGACGATATCGGGGTGACGCTCGCGCGCGGAGGCGAGCAGGGCCTCGGCCCGCTCGGGGCGCCGCGCGACGATGTTGACGTGGCGGATCGGCCACTCCGCGATGATCGCGTCGACGTGCGCGCGTGCCTGTGGGCCTGCGCCATAGACGACCAGGGTGTGGCAGTCGGGTTTGGCGATCGCGCGCAGCGCCACGATGCTCACCGCGGTCGTGCGCACGACGGTGAGCGCAGCGGCATCCATGACCACGGTCGGAGCGAGCGAGACCGAGTCGAAGACCACGTGCACACCCTTGATCCGCGGGTCGGGGCGATCCGCGTCGTGGTGGATAGTGACGAGCTTGACCGTCGGCGTGCCCGTGACGCGGCTCGGCATGAGGAGCATCTCGCCGGGAGGCAGGTCGACGAAGATGCGTGCCGGGTCCGGCTCGCCGGGCAAGCCCGCACGCAGGGCCTCCTCGAGCGCATCGGCACACTCGCTGACAGTGGCCGCCGCGTAGGTCGCCTGCTCGTCGAGGAATCGCACTCTCACGAGGACATCCTGTCGCCCCCTGTCACCCTGCTTGGCAGCGGACCTCCTTCGATCACGACCACGTCCTTGTCGACCCCGACCAGCGATACGCGCAGGTACTACAAGCGGTGGAGGCGAGCGAGGGCTGGGCGACATCCGTCCACGCATCACGGCCACCCATGACCAACAGGGGCTCTCGACGGAGTGCCAGCTGGGCTTCGCAATCTGCGCCGCACTCGGCCGCTCGAGCCGACGTCCCTCGAGGTCTCTCCTGACATGGCCGTGGTGGCACCGACGCTGGACGAGATGCTTTAGGTCAAAGCCTACCTCGTCGTGCAGCGCGACGTCGTGCGCGACTACCTCGATGTGGTTGCTCTCGCTGATCACATGGGACTGGTGCACGCCGCTGAACTTCTCTGGGGCATAGACGACTACTACGACGACCGTTACGCGGTGAAGGGCTCGGTCCGCACGAGCCTCGTTCTCGTACTTGCCGCGCCCCGACCCCTAGACGTCGACGTCATTCGCGAGCTTCCTCGGTATCGCGGCCTGGACCCGAAGTGGCACGGCTGGTCGTCGGTCGTCGCCGCCTGCGAAGCACTTGCCCTCGAGGTGGCTGAGTCGTCAGCGCCGTCACGGTCCGCAATGTGGTGGCTCCACCGAGTGACCCCGTCGACACATGGCCCTTCGAGGCGCTCGCCAAGACCCTTGAGAGCGGGCTCGTGACCGACTGGCAGCCCATCTTTGCCGCGATCCGGAGTCACCCGTGGGGCACCCTCAGTCGACGCGTGCAGCGCTGGATCCGTGTGTCGGAGGGCGATCCCGCCGCTCGCCTCTTCGCCATCGCCATCGAACGCGCTCGTCAGCGCGTCGAAGATGACGAACGCGCCGAGGTCGCACGCCAGGTTCGTGACGCCATCGCAGCCTCCGGGCTGAACGGCAGCGACTTCGCCGCGAGCGTCGGCACATCGGCTTCGCGACTCAGCACCTTCGCCAACGGCCAGGTGGTTCCATCGGCCACGATGCTGCTGCGCATTCAGCGAGAGGTCCGCTAGCTCTCGGCCGCGATCGCGCCGAGCGGCACGGGGACGGCGACCGGGCGATAGGAGCCGCCGATAAGCGAGGCTGCGGAGTCAAATCTGCACAGCGCGTCAACGGCGGGGGCGCAGATTCGCCCCTGGCACCAGCCCATACCAGCCCGGGTCAGCAGT
>Ga0194122_10006217_pt1 | contig 10859 bp, 6 predicted proteins | sample TA2MahCa10mmetaG_FD_155487 | JGI IMG/M metagenome (GOLD analysis project Ga0194122, IMG submission 155487) | Freshwater microbial communities from Lake Tanganyika, Tanzania - TA2015021 Mahale Deep Cast 10m | ecosystem: Environmental > Aquatic > Freshwater > Lake | place: Tanzania: Lake...
GACGACGCTAATTTAGCGTGCTCGCCGCCCGCCGGCGACAGGAACGACTCTCGCCGCATCTAGAAACTCAACCGTCCGTTCAACTGGACCGTCCGTGCCGTCGCGTTCGTCAGCCGGCCGAAGTTCGCCACCTGGATGTTGCTCGAGACTCCTCCGAGGTTGGTGTGGTTGAACCCGTTGAACATGTCCACCCGGAACTGGAACCGCACGCGCTCAGTGAAGTTTAAATTCTTCGCCAATCCGAAATCGACGTTCCATGCTCCCGGAACCCGAAGCGCGTTGCGCCCGATCGTGCCCGGACGCGCCGTCGCTCCGCTGGCCGCGATCAACGGAACGCGAGCGAAAGCCGCCGGACTCAGATACTGTAAGGTCTGGCGATAGTTCGAATTGATCGCATTGCCGCCCACGTAGTCTGGCCGGCTGCCGGGGATCGACGACGGCTGGCTCACGTTGAATGCCGAGCCCGTGTTCGCGGAAAAAATACCGCTCAACTGCCATCCGCCCAGCGCCAGGCGCGGGCCGCGCCCGGTCTTGCCGCTCCAGCGAAAGAACGGAAGCTCGTACAGGAAGTCGCTGACGAAGCGGTGCCGGACATCGTAGGGCGTCGGACCGAGTTCCGGCCGCAGGTTGTGGATGTCCTGCGGACGCTGATCGGGCAGCAGCAGATCGCCGTCATTGTACGAAAGGTTGTTCGCGTAGGTGTAGTGGATGTTGAACAGGAAGTCGCGCGAGAACCGCTTGCGCAACGACGACTGCCACGAATGATAGCGGCTCGATTCGGACGTGTCGTAGAAGCGGTTCTGGCCGAACGCGGGATTGCGCGCGCCGGTGAGGCGATCCACTTGGTTGAAGTCACGCACCAGATTCAGCTTGATTCCGCGCGACGCCACGTACGCCGTCTCGATCGCCAGGCTCTTGGTGATCTCGCGCTGGATGCCCAGATTCCACTGCAGGCTGTAGGGGTTCGGGAAACTCGTGTTGATGCTCGCGTTCGACCACGGCGCGTTCGGATTTTTCACGAACTGAAGAGTGTTCGCGTTCGTGATCGGATATCGCAGCCCCAGGCGGTCGATATCGGAGCGGACGAAGATGAAGCGGAACGGCTCGTCCACCGCGGTGCGCACCAACTCCACCGGTCCGCCGAACAGCGTGTGCGGATTCATGAACACGCCGAATCCGCCACGAATCACGATCTTGCTCGATTGATCCGCCGTGTAGGCGAATCCGAACCGGGGGCTGAAGTTGATGAAGTCCGCGTCATAGGCGGAATCGGCGGGACGTAGCGCGCCGAAGCCGAACGGAGCCGAGCGGTTGAACAATCGGCCGTCGCGTTCGGACGGGACGGCCATGTAGTCGTACCGGACACCGAGGTTCAGCATGAGCTTACGGTTGACGCGAAAATCATCCTGCGCGAAGAAGCCGATGCCCCAATTCTCTATCAGGAAAGGCTTGACGCCCCACGTCACACTCGCTTGCAACGGACGGTTGGCCAGCATGTCTTCCACGTTGGCGTAGCTAATGTTGGGCATCTCGATGTTGTCGCGGCCGGCGACACGCCGGTTGAACAGACCGCCGAACTTGAGCGAGTGCCGTCCCTTGGTCAGCGCGAAAACATCCTCGAAGCTCTTCGTCGATCCGCCCTTGAACAGCGTTTCTCCTGAATCGCCGAATCCGAGGTTGCCGCCGATCGCCGGAACGCCCAACGTGTAGATATTGTCCAGGCGCCGCACGTCGTTGCGGTTGTATCCGAAACGGAACTCGTTGCTGAACGATGCCCGGATGTGCGTGTGGCTCAGCGTTCCCACCTCGGTCAATCCATCGAACGTCCGGAAGTTGGTGGTCACGCGCGGCTGAATGTGGAACGGCCGCCCGCGCGTGTAGCGCGCCGAGAGCAGGTTGTTGCTGTTGATGTGGTAGTCCACGCGCGAGATCGCGTGATTGTCGGTGGACGTGTTGGAACCCGCCCCCTGATAGAAGCCCGTCACGGCCCCGGGGGCCACCGGATTGTTCGGCAGTGGAAACAGGTCGAAATAAGGCTTGTATGCGGGCACCGCCGCGATCATCCGGTCGCGGAACTCCTGCGCCGGCACGTTGCCGTTGATCGGCCGGAACGCCTTTTCCCGGTAACCCTCGTACACGCCGAAGAAGAACAGCTTGTTCCGGATGATGCGCCCGCCGAGCGATCCGCCGAACTGATTGAACACGATCGGCGCCCGGGTGGCCAGAAACTGGTTCCTCGCCGAGTAATTCTCCGTCTGGTTGTTCTCGAACAGGCTCCCGTGGAACTCGTTCGTTCCGCTCTTGGTGATCAGGTTCACGTTGCCGGACATCGTGTTGGCGATCTCGGCCGACGCGATGCCTTTCGCCACGTTCACCTCCGAGATCGCCTCGAGGCTGACGCCCTTCACGAAGTTGAAGTTCTGATACATCGACAACGACGGCAACTCGGGATCTCCCTCGGCGTCGGTGCCGTCCACGGTCATGCGGAAGCTCGCGGGCGGAAGTCCGTTCAGCGTCAAGCCGCCGCTGCCCGCCGTCGAAATCCCGGTGCCGATGCGAAGCAGGTTCGTCCAGTCGCGGCGCGCCGTGGGCAATTCGCGCACTTCCACGGTCGACAGATTGTTGCGCTGCTCGGCCGTCGTCGTGACCAGCAGCGGAGCTTCCGCGGAAACCGCGATCGTCTCGGCCACGTTGCCGACGTCGAGCTTGATCTCGAGCTGGAGCCGCTGGCCGGCCGTGAGGCCGACGCCGGTTTGCTTGTAAGTCTTGAAGCCCTTGGCTTTGGCTGAGACCGTGTACCGGCCCACCTGTAGGAAGGTCGAGGTGAAGACGCCCTCGGAGCCGGAGTTGACGGCCGACGAAGCTCCCGTTCCTTCGTTCGTGATGGTGATGGACGCGCTGGGAACCACCGCGCCGGAGGAATCGAGAACCGTGCCGTAGATGGTTGCCGTGGTGACCTGCCCCCACGCACAGGCACTGAAGGCGATGGCAAAACCTCACATGCAGCGAATCGACATGAAAAAGACTCTATCAACTTCGGCGCCACCCGTCTAGCGGGCGCCTCAAAAAGTGTACATGCTGGTTTCGTCCACCGATGAGGGCCCTGTTACCGATTCTCGCGCCGGCGCCGTTCGCCGCGCACTGAGCATTCGAACCCGTGTGCGCCGCCGATCCGCCACGCGTACGCGACGAATCATGGGTCCGCAATCCCATCGATCGCTTCATCCTCGCGAAGCTCGAGCAGGAAGACATCGAGCCTTCACCCGAAGCGGGCAAGCTCACGCTCGCGCGCCGCCTCTACCTCGATCTCATCGGGCTGCCGCCGGCTCCGAAGCAGATCGCTGAGTTCCTTGCCGACAACCGGCCCGATGCCTACGAGCATCTCGTCGATGCGCTGCTCGAGTCTCCGCACTTCGGAGAGAAGTGGGCGCGGCCTTGGCTTTTGATGAACCGCCCAATTCCGGGACCGGCGAAAGTGTGCGGTTTCTGCCTTGGCCGGGGGACGCGCCGGTCCCATTGCGCTTATGAACAGAGACCGGCCGCGTGGGTCGACGGCCGGATTGACGACGCGAGTTAGCAAGTGCATACTGGAAAACGGATGGACTTCGTGAAACGTCTGTTGTGGCTTGCCCTTTCGGTCGCGGCGGTGTTTCTTGTTTTCCCGGCCAACGGGCAGGACCGTACCGATCCGAATCCGCCGGAGCCACAAATCGCTACGCTCTATCCCGAGGCGGGCCAAGTGGGAGCCACGTGGCAGGCAGAGGTAACGGGCAAGAACCTCGAAGGCGCCCGAGCGGTCTGGTTCTCGGAGCCGGGCCTCGCCGGAACCATCGTCAAGTCCGAGGAAATCAAACCTGAAAAGGCGCCTGCGCCCGGCGCAGTGGTGGAGCCGCAATATAAGGTTACGCTTCGGATCGAGGCTCGGCCCACGGCCGGAACCGGGATCCGTTTTCTGCGGCTGGTCTCGTCGCTTGGGCTTTCCAACGCAATTCAATTCCGGGTTCACGCCGGGCCGGTGACTTCCGAGCCCGAGGAAAAGCATGCAACTCCAGCCGAGGCGCACCTGTTGCGGTTGCCGTCGGTGGTGAACGGCCGGATCGCCAAGCCGGGCGAGACCGATTGGTATGCGTTCGACGCGACTGCCGGTCAGGAACTCGTTTTCGACGCCATCGCAAGCCGCGAGGCCGCCGCCCTCGGCTTCCACCAGCAACTGACCATTCACCGGATCGGCGCGAGTTGGTTCGACCCGGCGCGTCCGTTGCGGTTGGCCTTCTCCGCCGATGTCCGGGGAGAGGTAATCGTTCAGAACCGGGACCCGCGCGACCGTAGCGGGAACTGGATTCGCCTGAAACACCGCTTTGTCGGGGCGGGCCGGTATTACCTCGAAGTGGGCTCGCTGTTCGGCCATGGCGGTCCGGACAAGATCTATCAGTTGCTTGCGGCCGACGCAAGCCAAGCGGCGACTCCCGGCTTCTGGCAGCAGCATCCCTGGCAGGAACGCAGCTTTGTCCGGCGGCTGGGGAACGAACATACGCGGGCGCTCCATGCCCGGACGCTGGCCATCGAAGGACCAGCGCCGCCTGCCCCATCGGCGGTGCGCACCGATGCCGCTTCGGGGGGCGGAGTGAAAGCTTCCGCGGTGGTCCCGATTCCGCTCGATGCACGGGCCGAGATCGCCGTGGAAAACGAACCCAATGACACCGACGCCCAGGCCTTGACCGCGCCACTCCCGGCGATTCTCGAGGGAACGATCGATCGGGAATCGGATGTCGACGTCTTCCGGTTTCAGGCCGCCCGCGGGCAGAAGCTGGCATTCGAGCTCGAAACCGTCGACGCCGTTCCTTCGGAGTTCAATCCTCGATTCGAGGTGTTCGACTCCAAGGGGCTCGAGGTCATGTCGAATCTGGCGCGGACCAAGGAGTTCAAGAACTCCAAGTCGGTGTATCTGCTGGCCGTCGAGCCGAAGGTGGTGGCCACCTTCGAACAGGAGGGCCAGTATACACTCCGGATTCGCGATGTGACCAAGCGCGCGGGTAGTCCGCGCTTCCGCTACCGGCTCATGATCCGCCCGCAAATTCCGCATGTCGGAAACGTCCTGGTGGAGACACGGACTCGCGCCAATGAGGACGCCTCTCTCGATCCGTGGCGCGTGAATCTTCGCCCTGGACAAGCCAGAAAGCTGAACCTGACCGTTGATCATGAAGAGGGATTCTTCCAGCCGGCCAACATGATGGCGCTCCAGGTCGAAGGGCTGCCGCCCGGAGTGACCGCGTTGACCGGTTCGAGCAATCCGTCGCTGGCTTCCCGCTTCAGCGGCCCCCCCATGGAGAAACCGGAACGCTACCAGCCCGCCCGCCAGGACTTGACTGTGGTTCTCGACGCCTCGCCTTCGGCTCCCGTCACGGATCTCCCGGTGACGATTCGCATGGTGGCCCGGCCTTTCGTAGAAGGGAGGCCCGGCCCTTCATTCATGCTAGGAGAACTGCCGATTATGGTTGTGGCATCGAACGGGGAATCGAAATGAAGATCCCGCTCCTGGTTAGCGTGGTCGGGCTCCAGGCTGCTCTTGCGGCGCCGCCCGCCCCCCAAGCCCCGCGAAAGCAGGCCCCCGCGAAGGTGGTCTCGCTACGCGTGCTCCCCGCAGGCCCCACCCTGCGCGGATCTGGCACGGCGGTGCGGTTCCTGGCCATGGCCAAGTATACCGACGGCGTCGAACGCGACGTCACGGCGCTGGCCGAACCAGCGCTTTCCGATCCGAAGGTTGCCGAAGTGGGCCCGGGAGGCCGCGTCATTGCGAAGGCCGACGGCGAGACGCTGCTGCGGGCGAGGTTCGGCGGACACACCGCGCAGACGCGGGTCAAGGTCATTCAGGCGGACAAGCCGCGGCCGTTCAGTTTCGCCCGCGAGGTGGGCGGGATCCTGACGAAGAAAGGATGCAACGACAGCGACTGTCACGGCGGGGTCAAGGGGCAGGGCGGGCTGAAGCTCTCGGTGAACTCGACACAGCCGAAGGACGACTACCACTACATCGTCAGGGGCGGTGTGTTCCAGGTGCTCACCACCGAGTCCGGCGGGCCTGTGCTGCCGAGAATAGATCCGAAGGATCCCGAAAAGAGCTTGCTCTTGCTCAAGCCGTCGATGCAGGTACCGCATGGTGGGGGCCAGCGGTTCGCCCAGGGATCCCCGGATTACGATCGGTTGCTGGCTTGGGTTCGCCAGGGCGCGCCGTTCGGCGAGGAATCCACGGAAGCGGCCGTCCGTACCGAGAGCGTGGAGGTGTTGCCGGGAGAGACGATTCTCGATGCCAGCGGCCGCCAACAATTGATCGTGCTCGCCAAGCTCTCCGACGGGACCGTTGAAGACGTCACCACGGAGGCGTCTTACACGGTAAGCGACATCCACGTAGCCAAGGTGAATGCCGACGGGCTCGCCACGGCGATGCAGCCGGGTGAAACCGCTGTGGTGGTCCGCGCAGCCGGACACGCAGTGAGCCAGATGGTCTCGGTGGTGTCGAAACCGGTGCCGGACTATCCTTCCATCAAGTCCCACAACTATATCGACGATCACATTCTCGCCAAGCTGCGCAAGCTGAACATTGTCCCTTCCGCGTTGGCCACCAACTCCGAATTCCTGCGCCGCGTCTGTCTCGATCTGACCGGCACGTTGCCGCCGCCGGCGCGCGTGCGGGAGTTTCTGGCGTCGAAGAATCCCCGCAAGCGCGAACTGCTGATCGACGCACTGCTCGATTCACCCGAGTTCGTCGAGTTCTGGACGTTCCGGCTGGGCGAGATCCTGCGCTATCGCGCGCGTTCCACGCAGTTGCTGAAAGACACACGGATCTACGGCGAGTGGATCCGCGAAAGCGTGGCCGCCAACAAACCTTTCGACCGGATGGTGCGCGAACGAATTGCCGCCGAGGGTTACGCGGGCCCGAGCCGGTACTACTACGAACTGCGGTTTCTGGCCGAACCGCCGGAGATCATTGCCGAACAGACGCGGTTGTTTCTGGGCCGGCGTATCGAGTGCGCGCGGTGCCACAACCACCCGTTCGAATCCTGGAGCCAGGATCAGTTCTGGGGCTTGGCAGCGTTCTACGGCAGCATGGTGGATCTGCGCAATACGGTGATGGACGACTCGGTGGTGATCGACGTGCCCGAAGCGGCGGCCACGGTCATTCACCCCCGCACCAAGAAAACGGCCCAGCCGCGCTTCCTGGATGGGGCAGCGTTGGCCAAGGAGGCGCGGGAAGATCCACGGCGAAAGCTGGCGGAGTGGGTTACGGCGCATCCCTACTTCGCCGAGACGCTGGCCAATCGGGCCTGGGACTGGTTTTTTGGACGCGGCATCGTGGAGCCGGTGGACGACTTCCGCTCCACCAATCCGGCCACCCATCCAGAACTGCTCGCGGCCATGGCAAAAGACGTCCGCGAGCATGGCTACGACCTGAAGTACCTCATGAAGCTGATCGTCAGTTCGCGAACCTACCAGACGTCGGGCATCCCGAACGAAACCAATCGCGGCGACCGGACCAATTGGTCGCACGTGGTTCCCAAGGCGCTCGAAGCCGCGGTCCTGCTGGACGCCATCGCGACGGTGACCGGCGTGCGGGAACAGTTGGGCGAAATGCCCTTGCAGTCGCGGGCGATCGAGATTTGTCCGGACATGGTGGAGAGTAAGTTCCTGGAGGCCTACGGGCGAAACGACCGCGCCACGCTGCCCGAAGCCAAGCCGCAACCGGGGTTGGTGCAAGCCCTTCACATGATCACCGGCCCGACTTACACCACCAAAATGCTCGACGACGGCGGCCGTATCGACCGGATGGCGCGTTCCGGCGTCAGCAACCGGCAAGCCATCGAAGACTTGTATCTCACCGCGCTGGCCCGTTTTCCCGAACGCTCCGAGATCGAAGAGCTCGACACGCTCATGCGCTCGGCATCGTCGCGGAAGGAAGCGATTTTCAACCTGATGTGGGCGCTCGTGAGTTCCCGCGGCTTCGCCTACCGGCACTAAGGAGAGACCAATGAACGAAACCCGATCTTGGCATCGAAGAAACTTCCTGCGGGTGGGCGGACTCAGCTACCTCGGGATGAGTCTCCCGCAATATCTGCGGGCGGCCGCCGCCACCGAGGCCGCGGGCGTGGCAACCGCCGGCAAGGCCCAGGCCTGCATTCTAGTGTGGCTTTCCGGTGGGCCTCCGCAGATGGATACGTGGGACCCCAAACCGAACAGCAACTTCAAGACGATCTCCACCAACACGGCCGGTATCCAGATTTCGGAGTTGTTCCCGCGCGTTGCCAAGCTGATGGACAGGCTGTCGATCATCCGGTCCATGCACACCGAGGAGAACAATCACCCCGAAGGCACCTATTACGGCATGACCGGGCATCGTCCCAACCCGACGATGCGCTTTCCGAGCTTCGGCTCGATCATCAGCAGGGAACTGGGTTCGCGGCACGACGTTCCTCCCTACGTGGTGACGCCGCCGCAGTCGTACCCCCACTCCTACAATGCGGGATTCATCGGTCCGCAATACGATCCCATGGTGGTGCCGGATCCCAATCAGGAGGATTTCAAGATCCCCGACCTCACGCTGCCCAAATCGCTGACGCCGGAATTGATCGAAACGCGGCAGGCGTTTCTGAAGGTGGTCGACAGGCGGGTTCGCGACAAGGAGGAGTTCGCCGAGTTTTCAAACATGGACGCCTACCAGGAGCAGGCCCTGCGCATGATTCTGGCGCCCAACGTCAGAAAGGCTTTCGATCTGACGCTGGAGCCGCCCAAGGACCGCGAAGCCTATGGCCGGTCGCGATTCGGCCAGTCGATGCTGCTGGCGCGGCGTCTGGTCGAGGCCGGTTGCCGGTTCGTCACCGCCGAGGGCTACGAGCATAGCGAGTGGGACACGCATTTCAAGAACGACGAGATCCTGCGCCGGGATCTGGCTCCGAAACTCGATCAGGCGCTCTCGATGCTGGTGAACGATCTCGACCAGCGCGGCCTGCTGAAGACGACGGTCGTGGTGGTGATGGGCGAGTTCGGGAGAACGCCGAACATCAATCCCGAGGGCGGGCGCGATCACTGGGCCAACTGCTGGTCATTGCTGATCGGCGGTGGAGGAATCCGCGGCGGTTCCGTCGTGGGGTCGAGCGATGCGAAGGCCGGCTACGTGGCAACGCGCATGGTGACGCAGGGCGACCTGTTCGCCACCATCTACAAGGCGCTGGGAATCGACCCGGCGAAGATATACCACGCGCCGGGCGGCCGGCCGGTCTACATCGCCAATTCGATCGGCGACAAGCGGGGCACTCCCGTGCAGGAACTACTGTAAGTCAGGGGCGGCATGAGCGCCGGTCGAAGGTCCCGCGCGTTAGGAGAAATGCCGCGGGCCGGCTTGGTCAAAGTTCGAGCAGCGGCTCGGTGGCGTCCCCGAACTGTTTCATCTCCAGTCCGCACTTGTCGAGCAGCGACAGGTACAGCCGGCACATCTGGCGATTCGGTTTGGCCGAGTAGTCGAGCACGCCGGACCCGCGCAGTTTCCCGCCCGCGCGGCCGAGCAGCACGGCAGGCAGGTTCTTCGCATCGTGCCGGCCGCTGCGCATGCTCGAGCAGTAGAGAAGCATGGAGTTTTCGAGCAGGGTGCGGTCGCCTTCCCGCGTCGCATCGAGTCTGCGGGCAACGTAGGCGAACTGGTCGAGGAAGAACTGATTGACCTTCAGGAAGTCGGTGTTGTTGCGATGGGAGAGTTCGTGGTGGCCCACATCGTCCACGTGAAGGTGCGGGAACCGTAGATAGCTGTGATCGTTGTTGAGCTTCAGGCTGCAAACCCGCGTCGAGTCGGTCTGGAAGGCGAGCACGGCGATGTCGCACATCAGACGCATGTGCTCGCCGAGATTCTGCGGGATTCCGTCGGCGGGCCGTTTCATGCCGGGCTTGTCAATGGCGGGACGCCATCCTTGTAGCTCGCCCTTCTTCCCCGCGCGATCGATGCGCTGTTCCACCTCCCGCACCGAGGCGAGGTACTCGTCGAGCGTGCGCCGGTCAGAACTGCTCACCTGGCCGCGGAACCGGTTCGCCTCCGTCAAGACCGCGTCGAGGACGCTCTTGTCGCCACGCTGCGCGCCATCGCCGAACAACCGGTCGAAGGCCAGGGCCGGATACAATTCGAGCGGCGACGGGCTGGTGGGGGAACTCCACGAGATGTGCGAACTGTAGAGCATCGAGTAGTTCTTGTGGATACCTGGGTTGGCTCGCTCGCAGGCGAGCACCAGGCTCGGCACCTTCGTCGATTGTCCGTACCGTTGCGCGACGATCTGATCGAAACTCGTGCCAGACCGGATTTCGCCGCCCGCCGCCAGCGGCGCGCCCGACAGCAGGTTGCCGGTCTGCGAGCTGTGGATATTGCCCTTGAGAGCTTCTTCGTTGTAGAGCCCACTGAAGAAGTACATCTTCTCGCGAAACTCGCTCAATGGCGCGAGCACCTTACCGAGTTCCATGTCCCGGCCCGCGCCCTTGGCCCACCACTCGTCGGTATGAAAACCATTCCCCGAAAAAAGAACCGCGAGGCGCACGGGAGGCTCACTGGCCGGAAGCCGAGTTTCGTCTCCCCACACCGGCACAGACTCAAACCAGGGCAACGCCATCGTAACGCCCGCGCCGCGAAGGAATGTCCGCCGGGAAAAGCGATGTGATCTCATCGGGTCATCTCCTTTGCGCCGCCTGCCGCGATGCCTCGTCTCCACGGATTTCGCGGAACTGGCGGCTCTCTACGATCATATCGATCAACACCGACGAGCGATAGCGGCTCCGCGCCAGGCTGGTCTTCATCTCCGCCAGCAGCGGCTCGTCGGACAACTGAACTTCTC
>Ga0194122_10006226_pt1 | contig 10844 bp, 9 predicted proteins | sample TA2MahCa10mmetaG_FD_155487 | JGI IMG/M metagenome (GOLD analysis project Ga0194122, IMG submission 155487) | Freshwater microbial communities from Lake Tanganyika, Tanzania - TA2015021 Mahale Deep Cast 10m | ecosystem: Environmental > Aquatic > Freshwater > Lake | place: Tanzania: Lake...
GTGCCGGCGCTGCACCAGGGCGCGATCGTGTTTGACGACGGCGACCTGCTGGTGCTGGATAAGCCCAGTGGCCTGCCGGTGCTGCCGGCTGGGGGGTTTCTGCGGCACACGCTGCTGGCCCAGCTGAGGACCTGGGCGCCGGAGGCCCGGCCCGTCCATCGCCTGGGTCGCTTCACCTCCGGGCTGTTGGTCTGCGCGCGAGACCCTGTAACAAGATTTAAAGTTAGCAATGAAATGCAGCCTTCAGGCAAATGTCGTAAGCAATATCTGGCAATAGCTCAACGCCTGGACGAATTGAGGAGTGGTCAGGCTGTCGATGTCTTTTCACCTATTGTTAAACGTCCTCACAGAAAACTTGAATGGGTTTGGGGCCCTAGTCCTCATGGCTTTGAAAATCAAGTAGTATCACTTAATGCTCATTCCGAGATCGAGCTTGTCAAGAGATTTAAGGATAAAGATATCGTTTCAGTCAAGATATATACCGGTAGGCCTCATCAGATACGCGTACATCTCGCTCAGCTAGGCAGTCCTCTTGTAGGAGATGTTCTTTATCTAAGAGACCAAGAGATCGATCCTGAACGACTTCCTGGCGAAGGAGGCTACTACCTGCATTCTTGGGCTTTAGGTCAAAGCTCATTCCTGCCAAAGGATGGCCTCAAGGTCGACCCTCCTTCTCATGGGCTATGGTTAGAGGCATAAAGAAGCCCTTGTGTGGCGAATAATGTTTACTGGTGTGCTACTCTACAGTGTATACATTAGGGAATGTCGAATAGATGCCACCTAGACCCCGACTCTTGGAGAACCATCCAGGGGAGTTGTATAACTCTATAGTGTTTGACGAATTAATGGGGGAGGAGATCAGATTTGTTCAAGACAATATCAGCTGCTCAAAAAAAGGGACAATTCGGGGAATGCATCTCCAAGTCTGCCCTTACCAAGAAAAACTAGTTACCTGCTTGCAGGGGAGTCTGTATGACGTAGCTGTTTGTGTAGACAAGAAAAACAAATATTTTGGCAAGACCTTTACTCAAGTTCTAACTTCCCAGGACAATAAGTCCTTCTGGATTCCAGCCGGTTATGCCCATGGGTTTCAAGCATTAGAAGACGACACACATATTTACTACAAATGCACTAATTTCTATGCGCCTGAGACAGAGAGAGCTTTTGACCCCTTGGATTCATTTATTGCAATTAAGTGGCCAATCCCATGCATGCACGTTCTGTCCGAAAAGGATTCCAAGAATAAAGCTTTTGATCAAACCGGAGTAAGTTATTCATGCTGAGCAGGAAGCTATTCTGCGCTATTCCTTATGGAGTAACTGAAATTGATAGACGCTTCATGAAAAAGCTCTGCGTAGCTTTAAGTCGCACGCACAATGATAGCGCATATGTTGCGGCTCACTGGGAAAAGCAGCCAGTCGTCTATATAGCAACGTGGGAAGGAAGCCATGCATATTGCCGTGATGCTGAGCCTAACTTTAAAGAAGTCTTTTTCTGCTTTACGGGTAAACCAATAGAAGATTGGGCGCCAAACGATCACGCATTTAACAAAGAAAACACTATATCTATAAAGACAGACTGCAAGGGCGATATAATTAGAGAGCTTGCAAAGATTGAGTCGGATAAAAAGCAGTTAAGGATAATAGCCATGATTGATCATGACGTTTCTATTACATCAAGCCAGATCAATCAATTGCTAGAGATCGGCAGAGAAAACCAGCTAGGCCTCTGGCAAAGCTCAATGAGAAGTGGACAAGGTTTGACGGTTAATTGGGATCACTTGAAGACAACAGATTTTTCATCACCAATACGCGAAGTGCCATGCATAGAGGGAATGATGCCATTTATGTTGAATAGCTGCATTGTAGAAACAGCACAAGCATCTCAGTGGAACATCTCAAGCTGGGGACTCGATGAATATACTTGGACTTTCTGGGCGGCTTTTCGTGGTGTTCAACCGACAGTTATTAATTCTGTCGCTGTAGAAAATACTGAAGAGACAAGTAGCTACAACAGAGTATTCCGAAATGGACTGACAGCCGCAAATGAGCACAATTTAGCAAGAAGTATTTGCAGAATAGCCATTTCACTCACATTTTTATCAAAAGATATATCGGCCCCAAATTATCTTAAAAACTTATCAAAGGTTGGGGCAAGGCCTCTTCAAGATCTTGTTACTACGTATAGTCCAGTATCAAGAGTCGAATCCAAATCACGCTTTACTGAGCGAGTTTTATCACTTCTGAATAAGTTCTATCGTTTGTATCCATGAAATGAATCACCACAAGCCCCTCTCAAGGCTCGAGAAGAGCGTTCTAATAGCAACTTGTGTCATGTTGTCTTTGTGTGGCGTGAAGGTTCTAGATCAAAATAATAAGTCATCATCCTCTGTTGGTGAGCCATTAGAACTTCAGGCTTTAGAAGGCTTTAGTAAATCAGAAGCCCAGCAACACCAGCGCAATCACCAGCAATTCATACAACAAAATAGACTGGTGTATGGCTATTTCGCATGGCTAAATAAAAGGTTTTCATCTTCTACGATAAACATTACTGCACACGGAAACCGACTTGCTTCAAAATGTTCATTCATTTGGCCCCCTAATCCAAAGAAAAAAAATATAGTTCTTGTTGGTGCTTCTAGAGCTTTTGGCTATGGAGTACCCGACGCGATGACTATTGCATATTACATGCAAAGCATGCTAGACTTGCAGCAAACTGATCAATATTGTGTCTATAATTTTGCTCAGCCTGGCTATATGCCTGAGCAAGTCTTTGATCTCTCGACAAGGATTGCCATGATGTCCCCCCCAGAGTGGAATCTTGTCTATTTAGATGGTGTAAACGAAGGCGAGAATCCCTTCCCTGATAGTATTGACCTCCCAATTAGACGAGTATTCACTGGCTACCTAAAAAGCCAAAGTCTATTGCAGCATCTTTTTTTCAAGGTTAACCCCCAGACTGCTGCAAACTATTATTCGGAATCGCAAATATTCCCGGCTACCTCTGGCACAGAAATTGAAAATGTCGATGCTTCCTACCACAGATATTGCCTAATAAATACTGCTTTGGCAGCAATGGCTGAATATTCAGGAGGCCATTTCTTGAGAGTCTTGGAGCCAAATCCGTCATATCCTCGCCAACCACGTGACTATCAATCTTCACCCCCCCCTTTGCGTCTATCAAATTCGTTCTATGATCGTGTACGACAAGGCTGTAATCCTCAGCCATTTAGGCTTCTTGACCTGAGCGAGCTTAAAGAAGCTGAAGGAAGCAGCGCCTATGTCGATTCTGGCCATTATGGGTCTAGGATGAATCGTGCAATTGCTTCCACAATCGTTAAAACTCTTTTCCCTCCTCAATAAGGTCAGATGGGCATCTCAACTGCAAAATCAATTCGATCCAGTGATCTTGGATACGCCTTGATTGAGACTGCTTATGCTGAGTACGGATCGGCAATTGAAATGATTGCTGCAGCGAGAGCTGCTACTGGACCAAAGCTTAGAAGCGGGTATCTGCGACATGCCGTAGATGAATATAATCATGTCAAATCCCTGCTGAAGATATTAACAATAGAGGCAAATTCCGCCCCTGCCAAAGTTAAAACGATTCCCAGATTTACGCGATCAAAGGCTTACATTAAGGGTTACCTTGAAAAGAATGCTTTGCTCGTAGATGTGAAATCAACAAAGCACTTTGTAGAGTTTGTATATTCTAACGAACTGCTTGCCAAGGAGTCTTTTGAAAGGCTACTTGAATCCCTAACTTCGCCAGAGTCGAAGCAGATCTTGCTTGGCATTATGGATGATGAACTGAGGCATCATAGCTATGCGGAAAAATACTATCTATCGTCATATACGACCCACCAGCTTCGACTAGCCTTTGCATCTGAGCGTGCAAAAAATCGTATTCGTAATCTGATTGCAGCCAATAAAGTGTTGTTAGACCGGTTATTCTATCCACTTTCTGTTTTGTTCACGGCGGCAGCTCTTTTTGTGTTAAATATGCTTCCTGAACGGCAATCTAGTCTTGACAATCATTTTGAGGCTCATCCCACGAGCATATTATGACTATCATTCTTGGAATATCGGCTTACTATCACGAAAGTTCTGCATGCCTCGTTTCAGATGAGCAAGGTATTCTCGGATATCTAAAAGAGGAGTCCATCACTAGAGTCAAGGGAGATAATTCCTTCCCCCTTCTGGCAATAAAAGACATCTTTAATTGCTCAAGAATATCACCCTCCCAAGTCGATAAAGTTGTCTTTTACGAAAGGCCTCTATCATCATTCCTTGGACCAATTCGCCTTAGCGCTAAATACTTTCCACGCTCTCTAGAGCTCATCACTAACCAATTTACCAAAGCCTTTCAAGGCCCTCTTGCTCTTTCATCTGATCTGACGAAAGTTGATGCATGCCTCGCATCAAAACTTATCTATATTGATCATCACTTGTCGCATTTGTACACTGCTCTTGCCCAACTGACAAACCCCTCTTCAGTCTGTGGAGTTGTAGTTGACGGTTACGGCGACCACGCATGTACTTCGATATATGCAGTTGAAAACTTAAGGCAGATTCGCTTGCTTTGGCAATCAAAGCTGCCTGATTCGATCGGACTATTCTATTCTGCCATAACCGATTACCTTGGATTCGAAGTTAATGAAGGTGAGTATAAGGTTATGGGTTTGGCTGCATATGGCATACCCGAATTCCAAGAACGGTTAACCAAGCTTATTCGCTTTGAAGACGGAAACATCAAGCTAAATATGGAGTATTTTATGTTTCAAGAATCTTTAACGCAATCTTATTCAGAGAATGTAAAAGACCTTCTCGGCATTCCACCCCGTGAACCTGGGCAGTTTTTGAGCACAGACGATGATCTATTTCAATCGTATGCAAACTTAGCCTGCTCAGCGCAGGCCCTGGTCGAGAATCTTTTAGTCCAACTATTTAGATTCGCAAGAGATCTAAGCGGTTATAACTCATTTGTTTTTTGCGGTGGCGTTGCAATGAACTCGGCTTCGATAAAAAAAATTGTTTCAGAGTTGAATCCTATATCATTTACAATTTCCTGGTCACCAGGCGATGCTGGCTCTAGCATAGGTGCCGCCTTTTGGGCCCTACTCAAATATGGCCAGGATAAGCTGGAGCTTCCGCTTTTAGGTGATCCATTCATATCAACACAATACCCCATACCTACTCCTCTAAGTGAAGAGTTTGACTCTCAAACTGGGTTAAGAAAAATCTCCTCAACACAAGACTCCCTAGCAACAGTTGCAGCTTTAATTGCTGAAGGTAAGGTTGTGGCTACGTGTGTCGGCAAAGCCGAGATTGGTCCACGAGCGCTTGGTCATCGATCACTACTCTGTGATGGCAGCTCTCATACTGCCGTTACATATATGAATGAAATCGTCAAAGGTCGAACCTCCTTTCGACCTACAGCGCCTGCCACTACTCTAGGCAAGGCTCTGGCACTCTATTCGATTGATCAAAGGCTCCTAAATAGCTATCGTGTAATGGGTGCGACTGTAGCGGTTCCATCAGATTCTCCAGCCTACACTTATCCAACAACTCACATCGATAAAACGGCTCGTCTTCAGATCGTTGATGAGCCATCATTGCTTGCTTCTATTCTAGAACTGTGTGGTCCTGATGTACCTGTACTTGCCAATACCTCGTTTAATATCTCTTCAGACCCAACCGTATCCTCACACATTGATGCCGTAGCGGCCTGCTTGCTTATGGGAATAGAATATATTCTTGTGGATGATGGCCTCTATCAAGTCTGCCAATGATCCGCTTATTCAGATCTCTGTCTCATGTCTTACGTGCAGTTTATAAGCATGGATCCTTGCGGGAAAAGATTATACTCACAGTCTTCCTTATTACTCTCCTTGCATTTCCATTGATCGGTGCCCTGAAGGTGGTCATACCCTTTACTTATATAGCTCTGTAACTAATCCTCTTTAACCACCCGGGCAAGTTCTTTAGCCAACTTATCTGCACCTAATGAGTTTAAGTGTGTAATCGCACGAAATGTCTCTGTCGGACTACTCAGAACATCGGCGTAGATTTTACTACCCTCAACCCACCTCATAGGGCACTCCTTTCTTTCTAATCTATTCTTAGACAGATCAAGAAACCTTTCGTACTCGTCAGGTGAAATAATATGCTTTTCATTATGCCACCATCTCAATAGGTGGCTTTCTCGGGGGCTGCGCTTTATTTTCCTATTTACCATCATCTCTGGAACAATTAGAAACTGCGTGGTGCCTTCACACAGGAAATCACGGATGCGATTAAGTTGCTTCACGAATTCAATAGCTCTTATTTCTATACTATCTTCATTGCTTGACTCTATTGATTCATTTGTCTTTAGTCCATTCGACTCAAGCGTATTTACACCATTATTCGATCCCGTAACGATGATTACCGTACTATAGCCCAACCTTCTAATTGCAGGATGCGACTCAATAACTGCTGTATTCCATTGCAGCCCTTTGCCTGGAAAAGCTACTAGTCCCAAGCAATAGTTAGGCCCCAAATACTCTGACAGACGATTAAAAACAGAATCACTCCGCAACGCTGCCCCTTTACCAGCTAATAGTGAACCTCCAATTGCAAGGACTTTCTCTTTATCACTGTCTTTGCATGCCACTGCATCTTCAACATGTCCCAGTATCCTGATTGACATCCCATCATCTATTTTTAGGCACTCTATCCCTGCTCTACACTTGTCGATTGATAAATGACCATTCGCTTTTTCTCTATCAATCCAGTCTGGACTTAGTTCATTCTCACTTGGATAGTCCAGCTGAAAGAGCTTTTTGTAGAGATCGAGACCTCTTCCCCCAATTGTTGACTTGAGAGAACCTGTCTGATTCGACCATACTGAAATTATGCTAAATGCCAGAGCTGCGATGCCAATGACCGTTAGAAACCGCCTTCTCATATAGCAATCCGACTCACCCAAAGCAATAGGGTTGCAAGCCCAATAGCAAGTAATTCCTGAATCTTAATCGTAGAGAAGCTATCTCGCACCAATAGCAGTACAAGTGAAGTAAGGGCAGCTAGATATTGAGTCAAGCTGTATCCCAAAAAGCCAAAATGTGGAACTAAGAATATATACCCCAAACCAAAGCAGGCGCAGTTAGTACCTATTAAAATACAAGCTCCTACATAGAGTCGAACACCTCGATCTGGACGCTGCAGCTGAAACTCCCGCAGTGCGCATAACAAGGCAGTACTGATCATTGCTAAGTAGCCCGCTTCTGATTCAGGACTCGATGTATCAAGCCTGCCACCTGATATAAAGCTAGCAGCAGGGGCTACGAAGATTGCCGCACCGGCACAAATAACAATTCCTAAAATGCATGTTCTTAGCTGGATCCTTCTAATCCTTGAGTCACTCTCCTGGTTATTATTTCCCAGTACTGACTCTGTATTTTTGACTATCAAAATCGGGGATAAGGCTGCAGGAATCGCCAGAACTACCTGAGTTAGGAGTACGCCAATTCTATAGTCAAGCAGCCCTGAGTAGCTATCATCTTCAAGTCTAGATAAGAGAGGAAATACCAGTAAAGCAGCCGAAAATGCAGATAAACCTACCAGCCATCCGCTTGATAGAAAGCGTTTTATATAGTCCTTAATTTCAGTCGCTCTTCTTCTCAAATTCCAAAACGTTGCTCTCCTTGGAAGTAAATATCGATCCCTTAGGGTCAGGGTTCCAAGGCCGAGGTTGATGACTGACGTAGCAAGAAAGCCGGCTACGACACCCTCAATCCCTGCCCATATATATAATAACACAACTATTATTGGCCTGGTTATGCTCATTACTGCATTTCGGGCAGCTGTTGCTTTAAAGCGCCCCATTTTTTGGCTTACTTCCCAGGGCAGATCGGTGATGCTTTCTAGTAACACTGCTATTCCTATAGAGACTAATAGTGCTTTGCTCAGGTCTTTGCTATTTCCCCAGCCATACGCCCCAACAGTGACATAAAAACCCGCAAGTACGACTACTGATGTCGTCAGATTTAAAAGTAGAAAAGCTGTACTTGCTTGCCGAGAATACTGCCTTGTTTCTGTCTGAAAGGCGTAGTCCGTTCCCATTCTTGCCAGACTACCGACGAACTGCCCAGCCGTGGAGAGGTATACTAATATATCAATACCATCGTTGCTTAGAATGCGCAGGAGCGCAAAGTTTCCCGCCATTCCTGCGAATCGGCCAGCCAGCTGTAATAGTATTAACCAATGCCCTAGCTTCATTCTTGTGAACAGTCTTAGGCCTCGTCTAATGATCTGTCTTATTCATAATCATGAAGAAGACCGTTTCTCATTTATTCTAGATCAAATTGATTCTCTTTCGCAGATGTTGTCTGAAACATGCGACATCTCAACGATTCAACTTGGTAGCCAACCAGCCCTATATAGGCTCAAATTTCCGTTTCGGCAATATTTGTTACGGCATTTTAGCTGGTTGCAACTTGTAGCCCACTGGGAGAGGTTTCTTGGCAAGGCCAACATCTTTAAATTTGTCCGTCTTCTGATTTCTTCAGTTTCGATTCCGCTGAAGCTTGCATTTACGGCTTCTCCAGCGAAGCGCCAGTCTCTTGCCGATAATGCATTGAAAGAGATCTGTCTTTCCTGGAAGCATCAGCATGCGTATGTCTGTTTTTTTCAAGATCAATTTGACCTTATGCTTCTCCTCGAAAGTGATTGCTATATGACTGACGTCTCAGAATCCGCCCAGCGCCTCTTAGCCTCAATGTCTTTAGCCATGAGCCAATTAGATCCAACATATATTCAGGTTGGACGCGGATACCCACACTCCCGAGACTTTGCTCAACTGGCTGCTAGAACTATTCTCTCTAGGGGATATGCCTTCGACTTTTATGATCGCCCAAGTACTAACACTACCTCTGCCTATCTCTGCAACCGAGGATTTGCAGAATTAATGGTTGCGTCATCACTGACTTGCCGAAACCCTTTTTGTGACCCCTCAGACTGGTCGATTAATAGGATGTTTTTAGTTTGTGAGCAAACAAAAACAGCATGCCATTCTTTTCATCCTGTTGATCCGGCTTTTGAACACGGTTCGTTGACAGGAAAGTATCCTTCAGTTTTCATCAATCACTAGTCTCCTTACCTGTAAATAATACCTTCCCCACCGATTTAGCGAGTAAGCATGCAATGACAAGTAAGACAAACATTTTTGGCACATCATATGCCCAGTTCCATAGAGTCTCGTTTAATGAGCGCAGTGGCAGGGAGCATGAAAAGCTTGCGGGTATAAATGCGATGCAGGTGCTGTAAGCGCTTTTATAAGAGACAATGGCGTATTTGTCCCAGGCCTTGGCAAGGCCAACATAAAACACACTGAAGACTAGGCTTCCTGTTATAAGCCCCGGTATTCTCCACCTTCGGTAGAGATCGCCGGGGAATGAAATGTTCGGGAACCACGTGTGCTTGCCATTGACTACTCCAGCTGATTCTTTATTCATAATTCTCAACGCGATCAGATGTCCATCGTTTGGATCTCTCTTGTCGCGGTATATTATTTTTGGCAACACGTATGAAAGTGGATTGCCGATGCCACTTGTGCCAGCTTTAAGGTCTTTATCTGGGTTGATATCGCTGAACAGATAGGCATCGCTTGCCCCGTATAGCTGGCCCCCAATGTTGACTGACGTACCCTCTCCTCGGTAAGTTTTAGGATCTATTGACTGCTTTGCGATGGTTTCAATTCTTTGCAGCGGGCTCTTCATGCTCCCTGCTTGGAACTCTGCGCTCTGACGTATGGCATTCATGCCAACTGAGAATAGAAGCACTGACGGGACTATCGCTAGAAGAATAACCCTTAGTAGCCTTTTCGGTATTCTCGTTGCCCATGCACCAAAAAACAAGAGGCTTATGGGAAGTGCGACATTTCCGCGTCCTCCAGAGATAAGGCCAACAGCCAAGGCAGTTAGACCTGTGACTCCTAGGACGAGTCCAATTAGGGATGTCTTTAGACGACCTTCCCTGTTCCTCAGGTCCCACAGCTCTTGTATTGATAATGGCAATAAAACATAGAAAAAGTCTTTCATTCGTAATGTCGCGGTTAGGGTCGTCCCCAGCGCTGAGGCATTCCCAATATTCTCAATATATGCGCCCCCTCGATCAATTAGACCAGACTTGATCTGGAATATTGAGTACATCAAAACATATGCTCCCAATACTATATTGGTGGAAGCTATTCTGCCTTGGGCTGTTTCTTTTTCGCACGCCGGCCTGGGTCTTTCCTTGCTTTTGCCTGCCAATGTCTGGGCTGTTATCAGAAATACCAGTGTGAACGTCGCCCAAAGTGACATTGACTTCGCAGCGTGCAGCCTGAATACGTGAAACCAGTCGCCTTCTTTTGTTGTTCCTAGGAGAAGGAGAAACCCGCCCAGCCCCCATCTGGTGCATCCAGCCAGTGTCAGAAAGAATATTGGTGGTTGTGCGACTTGATTGAACCTTTTCCTGTCAATTCTTGTCGACCAGGCAAGACAAAGAATGCTAGAGCCGCAAAGTATCGCTCCTCCTCCATCTCCTGACGAGGAGTAAATGATGCAAGCGCAGACTGCTGCACTTACGAATGCGCCAACCGGCTCTATCAGGAATTTAAAGGGGCCTAGAAAATTGTTTAACTCGTTTTCGATCTTTTCTCTCATCTTCCCTTGGCTCCCTTGGTATTCTCTCAGGCCTTCTCGAAGGCCAGCAGGCGTGAGAAGTAGAAGGGTGCCTTGTTCAGGCTGCGGCGCTTCAGCACAAATCCAGCGGCCTCGGCGGCCTTAACGATGCCCTTCTCGCGCAGGGTGTAGGCGCGGG
>Ga0194122_10006228_pt1 | contig 10842 bp, 10 predicted proteins | sample TA2MahCa10mmetaG_FD_155487 | JGI IMG/M metagenome (GOLD analysis project Ga0194122, IMG submission 155487) | Freshwater microbial communities from Lake Tanganyika, Tanzania - TA2015021 Mahale Deep Cast 10m | ecosystem: Environmental > Aquatic > Freshwater > Lake | place: Tanzania: Lake...
AATACAGATAAAAATGGATTAAGGTGGAGAAAATTCCGCCTTTTTTCTTGGTATATCATAGAAGGGGTGTGTCAAATTTTTAAAAAGACAGAAGTAATAATTTTAAATTAACAGAACTTAACAAGATAAAATGGAGGCCTTTTCACTCCATTGATTTCTTTTGTAAACTAATAACCAACCAAACCATGAAATCTCTACTACCCTTTCTTTTCATTTTATTCTTTTTATGCTTGGGAGTTCAGTCTTCCTCTGCACAAGGAATCACCGGAAGAGCTTATTACAAGTCTTCCTCCAGTTTCTCCATTAAAATGGATTCCACCAAAATGGCTCCGGAGCAAATCGCACAGATTCAGGCTTCACTCAAAAAGCAAATGGAACAAAATTATGTGCTTTCCTTTACCCAAACCGAGTCTACTTGGAAGAAGGAAGAAAGTCTGGGAGGGGGTCCTGCCACTGCTGCTGCGGGTGGGGCTGTATTTATGGTCGCTTCCAGCGGAGAAGGTTCTTTGCTTTATAAGAATATCGCGGATCAATCTTACGTTCAAGAACAAGAAATGATGGGTAAGGAATACTTAATTCAAGATAAGTTGGAAGCACCAGAATGGGAACTATCTGAAGAAATTAAAAAAGTAGGCAACTATACTGCACAAAAGGCGAGCTTCACTCGCATTATAGATGCAAAGCGTTTCTCAACTGGAATGACGGAAATGGAAAATGTGAAGGATACCCTGCAGGTCACGGTTTGGTTTACCCCGGAAATCCCCGTTTCCCATGGGCCTGAAAACTATTTTGGCCTTCCAGGCTTGATTTTGGAAGTTCAAAATCAAGGAAGAACACTCATCTGTGAAAAAATTGAATTGAATCCTTCTGCCGAGCCTGTAGTCATCGAGCGTCCTTCTAAAGGTAAAGAAATTACTCAGGCCGAGTTTCGAGTAGTGCAGGAAGAGGGGATGAAGCAAATGATGAACCGGTACCAAGGTAAGCCAGGTAGTGGAAACAGGATGGAAATACGGATAGGGAATTAATCCCAAAATCTGAAGCCTCATTATTTTATAGAAGGTCCTCATTTTGGCCTTCTCCACCTTATTTCCTCATTTAGTTGATGTTACGATTCAAACGAATAAGTCTGCTCGCTTGCTTCTGCTTGCTTGCTGGATTTTCCATGGCCCAAACCAAGCCGTTCATCGGGCAGGTGCTGGATAGCCTCAATCGGCCCATTGCCTATGCCAATGTGGTGGCCATCAATCAAAGCACGCAGAAGATTGCGGGATTTGGTATCTCCAACAACGAGGGTAAATTTAAGGTGACCTTGCTTGAAGGACCTTCTTACCTGATTCGCATTTCTTTTGTGGGTTACCGGCAGTATGAACAAGCACTCAACTCCTGGGATTCGGATACCCCACAGTTGGTTATCCTCAAGCAAAGTGATACCCAACTTGGATTGGTGGAAGTGGTGTCCGAAATGCCTGTCACCATGAAAGGGGATACGCTTACCTACAAAACCGATGCATTTACCACGGGTACCGAGCGTAAGCTGGAGGATGTCTTGGAAAAGCTTCCGGGATTTCAAGTTTCTGAGGATGGGGCTGTTAAAGTGCAAGGGAAGAATGTAGACAAAGTGTTGGTGGACGGCAAGCCCTTTTTTGATGGAGACACCAAATTGGCCACCAAAAATCTGCCTGCCAATGCTGTGGATCGGGTACAGGTGTTGAAAAATTTCAATGAAATTGCTCCCATCCGTGGGATGGATACCAATGAGACCTTGGCGCTCAATATCCAACTGAAAGATGGAAAGAAAAATATGGTTTTTGGAGATTTGTCTGCAGGAATTGGTCCTCAGAAACGGTATTTAGCCCATGCCAATACCTTTTATTACACCCCCAAACTGAACCTCAACCTCATCGGAGGTACCAACAATGTGGGAGAACAGCCCTTTACCCTGCAGGATTATTTCCGATTTTCGGGAGGCATGGGTGGACTTGCTTCTCGTGCTGGATCCCGTGTACAGGTCAATGGGGAGGATTTGGGGATTCCATTGGCCACTCGCTCCAATGCCAACTCCCTTGAAACCAACTTGGCTGCCTTCAATTTGAACTACTCTCCCTCCTCTAAGTGGAGGCATACGGGATTTGTCATCGGGTCTACCTCAACCAATGAATTGGGCAGCAGTTCCCTACGCACGTATTTGAATTCAGGGCAAAACAACAAGGAAGAACTCCTGTCTGCCTCTTCGGTAGAAAACAAGTCTGGTTTGGCCAAGTATGCCATTACTTTCACACCCAAAGAAGAGACCTACTTAAAATATAGTTTTTTTGGAAAGCTTTCTGAGATTCAGAATGGAAACTTGCTCAATTCTAGGTTTGGAACTTTTACCCAGATCATTAACACGCGTTCCTCACGAAGTCCCTATGCCTTGCAACAAAAGTTGGAGTGGTATCGTGCGCCAAGTGAAAGACAGGTATATAGCATGGAAATAAACTGGGAGAAGAAATTTTCAAACCCTTTCTTAGACCTTAGCTCCTCGGTCAAGCCACTGGTAGGCTTGTATGCACTTCCTAATGCAGAAACTTACCGCCTCCTTCAAAACCAGGAATTGCATACGGGTACCTTGGAAGGAGTATTCAATTACTATTACATTCTCAATCCTACCAATCACCTGAATTGGTCCTTGGGGATGCAGCAACTCAACCAGGATTTTGTGAGTGGTCTGAATCAAGCGGGTTCGAGCCAGCGCTTTGATGCGTTTGTCAATGACAATGCCTTTGATTTCCGAGACATCTACCTCGGCATGAGTTGGAAAACCAAATGGAAGGATTGGATACTTAGTCCTTCGGCCAACCTTCACCGCTACCAATGGACTGATGTGCAGTTGGGAGAAAAATTGGCACAAGATCGATTGTTGCTGTTGCCCGCGATGTATGCAAAGTGGAACATTACTTCCAATCGCTCCCTGACCTACCGCTGGGGTACAGAGGCCAACTTTATGGATAGCCAAAAGCTGGCTCAAGGATTGCTCTTGCAAGATTACAATGCACTGTTTCGAGGAAATCGGGCATTGGATAATGGTATTTTCAATACCCATACACTTTCCTACACGCATTTTGACATGTTCTCCGGTTTAATGGTCTTTGGAAATGTCAACTACCAGTGGAAACGAAACGACTTGGTGACGACGACTGACTTCATCGGAATCAACCGCTTGTTTTCAGTACTTAACGTGGAGCCTGTCAACAAGACCTTGAATGGGGATGTTCGGGTGGACAAATCCTTCAATAAAATGAAGTTTGAGTTCGGTGGAAATTGGAATGCTTTCCAAACCAATTTGTTTTTGGATGACCAACTCACCCAGAATCAGCAGTTTTCCCAGACTTACGACACCAAATTGACCAGTACCTTCTTTAAGGTCTTGGAAGCCAAGATTGGCTATTCCTTCACGGCAAACCAATACGTCTCAGGAAGAATAGATAATACCTTTACCACACATAGTCCCAAATTAGAAATAGACTTGGATCTGCTGAAAGGAGTAAAGCTACTTGCAGATTATACCTATTCTGCTTACCTGAATCAGGCCATGGGTACACGAAGTGATTTCGATTTCTTGAATGCATTTTTAAGTTACCAGCGGGAAAAAAGTCCTTGGGAATTGAAATTGTCGGTATGGAATATCGCCGATACCCGAGCCATTCGGAGAGATAGTTTTAGTGAGAGTGTGGTGAGTACCTATTCCTATTTGGTACAGCCTCGCTATGCCCTGCTAACCCTCAAATACGACCTCTGATTTAAGTCCTCCCAATTTTAAGCATGAATAAAACATAAAAAAAGCTCCCAAGGTTACTTGGGAGCTTTTGCATGGGGAAACCATCTAAATTTTAGATGGTAGCGACCAGTTTCACATCCAACTTCACCTCGTCGTAGATCATTTTGTCTGCAAGGTCTTCGAAGTAGCTACCTGAGCGGTATTTGATATCAAACTTGGTGCGGTCAAAGGTAATTTTTCCGCTTGCTGTTAATTTTTTTCCAGCTACCGTAACGGTGGCCGGAAAAGAAATCTTTTGAGTAATTCCTTTGATGGTCAGGTTGCCGGTGATGGTGTAATCTTTCCGGTTACTGGTCTTTGCCTCGGTAATGGTAAAGGTGGAACTATTGAATTTTGCAACAGAGAAAAAGTCATCCGACTTCAAGTGTCCAGTCAAGTTTCCTTTGGATTTGGCATCGGTGAGATCCTCTACCGTCAGGTTTACCATATCCATCTCAAAAGAGCCTCCAGTGATTTTTCCTCCCGAATAATCCAAGTTTGCATTTTTGAGCGGAACATATCCCCAATGCGTCCCGGTTACCTTGGAGGCTTCCCAACGCACTTGACTTTCAGGGATGTTGACAGATGCTGGCGCCGAAACATGAGCTGCCATAAAAACGGTACTAAGTCCTAAGACTAGAGCAGTTAGTAATTTCATGAGAGGAATGAGTTGTTGTTGTGAATAAAAGGTTGGAATAAGTTTGTTTTCAAACTTTGAAATAAACGGGGAATTGAACAAAGAGTTTTACATGAATAGAAAAAAATATTGGTAGAATAGATTCCTTCCATAGAAATTAAAAATCATTTTGCGTTCTTTTCCTAAATTTTCAAAAAATACATCCCATGAAAAATATCATCTGGATCCTTTTCTTTTTTCCTGTGCTGGCTTTTGCGCAAGGGCATGAAGCCAAATTGAAAACGATTTACACGACCGAACTTACCGATGGACATACCTATGAAAATCTCAAAACCCTGTGTAAAGAAATAGGAAATCGACTAGCCGGGTCTCCCGGTGCTGCTGCTGCCGTAGAATGGACCAAACAAGTGATGGAGCGCTATGGCTTCGATACGGTGTACCTTCAGCCAGTCACGGTGCCGCATTGGGAGCGAGGAGGAAAGGATATAGCTAGAATTATTGACTCTAAAACCCATGGAACAGTGGACTTGTCTGCCTTGGCTTTGGGAAATACGCAAGGCACTGGGCCTGGAGGATTGCTAGGGCAGGTGATTGAGGTTAAGGGCTTGGCTGAGTTGCAGGCTTTAGGGAGTCAAGTAAAAGGGAAAATCGTGTTTTTCAATGGTCCCATGGATCCAAGTAAAATCGATGCTTTTGAGGCGTATTCAGGTGCTGTGGGCCAACGTAGTTCTGGAGCTGCTACGGCAGCAAAATGGGGAGCCATTGCGACGGTGGTGCGTTCGATGAGCAATAGGGTGGATGATTTTCCTCATACTGGAAACCAGCGCTATGCTCCAGAGTATGCTGCTATTCCCGCATTGGCCATCAGCACCCAAGATGCAAACCTTCTCAGCAAGCTACTTGCTCAGCAACCCGATCTAAGTGTTTACCTAGAGTCTCACGGAGAAATGAAAACAGAAAAATTATCTTATAATGTGATTGGGGAGCTCTGGGGATCAGAGTACCCAGAGGAAATCATCGCTGTCGGTGGCCATTTAGATTCTTGGGACGTGGGGGAAGGTGCTCACGACGATGGAGCAGGATGCATGCAGGCCATAGAAGTATTGAGGTTGTACACGCACTTGGGTTGGAAATCTAAGCGAACCCTCAGAGCAGTCATGTGGATGAATGAGGAAAACGGACTTCGTGGAGGACAGGAATATGCTCGTTTGGCCAAGGAAAATGGAGAAAAACACATTGCAGCGATTGAGTCTGATTCTGGAGGATTTTTACCCATAGGCTTTTCCTCCATGGGCACAGATGCGCAGCGTAGTAAACTTTCTTCTTGGGCTGATTTATTGCGGCCCTACCAACTGTGGAACCTGCAAAAGCCAGGTGGAGGAGCCGATATTGGCCCCCTTAGGGATCAGGGTACCTTTTTGATCGGACTATTGCCAGATTCTCAGAAGTATTTCATTTACCACCACACCGAAGCAGATGTGTTTGAAGCCGTAGACCAAAGAGAACTGGAATTGGGTGCGGCAGCTATGGCTGCTTTGGTTTACCTAATCGATCAGGAAGGGATATGATAATATCATCATTTGGAAAAGTAATAAGGGATTTCGTTTATGAAATCCCTTTTTTTGTCAGGCTTATTATTGATTTTAGTCAATAAGGAGGTTCAAAATTGTGGGTACTATTGGAAAAATAGACCCTATTTCCGATGAACACACCTAGATTTTCCAAAGCTTTACTGCTTCAGGCGTGTATGCGTAAGCAAGACCAACTCATTTCAGATTTTGAGCATGAAATTTCCCATCTCCAAGAGGCCATTACCCAGACTGAGGATACTCCTAGCCAGGAAGAAGAAAGAGCTTCTTCTCAAAACGAATTACTGGTTCGGCTGGAGCACGAAGTTCATTTTTTAAAAAATGAACGAATAATTTTGGAACTATTGGAAGTAGAAAAAATATGTGATCGTGTAGAATTGGGAGCTGTAGTGGTCACCGACCAACAGGTATTTTTTATTTCTACCTCTGTAGATGTGGTAAGTATCGAAGGATTGACATTTTTTGGGATTTCGACCAAAGCACCCATCTATGCGGTAATGAAGGATAAGCACGCTCTGGATACCTTTGACTATGCAGGTGTGAAGTACCGCATATTGGAACTATATTGAAGCGCACCCAAGCAGCTTGTCGCAAGTTCAGATGTGTTATCGAAGGGCCTTGGAAATATTTTTTCTCTTCCTATTTATTTAAAATCCTGAGCCACAAGGAAGGAAAAAAATAGGACTTCCAAGGGCCTGAATTTCCTAGAAATAAAAAATCCTAATTACCTGATAATTGATTATCAGGTAATTAGAGAAAATCAAAATAAATTTTTGTAAGAGGGTAAAATTTTTAAAAGGTTAGGATAGAAAAAATTTATTTTTCCATTCATGTAAAAATTGGCTTTAAACCATCATAAACGAAAGATTCTTCAAAAAAAGTTAAAAGGCCCTCTTGTTTTTTGAAATTAAAATATGATATCTTTAAAACTCGATTTAATCTGGAAACCATTTAACCTTAATCAAAGTCAATTAAAAAACACATTATGAGAAAGTTAATCGCTTTGTTCATGCTTGCAGGTATCCTTTTCGTTCCTGCGTTCGCTAACGCTCAAAATGCTCCTGCAAAAGATGCAGCAGCGACAGAAGAATCTCCTACCGCTGTTGACGACGAGATCGTCGCTGAGGAGCAGAGCTTCCACCAAGTGATCAAGGAGAAATTTATTGAAGGTGATCCTTTGTACATGACTCCTGTATTGCTTTGCTTAATCATTGGCCTTGCCATCGCGTTAGAAAGAATTATTACCCTCAACCTAGCCACTACCAATACCAAAAAATTGTTGGCTAAAGTGGAAGAAGCTCTTGCCTCTGGTGGGGTTGAAGCTGCTAAAGAAGTCACTAGAGACACCAAAGGCCCAGTGGCTTCCATCTTCACTCAAGGCTTGATGCGCTATGCAGAGGGCATTGACATGGTGGAAAAATCTATCGTTTCTTACGGTTCTGTAGAAATGGGTCGTTTGGAGAAGGGATTGATTTGGATCTCCTTATTTATCGCTCTTGCTCCAATGCTTGGATTCTTCGGTACGGTAGTCGGTATGATTTTTGCCTTCGATACCATCGAAGCTGCTGGAGATATCTCTCCATCCATTGTGGCAGGGGGTATTAAAATCGCCCTTTTGACCACTGTAGCAGGTTTGATCGCTGCGATGATTCTTCAATTGTTCTATAACTACTTGGTGTCTAAAATCGACTCTTTGGTAAACGACATGGAAGACGCTTCTATTACTTTGGTGGATATTTTGGTGAAGCACAAATTGACTGGAAAGTAAATTTTTGGTTTTTCCTTTGCGCAATCCAAACCTTAACATTTAAACCACTGATACTATGGATGTTTACGATATTATGCTGTACGGTACTTACGTATTAGCAATTGTGGGCACGGTACTTTCTATTTTATTGCCATTGATTAAATCTTTGGATAATCCCAAGGGTTTGATGAAGTCTGGACTTGGAATAGTTGCACTTGCTGTACTTTTCTTCATTTGCTTTGCTCTATCTGATAGCGAAGTATTACCTAAGTTTGAAGGGGAACCTTTTAACCTAACATCAGGAATGTCTCAACTAATTGGTGGCATGTTGATTATGACATATGTTTTGTCTATTATCACTGTGCTTTCAATTATTATTACAGAACTTACTAAAGCCGCAAAATAAAATGGCAAGAAGTAAAAATAGAATGAGTAATGAGATCAATGCAGGATCAATGGCTGACATCGCCTTCCTGTTGTTGATCTTCTTCCTCGTGACCACCACCATTGCTTCGGACAAAGGGATTCTAAATTTCCTTCCACCCAAGCAAGATCCAAACGTGCCTCCACCTGACATCCAAAAGAATGAAAGAAATATCTTTAATGTCTTGATTAATGCAAACAACGATTTGCTAGTGGAGGGAGAATATAGGAGAAAAGCTGATGGTCTTGATGAGGAGTTTAAAGCTTTCATTTTGAACTTTGGTGCTCCTGATGAGGAGGCTGCTGCCTTGTTCAATTCCCTCCCAGCGGAATTAAAAGCAGAGGCTCAAAAGAGATCCAATTCCTCTGACCATCCTGGGGAAGCTGTCATTTCCATCAAGACCAATAGAGGTACCAGTTATGCCGTATTCCTCGAGGTATTCGATTTGGCCAAGAAAGCCTATTTCGATATTTATGCTAAAAGAGTTGGATTAACTGCAGACGAGTATCGTGCCTTAACTGGTGATGATGAAGCTTCAAAAGCACTTCAAGATAAAGGTAAAGAAGGGATTCCTATGGCGATCTCTATTGCAGAACCTGATAAGATAGGAGGAAATTGATATGGCAAAGTTTAAAAAAGAAAGAAAGGGCCAAGAGCAAATTAATACCTCTGCGCTTCCCGATATCATTTTCATGCTTTTGTTCTTCTTCATGGTAACTACCGTGTTGAGAGAGCAGGACATCCTAGTGGAACAAAAAATTCCTCAGTCTACTCAATTGCAGAAACTTCAAAACAAAACCTTGATTTCTTATATTTTCATAGGAAAGCCTAAGAATACAGGGTTGTATGGTTCTGAACCACGTGTTCAAGCCAATGACGTGTTGATCAGCACACCTGAAATCGTGCAATGGGTGAATCAAGAGCGTGACAAGTTGGCAGAAGCGGATAGAGGCTCCATCACCATTTCCATGAAGGTAGACAAGGATGTAAAAATGGGTCCTATCTCCGACGTGCAAACAGAACTTAGAAATGCAGATGCACGAAAAGTACTGTATGCTTCTATCGGAAAGATTTACGAAGATTAATTCTCTTTATGTGTATATTGAAAGCCATACGCTCAAGCGTATGGCTTTTTTATTGAAAAAAAATGAAACCACCCCTTTCTTCTTCCAAAAAAGTCCAAGGTGCATGGGCCATGTACGATTGGGCAAACTCTGTGTATAGTTTAGTGATCACTTCTACCATTTTCCCCGTATACTACAATGCGGTGACGATGCGTGCCGATGGGTCTGATCGTGTTTCCTTCTTCGGTTGGGAGGCGGTCAATACGGTGCTTTACTCCTATTCTATTTCTTTTTCATTTTTGATTATAGCCTTGCTGGCTCCTTTGCTGTCGGGTATAGCAGATGCCTCAGGGAATAAATTGAAGTTTATGAAATTTTTCGTTTACCTAGGATCCACCTCTTGTGCAGGGTTATATTTTTTTACGGGGGAGAATGTGGAATTCGGAATTATCTGCAGCATTTTAGCCAGCATAGGATTTTCCGGTAGCATCGTGTTTTACAATGCCTACCTTCCTGAAATTGCTAAAGTCGAAGAATTTGATTTATTGAGCGCTAAGGGCTTTGCCTTGGGCTATATCGGTAGCGTGATTCTTTTGGTATTCAATTTACTCACCATACAGAATCCAGAGTGGTTTGGGATTCCTGAAGGCAGCTATGCTCCTCGCATTTCTTTTTTGGTCACAGGGCTCTGGTGGGTAGGATTTGCCCAAATTCCTTTTCGGGTTTTACCCAATAACCCTTACAAAAAAAGCCTTCCTTCCAAGTTTATTTTAAAGGGGTATCAGGAAATTACCCAAGTCTTCCATCAAGTCAAAAGGTCTCCCGTGACGAATCGGTTTTTGGCTGCTTTCTTTTTTTATTCTATGGGAGTGCAAACCGTCATTTACTTGGCGGCCTCTTTTGGAGACAAGGAGCTGGGAATGCCAGGCGACAAGCTAATTCTTACGGTTATGATCATTCAATTTGTGGCTATAGGGGGAAGCTATCTGTTTGCCTTTATCTCCCGTAGACTCGGCAATAAGACCAGCTTGATCAGCATGGTGTTTATTTGGATTGGCATCTGTGTAGCCGCCTACTTCGTCGTTTCCATCAATCAGTTTTATGCCTTGGCCTTTGTGGTGGGGATGGTGATGGGAGGAATCCAATCCCTCTCTCGCTCTACGTTTGCCAAGTTGATTCCTGCACAAACCACAGACCATGCTTCCTTTTTCAGTTTTTTTGACATTACCGAAAGAATTGCCGTGGTTCTCGGTACCTTCTCCTATGGGATTATCGAGCATTTCACTGGAAGTATGCGAAACTCCGCCCTATTCTTAGGGGTGTTCTTTGTACTTGGAATCATTTTTCTAAGTCGTCTCTCCCTTCCAAAGCAAGAACTTAAATCTACCTCTTCGCTCGCCTAGCCCATGCTCAAAATCCTTCCCGGTTCGGATGGTGCTGCTTTAGATCGTCTCCACATGGAGAAGGAAGGAATATCTCCCCTTGAATTTATGGAAAGGGTAGCCCAACAGGTAGTGGACTGGTTTATGCGTAGTGCGTATTCCAAAGAGGAGAGGATAGCTGTATGCTGTGGTGCGGGCAATAA
>Ga0194122_10006233_pt1 | contig 10833 bp, 19 predicted proteins | sample TA2MahCa10mmetaG_FD_155487 | JGI IMG/M metagenome (GOLD analysis project Ga0194122, IMG submission 155487) | Freshwater microbial communities from Lake Tanganyika, Tanzania - TA2015021 Mahale Deep Cast 10m | ecosystem: Environmental > Aquatic > Freshwater > Lake | place: Tanzania: Lake...
GCCGAGGCCCGCGCCGATCCCGCGCCCGACGCGCTTGCGCGCGCGTGCAGAACCTTCTGCAGGTGCCAAACCGTTGAGTTTCATCGTCTTGAGCCTCTCAATCCTTGAGCTTCGAAAAATCGGTCAAGGCCTTTGCGCAACCCACAGCGACCGACGCTTCTGGCATCGCCCAGGCCTGTCGACAGCGACCGTTGCTGCCTGCAACGGGCCCTCAATCCACCTTCACAAGGTAGGCCACCTTGCTGATCATTCCGCGCACCGCTGGCGTGTCCTCGAGTTCGCGGCTCTGCCGGATGCGCTTGAGCCCCAGGCCGAGTACCGTGTCGCGGTGCGAGGTGCGCGTGCCGTTGGGCGATCGCACCAGCGTTACCTTCAGTGTCTTCTTGCTCATCGCATGCTCCTGTCAATGGACCATAACGCTCGCCCATAACCCTGCTGCCCCACAACCCTGCCCCGTAACGACCCTGGGCGACCGCCTGCCGCGCACCACCCGCAGGCAGGTTGCGCGGTTGCGCAGCATGCCCTGATTCAGGCAAGGATTTCCTCGACCGATTTGCCGCGCTTGGCCGCGATCTCGGCCGGAGTGTTCATGTTCTGCAGCGCATTGAGGGTGGCACGCACCAGGTTGTAGGGGTTGGTGGAACCGAGTGCCTTGGCCACCACGTTGGTGATACCCACCACCTCGAAGACCGCCCGCATCGGCCCCCCTGCGATGATCCCGGTACCTTCGGCCGCAGGAGCCAGATACACGGTGGAAGCGCCGTGCTTGCCCTTCACCACATGCTGCAGCGTGCCGCTGCGCAAGGGGATCCGCACCATGCGCCGACGCGCCTCGTCCATCGCCTTTTGCACCGCAACCGGCACCTCGCGCGCCTTTCCCTTTCCCATGCCGATGCGGCCATCGCCGTCGCCCACTACGGTGAGTGCGGCAAAACCGAGGATTCGTCCGCCCTTCACAACCTTGGTGACGCGGTTGACGCCGATCATCTTCTCGCGCAAGCCGTCGTCGCGCTCTTCGCTGCCCATCTTGGGAACAATCTTGGCCATGTTTTCCTATCCGTATCCTTGAAACAGGTGGCGCAGCCGCCGATCAGAACTTCAGCCCGGCCTCGCGCGCTGCGTCGGCAAGCGCACGTACACGGCCGTGATAATGAAACCCGCTCCGATCGAAGGCAACCGCCTCGATTCCGGCTGCCAGGGCCTTCTGCGCAATCCGCTGACCCACGATCGCAGCGGCTGCCGCGTTGCCTCCCTTGCCACTCGCGCCTGCGAGTTGTGCGCGCACTTCGGGCTCGACACTCGAGGCTGCGGCGAGTACACGGGCGCCGTCGGAATCGGTGATGCTGGCGTAGATGTGCAGATTCGAGCGAAAAACCGTGAGGCGCTCGGCGCGGAGCTGCTTGATCTTCAACCGGGTCTGGCGCGAACGGCGCAGTCTCGACTCTTTCTTGCTCGGGTTCATCCTTGGTCACCTGACTCGTTGATCACCTGGCCACGCCCTTGGCGAAGGCCCCTCTTTACTTCTTCTTGGTTTCCTTGATCACAACCACCTCGCCCGCGTACCGGACCCCCTTGCCCTTGTAGGGCTCGGGCGGCCGGTAGGCTCGCACTTCGGCGGCCACCTGGCCCACGCGCTGACGGTCACTGCCCTTGATCAGGATCTCGGTCTGTGTTGGCGTTTCCGCGCGCACACCGGGGGGAAGTGCATACACCACCGGATGCGAGAACCCGAGAGACAGGTTCAAGGCGTTGGCTTGGGCCTGAGCGCGGTAGCCCACGCCAACCAGGGTGAGCTTCTTCTCCCAGCCTTTGCTGACCCCGTGGATCATGTTGGCGACCAACATCCGGAAGGTTCCCGAGAGCGCGTTTGCCTGCCGCGAACCATCGCTTGCGTGCACCCGCAGGGTGTTGGACTCCCGCGCGATGCGCACAAGCGGATTCGCGCGCTGGGTGAGCGTGCCCAGAGGGCCCTTGACCACGATTGCATCGTCGTTGAGTTCAACCTCCACCCCGGCAACAATCTCGACCGGCATTCTCGCGATACGTGACATGGCAGGTCTCCGATCAGGCGACGAAGGCGAGCACTTCGCCGCCCACGCCGTTTGCGCGCGCGCGGCGATCAGTCATCACCCCGCGCGGGGTGGAGACGATCGCCACACCCAGTCCGTCCATCACCTTGGGAATCGACGCCTTGCCCCTGTAGACCCGCAACCCCGGACGCGAGACCCGCTCGAGCCTTTCGATCACAGGGCGGCCAGCGTAGTACTTGAGTTGCACATGCAGGTGCGACTTGGCGCCTTCGCTCTCGACCCGGAAGCTCTCGATGTAGCCCTCCTCCTTGAGGACCTGCGCAATCGCCGCCTTGAGCTTTGACGAAGGCATGGTGACCGCCACCTTTTCCACGCTCTGGGCGTTGCGGATTCGGGTGAACATGTCGGCGATGGGGTCGCTCATGCTCATGAAGGAGTCCTTTCGCTGGGATCTGAATCGTTTGGTGCAGACCGTGCCGACACCGCCGGCGCCGATGCTGCGATGGAGCCCGGCCGGTTCACCAGCTTGCCTTGACCATGCCGGGAATCTCCCCGCGCATCGCGATTTCGCGCAACTTGTTGCGACCGAGCCCGAATTTGCGGAACACGCCCCTGCCGCGACCGGTGAGTTCACAACGGCTGCGCACCCGCGTGGGATTGGCGTTGCGCGGCAGTTGCTGGAGCCTGAGCCGAGCCTCGTAGCGGTCCTCATCGGAGCGCGAAGTGTCGTCGATGATCGCCTTGAGCGCAGCCCTGCGCGCAGCGAACTTCTTCACCAGCGCCTCGCGCTTGAGGTTGCGGTTGATCACCGAAAGCTTGGCCATGGTTACTCCCTGGTGTCGGCCTAATGCCGGAATGGAAAGCGGAATGCGGTGAGCAGGGCCTTGGCCTCATCGTCGGATTTCGCGGTGGTGGTGATCGAGATGTTCAGGCCCCTGACAGCGTCGATCTTGTCGTATTCGATTTCCGGAAAGATGATCTGCTCGCGCACACCCATGTTGAAGTTGCCCCGACCGTCGAAGGCCTTGGCCGAAATCCCGCGAAATCGCGCACCCGCGGCAACGCCACAGTCACGAGACGGTCGAGGAATTCGAACATGCGCACGCCGCGCAAGGTGACCATCGCTCCGATCGGGTAGCCCTGCCGGATCTTGAAACCCGCAATTGCCTTGCGTGCCTTGGTGACCACTGGCTTCTGTCCGGCGATCTTCGAGAGGTCGCCCATTGCATGCTCGAGTACTTTCTTGTCGGCCACAGCCTCCGACACACCCATGTTGAGCGTGATCTTGGTGATGCGCGGAACTGCCATCACCGAGGGATAACTGAATTGCGTCATCAACTGTGGAACCACCTGGTTCCGGTACATCTGCTGAAAGCGTGCCATGGAGGTTTGCTCGCTGTGTGGCCTGGATCGTGAAATGAGGTACCGCCAACGGGTTCAACGCGGGCGCGCCGGATCAGGCGCGGACCTGCTCCCCGCTGGACTTGAAGAAACGCACCTTGGTACCGTCTTGGAGTGAACGGATCCCCACCCGGTCGCCACGCCCGGTGGCCGGGTTGAAGAGCATCAGGTTGGAGCGATGAATCGGCAAGGTCTTCTCGCGGATTCCCCCCTCCACGCCTTTCATCGGATTGGGCCGGGTGTGCTTGAGAACCACGTTGACGCCCTCCACAAGGAGCGACTGGTCGTTGATGCGGCGCAGCACCGTGCCGCGCTTGCCCTTGTCACGTCCGGTGATCACCACCACTTCGTCGCCTTTGCGGATCTTCTCCATCGCTGATCTCCTGGCCGCCTAAAGCACTTCAGGGGCGAGTGACACAATCTTCATGAAACGCTCGGTTCGCAATTCGCGGGTGACCGGCCCGAAGATGCGGGTTCCAATCGGTTCAAGCTTGTTGTTGAGCAACACCGCAGCGTTGTCATCAAACTTGATGAGCGAACCGTCGGAGCGCCGAACACCCTTCGCAGTGCGTACGACCACTGCGTTGTAGATCTCGCCCTTTTTCACCCGTCCGCGGGGTTGAGCCTCCTTGACCGACACCTTGATGATGTCGCCAATGCTTGCGTAGCGGCGCTTGGAACCCCCAAGGACCTTGATGCACATGACCGAACGCGCACCGGTGTTGTCGGCCACGCCAAGCCTGGACTCTGTCTGAATCATGATGAGCTACTCCAACTTGCACCGATTCGCCCGGGAAAGGAGCATTTCGACTCCTGCTCCGCTGTGCGGTCGGCAGCACGCCGACGACTCCAGGCAGGAATCAACATCGGTCAGTCTTGGATCCGTTAGCGGAAGTGAACAAGGCACGGTACACAGGTGCGCACCGCTCGGAGAAAACTGCGTTGAAACTGAGCTGTAACTGGACTGTAACTGGAAAACAACTGGGCCAGGACTAGGAGGGAACCGGGCGGAGCCGCGTGATGACAAGCTCGGGCCCAAGGACCATCGGACGTGCGCCTGCAACACTGCGTACTTTGGGAAAGCCTTCAAGTATTCACTGGAAAAGGAACTCTGTCAAATGCAACCGTGCGCATCCGCGATGCGACTGTCGGCAACGAGCCACGGCGCGCGGCAGGCACACAACCGCGCCGCCGGTATTGGCAACGCTCAAGCGGCGCGATCGAGCACCTTCACAACCATCCAGGTCTTGGTCTTGGAGATCGGACGGCATTCCTGCACCTCCACCACGTCACCGGTTGTCAGCGGGCTGTTGGTGTGGGCATGCACTTTCTTTGACTGGACCATGTACTTCCCGTAGAGCGGGTGCTTGACCCGACGCTCCACGAGGACCGTGACCGTCTTGAGCATCTTGGTGGACGTGACCCTTCCCACAAGACTGCGTCGTACGCGAACAGTATCCGGCAACGGAGTGGCGGTACCTGGCAAACCAGCCTCCGGAGTGGCGGTACCTGGCAAACCAGCCTCCGGCGTGGTGGTACCCGGTAAACCAGCCTCCGGCGTGGCCGTATCCGGCAAACCAGCCTCCGACGTGGTGGTACCCAGTAAACCAGACTCCGGCGTGGCGGATTCAGGGTGCTCGGAGGGGTTCATCGGGCACCCGCCTTTTCGCGCATCACGGTACGAACCCGGGCAATGTCGCGCTTGACCTTGCGCAGTTGGCTGGTGTTGGTGAGTTGTTGCGTCCCTTGCTGCATGCGCAGTGAAAAATGCGCACGCAGCAAGGACTCGAGTTCGGTCTGCAGCGCCAGGGCGTCCTTCGACCGGAGATCGATTGCCTTCATACCTTCATTCTCCAGGATGTCCACGCCGGGTTCAGGCGCCTACCATCCGCGTGACGAAAACCGTTGAAAGGGGCAGTTTCGCGGCCGCGAGCGCAAAAGCCTCGCGCGCGAGCCCTTCGTTGACGCCGTCCATTTCGTAGAGCACCTTCCCGGGCTGGATCTCGGCCACAAAGTACTCCGGGTTGCCCTTGCCGTTGCCCATGCGCACCTCGGCTGGCTTCCTGGAGATCGGCTTGTCGGGAAAGATCCGGATCCAGACCCGACCACCGCGCTTGATGTGACGCGTCATCGCCCGGCGCGCCGCTTCGATCTGGCGTGCAGTGAGTCGGCCACGTGCCGTGGCCTTGAGTCCAAATTCGCCAAAGGAAACCGACGCTCCACGGGTGGCAAGACCCTTGTTGCGTCCCTTTTGCTCCTTGCGATATTTCCTGCGCGATGGTTGAAGCATGCTTCAGTTCTCCGAAAATCCCCGTCTCTGATCAGTTTGAACGCCCGCCGCCTGGTCCCTTTTGGGCAGGGCCGCCCCGCGGACCGTCTGATCCAGGGCGCGGCCCCCGATTGGCGCCTGGTCCCGGGCGCGGGTTTGCACCAGGCGCGCCCCCCGGTGCGGCACGCTGCCCTGCACCTGCCTGCGCCGTGTAACCTCCTGCTGCGCCGGGTGCACCGGGAGCAACGGATCCACCAGCGGCCACGCCTCCCGGGTCGTCGGCACGACGGACGCGCTTGAAACCTGGACGCGGCGCATCCGCTGCACCCTCGCCGCGCACTGCCGGTGGGGCAACACCGCGTCCATCGCCGCGCGCATCCGCGCGGCCCCCGGGGCGTGTATCGCCTCTTGCGTCGCTGCGCGGTTCGGCACGGGCCTCCGCCGGGCCGCCGCCTGCGCCCTGTGTGTCTGCACCATCGGCTTTGCGTCGCGGCGCAGGGCGTCCTGGAGGAAGGGTGCGCGGGCCCGGCGACTTGCGCTGCTTGCGCTCCTCGCGCTCGAGCGGTGGATCCTTTTCGGCGGGTGCCAGGTCGTTACGGCCGAGCGTATCGCCCTTGTAGACCCAGACCTTCACACCGATGATGCCGTAGGTGGTGACTGCGGTGGAGAAGCCATACTGGATGTCGGCGCGCAGGGTGTGCAGCGGTACACGTCCCTCGCGGTACCACTCGGTGCGCGCAATCTCGATGCCGTTGAGGCGCCCTGAACTCATGATCTTGATGCCTTGTGCTCCGAGTCGCATTGCGTTTTGCATCGCGCGCTTCATCGCCCTGCGGAACATGATCCGCCGCTCGAGTTGCTGGGTGATCGAGTCGGCGATCAGTTGCGCGTCGATTTCGGGTTTGCGGATCTCCTCGATGTTGACGTGCACCGGAACGCCCATCAGGCGCTGCAGATCGCCCTTCAACTGCTCGATGTCCTCACCCTTCTTGCCGATCACCACGCCGGGTCGCGCCGAGTGGATGGTGATACGCGCGTTGCGTGCCGGCCGTTCGATCACCACCCGTCCCACAGAGGCGTTGCGCAACCGGCGACCGAGATACTCGCGTACCCGAAGGTCCTCGTTGAGCATCACCGGATAGTTGCGCGCGTTCGCGTACCAGCGCGACGCCCAGTCCCGGCTGACCGAGAGGCGGAACCCGGTTGGATTGATCTTCTGACCCATAAAGCTTCCTTATTTGCTCACGCTCAACATGGATACTGCGCAGCCGCGGCGCCATGTCACGCCCGCTGCGCAGCGAATCACCCTCAATCGCCTGCTCCCGCGCTGATGCGGCGGGTGTGCGCCTCGGCAATCAATCGCCCACGCCCAGGAAGATATGGCAGGTCTGCTTCTCGATCCTCGCACCGCGGCCCTTTGCACGCGCGGCGAAGCGCCGCAACGAGGCGCCTTTTTCCACATGTACCGTGGTGACCTTCAGTTCGTCGACGTCGGCACCCGCGTTGTGCTCCGCGTTGGCGATCGCAGACAGAAGCACTTTGCGCAAGATGCGGGCCGACTTCTGTGGGGCAAACTGCAGCGTGTTGAGCGCCTGCTCCACAGGCTTGCCGCGGATAAGGTCCGCCATCAACCGACCTTTTTGCGCCGACAGCCTCACGCCCCTCAGGATTGCACGCGTCTCCATGATCCGTTCCCCTTAACGCTTGGCCTTCTTGTCTGCGGCGTGCCCTTTGAAGGTGCGGGTAAGCGCAAACTCGCCAAGCTTGTGGCCGACCATGTTCTCGTTGATAAAGACCGGCACATGCTGCCGGCCGTTGTGCACTGCGATCGTGAGCCCGACAAAATCCGGAATAACGGTGGACCGCCGCGACCAGGTCTTGATCGGTCGCTTGTCCCTGCCGGCGACTGCGGTGTCGACTTTCTTGAGCAGGTGGGCATCCACAAAGGGCCCTTTCTTGACGGAGCGTGCCATCGCTTATCTCGCTTGCGATTGAGGGGCCAACGTCAGCCGACGCAGCCGGGGGAGGAAGTGCGGATGCCGCAGACCCTGTGTCATTGACTTGCCGTGGATACGGGCAACCTGCCGGGCTACTTGCCGCGCCGCTGCACGATCATCCCGTCGGTGCGCTTGTTTCGCCGGGTCTTGTAGCCCTTCGTGGGCTGGCCCCAGGGCGATACCGCGTGACGGTTGCCGCGGGTACGGCCGCCGTGCGGGTGATCGACGGGATTCATCGTCTCCCCGCGAACCGTGGGACGGATACCTCGCCAGCGGGTGGCGCCCGCCTTGCCAAGCTTGCGCAGGCTGTGCTCCTCGTTGCCAACTTCGCCGAGCGTGGCACGGCACTCGATGTGCACCCGCCGTACCTCTCCGGAGCGCAGTCGCAGTTGCGCATAGGTACCTTCGCGCGCAAGCAGCCGCGCCGAAGTCCCGGCGGACCGCGCCACCTGAGCGCCCTTGCCAGGAAGCATCTCGATGCAGTGAATGGTGGACCCTACCGGAATGTTGCGAATCGGCAGCGCATTGCCCGGACGTATCGGCGCCTGCGAACCGCTCATGAGGTGATCGCCGGGATGCACACCGCGCGGCGCAAGGATGTAACGTCGTTCGCCGTCGGCGTAGCACAGGAGCGCCAGGTGGGCGCTGCGGTTGGGGTCGTATTCGATCCGCTCCACCTTGGCAGCGATGCCATCCTTGTTGCGTCGGAAGTCGACCACCCGGTAGTGCGCCTTGTGACCCCCACCGCGATGTCGGGTGGTGATGTGCCCGTTGTTGTTGCGCCCGGAGCTGCGTGTGGCGCTTTCGGTGAGCGCCGCAACAGGCCTTCCCTTGTGCAAACCCGGGGTAACGATCTTGACCATCCCACGCCGACCTGCGGAGGTCGGCTTGACCTTGACGATTGTCATTTCACGCGATCTCCGCGAAGTTGATCTCGTAGCCTGGCTTCAGGCACACATAAGCCTTGCGGGTATCGCGGCGGTGGCCCTGAAAGCGCCCGAAGCGCTTTGCCTTCCCCCGCAGATTGAGCACCTGCACTGCCTCCACCTCAACCTTGAAGAGCAGTTGCACTGCGGCACGGATCTCAGCCTTGGTGGCGTCATGCATCACCCGAAACACCGCCTGGTTGGCCTTTTCCCCGACGCGGGTGCTCTTCTCCGAGATGACCGGCGAGAGGAGCACCTTGAGCAGCCGTTCCTGATTCACCCGACGCTCCGGACCCGCCGCTGGGGTCTGGCGGTTCTGGCGTTCCTGGTTCATCCGAGCATCTCCTCCACCTTGGCCAGTGCAGGCTTGGTGATCAGCACCTTCCTGTAGTGGATCAACGCCACCGGATCGGTGTGCCGCGGCTCGAGCACCAGCACGTTGGCGAGGTTTCGGGCGGCGAGCAGCAGGTTGTCGTCGGGGTGATCCGCGATCAGAAGGACCGAATCGAGCCCCATCCCCCTGAGTTTTTGCGCAAGAAGCCGGGTCTTGGGCGCCTCCACCGAAAAGGCATCAATGATCGCCACCCGGTCCTCGCGCACCAGTTGCGACAGGATCGAGCAGATCCCGGCCCGGTACATCTTACGGTTGACCTTCTGGCTGAAATTCTCGATCGGCGAATTTGGAAAGGTGCGTCCACCACCGCGCCACAAGGGGCTCGAGGTCATCCCCGCGCGCGCACGCCCGGTACCCTTCTGACGCCAAGGCTTCTTGGTGGAGTGCCGCACCTCGGAACGGTCCTTCTGGGCACGGTTGCCGCCGCGCGCATTGGCCTGGTAGGCCACCACGACCTGATGGATCAAGGGTTCGTTGAAGGCTCGACCAAAGATCGTGTCGGGCGCGGTGACATTGCCCGCAGACTCACCCTGATCGTTGAGAAGCTTCAGTTCCATGGCTGCGCCTGCCTCTATTTCGACTTGGACGACTTGGCCGCGCCGGCACCCCTGCCGGCACCGCCAGCGCCTGCACCCGGCTTCGCACCCCCTGCGGCTTCAGGCGCTACCCCAGCCTTGCGAAAGCCTACCGGGGGCGCCTTGACCGCCGGCCGCACGACGACGTCGCCACCGCGCGCGCCAGGCACTGCACCCCTCACCATGAGAAGGCCGCGCGCAGCATCGATGCGCGCGATCTCGAGGTTCTGCACCGTGGCCGACACCGCGCCCATCTGACCCGCCATGCGTTTGCCAGGAAAGACCCGGCCCGGGTCTTGCGCCATCCCGATCGACCCTGGCACCCGGTGCGAGCGCGAGTTGCCGTGCGAGGCACGCTGCGAGGCAAAGTTGTGCCGCTTGATGGTGCCGGCAAAGCCCTTGCCGATCGAGGTGCCCGACACGTCCACCAGCTGCCCGACCGCAAAAAGCTCCGGACCAACCACGGTGGCCGGCGAAAGCTCGGCCGCCTTCTCCACACTCACCCTGAACTCATGCAGCCGCGTCGCGGCGGTAACGCCGGCCTTGGCAAAGTGCCCGGCGGCAGGCTTGGTGACGCGCGACACCCGCCGGTCGCCAAAACCCACCTGTACCGCGCTGTAGCCGTCGTTGGCTGCAGTCTTGATCTGGGTGACCCGGTTGTTGGACACTTCAAGCACCGTGACCGGGATCGAGTCCCCGTCGTCGGTGAAGATGCGCATCATGCCAACCTTGCGACCCAAAAGGCCAAGGCTCATCATTTTTCTCCACACCCGACTGCGATTGGCCGGGTTCTTAAACATTCTCAAGCCTTCAACCGAAGGCCGAAAGGCCGTTCAGGGAGGGGAGTCTGGCGGATGCCCCTGGCAACTCAAGACGCTGAACAAGGATGTTGGCCCCGCGCCAACATGCCCTTGATCTGCTCCACCCATTGCAACGCCGAAAAGCCTGAAAGTATACATCGCGCGAAAACTGGATGCAAATCGGGGTCTGATTTTCTGAGTCTGAGCTTGAGTCTGACTATCTGACTCTGGGCCTCAGTACAAGGCTGACGATCTGAGTTTGAGCTTGAGTCTGAGACTGAGTCCGGGTCCGAATCCGGGTCCGAGCACGGGTCTGGGTCTGGGTCTGGGTCTGGGTCCGGGTCCGGCTCCGGGTCAGAGTCCGGGTCTGAATCGCGCAGTCTCAACCACTCTGCGACGCTTCGTCCTCGACCTGGGGCGCTGTCTTCACACGCAGACTCC
>Ga0194122_10006241_pt1 | contig 10823 bp, 9 predicted proteins | sample TA2MahCa10mmetaG_FD_155487 | JGI IMG/M metagenome (GOLD analysis project Ga0194122, IMG submission 155487) | Freshwater microbial communities from Lake Tanganyika, Tanzania - TA2015021 Mahale Deep Cast 10m | ecosystem: Environmental > Aquatic > Freshwater > Lake | place: Tanzania: Lake...
CGGCCGGCACGCCTCACTCGAAGGGAGACACCGTACTGTTTCGAAGAAGATGAAATCTATCCGAGCCTGCGCCGCAGCATGTCACATTAAAAATTCGGCATACGGGATGCCGTTCCCAATCAAAGAAGCGACTGATTGCTTGTTTTCCGGGGATTCAGAAAAATCTGCTAAAACCTTCCTGCGAGTTTTCTCAGGGTTGGTATTCAACTGATCTAGCCACCAACCAAACCCAACCTGATCTGGGTTTCGACCTAAAATATTCGTGTAGAGCTTGGACAAAAAGTCTGAGTTTGAAGAATTCAATCCGTACATACGCGTGAATTCGCTGGAATCAATAAAGCGTGCCGAAACTTCAAGCAGGCTCATACCTTTGTCGGTCTGGGAAATCCAATATCCAAGACCTGTCAGGTCCCCCTGAGTCGGATCACGGCCGAAGGCTGCTTTATAGATTCGGTAAACTTTTCCGGCGTTATCGTCAATGTCAAAGGCAATCGATTTGTCTACAAACTTGATTCGTTCCACGCTCGTGAGTCGGTCTATCTCTGAGGAGTTACGCGACGTGATCGTCAATCCACCAGTCATGACGCCGATGCTGTAAGCAGAGGAGGGGGCTTGATAGACAAATTTATCAATCGGTCCTTGGCCCATGACAATTTCGCTATTCGCGGAGTTGGTGCCAATGCCATTGATTGATAAAGTCATCGGCGAGGTGACAGCGGTATCACCCGCAGCCCCACTTTTCGCAAAGTCCATTTGAAGAGCGTATCGCGTGATCAGACTTCCGGTCTGATTCACCCAAGTTGTTACTGGACCTGTTAAGACGGTGGTACTGGGTATAGACAGCAACAGGTTTCTGTCGAGGTCTTCCGGCCCGAAGTGACCGAAAGCCAGCATTTTGCTAACGTCCGTCCCGGCACTAAACACACCTTGCTGCTGCATCGCGTAGAAGGCGATTGCATCAGCCGATTGATAAACGGTAAATTTTGCCGCCCGCAGTTTGGCGTCAGCTGGAATGTCGACCCGAAAGTAATCCGCATCATTGCGTACTATTTCACCATGAACAAGCAGCGTGTGGTCAAGCGTCCCCACTGAATCTGGATTCAGCGGGTCGTTTGAGACCTCGCGCCAGCCACGTCCATTTTTATCAAGGACTAACTCGGTCGGCACCGATGGATTGCCAGCCAGATCTAACTGACGTAACGACAGCTTGGGAAATGCGTTCCCCAGAACGGACAAACTAGCACCAATACCAGCTCGCCAAGATTGGCCCTGGTCAAAAGAATACTCCCACGATGCATTTTGCTCGAAGCCACTAAGATCAAATCGAGTGACCCCAGTCTGTTCTATCAAAACCGCATTAACAGGGCTAGGTGGGCGCGTATCCAACACGCATTTTGCGATGACAATATCAGAGACATTCCCATCATTATCGCGAGATCTAACCCATATCGTCTGTGCCCCATCCTGGGTAACCTCGAAGCTATTCCCTTGTCCTATGATCCATGTCGCACCTTGGTTGAGGGAATATTCCCAACCAATATCCGAGGTCGTAGAGATCGACCACAAACCGGTTCGGGTTATACCGTCAGTTACCGACAGTCCGGTATCTGTGAAGTTGAGTACGGGCGCTTTCAACATTGGGCTAATAAAAGAGGGAGTTACTGCAGCTACACGGTTGGCCCCGCACAGGCCCGTCCTATGCTCGACTGTAGCGGTGATTTATGACAGTTTTATTGCATCAAATCATTGCGATAAATGACCAAAAAATTTACGCCCCGGGATTGTCAATTATTTGGAAGAGGATGCTTCAGGAGGTGGCGTCAGGTTATCTTTCGCGGTACTGCTTAGCTTCGATAGTGGTATCACGCGTTGCTGGCCATTCTCCAACACCACAACGCTGCGCTGATTGATCTGTTTGATGATGATGCCAGGCGCGACCTCTGCATTCATACCCAAGGCACGCGCGGGCTTGGCATCGCTCGTAATAATCGCGACCCGTTCGCCGGGTGTGCGTGAATAAATAATGCCGCTCAGCTGAAGCGGTGTGCTTGTGGCTTCCGTACTAGCGCCACCAAACAACTGTGTGGCCGCTGATAGCTCGGGCAGCGCTGGCTCGGCAGGCGCTACCACCTGTAGCGTACGCGTCGACGGTGCCATCCACTGCAGTAACCAGTAGGTGACTGAGGCGCTCAGCAAAATAAATAAAACAAAACTGCACAGCAGAGGTAGGCGCTTCATGAGCTATGGCACAATTTATATAAAAAAGTATCGATAAACTTATCGCTGTGTTTTATAGCGGTTCATCGCACAAGCTGATTGATTTCGATAATCGGCATCAGCACCGCCAGCACAATCAGCAGCACCACCACACCCATACTCAGAATGAGCAGGGGTTCGAGCAAGCCCGCAAGCGTTAGTGCGCGACGCTCCAAATCCTGGGCTTGCATCTGCGCAGCACGATCTAGCATCGCGGGTAATTCACCCGTTGCCTCGCCTGCCCGGATCATGTGAATCAGCATCGGCGGAAAATTCTGCTGCTCGCCGAGTGCGCGCGCAAGACTGACACCCTCGCGCACGGCATTAGTCGCCTCATCGACTTGCTGACGCATCGCCATGTTGGATAAGGTGTCGCGGCTGGTGTGCAGCGCACGCAAAATCGGAACCCCTGCGCTGGTGGTGATGGCTAGCGTGCTGGCAAACCGTGAGGTGTTCAGGCTGCGCTGAAATCGCCCGATCAGCGGCGCTTGTAATAACCAGCGATGCCAGCGTAATCGGCGCTCCGGGTCGCGCAGGCTGCGCTGCCACAAAGTCCAGCTCACCACCGCAATCAACGCCACCAGCCAACCCCACTGCCGCACAAAGCCGGATAGTGCGAGCATGATGGTCGTGAGCAAAGGCAGTTGCTGTTTAGTGCTGGCGAATACCGACACGATTTGCGGTACCACATAGGTCAGCAGAAAAATCACAATTAAAAACGCGACCACGGTGACGATGGCGGGGTACGTAAATGCCAGTCTCAGCTTTTGGATTAGGGCATTACGGTTTTCAATATAATCGGCCAGGCGCGCTAATACGGTGGCTAGCTGTCCGGTTTGCTCGCCAGCGTTCACCAAAGCGCGGTAGATATCCGCAAAATCTCTCGGGTGATGTGAGAGCGCATCCGACAGCGATGCGCCACCCATCAGCTCGGATCGGATCATGGCAATCAGCTCGCGCACATAAGGCCGCTCGGCTTGCTCCATCAGTGCATCAAATGCCTGCTCCATCGGCAGATTGGCACCGAGCAGCGCGGCCAGTTGTCTTGTAAACAGCGCGAGCTCGATATTCGTGAGTTTTTCGCCGAAGTGGAATATGCGCCGCTCGCCGGAGGCGGCTTCACTGTTAATCACTTCAAGCGAAAACGGCACCAAGCCGCGCGCACGTAAATCCGAACGTGCGGCGCGAGGACTATCGGCGCGCAGAATTCCTTTGCTGGCAATGCCGGCAGCGTTCACTGCTTGATAGCGAAAGGCGGGCACGGGTTAGTCCTTGGTGACCCTGAGCAGCTCGGCCTCTGTCGTGGTGCCGTCGCGTAGCCAGCGCTCGCCGTCCTGATACATGGTACGCATGCCGTCGCGTAGCGCTGTGTCGCGAATCTGTGCCTCGGAGGTTCGCTGATGGATCTGCGCGCGTATGTGATCGGTAGTCACTAACAACTCGTAAACGCCGACGCGACCATGGTAGCCAGTGCCAGCACATTTATCGCAACCAACTGCGTGCCACTGATGCCCGTCGAAGCGTTTGCAATGCGGGCATAACTTGCGCACCAGCCGCTGCGCTAGCACTCCCAGTAAAGATGACGATAATAAAAACGGCTCGATACCCATATCCAGCAAGCGCGTGATGGCTGCCGGTGCATCGTTGGTGTGCAGGGTCGCAAGAACCAAATGCCCGGTGAGCGAGGCTTGTACAGCGATTTGAGCGGTCTCCAGATCGCGAATCTCGCCGATCATGATCACGTCCGGGTCTTGTCGCAGAATAGCGCGCAGCGCTTTCGCAAAGCTCATATCGATACGTGCATTGACCTGGGTCTGACCGACACCCGCTAGCTCGTACTCAATCGGATCTTCTACAGTAAGTACGTTGGTGGTGGGCGTGTTGAGCTGTGTGAGCGCGGCGTATAGCGTGGTGGTTTTACCCGAGCCGGTTGGCCCGGTGACGAGCACAATGCCATGCGGTTGCGAGATGAGTTGGTCAAATTGCACGCGCGTATGATCACTCATGCCCAGCTGTTGCAAGTCCATACGGCCGCCTTCTTTATCCAGCAGACGCAGTACCGCGCGCTCGCCATGACCGGTAGGCAGGGTAGAGACACGCACATCGACCGGTTTGCCGCCTACGCGCAGGGTGATGCGGCCATCTTGCGGCAGACGCTTCTCGGCGATATCCAGCTGCGACATGATCTTGATGCGCGAGATCAATGCCGCGTGTATGCCTTTTTTGGGCCGTACGACATCGCGGAGTCGACCATCGATGCGAAAGCGCACAATCGAGATTTGCTCGAACGGCTCGATATGAATATCTGATGCACCCTCGCGCAGGGCTTGCGTTAGTAGCGCGTTGATCATACGAATCACGGGCGCATCATCAGCCGCTTCCAGCAGGTCTTCGATAGCGGGCATGTCTTGCATCAGCCGCGCCAAATCCAGATCTGATTCAACTTCACCCACGACTTGCGCGGCATCGCCACCACCGCTGGCGTAGGCCTGCGCAATCGCGCGCTCGAGTTGTTCGGTCGTTAGACGATTCAGACGCAACCGCCCAAATCGACGACTAATCTCTGCTACGGCAGCCGCAGGGGTTGTCTCGGATATCCAGACATCGATCGCATCATTCGGTGCGCCGGCTTGCGCCAGCACCCCAAAGTCGCGCGCAAATGCAAAGGGTAGCAGGCGAGGGTCTTGCATCGGTGCGCTCATGGTTTTGGGGCTCTGACAGTGGTTAACACGATCATTTAGCGTTGCTCGATCTGAGGCGGTTCAACGGAGTAGGTTTCAGGTGCAGTGGCTGGCTTGGGTGCGGTGAAGTCCGTCACCGGTGCTGCTCTGTTCAGTAGCGCGCCCCCGACCGGTCTGCCGTTTTCCAGGAGGGGTAGCTGCGGTGGCTCGGTTTGAGGCAGCAATATGCCAGGTGCTGGCTGGGCTATCGATTGCGCATTACGAATATAGTCATATCGATCACTCGCCACTGATACGCTTTGTTCATTGCTACGGATAACGGTGGGCCGCAAGAACACCATCAGGTTGGTTTTGCTCCGACGCTTTGATTGGTAGCGGAAAAGGTTGCCCACGATCGGCAGGTTGCCCAGGCCAGGTACTTTTTCCATGGAGTTGGATTCCGTATCTTCGATCAGGCCACCCAGCACAATAATCTGACCATCGTCGACCAGAACATTGGTATCGATGGATCGTTTACTGGTGATGAGACCTGATGCTGTCGATTGCTGAATGTTTGAGGTCTCCTGATAGATTGCCATTTTTACCGTACCTCCTTGCGAAATAGTCGGACGTACTCTGAGCGAGAGACCGATATCGCGCCGCTCAATCGTTTGGAATGGATTGACACCAGCACTACCGCCCGAGGCCGCTGTCGTAAACTGACCAGTAATAAACGGCACGTTTTGGCCGACGATAATGCGTGCCTCTTCGTTATCCAGTGTGATCAGGTTCGGCATCGATAGAATATTCGCCTTTGCATCTGTCTCAAGCGCGCGAGCCAGAACGCCAAGCCCGAGTTGTCCCTTGCTATTTTGTTGTATCACGCCAGCGGTAATGCCATTACCGGGTGGCAGCGGCGTACCCGAAGAGGACAGTGCAGCACCTGCCTGTTGAATGAGGTTATCGCCACCTGTGGCAAATCCGGTAATCACGCCGACTCGATATCCGGCGCCGCCATCGCCAGACAACGCTGCCCACTGCACGCCGAGCTGCGCTGCGCGTTCTGCGCTAATTTCAACAATCAGTGACTCGACGTATACCTGCGCACGGCGCGCATCCAGCTGATCGATGATGACACGTAAATTTCGGTATACACGTTCGTTTGCAGTGATGATCAAGGTGTTGGTACTTGGGTCTGCTTGAATGAACCCAGCCGTGCCGCCTGCGGGTAGAGGCCCCTGCATCGGCGCTGGTGAGCTGCTCATACCCTGCAGACCACCCGTTGCGACATTGTTTGTGGGCGCTGGCGCCGGCGCGGGTGCAAAGGTATTCGGTAACGCGGGCATGGTCGATCCCGATTCGCTGGCGACAACTGCCCTCAGTACTTGCGCCAGCTTAGTTGCCTCGGCATTACGCAAGTAGACTACGTGTACGTTACCCGGCAAGGTGGTTGGCTGATCTAACTTTGCGATGAGGGTTCGGGCGAGCGTTGCCCGGGCAGCGTTTGGTGCGCGAATGATGAGCGAATTTGTTCGTGCCTCGGCCAGTACCATCACGCGGCCTTGGTCTGGTTGCGTAGCAGCACCTGCAGTGGCCGTATTGTCGAGCAACCGGTTAATCGTAGTCGCTAGATCCATCGCAATGGCATGCTCCAGACGCACCACATCCAGCTCCGCAATGGCCGGCGTATCGAGCGTTGCGATAATGCGCGCGATACGCTTGAGATTGTCGGCATAGTCGGTGACCACCAATGTATTGTTGGAGGTATCCGCTGCAATTGTGTTGTTAGGTGAGATGAGTGGACGCAGCACCGTCACCAGACCGGTTGCGCTCTGATGATTCAATGAGAAAATCTGCGTGACGATTTGATCGCCACGCAGCTTGGCAACTTGAACGGGTGCTGACTGCAGTTTGGCGTCTGCTTCGGGAACAACCTTCACATAGTCTGGCGTGCGCACAAGCGCAAAGCCTTGCAGCCGAAGTACCGAGCTGAGCAGATCAAATGCCTGTGTTTTGCTCAGCGGCTTTTCCGATACCAAATTAATCGTTCCTTTTACTCTCGGATCGATCACGAAGGTATTGCCGGTGTAGTGGCCAATGGCGCGAATGACCGATTCAATATCGGCACCGACGAAGTTGAGTGCAGCCTGCTTTTCGTGCGGCTCTTGCGCCAAGCTACTGCCGCTTGCCATCGCGGTGAGCAGCATGATGAGCGGAAAGATGATTTTCATAAAATTTTCTTAGACTTCTTAAATGATTAGGAATTTTTTAGCTACTTTTTTAAAACTCGAGCGCGATAACATCTTGGCCATTAATTTGTCGCCGCTGTCCAAGGAGGTTCATCAACGCTATCAGCCTTGCTTGCTCGCTTTCTTGCGCGGTTGCCTGACCGGAAAAATGGAAAGACCCGTTGGCAATCTCGCCTTTACCAGTCAATAGCAAAGGCCCTGCCAAACTTTTTAAATCAAGCTTTGCGGTGTTTCCTTGCCAGTCAACACGTAGGCGATAAGCGCCAAGCGGCTTGACCGCCGACAGGGCTGATACAACATTGAGCAAATCTAGCTGCAACACCGCGTTGGTTCTAAAACCCCCAGCATGGCGCTCGACTCGCATCGATGGCCAAGTCAGACTCAGCTGCCCCGCCGGTTGGATGGTATTCAGCGGTGCGCCCAACGCGCTTAGGCCATCTGCAGGCAAGCTAAGACGTGCCGGGCCGATCTCCCAACGCCACCAGTTCCCGCGAATGCTGATGGGTTCTGGCGTGACTGCAGAATTCATTAGGCGGATGTCGACCACGCCAATGAATACCAAGGGCGAGATTTGCCATTCACAGCGCCCCGGTAATAATGGTGAAAGCGACTCATCACGTGCAGCGGCGGCACCCAGTAATGCGGAGCCTCGCCAGACACTTCCCTCGACATTTGCCAATGAAAGACGACCATTCGTCTGGCGATCGATAAGAGGCACCAGCCACACAGCCGGCGCGCTTGCTAGCGCCGTAATGGATACGGTTAACAAACCAGCGAGTAGCCACGTCAAAGGATGTTTCATGGCGTAGCGCTCAAGGATCGTAATGACACCGACGCGTCGACCTGACCAGCGCGCTCACGCGCAATGATGCTTATGTCGATAACAACGTAGCTCCGCTCACGGTGTATTTGCTGAAGCCATCGATTGAGCGAATCAAATGAAACATCGCTGCAGCGCAAGCGGATCAATCCCGCAGATATGTCCAACGATGATACTTTGATAGCTGAATCACTGAGGCTACGCTCAAGCTGGGTACGATCGATTGATCGCACACCTGTTGCGGAGGGTGCTGCTGATGCCTTACCGTTTAGCTGACTGGCAAGGGCCTGCATTTGCGCGCGTTCTAAACGTAATTGTGGCAGTGACTGTTGCCAAAAATGTCGTCCATTTAGCGCCGGTTCAACGAGCGTAGAAAATATTAACCCGATGAATAAAAAAATAGCCGTTATCACCAGCAAACGCTGCTCGCGCGATGATCGCTCTCGCCAGAATTTTGTATTACCTAGCTGCCGTATCATGATCGACCCACCAGAAAAAGTTGCGGGTCAGTCGGCGAGGGCGTCATTTTCAGTTGCCGCGCTACTAGCGGGCCTTGCAGTGCTTCGAGCGATAACTTGGTGTCTGGCTTAAGTTTGATACTAAGTGCACCATCTCGATATTCAAGTGAGGCAATGCCGCGTACGTCATGACCGGATTCTCGCCATGCTTCACCGAGTGCCGCGCTAAGAACGAGATAGTCGGAGGGGCTCAGTTGTCCGGATGTCTGGCGCGATGTCGCAATTTTCTGCTTCATCTGCGCCAAAGGATCAAGAATGACTTGGTCGTTTGGAAAACTGCGCCGAAAAATGTCGGTTATCTCTTCACGGATCTGTAGCCCTTCATGATGCAGGCGCAACCAATCAGCGTTGATAGCTACGATATTGAACAATACAAACATGGTCGCTATCAGAATAGGGTAGCGCCAACCGGTCCAATCGATGGTCGATGGCTGATCGTCATCGATTGCACTCATCAGATCGACCGGAACTCGATGGCTCGCTGTGATCCAGTCTGCCCACTGCTCGTCGACCAGCGTAATGTTGCTGGCATGCTGGAACTCAAGCCACTGCGTAAATTGCTGGTGCTGTGCTCCGGGTACGGATAAGCTGACCACGCGCTCCGGGGCAAAATATGACAGCATCTGAATGACTGTACCCGGCAGATCGCTATCGTTTTCTATTTCAATGGACAGGCCGAGCCCCTCATCAGCAGACAGGCGCAGCGCTAACTCATAGCGGTTTGCTTGATGAAGTAATGCAGCCGACACAAAACCAACGTTGAGCGGTAGACACAATGACATGGGTAGCACACGAACTCTGCGAGCACCTAGCTGCCTCACTGCATCAATCCAACTTTGGAGCCAAACACGATCGCAGATAGCAACTAGCCGATGGCTATCGGCTTCAGGGCCTGCAGCTATGATGCAGTCGGTGGTGTCGCCAAGTATCTGATCTTCAACTAGCGACGGTAATGCCGCCTGCAGACGACTTGATGACAGCGGCGGTGCAGTAAGTCGTACTAATGTCACGTCACTCGCCGACAGCAACAGTACCACCTCAGGTACCTGCACGAATTGAGATGCCAGCTCATTTATCGAGGCGACTGCCGTCCGCAGTGGCCGTCCGCGGGAAGATAAAGCGAGCGCTATCAAAGCGGAATGTTGCGGCGTGGCGCCGCTACTGCGCGCAGGTAGACGCAGGTATAGGCAATCGCTGAGAGATTCGCTCGACATTAGATTTCTCTCACCCAAACTAGTCGAGTGGCATTCGGTTTACGCTCAACGAGCGCATCAATTTGAAGGGTTGTATGTCGAATAGCGACATTTCCTCTGACCACGAAAAAACTACTTGCAACGCCGAGCCGTCCACCGTCAAAACTGAGGGTGCGATTGGATAGGCGTGTAGCGAGATCACCAAGATCACGAATCGCTGCTTGACGCCGGCTATTGATCAGACTATTGGCATCGGCAATCGATAGCCCGGAAATACTTGCAGCAAGTACTTCAGGGCTTGCGGTATTAATATTGACGGTGGTGTTACTCGGCAAAATTATGACGTAGGGTTGGAGTGTGCTAATCATCCTCGGAGTACAACCCGGTACCACCAGTAGATCATCCAACTGTACAAAGCCAATCGGACGAACGATATCTGGACGTGGGTTTAATGCAGCGCGTCCTGCCTGCGCAATGAATTGTGCAATCGAGTTAGCTAATCCAGGGTCTTGCTTCAACAGCGCCAGCAGACGCGCAAAAGCTTGAACCTCTGCCGGGTTAATCTCGCCCTGCGTGGCTAGGTTGGTGAGATTGAATCGACCTTGGGCATCTTGAATAAAGCCTGAGAGAACCGCGCTACCAGCGTCGCCGCGAACCGTGCCGGACTGCACGTACTGGTCTAGACGCGTAGGCGCCAATGGTGTGGCCCAAGGCTCAGTCAGCGCATCGAGCGTGGACGTCCGGGCATCCTCGCGCAAAATCAACCGCGCCCAGTCCAGCGCCCCGCGCAGCACCCATTGCTGCTGGAGCTGAAGGCGCTGATTTTCAATCGAGCGCACCTGGATCTGCTGCTGCCAAAACAAACTTGCGACGATGGTCACGGCAAGGGTGGTCAGCAAGAGCGCTGTCACCACCGCAACGCCCCTTTGCCGGCGATGGCTTCTTGTGACACGGTGGCGCAGGCTGATCACACCGCCCCCAGCATAAAGATTTTCGTCATTCGGGTCGTCTGACCTGATAGCTGTAACGACACTTCGATACCGCGCCAAATAGTTTGGGCAGCGGTCGTACCAGTCTCCGGGCTCATCAATGAGCCGCGTGAGATGATCGGGTTACTCATTTGCTGC
>Ga0194122_10006244_pt1 | contig 10820 bp, 7 predicted proteins | sample TA2MahCa10mmetaG_FD_155487 | JGI IMG/M metagenome (GOLD analysis project Ga0194122, IMG submission 155487) | Freshwater microbial communities from Lake Tanganyika, Tanzania - TA2015021 Mahale Deep Cast 10m | ecosystem: Environmental > Aquatic > Freshwater > Lake | place: Tanzania: Lake...
CTGCAAGTCTATTTCGAACGCCCCTCGGCGATTGCCGCGATGAGCGGGGCGAGTCCCACCGGCTTCACGGCCAGTGGGACGTGGCGCCAGCAGTTTGACTGGTGCGTCATCGAGTGGAATCGCGACAACGTGTTTGAACATCCGCTGTTCCGCTCGCTGCCGGACGGAGATCTGAGCGGGCTGACACTCACCTACGAAGAGACACGCGATAACTGCATTCCGATGGACTCGGATCTCTATCCGACCGTCGATTGGCCGTACCTGCGTTTGTGGGTCGACGCGGCCGGCGTCGAGACGTTTCATCAGGTGCCGCTCGCAAACTACGCGGTGCCAATTGTGGGATCGTATATTCCCGCGACGGCGTCGTTCGAGTTGAAGGGCTCGATCACGGTAGGCGACTACGTCGGCTTGGCGTGGCTCTCGGAGCACTATACACACGAGTGCATCGCCGGAGATACTCTTTCGACGGTGGCCGCCGCAATCGCGGGGTACGTCAACACGTTCTCAACAAACATGACTGCGGCGTCGAGCGGGGCTGTCGTCACGCTGACTTATACAGGCGCGTTAGGCGCGAACGGGAACAAGGTGGGCGCGTACGGACAGGTGGATGGCGCACGCACCGAGTATTGGGATGTGTGGCACAAGACGTTCAGCGGAGGCGTCTCGCCGTCAAAGTGGCGCGTCACCCTTCCGTTCAATGCTCTTGTCGATCGCAACACCGTGACGGTGCCGACAAACAAAGTGCGCAAGATGCGCTGGACGTACGCGGCGGCGATGCAGACTGGCGCGTATCAACGCAGCGAGTTCGAGGCGGTGGTGTCGAACTGGACTGTGACGGGGACCAATCGCGCGTATCGAGTGGCCGGGCCAGGCAGCCGGAGGATCGAAGACAACGCGAAGAAGGCGAGTTACTACGGTTCGAACTGGGCGGCGACGAAGGGGAATTTTTCAGGCGGGACGATCCGGTGGACCGGCACCTATGGCGATAGCGTAACGATCCCGTATCGTTGCCCGCAGAATCACGAGTTGTATTTGGGCACGCGTTTGTTGACCGCGGGCGCCGATATCGCACTGCGGGTCGACAACGAAACACCGCGGGTGATTTCGTTGCGTGCCAATGGCGAAGACACGTTGATGCGTGTTCCGCTGGGCGCCTACGGACCGGGCGAACACACGGTGTTGATCTCGCACAACGGACCGTCTGGGAACGCGTTTTATTTCGACTTCCTCGAAGTGGCGATTCCGGCGACGACCGTGTCGAATCAGGTGATCGAACCAAAGGTCACGCTGGCCACCGACTGGGATACCGATCACTCGCTTGCAGTGCCGGCCGAGCGAACGGCGTGGATGATATATTCGCTCGGATTCCACGGGCGCGTGAATCACTATGTCGGCGCGTTGATTTTCTACGAGATGTACCGGCAGGGGCACGTCTACGCGAGCGCGCATATCGATTTCGCGGGAACGCCCACGCCGAGCGCGTCGACGACGATCACAATCGGCAGCGCGGCGAATCCGGGCGCGGCGTTGAATGTCACCCATTTGAACTTGTTTGGCGATACGGCGGAGACAATTGCGAAGGCCTTTGAGTTGGAGTTCAATCGTGGTTATACAGGGATTCGCGCGGAAGCGACAGGGACGCGGCTGACGATCTTCGCGCGCGCGATGGGGTTGATCGGCGAAGACATCACGATCGCGGCGACGCCTGCTTCCGGTGCGTTTTCGGCAACGCGTTCGGCTGCAAATCTGACTGGGGCTGTCAACGGCGAATGGCGAACCGATCTAACGGCGAATCCGAGGATCAATCGGGCGTGCCGGGACTGGTCTCGGAAGTTCTACGATGCGTGTAAGGCCTATGGCCTCGACATGACCGCGGCGTTTTCGCTGGAGCTGCAACACGGCGATCCGTCGGAAGCGGCGGGCATCGCCCAGCGATATTCGAACGGAGATCCGTGTCTGCTGAATACGCCTGCGTTGCAGACGAACTTTTCGCCAGCGAGCATCGCGTACTGGAAAAAGGTGCATCTTGAAATGGCCGATATTCTGGCGGCGGCTGGGTATGTCCCTTATCTGCAATTCGGCGAAGTGCAGTGGTGGTATTTCCCGAACATGCTGCCGGGGATGACGCCGATCAGCATGCCTTACTACGATCAGTACACGAAGGACCAGTTTCAGGCGGCGCATGGATTTCCACTGCGGTTCATCGGCAATAACACGGTCGCCCCGGCGGCGTTCCCGGAAGAGGGGGCGTTTCTGCCGTCGCTGATCGGGGCTTTCACCGATGCGATTCGCGCGCACGTGCTGGCGACGCATCCGAATTGCCGGTTTGAAGTGCTGTATCCGACCGATGTCAACGACACAGCGTGGGGACATGTCGTCAACTACCCGGACGCGGCGTGGACGCCGGAGAAGCTGGACTGTCTGAAGACGGAGAGCTTCAGCTTTACCTTCGCGCGAGATTTGAACAAGTCGAAGTACTCGATTGAATACCCGGCGTCGAAGGGCTTTGCTAAGACAAAGGCCGCGTTTCTGGTAGGGCCAGGCGATTCGTCGACGACGTGGCAGAAAGAGGCACGGATGGCGAAGGCAAGGAATGTAGAGTCGACTGTGCTATTCGCGCTCGATCAGTTCTGTTTGATTGGGTATCCGGTGCCGTTTTGGAGAGGCCTGCGGAAGGGACGGAGGCTGGGGTAGAGTGATATTGGATGGTCCAGCTATTGGACCGGCGCGAGGACAAAGTTGTCGAGGCGAGCCTTCGTCTCGACATGCAGCCGGTGGACTTAATTCGAGCCGAGGAGAGTTGGCGGCGATATCGCGACCGCCTATTGCGTTTGTCGGCGGAGCACTCGCATTGGGACTGGTCGATGAAGTCCTCGGACTTGGTGTTCGGGCCGTACCGATGCGTTGGCATCGTTCACAAGCGGGCTGTGCAGGGCTTGATGATGGTCGGATGGAGCGGGTACAAAGGGCGGTCGTTGAAGCATCGAGACGAACAGATCCTATATGTGAAGTACTTGGAAACGGCGCCTTGGAACCTGAGAGAGTTCGCGGGTGATCGCATCCGATACGCCGGAGTCGGCACGGCGCTGTTGCGAGAAGCAGTTCTGATGTCGATGAGATTAGGCATGCACAGGCGGCTCGGGCTTCACTCGTTGCCGCAGGCGGAGAGGTTCTACGACCGGTTCATGGATGACCTTGGCCTCGACTGGAACGTGGAGAACCTGCGTCTGTTCGAACTGCCGCAAGAAAAGGCGTTGAAATATATTGCGGATAGTTTTGTTCAAGAAGAGGGGTGAAGGGACGATAAGGTAGTATGGAGATGGAATTAGAGATGGAGAAGATGAAACCGGCCAAACTACCCGAACCGGCCATCCGGCGCCTTGCGGCGCTGGAAGATGGCTGTTCGATTCGCGCAGGCAGTCTGAACGGTGTCTTCGCCAAGCCGGGCAAGCGCGCTCCCAAACGCCTGACCGCCAAGTCGACCCGCTAGCCGGGTCTAATCCACCTATTTGACGATTTTATAGCGCCGCGATCTTGCATTTGGTCCGCTTCTAGCCTAGACTCAAAGAGTGAGTGTTGATCGCACCCTTAGTCTGCCCGTGGCCATCGGCCAGGGTGTTGTGCGTCCGCTCGTAGTATCCGGCATTATTCCTCTCGTAGTAGTAGGAATTATTGGGGTAACCGTAACAGGTCCCGCCTGAGTGGCACCGGAATAATGGTATAGAAGCCACCGGCGGGACAGAAACCCAAGCCGGTGGCTTTTTTCGTTTGTGGCCAAACACGAGGAGTGAACAACAGATGTCTCAATTAATGAGCGGATCCAAAATTCTGCTGGAGTGCCTGGCGCGGGAAGGCGTCGACACGATCTTCGGCTATCCCGGCGGAGTAACGATTCCGTTCTACGACGCGATGCTCGATTCGCCGATTCAGCACGTGCTGGTTCGTCACGAACAGAACGCGGCATTCGCCGCGCAAGGCTATGTCCGCTCGACGGGCAAAGTCGGCGTGTGCTGCGCGACATCGGGCCCCGGCGCGACGAACCTCGTCACCGGCTTGGTCGACGCGATGATGGACTCGATTCCGATCGTGGCGATCACTGGTCAGGTGCCGACCAAGCTGATCGGCTCGGACGCATTCCAGGAAGCCGATACATTCGGCATCACCCGCTCGGCGACGAAGCACAACTATCTCGTCAAGAACATCAACGAATTGCCGGCCGTGATCCATGAGGCGTTCTACATCGCCAACAGCGGACGGCCCGGTCCCGTGCTAGTCGATATCACGAAGGACGTATTCCAGGGCAACGCCCACTACGTGCCGGTAACCTCGATTCACCTGCCCGGCTACAAGGTCTACACCGAAGGCCACACGGGTCAGATCCGTCGCGCGGCGCAGATGATGCTCGAAGCGGAACGGCCGATGATTTACGCCGGCGGCGGCGTGGTGCTGTCGAATTCGAGCGATGAACTGCGCGAGCTGGTCGAACTTGTCGATGCGCCTTGCGTGACGACGGTCATGGGCCTCGGCGCGCTGGCGGCCGATCATCCGAACTTCATCAGCATGCCCGGCATGCACGGTAGCTACGCGGCAAACATGGCGATGTACGGCACCGACTTGATCATCGCGCTCGGTGTGCGGTTCGACGACCGCGTGACCGGCCGCTTGAACGCGTTCGCGCCGCATGCGCGCGTGATTCACGTCGACATCGATCCCGCCGAAATCGGAAAGAATCGCAACGCCGATCTACCGATCGTTGGCGACTTGAAACGCGTCATGCCGAAGCTCTCGGCAGCGCTGGCGGAATTGAAGCCCGGTATCGGCGAACGTGCCGGATTGAAAGCGTGGTGGAAGCAGGTTCGCGCCTGGATGGACGAACATCCGCTGCGCAAGCCGGTGACTTCGCCGGACGAAATCAAGCCGCAACATTTGATGGCGGAGATCGACCGTCTAAGCAACGGCAATGCGATTGTGTGCTCCGACGTGGGCCAGCACCAGATGTGGTCGGCGCAGCTGATTCGCTTCAACAAGCCGCGGTTGTGGATCAACTCGGGCGGCCTCGGTTCGATGGGCTTCGGCCTGCCGGCGGCGCTCGGCGCGCAGTATGCAAATCCGGACAAGCTCGTCATTGCGATCTGCGGCGACGGCGGCTTCCAGATGTCGCTGCCGGAGTTGGCCACACTGCAGAACTACGGCCTGAATGTGAAGGTCATCATCATGAACAACGGTTACCTGGGCATGGTGCGCCAGTGGCAGGAATTGTTCTACGCGAATCGTTTGTCGCAGGTGACGCTCGATTCGTTCCCCGATGTAGAAAAACTCGCGGGCGCATACGGCTTCAAGGGCCGCACGATCGAACATCCGCGCGATTTGCGGGATGCGCTGAAGGAGGCGTTCGAAACGCCCTCGCCGTATCTGCTCAACGTACGTGTGACGCCGACCGAAAATGTCTTCCCGATGGTTCCCGCCGGCGGCGCGATCAACGAAATGGTGCTGGCCCCGCCGCAACCGGCGATGGCGAGGTAGGAGTTACTCAAGATGCAACAGATCATCAGTTTGTTATTGGAAAACAAGACAGGCGCGCTGATGCGCGTGACCGGGCTGTTGACGGCCCGCGGATACAACATCGATAGCTTGACCGTCGCACGGACACTCGATCCGGAGCTTTCGCGGATGACGATCGCCGTCGACGTGGAGCCGCATCAGCGGCGCCAGTTGATCAAGCACATGAACAAGTTGATCAATGTCTTGCAGGCGACCGATTTAACCGACGCGCCGTCGGTGACGCGCGAGATGTTGCTGATGCGCGTGCGCTCGGCACAGGAAACGCGCACTGCAATTCTGAAGGAAGCCGAGATTTTCGGCGCGCGCGTGGTGGATTCGACGCTCGAAGGATTCGCGCTCGAGGCCACTGGCGATATCGAGAAGCTCGATGAGTTTGTGGACATTATGCGGAGCTATGGCGAGATCGAAGTGACTCGCGGCGGCGCCGTGGCAGTCTCGTTGGAATCGAAGAAACTACGCCTCTCGCCCCCGGTGCCCCGCGGCGCCGAAGAGACGCGGCTCGAAGAAAAGAACGGAGTCATTTAAGAATGTTGAATCGCTACTACGAAAAAGACGGCAATCCGGCGCTACTGAAGAACCGTGTGTTCGCCGTTATTGGCTACGGAAGCCAAGGACATGCGCACGCTCTCAACCTGCGCGATTCGGGCGCGGACGTGATCGTCGGCCTGTATCCGGGATCGAAGAGCTGGGCCAAGGCGGAAGCCGCCGGCCTGCGCGTGATGACGGCCGCCGACGCCACCAAGGCCGCCGACACGATCATGGTGCTGGTCAGCGACCACATCCAGCCGGACCTTTATGAAAAAGAGATCCAGCCGAATTTGACCGCAGGCAAGACGCTGATGTTCGCACACGGTTTCTCCATCCATTTCGGCTACGTGAAGCCGCCGGCCGATGTCGACGTTTCGATGATCGCGCCGAAGTCGCCGGGCCATCGCGTCCGCGAACTGTTCACGGAAAACGTGGGCGTGCCGGGTCTGGTCGCGGTGCATCAGAATGCGTCGGGCAAGGCGTTGGAGAACGCGCTGGCGTATGCGCTGGGCATCGGCTGCTTGCGCGCGGGCGTGATCGAGACGACGTTCAAAGAAGAAGCCGAGACCGATCTGTTCGGCGAACAGACGGTTCTTTGCGGCGGCACCAGCGAGTTGATCAAAGCTGGTTTTGAAACGCTGGTTGAAGCCGGCTACGCCCCCGAGATGGCGTACTTCGAGTGCCTGCACGAACTCAAATTGATCGTCGATTTGATCTACGAAGGCGGCCTTGAGTACATGCGTTACTCGGTATCCGATACCGCCGAGTACGGCGACTACGTGACCGGCCCGCGCATGATCAACGCCGACACCAAGGCGCGCATGAAGCAGGTCTTGACCGAGATCCAGGACGGCACGTTCGCGCGCACCTGGATGAACGAAAATCGCACCGGCCGGCATAACTTCCTGGCCATGCGCAAAGCCAACCAGACGCATCAGATCGAAACCGTGGGCAAAGAACTGCGGGCGATGATGCCGTTCCTCAAGAAGAAGAAAGAGGCTGGCGTACCCGAGGCATAAACCTCAGCGGGTCGGCCGCCGATCAAAAAGGACAATACCATGCGCATCTTTACCTTCGACACGACACTCCGCGACGGCACGCAAGGCGAAGCCGTTTCCTTCTCTGTCGAGGACAAGCTGATTATTAGTCAGAAACTGGATGAGCTCGGCATTGACTACATTGAGGGCGGCTGGCCCGGTTCCAATCCGAAGGACAAAGATTTCTTCGCACGCGCGAAAGGCGAACTGCGGCTGAAGCACGCGAAGTTGACGGCGTTCGGCTCGACGCACTTTGCCAAGAACACGGTCGAAAACGACGCGAACGTGCGTGAGTTGCTCGGCGCGGAAACACCGGCAATCAGCATCTTCGGCAAGACGTGGGACTTTCATGTGACGCGGGCGTTGGGCATCACGCTCGACGAGAATTTGAAGATCATTCACGACACGGTGGCCTATTTGAAGAAGCACGGGCGCGAGGTGGTCTACGACGCCGAGCACTTCTTCGATGGCTACTTGGCCAATCCGGAATACGCATTGCAGACGCTGCAAGCGGCCAAGGACGCGGGCGCCGATGTGTTGTGCCTGTGCGATACAAACGGCGGCACGGTGCCGTCGAAGCTGGTCGAGGCCGTCGCGGTCGTCCGTGCCCAGTTCGACGGGGTGATCGGAATTCATCCGCACAACGACTCCGATGTCGCGGTGGCAAATGCGTTGGCGGCGGTCGAAGCCGGTGTGACGCACGTGCAAGGCTGCATGAATGGCTACGGCGAACGCTGCGGCAATGCGAATCTGGCGTCGATCATCGCCAACCTCGAATTGAAGCACGGGCACACGACAATCGGGCGCGATAAGCTGACCGGACTGACGTCGGTCGCGCGCTTCATCGCCGAGCTTGCGAATTTGCAAATCCCGTACGGACAAGCCTACGTCGGCCAGAGCGCGTTCGCGCACAAGGGCGGCGTGCATGTGAGCGCGGTGATGAAGGATTCGGCGACGTACGAACACGTGCGGCCGGAGTGGGTGGGCAATCGCCAGCGCGTGCTGGTGAGCGATCTATCGGGCCGCAGCAACATTCTCTATCGCCTGAAGGAGCACGGGCTCGAAGACAAGCTCGACGAGAACTCGCGCAAGACGATGCTTGAAAAAATCAAGCAGATGGAGTTCGAGGGCTACGAGTTGGAAGCCGCTGAAGGCACCTTCGAGTTGATGGTCCGCGAGGCGCTGAATCCCGGCAAGAACTTCTTCGATGTCGTGAGTTTTGATGTCGTCACCAAGATGGGCCGCAGCGGCGGATCGCTGACAATGGCCACCGTTTCGCTGCAAGCGCAGGACGGATTGCACACCGAAACATCGGTGGGTAACGGGCCCGTCAACGCGCTCGACCTGTGTTTGCGCCAGTGTCTGGTGGGCCAGTATCCAGCCATCGCCAACGTGAAATTGACCGATTACAAGGTGCGGGTGATCGACTCGAAAAAGGGCACAGCCGCGAAGGTGCGCGTGTTGATCGAGTGGTCCGATCACAAGCGCTCCTGGGCGACGGTCGGTGTTTCCGACAACGTGATCGAAGCGTCGTGGAAGGCGTTGGTCGATGCGATCAGGCTGGAGTTAATGCGGCTGGCAGATAAGAACGACGCGATTGAGAAGGCTGTTGAAGATTACTGCTGGGGTGTTTAAGCCCCCAGCATCAGCTTCTGGATCAGCTTGATCGGGATCGCACCCTGCTTAACGAAGTCGGCATGGAATTCATTCAATTTGAACTCCGCGCCTTTCTTCTTTCGGTACTCCTCGCGCAGCTTGTACACTTCGAGCTTGCCGAGCGTGTAGTAGAGATACGTCGGGTTGTACGCGCCCCGGCGCGCTTCTTCGTAGGCATTGGCCGGCTCTTGCATCGCGCGGTCGACGAACAGCTTCGCACCCTCTTCCACGGTCATGCCGCGCGTGTGCAGCTTAATGCCGACGACGTAGCGCGCGTCTCTTAAGAGCGCCTCGTGCAACTGCGCCAGCTTCAATTTCGGATCGCCCGCTCCGTAGCCTTCTTCGATCATCATCTGCTCGGTGTAGTGCGCCCAACCTTCGGCATTCGATGAGCACCAGTAGAGCTTGCGAGTTTTCGTCGGGAACTGCGGCGCGTAGATGAACTGCACGTAGTGGCCGGGGAACGCTTCGTGAATTGTTATCACCTCCATCACCGGCTTGTTGTACAGCCGTAGGTGTTCCTCTTTGTGTTTGGCGTCCCAGTCCTTCTCGACAGGCGTGACGTAATAGAACGCCTCCTTCGCCTTCGACTCATACGCGCCGGGCGTGTCCATCGACGCGAAGCTGCCCGACCGCGCGTAGGGCGGCGTCTCCTCGACCAGCGGCAGATTCATCGTGGGCAGGTCGATGATTTTCTTGTCGATCAAAAACTGCTGAATACCCTTGAGTGTGCGGCGCGTGGCGGGGATGAGATCCGTCTCGGACGGATGGTCGTTCGAGATGTCGTGCATCACCTGCGCGGGCGTCTTCTTCGGGTCGATGAGATTGGCGGTTTCGACAAAGTCCTTGTAGTCCTTTTCAAGATTCGCCTCGCCGATCGCGAGGATTTTATCGAGCGGATCGTCGATCATCTCTTCGAGCGCAAGCTTCTTCGAAAACGCCGCCGCGCCGATCGCATAGCTGCCGGTCGAGCGTTTCGACAAATCGTCCTTGAGCCACTTGGCGGCATCTTCCATCGCGGCCGCGGCGGCATTGTTGGCAGCCGTGAATTTCGCGAGCAGCGCGGCGTCGTCCTTGGCTGCGTCCTTGGCCCATGCGGCGACGGTGTTCTTGAAAAAGCCGACCGAACCGGACGCCATGCGCGTTGCAAGGTCAGTGAACTCTTTGGGCGGATTGGAGACGTTAACCTTCATCGCCGCGAGCACGCCCGGAACCTTTTCGAGGCGCGCGATGACCGATTGCAGCCGCTCGGCCGGCGGCGCGAAGTTACGCTTCATCAGCACGTCGATCGCACCGCCGGGCGCGCCGACGTAGCCCATCGGGTTCGTCTTCCAGCTTCGCGTTTCGGTGAGTTCCATGAGCTCGGCGTGAATGGCGGTGTCGAGAATTTCGGCGTCGATGTTTCCGCCGGCAGGCAACGCGGCGAGCCGGTCGTGCGCGGCGTTCAAGTAGGCAACGCGCTTGGCGACGGCGTCCGCGGAGAGGTCTTCAAGCTGGCCGTCGTAGTCGTGAATGCCCACGCCGGTGGCCGACGAAGGGAAAGTGCGGAACCATTCGTTCCAGTAGTCCTCTTCGAACTTGGCGAAGGTGTCGGTCGGTTTGGAAGAGCAGGCGGCAAGGGCGATCAAGGCGAAACAAAGAACGGCGCGCATAGGGACAGGATCGCATTTAGAATAGAAGTGTGGGCGCGTAGCTCAGTTGGATAGAGCATCAGCCTTCTAAGCTGAGGGTCGCAGGTTCGATCCCTGCCGCGCCTACCAGAATTTTAAGCACCGTCGCTAGTTTCCGAAAAGGCGAACTGCAGCGGTGGTCGCTACGAATACATTTCCACTGTCCGGAGTTACCGGGCGAAGGGATCGCTCCGGCAGCAACGCTGAGAATTGATAGAATCAGTTACGAAGGGAGCGTCGCCCAATGCGTAAGCTTATTATTATCTTCGGCCTAGCGCTAGGTAGTCAATCGTGGCAGGGCGATCCTGCCAAATTGTCGACGAACGGATACTTGAATGGCCGTTTTTGGGCTATGCTCGACAGAATC
>Ga0194122_10006246_pt1 | contig 10817 bp, 1 predicted proteins | sample TA2MahCa10mmetaG_FD_155487 | JGI IMG/M metagenome (GOLD analysis project Ga0194122, IMG submission 155487) | Freshwater microbial communities from Lake Tanganyika, Tanzania - TA2015021 Mahale Deep Cast 10m | ecosystem: Environmental > Aquatic > Freshwater > Lake | place: Tanzania: Lake...
AGGACCATATTCCTTCATTGTAACTCATCTTTTACGCAGGAATTTTAAGACTACTATGATGCTTAAAGTGCAGTTAAATAAATGAATGATAAAAAAGTTTAAGGTTTCAGGTTGATCGTCGAACCATCTGGTAAGAAGAGGTTCGGATCTAATAACAGATCTAGAAGCAGAAGCAAAGATAAAAAGAGTAGACACAGAAGAAGAAGGTACTTGTGAAATTAACATAGCTCTTCTTCATCATCAAGTTCCAGCTCATCTTCAGAAAGTTCAGGTTCGTCATCTTCTGACTCTAAATCATCGTCATCCGTGAGCAACAAGGACTAAAATGAGGATAAAAAGAAGAAATAAAAGTGATTGAATATACGAATGAATCGATTCGATGGAAGTACGTCTTCCTATAAACGCGAGAGGGGTTACGTGCCCTTTCATTCTTTTTGAAACAATAGAAATGCAACATATCAATTATCACTAACTCCAATTTGAATATACTTCCCTGCAGTATAAAATCCATCTCAGATTTGGTTAAAATAATTTTATTAATCTTTAACAAACATGTTTTAGCAAAAATCTAACAACACTGACAGCTTTTTCAATAGTGCTTTGAATCCCTCCAAACTTTGGGTTGATTCTGAAATAACCGGAAAGTTTATAGCTCCCCAGTTATCGTTTTCAAAGGAGAAAAGATTCAAATGGTCGAGCATATATTGGCCGTAAAATATTGAGAAGTCGTATGCATACAAACAAAATAACAAATCATAGATCAGCGAAATGGCCAAGAAGGTATCTAAGTTGATCGATGATTAATAAAAAAATGAAGCAAGGATACAGAAGATAAAGCGTAACTTATCCATCAGTAAATCTCAAATAGGCAGTGGCAGAAAAGAATCATTCAATGGATTGTCTACCAAGAAAGCTTTCAAATTAAACAAAATTAATTAAATGGTTGTCAATCGACTCACAGTAAATGAAGCGAAGATGCAATCTACTCTTAGAGACAGGCATGGAAACAGATGCAGCCTTTTTGATGATCCTGAGCAGTTGAGTATGAGGTAGAATGAGAAAATTATGAATATGAGCAAAACAACAGGTTTTTCAACATCAAGAAAAATACAGCTAGATTTACCTCATAACTATTTCCCCGGTCCGGGTACATACGAAATCAAGAGATTTTTATCATAATTAGATAATAAATCCGAAACACCCATAAATGCTCCTGGAAGTGCATTAACTGAGAGATCCTCAAAATGAAATCATAAATGATACTAATAACTAATCTAATACAAATATTTCATGAAACAATCATGAAAAACTATTACATTTTTTTAATTTGTTATGAGTATATTGCCTCAACAGTTTTTATGCTTTCTCTTTTGCTGTTTAGATCTTTGCCAAATAGTTTTCAAGCAGCGGCTACTTAGATTAGAATTATTGCTTGTAGTTATCTGTTTTGCAATTACATGGATTAAAGTTTAAGTTCTAATGCTATTCATTATTTATTAATGAAGCAGCAGTTGATTTACTAAAGACCTAGTTTTTCAGGAAGAAAGTGTCTCCATCACTGTACCTTGTACTGAATAGCCTCTAGTCTGTAACTTGTTGTTTAATATACTAATTATCAGTTTTTTCATAATTATTTTTGAGGTAAAATTGATTATTTCTAAGTTTGCCTGAGTTATCCAAAGATTCAGCCTTTAAATTGTCCTGATGGATATGGAGTACCTCTGGATCTTTCTCTTATTGAATCTCAACGTCGTGAGAAGTAGCTATCTTCATTTTATACTTATGCTTTTTCTCTAGTTTAGCCTCATTACTGCTGACTTTGTTAGAATTATATAATTTAGACAACAAACTTTCTTCTTGTATTTTGTTAATATTGGAGGAAGGCTAAGTTATAAATATTTCTTTTGGCTTTACTTTTTAAGCTTTGCGTATGTTCTTAATTTAATCATCTAAATTTTGCATGTATTCTTACTCTTACATAATCATGGTTTGATCCTTTTTGATTTCAGCTGGCTCAAAATGAATGCTTTAAAATCCATTGTTAAGGTTCTAATTCAAAGATATTCTTTTAGACAGACTTCTCAGATTTTTATTGCTAGGCATCGTTTTAATCTCCTGCATTGAGTTAGATTGCAATGAAGGAATTCCAGCAATCATTTTGTTTTATCCAGAACATCGTCTTTCTTTTAAATCAGAATGTTTCATACTGAAACTGATTTTATCGGAGGAGGTACTTTTTTTTCTTTCAATATTCTTATTTTCATTCTAATGAGTTTTTCCTTCTTGATTGTTTATAAAGACTAGTTTGGCACCGTTTATAATGAAATTTGGTCGATTTTCTTAAGCCTAAAATTTGCCAAAATAGAGTTCCATTAGTTCTTAGAACTCTATTATGATTTTTTTCTTCTCATTGCTGTAAAATTCAATCAGACTCTCTTTATTTTGATGTATTAAATTTTTTAATTACTAAGGTCTGCCTTTATTAAAGATTTGTATTGCAAAACACTCACATTATGGCTATAAAAAAAATTTAAGTTTAAAAGGAAATGTATTTGTAGATTAAACAGCTAGATTGTTTAAAAGTAGATCTGTCCTGATTTGATAGTGAATGAGTTCTTTGATGATTTCCTCAATGTTGGTTATAAAAGTATTCAGTAAGTACTTGTATAAATCAGTTGATATTTTTTTATTACTTAAGCTAAACTGCTATAAATAATTTTGGAGGGAGAGCGACTCATACTCGTATAGAAACCTTAGATTGTTGTCTTCTCTTGATAATTTTATTAGTTTTATCAAATGATTAAGGTCCATTTCTCTAAAAAACTTATACTTGAGTTTGTAATGATTGATTTCTTCTTCTGCCAGATTTTGTTTAATTAGCTCCACATAGGTATTTTGGGGTTCTTTTTGTAATCCGAAGGGATAATAACCCGCATAGCGATGAATGATTTCCATTTGGATTTGTAATAATTACAAAATATTTTACTAATTTTGCAGTCCCCAGTTACACATTCACTTTACATGATTTTGTAGTATCAACTCAGAAATGGCAAAAACATTCCAAGCTTCATTCATCAAATGATTGATAGTTTAAAATTTCTTTATTTAAACAATATTTTTGATAACTAAGTTAGAATTCAAAATAATGAGATGATACGAAAAAATATCATTGATCGACATCTGTTTGCAAAGTTTTACTATGTTATTCGATCCACTAATCTGGATTTTTCATTTACTTTGCTAATTAGTATTCATTTAAGGAAGTTTTCAAATACTTAAGCTACTACTCAGAAGGTGATTATTGTTATTCCTCAAAACTGACCATTACACTCCATTTTCTTCTTACAAAGACAGGACTAGAAGTTAAATCTGCGCTCTATTTCCTATTAGATCGAAATCTTTCTTAAATTTTCTTAACAAAAAGTTCAGAACTTTCCTGATAGTTTTTTCTTTTTTTTTACAATTTGTCTTTCATTCTTTCGTAAAGCTGGCGTTTTTCTTATACTTTCTTCGTCTTTATTTGATTTTTAAAGCCTCTCAAACTATAAAGATTTTAAATAATCGATTCATAACTACCCTTCAATTAAAAGGAGTTTTTTTATATTTTGCTTATATTTTAAGGATTTTGGTTACTTTAAGATTTTGAAATTCTAAAGATGAGTAAATAATGGAAAATATTTCTAACTTTATGACTCCAATGCATAAAAAGCTGATTAAAAACACGACAGTTGATGTAATGATTTAAAGTTTACTTAAAATCTTTATTAAAGATATTGTAATACTTGTAAATCATAGCTAACATCTAAATAAAAAAACAGCTACTTTTTGGAGAAGTAGGGAGTGATTTGATTAAAGAATACATCTTATTCCACTATAAAAATAGTTATAGTTGAAGTCTATAGGTAATTTCTGATTATTCTTTAAAATTATTGAAAAGTAGCAATTAATCAAATCTAGGCACTTTAGCACACAATAAGTTTCATATAGACATGTTTTTGGAAAGATTAGCATCATAAAGGTGTTTAAAAGCTTTTAGTTTTTAATCAGCTTCATGTTACACTTAGTCATCTCATCACTGAAATCACTCAGCCCATTACTGTTCATTTACCCCAAAAAAATAGAAAGTAAAGCTCCATATTTAGGAAAGTACTCCCACATGATCTTACCATTATTTTTTAAAAAAATTTAAGCCTAATCCCATAGTTAAGAGTAAAGTCCATAGAAAAGCTGTTAGTATTATCGATCAAAGAGTAAACTTGCCCATTTTGGATTATTTTCGTGCTCAGTATCTAGATTCTTCAGAAGTTTAAGATACTATTACTCTCTCTAGATGTATTTAAGAACATTTGTAGAGTAATCATAAAAATATGATTTAGAAGGACTTTTCATAGCATAGCTAGCTCCAAGTTCACCTAATCGATCTTAAGATATAACTGGATCATTAGGTCTCTTAAGGGCCTAAATGATTTTTTCTTGACACCAAGAGGATCTAAAGAAAGCAAAAGCTATAAACCTTTGAATGTAATTGAGCTCTTTATAGCTGATACCATTTTGAATAAAACCTATAATCTTCGAGATAACTTCAATTATCAGTTTATATATTTTTAAAGCATATTTCCTTTTGGAAGCTGTATCTCGGATGCTTCCGAAGTATTTTAAGCTCATTATCTTTTTGTGGAGTATTTCATGGAGAATCTTCCAGATGTATTCATTTCTTAACACTCTGTCTTACTCAATAAGCTAAGAAAGTTAAAGCATGAAATCTAAGAGAATCTATTGAGTTTTAAAAAGATCATCTGTAATACTAAACTCTTTGCTTTTTAAAGTGCTATAAACACTATCCATCAACTGGTAAAACTAAAGATCACTGATCCCATAATTTTTAGCAGTTTTAAGTTTTTTATAAAAGTTTACAATTATCTAGCAATTTAGTTACTTTTCTTAGTCAAAGAAATCAGTTGGCGTAGCCATGACTATACCATGCTAGCTATAAATGACACAATCCATTTGTTCAGCATAGAGTTTTGATTTTGTAATCCCTAAAATAAGTTTTATAGTTCCAACATTTTAGCCACTTACAAAAAGCTGCTAATTTAGTGTTAACTAGCGTTATTAACATGAACCAATTTAGCTGGATTTTTGTTTATAAGTGTTTTGCTGCATAAATTTGGAATAAGGAATAAAGCATTCGATCTCGTTCTCTCTATTTCCTGATTTAGCCATTTTTAATTTGATGATTGACTCCACAAGATCACTATTCTTCACCTTAATCCTTTCCAACCCCCATCCTTTGATTTTCTAATGTTTTTCATATTTTTTAGTAGCCTCAATGTGATTTTTTGTGTTCGAAAACTAGATAATCATAGACTTACAATCAGTGACAGAAAGTAGGAATACTCAGAATAAATTTATTGTTTTTTCCACACAATTTAAAAATCATTAAGAAAGACTTCAATATTCAGATATTGGTCAACATGAAAGTCAAATAGCAGTCTCGATTTCAATGTTTTTAGTAAATGGTCGTGTTTGATTGGACCAGTACTCAGATGATAAAGTTTGATATTCAGCTAATCAAGAACTAAATTTTATCGATCCAGGATAGAAATTGAGACTACGTTGTTTGATATTTGATTGATTGGGATTTTAAGCTATGTTGTCCAATAATTAAGAGACTACGTTAGAATAGATTTACTTTCCATACTCTATCTTGTTTTTGGAATTCTTTGGATGAAATCATGACAGAAAAATGACCTTTGACCTCAATCTGTATGTTATGGAAAGTCTAAGCTGATTATCGAGTTTACCTGCGAGAAGTCAAGAAGTCTTAGATTGTTAATTTTGATATAAAAGTTAACAATATCCTTTGAATTTCTTAAATCATCTTCCAATCCATCACTTTTGAAGCAAATTGCTGAATGTGCACGCTGTTATACAGCCTTGGTACATTATAGACCCATCTTTAGCTATAAAATATTTATAAGTATGGTTGGTTATAATACACTTTAATCCCCTCTTTAGGATCTTAACAATTTATTCCAATTATTTAAAATACCCTCTATTGCAAAAAAAACGTATGGCTTAATTTCTAATGAATTAGATTTTTAATTTTACTTTAAATTTGCTGATATTGATGGTATGATACTTCCAATTCTACATCAATAGAAAAAACGCAGTTTCAAAGTATTATGAGTCAGTAATCAAGGCACTCAAATGAAAAAGTTATGAAATTATGGTTATTTATTTTTTATAAAATTTGAACATAATTCCATGAAGATAGATCCTCTACTATAAAAGTAATTGCAATGGAGATTTTAAAAGGATAGCAGATCCATCTTTTTTGTAACCAGAACCAAAATGTTCATTCATATTGAAGGCGAATAGTGGCAGGAGAATTGTTCGGGTTTACTTATCATTTATCAAAAGAAATATACTTATGGCTTCACTATAGTAAGCACAGTAAATCTGGTTATCAATTTTGATTTCGAACTCTACTCCAATTTTCCCAACTACACTAAATACATTGGAGATCTGAAGTGTTTGATATTTTTGGCACCCTCCCAAAAAAACTGTCTAAAGATAATGTTCGTATTGTAAAGTAAGACAGAGCTTTCATAATTGAAGAAACAAATCGATAAAATCTACAATATAGTCTCCAAAAACCTATAAGCTTAATACTTAAACCAGCCAGAGGTGATATAAATTTTGAAGAAAGTTCCAATTGAATAAAATTTGCTCGTCAAAGATCTTCTGTTTAGACAGGGTGTCTAAGATCAGATAAAAGAATATTTTGCCAAAACAACATCCAAACAATAAAATAAGAAGAGCTCAGGATTTAAGTACTATGCAGTGGGTAGATAATAGTGGAAAATATCAAATTCATAGACACAGTATTTACGAAGTAAATTTTAGGCAGAGATACTCGAATCTTTAAGTAAACTACAAAAGCAGGCAAAAATAAGAAACGTATCCAAATGATTCTATCTAAATTATAAAAATAATAGCCAAATATTGATGATTATAGTGGGAGTTTTGATTTCCGACTGTTTATCATTTTTATAATAATACGTCTCATATTATGAAAGGAGGGGCTACAAATATTATCAACTAGCAGAGAACATTACTCAAAAAGATATACAATCAAGGATAAAATCTATGGAAAGTTGTCATTTTCGATCAATTCAACCGATAAATCAACTCTTCGCTTTTCAAAATGAAGGATCTTAGAGAATCTAATATCACTCTCTACTTTCACATCAAGGAAGCAAGAGAACAGCTACATGGAGTAACTGCAATTTACTTGGTACAGCCTAATAAAGAAAATCTTTAAATGATTCTTGAAGATTTTTAGGAAGATCTCTATAGTTCAGTCATTCTCCATTTTTCAAGTTAACCTCAAACGTACATTATCTCTGATTTTGCCAAAAACTTAGCCAAAAGAAAACCTAATGCTCTAACTAAGATAAACAAAGTAGAATACTCTTCAATCGGATTTCATACTATAAGCAAGAATATGGCCATTATGGAGAACAATAATGAAATTCTAAACCTAATATCTACTCTTAAGTAAAACTGTAATTATAAAGACATCGACCCATCTTCGTCTTTGGCTCTAAAGAGGAGCAACAAGTATCTTTTCTGAGAGAAAGGTTAAAAGAGAGTGCCTTTTTTGCTAAAGAGCAAGAGTTGGTTAGTATAAAACAATCTCACAATATTGTCTTCTTTTTCAATAGATAATCAGATTATTTTCCAGTGTTACTTCATGGTATAAACTATTCTGGTTTAATCGAATCAATCTACAAGCTATCACCAAACGGACAAAGAATAATAAAAGATAAGAAAGATTCTGTGTAGATTGATCTCAATGATTAAATCTGGACGGAAAAAAGGAACCTAACTATTAGTTAACTCGGTTTAAACGAGATATTGAATAGCATAAAAGTCAAACTAATGGGATAGAAATCATAGAAATTAAATGAAGTAAACCAATTAAGTGAAAAACAAAAGAAAATTGAGATGCATATGACTGTTGCCTCCGAATTGATCAAAGATGCCAGCTCTAGAAAACTCAATCAGTACAATGAATGCGAACTTTAACTTTATCGTAAAGGAGTACTTACAAGTTAGCTCAAAAAGGATATCTCAGTTCTTTTATAAACAACTGAAAACCAACAAGATAAGATAAGACTTATCCTTATAGCTTTAATTTATTGCTAACATATCACACCCTTCTAAATTGAGTAATTCTAATCTAAAGTACCGTAACTCAAAAAAAGCAAACTCTATCTTGAGCTCAAAAATAAAATATCGAAGGAATACGCATAGAGGCAGACAGGTGTAGTAGGTGGTGCTGGTAAAATGTTTAAAAAGTTTTCAATAGGATTGCTTTCCAACTTCAAAAGTGGTGATAAATTTTTGGTGACCAAATGCTTATAGAAAGTAAGCAATTTGAGAGAAGCAGAACTCCGAGAGATGGGTCTAAATATTTCAAGTTTAGTCGACATTCCTTACGACGTGAAAATAGCTAACATAATCGTATACTGTGTGGGAGGTGCATGTTTAAACGAATAGTCAAATTTAAGTCGCTATGATAGCAGAGTGATTTATACTGGAGATAAAATGATCAATGCATCTGATTTGATTAGTTGATATGATCATATTTTTGAAATTTATTTTATATGAACATAGTTTTAATAAAACAACACATCTCACATTCATAAAGTATACAAAATTATAGTGAAGGTTCACGATACAAAAAGTCATCCATCATTTCTTAATACCAACACTACTTAACTTCGATGATGAATGGATTATCTTCCCTCTCTTGGAATTCGAGATCACTTTCATGAGCTTATTGTATTAGTCTTTAAATTACTACTTTTTCATTACTTTCATACAATCGTCATATTTGACTCGATTGAGCATATCCAAAAGTTTCTATTGGCTAGAGGCTCTTGATGTTATTCCTTGCTGCTATTCACCAACTCTCACTTTTTCTTACCTTAAGTATTGCTGAATACTCTCCTCAATCATTTTTAGTTTTTCCAAAATTTCTTCAAAGTTCATTCCTGAGATGATCTAATCATCTAAAGGCTGTAGATCTATTTTTTGTTGGAACTCTTTGAACTATTGTTAGGTCTAAATAAACACAAAAATACTAAAAAAGCAGTAAAATTTTAGACTTAGTTTTAAATCTCTTGTTGTATTTGACTGATTTTGGCTTTGAGTTCCTTGGCTTTTTCTGAATTGATTTTGTTCTTCAATGGTTACTTCTTTTCTGAATAGAATTTGATTTTGTTCATTTTTTTCTGTTGTTAAATCGAACTCAAGTATCTCTCAATCTAGCCAATCTAAATAAAGTATAAGATACTTGGTCGCTATAATTATTCATTTCGTTAAAGCAGCTCTCATTAATCTTCTCAATCTTATCAAAACTATTCATCAACTACTCACAATTCTAAAGTCTGAGCTAACTGAGTAATTTTTGAATAACGATGGCTTTCTTTTGCTATTATTGCTAAATTTCAATATCAATTTGGTTATAATGAACAGTACGAGTATAACAACTAGGTTTAGATTGTTTTGTTTCAAGCTGAATGAATTTTTTATGGTGGGAAACTTCAACGCTTTAATTAATGATTCTGCTGCTATTTTTGTTTGCTTTTGACTTACTACTTTCCCTGTGCGTATCACTATAACTTTAGGCTTTCTTCTTCAATTCCTCGTACTAGCTCAGTAGTTTTTAGTACTAACTTTGATATTTGATCTTTTATATGAGCAATTTTTTGAATTTGAACTAGGAAGTTATAAGTTCTTTCTCAATGTTTCTAAAAATTCCAGAATCTATCACTCTTTAAGTACGATTTTGGCTAATCTTTGACTTCTTGTTATCCACATTTTCACATAATCGATTCAACTTGCCACTCAAATGACTCAAGTCATATTACAATTTTTTATAGCGCCCTTATAGACTCACTAAACTCTAAAAACTTATGTTATCTCTGTTGGTAGCTTCCATGAGTTTTTATTCTTCTATTTTACCTTGCATAAAGCGTATAATGGTATCGAGTTAGGCCTAGATCATAAAAAAAATACATTTTTATGTTTCTAATTTTCAAGCCGATTGGCAATCTGAGTTGCATTTTGTTTTAAATTTTAAATTTTCTGCTTTATGGACTGCTGGACTGTCACATCAATCTCAGTTTCCTTACACTAAATCGATAGTAAGTTACTATTTCTTTCCGTAAAGTTGAAATACTCCCAGCCGCCTCTTCAAGGAGATGGCCTTCTCTTTTCCACGCTGCCTCTTAACTCATTTAGAACTATTTTTGGAAATTATGATAGAAATAGAATATACAAATATCAGATTAATCAAGCATTATTTACAACTCTATTGAAAGACCGCAGTCCGTTTAAAAAATTTTGAGCACTACTTGATTTACACAGTAATCCTTTTCCACTCATCCGTTTATCGCTGTAAATACCGTTTAATCTTTTTATGCTTTGTATTGAAGAACTGCTATTCGATTTTTGTAGATTTTGCTATTTTTGTTTGGGTCTTAGCGACGCTCTTCTCTTCGAGAAGTTTCGATAGTGATTGAAATTTGTTCGTGACATACATTTCAACTCCATTGACTCTTCTTGACTTCTTGACTTTTTCTATAAACTAAATATCATATTGGTATGTTCCTCTAAGCCTGTTTTCAAATGTAGTTATGATAATTGCCTCATCTTCTGAACATGGTTGATAACTTTGAAGAATCTAATATTCCCAAACAATCTGTATCAATTCTGGATAATTACTAAATTCTTAAAAAAGG
>Ga0194122_10006255_pt1 | contig 10804 bp, 10 predicted proteins | sample TA2MahCa10mmetaG_FD_155487 | JGI IMG/M metagenome (GOLD analysis project Ga0194122, IMG submission 155487) | Freshwater microbial communities from Lake Tanganyika, Tanzania - TA2015021 Mahale Deep Cast 10m | ecosystem: Environmental > Aquatic > Freshwater > Lake | place: Tanzania: Lake...
ATTTATTCCCCTATTTATTCCCTTAAATAATTAAGACCCGCTTAACTAAAGGAGTTTGGTGTGCCCGGAATCTCCATGGATTCAGTCTCAAATTTGAGCCCAGAATTCCAAAAAGCTTTTTCCGCGGCAGTTCAAGCCGAACGGCGCCCTATCCAACAACTAGAGAACCGAAAAACAACGATAGAATCTAAAACAAATTTATTAAACGACTTAAACACTAAAGTAGAGAGCTTAAAGGAGACCTTACCTACGGTGGGAACTCCTTTCGCAATTCGAGAGCTCTCTTTCACAAGTGACGATGACAAAGTTATTACAGGAAGCGCTGATAAAAGTGCGGCTGACAAAGGCAAACACAATCTTGAAGTACTTCAATTAGCAGGTTCTGCTTCAGCTCTTTACAACCCCATTTCGGATAAAAACGAAACGAGTATGGGTACCGGATACATCACATTCTCGAAAACCAATGGGGAAACTGAAGAAATATTTATCGATCAAGAAAATTCTAACTTAGAAGGAATAGCCAGAGTAATCAACTCTGCCGGCTTGGGTGTTAAAGCAACAGTAGTTAATGACAACTCAGAGGATGAACTCGCCTACCGCTTGCTTATTCGAGCTGAAGGCGTAGGCACTCAAAATAACATTGGCTTCCCGGAGCTTTATCTCGCCGGAGGCGAAGAAGAATTATACGTTGAGTCCCAGCAAGGGGCGAGTAATGCCGTCATAAAATATCAAGGCTTTGAAATTCAAAGCCCCACAAATGAACTAAAAGATATTATCCCCGGAGCTACTCTTAATTTGAAAGGCACAACAGATCCCGGCAAACCCATTACGGTAACCATCGAACAGGACATTCCGAAAACAACCACAAAAATGAAGGATGTCGTTGATAAAGTGAATCAAATTCTTTCGTTTGTTCAGAGCCAAAATAAAATGGATGCTAACACCGACACTTCAAAAACCTTAGGTGGAGATTATGGAATTCGCCTAGTTGAAGACCGACTCAGATCAGCCTTACAACAAAACTTTATCGGCGACCCAACGAGAAAATTCCGGTCTCTTGGAGATGTGGGAATCCAATTTAACAAACAGGGAACCTTAACCTTCGATGAAAAGAAATTTCAATCCGCTCTCGAATCGAATTTCGAAGATGTCGTAGCTTTAATGGCTGGAAACGGAGAGTCGAGTGGCATTATTCCGACAGTAATAAATGCGGTTAACTCCATATCCAATGCTGGAAGTGGTGTTATCACAAACCAACTACAAAACTACAACAATCAATTGCGAACTATAGACCGAAACATTGAAACAAAAGAGAAACAGATCGAAAGAAAAGCAGAAGCTTTAAAAAACCAATTAGCATCAGCCCAATCAGCCCTTAACTCAATGCAAGGACAATCGAATTACTTTCAGAGCACACTTAACTCAGTCAAGCCTCCTAACGGCTAATTTAAGGAAACTTAGCTTATGAACTCATCGAACAAAAAAAACGCATTTCAAAAGACACTACAGAGTTACCGCTCCACCGAAATACTTACGGCTAGCAAGGAGTCTGTACTCATTCTTCTATACGAAGGGGGAATTCGATTCTTAAAACAGGCCATCGAAGCCGTCGAAAGAAAAGATACTACGGAAAAAGCAAGGCTCATCGGTCGAGTTCAAGACATAGTTAATGAGCTACAAGCCACGCTTAACCATAAAGAGGGAGGAGATCTCGCTGCATCGCTCAATGCCTTGTATCTCTTCATCTCCGACCGATTAATCGCCGGCAATCAGGATAATGATGCAGAAAAACTCCAAGAAGCCTTAGCAATTTTTACAACTTTACTAGAGGCATGGCGTCAAGCACTGGCTTCTCTCAAAACTCAAACCAAAATCGAACAAACTCGTTAATTTAGGAGGCACTATGGAAGAGGTCATTCACTATTTAGAAATGAAAAATAAATATTACGAAAAATTTTTCAATATCAGCACTAAATTCCTTGCCGAAACAAACAATGATCAGTGGTCAAACCTTCAGTTCTTTGTAGAAAACAGAGAGAGATTACTCAACATTATTCGCTCTCTAGACCAAAAAATTGCGAGAGCTTTTAAAGAATCAAATGCTAGTGAGGATGAAATGAATAGCTACCGTGAATCCTTAAAGAAACTTTTCGATCGAAAAAATTATCTGGGTGAAAAAATTATTAGTATCGATCTTCAATTAATCTCAAAAATTGATACCATGAAAAATCAGACCATTAAAAATCTGAAATCCACGTTAAAAACCCACCAACAAATCGACACCTTTGAACGTTCTTCAATTGCGAAACGAATACGAACTAAAGACGCATAGTTTCAAACACCTTCCGTAGTCAAAACTTTGTCGCCTTGTTTGCGATTTGACGAAACAACTAGTGCGCCCCTCCCTTAAGTACTCCTGCCAATTGACTTCTTGGACTTAAAGGCCTGGCACAGCCTTTGCTTTTAAAGTTAACTTGCCATGGCTGAAACAATTCAAGAAAAATTAAGTTCTCCGTTCTTTAATGTACTTTCCGAGGCTGAAAGCATTCAAGTAAGAGAACTCGTCCCCTCGACCCAAACCAGTATTCTAGCTTCGGTTGACGAAGCAATTAAAAATTTTGACCAAGAGGAACTTAACTCTGGTACCCGAAGCTTTCTAGTAACTATTAAGAAACCCGAACCAAAGCAAGAGTCCCTTCCCCCATCAACACCAGAGAAAAATGAAAGTATCCAACAAGTCATAGAAAAGGCCGAAATCCTCATTAAAAATGAGGACTATTTGCTAGCCAGAAATCTCTACTCGTTTGTTTTGCGGCAAGACATTAAAAATCAATTTGGTTTAAAAGGCCTGGGGATATGTCTATTCAATCTAGGAGATATCAATGCCGCAAAAAAGTGTTTTAAAGCGCTAGTCGAAATACACCAAAATCTCGAAGGTTATGCTCTTTTGGGAATAAGCTTTCTCAAAGAAAACAATGATTCTGCTGCACAAGAAAATTTCTCCAAAGTTAAAGACACTTCAAAACTTGCTGCTGACTTGAGGTTTAACTTTTTCAAAGAATATGGAAACTCTCTAACTCGAAGCGAAAGGTTTAACGAGGCTTCAGAACACTACCTGCAGGCACTTTCACTAAATCCGAGATCACATACCATTTTAATCAATCTGGGAACTCTCGAAATCCAGAGAAAACGATACGAAAAAGCGACAAAATATTTTCAAAAAGCCTTAGACTTTTGTCCTACAGCAGCTAAAGCCTTTTGCGGAATCGGAATCGTAGCTCAAATGACCCAAGAAAATGAAATTGCGAGACTATACTTTGAAAAAGCTTTGGAAGTAGATTGTCAGAACTCCGTCGCTCTACATCAACTTTACAGCCTGGCAGAGAACAAGACTGATTGGCAAAAACTAAAGATTCGGCTGGTTCAAGCTCTCATTAAAGAACCTTCAAACTTGGATTTGAGATTTTTATTAGCGACCACTTTGCTTAAACAAAATGATTGGGCGGGCTGTGAAAGTGAACTCAACTTAATTTTGAACAAAAGTTCCAGCCATGAAAGGGCTCGGGCTTTAAGAGAAGAGCTTAGTTTACACAAACATCCGCAGGGGGTGACGTAATGATAAAACTTAAAATCGACGATACCATTTGCGATATTTTGGAAAACTCCCAAGAGGTCATAACTAACGCCATTAACCAAGCGGTGAGTTCCTTACCACCCAATCGAATTGTGACCCGGTTGAACATTAATGGAAATCGCTATCTAGGCACTTGCGAGCCACTGGCACTCAATCAAAGCGTGCAATCTGCTCACGAGATTGAGATTAAAACTGCAGACACCGTCATCTGGGCAGCAACAGGCTATGATATTGCTCTATCCAGTATTGAAAGAGTACAAAAGAGTATCATAAAATCTGCCGAGCTCTTTAGAGAGTCAGATAAACTCAATGGCAATCGCCTCTTCATTCAATGTATCGAAGGTCTTGAGAGATTCATCGAAGCTATCACGATTACAAAAGCCGCACTTAAATTAGATTTTAGTAAAATTGAGCATGGGGGGATCTCTCTGGCTCAGGTAGAATCAAATCTTAACTTAATTTTAAAATCGGTTTACTCTTTCCAAGAACGCGAAGATTATCAAGGACTGGCAGACAAAATTGAGTATGAATTACTAACCAATCTTGCCAGTTGGGGAGAGATTTTAAAAGTTCTCAGAAATAATCAGAACTCTAATACTTAGCTTAAAACCACATACCTACTCGAACCAGCCTCTTAAAAAGCCCATTTAAAGGCAGCAGTTATTAAAACCACTATCTGGCTACATAAGTCACATCAATTTGACTACCTTCGGGCGGAGCCTCTGAAAAAACTATCTCATTGGTCGTTGTATCATAGGTCCAATTGATACCACTGATTTCAGAACCATTTAGGGTGACAACGACTCTAAGAGAACTTTCCTGAACCTCGACATCCAGCTTAAAACGACTCGGAAGTTGTCGTAGTTTTAGCCCATTAAGGCTTATTTTTTGAGAAAAACTCCCACAAATTCCACCGGTATCACCACCCAGATTCAACGCTAACTGAAAGAATCTATCCTGAAAACCACTTTGATCAATATCGGCATTGTAAAGCGTGACGCAACGATTACTTGTGTTGATAGTTTGTCCTGACGCCAATCCCTCGTAGTTGATCGAATAAACTTTTAGAAGATCTCGGTTATTATTTTTAAATGCAAGCAATGTTCTTGAGTAATAAGAAACCGCTGTTTCTTGATTGGGAACTGTAGAATGATCATCCGAATCCGAGATAAACACGATCACCAAGGGAACATTAGCCCTGGTTTGGAAGCTTTGGCTTAAAGCCAAAGTCGTCGCCTGGAAAGCCTTGTTTACGCCTCCGGTTCTTCCATTGAAAGCGACCTGGGTCAAAAGCGATGAAAACAACGCGACTCTCTGATCTAAGGTCCCCATATTTTTCTTTAAAATCACAGGGCTTGAAACAGGTTGAAGCCTTCCCTGAGCACTCAACATATCAGCTGTGATAAACCCCATTTGATAACTAGTCGTTGAGCCATCGAGTCTTTTAAAGAAGCTTTCCGCTTCTCTTATAATATTGGCTCTACCTGGGGCGTTGTAGAATTGAGAACGGTCATCTAAAACCCAAAGAATATCTAGAAGAGGGGGATTGTAGTCCTGTGTAAAACTAATAGAAGAGTTCTGTTGAAAAATTTGAGCCTTATCTGCACACGCAGACAATCCCAAGAGAACAAGACCAAGCAGAGTAAGGAAAGCAGAAAAAGTTGTAGTTTTGAAAATTCTTTGCATATTTATTTTCGAAGGTCCATAGGGAATCGACCCGGAACCCCTTTCTCCGATGGGGTTGACTGCAAGCTCAAAGCCAGCCACACAAGTTGTCATAATTAGCTGAAACCAAATGAATACTCTCAATTCAGAGCATCTGTCCAAATTGTTAAAGGGCGTTCAAGATACACACAGGGTGACAATTATGGGCTTTTTTTGCCCTTCTCCGTTATAACGTGTCGAAAAGGTGATTTCAAATCACTGCCACTTGAGTACTTCCGCCCGTTTCTCTGATAGGCGATAAGGATCCCAAATGTTTTCTTGTGGAGTCTCTAAGGACTTTGTTGCATTTAGAAATTTAGAAGAATAAGTCGCATAGACTTTGGAGAACATCGGATTTTCTTTGTAGGCTTTGGCTAAACCATACCACACTACAAAGTTCTTTCCTTTATCCTGAAAACTGTCCAAAATTTTCTGAAACAAAAGAACGGCTTTCCTAGACTCACCATTCTCTAATAAGGCCAATCCAACAATAAGTTTTTGTCGGTTTGTCAGAGTGGACTTCATATTTTTTTCGTTCCATTTAAAAATATCAGAATACTCTTTAAAGTGATAATGAGCCTCCAAAAGCTCTTCGCTCCATTGGACGCTAAGGGCATTAAATTCAGATCCGTCTTTTAAAGTGTCATAATATTTTCTGAACAGGCCTAGTTGCTTTTCTGCTTGGGCTTTAGCTTGGAGAATTAGCAAATGACCTCTTTCAATGCTCTGCGCTTGATTTATTAGACTTAATCCTTGAGTCAGGTCTTTAAGTTTTATTTTAGCCATTCCCCGAAAATAAAAGCTTTGCGCTTCCTCTTTGATAAAACGGGTTTGCGTCTCATAGTAAAGGCTACGAAGTCGCTTTAAATCAGAGTCAGACCAATAGTTTTGATAACGCTGAATAAAATTAAGGACCGTTTTTTCTGCAGGCTCATGCCCTTCCAGCATTAACTCCAGATGAGCTACTTTCGACATCGCCTTCTCAGAAGCCGGCTGTAGACGATAGACCTGTTTCCAAAGATTGAGAGATTCGGCGTAATCATGCTTAGAAAAATAATATTCGGCCGCTTGCGCTAAAGGAGGCAACTGAGCTAAAGAGTTAAAAGATAATCCTAAGAAACAAATTCCATAAGTAATTAACTGAAAAACTCTCACCCCTTCAAACACCTCAAACCGTTAGAACCTTAAACTTGCTGTGGTTCTAAATCCAAAAATGGACCGCTGCTCTAGATTCATCCGGGCTGTAATCCCTTTGCCAGGAAAGAGAACTCCAACGTTTACACCCAAATCAAAGTTTTTATAAGCGCTATAATCGGTGCCTAAATCGATTTCCGTTCCCAAGTGTTTTTCCTCACCATTTTGGGAGGCAGCCTTAATAGCGTAGATAACTTCAAGTCCCGTCGCTAACGAAGAGGACCAATCAAAGCGAATTCCGGGGCGAGCAAAAATAACACCGGAAAAGGAATCTTGGTTTCCATAAACCACCATACTGCCGTTTCCAACTTGGCCAGGATTCGTTCCATTACTTGATAGCGTTCCTAATAATTCCCGACCTAAAATAAATCCCGCTCTACGGTTGGGGTGAAGAAGCACAAACCCTGTCAATTGGTCGTCATTCAAATTAGAATCTCCGCCAGCGTAAAGAAATTCGGTAAATGCCTTTAGCCTGTGAAATTCATAAGTCACATTCACAGTCGTTGCTAAAGCATTCAGAGTCGCATTTTTACTACTGGCAGCCTTGTAGTTATTAGCTTCTCCGGTCATCCAATTGGCTTCGCCACCTAAAGTAAAATATCCCACCGTCTTTCTTAAGTAAAAATCGACCACATTCGCATTCAACGGGTACGGAGTATGATCCTTTAAAAAACTACCGGTAGGATAATTGTTCGGATTCCCAGTATCGAGTTCAGCACCTTGCGCGTTCGACCGAGTCTGCTTCTCGTAAATAAGGCCCCCCTCGACATCCGCTTCGGGATTGTCGTATTGGAGATAAAAAGTGAAAAAGTCGGCATCGTTTTTATGGCCCCAAACCGATTTTTTACGCGGTTTTGAATAGGCCAGAGCACCGACGATGTGGCCTAAATGAAGCCGGTACTCAAGGCGATCAAGAGTCGTTCCATAATCATCCCACAACCCGCCTGCATCCCATAAAAGACCATATCCCCACGAGAAGGGCATTCTCCCCAATCTCACAACACCAAAATCTGAACTCCACTCAAGCCAAGCTCGGTTGAGAAATAAAGCATTCGTCTCAGTGTCGCCGTAAACAAAACCGCCCATTCCGGTTCCCAATGCCGTCATCGAGGGCGTAATGTTAGGAGACTCCAGCAACGACCACTGAGAGCGAATACTAAAATGGTCATCCACTAAAATATTGGGATCGACTAAAAACCTTCCTCGAATGAATTGCTTCTTTGAATCTCCGTTAAACCCTTGCGATAAGTTGGTGTAGTAATTGCCTTCCGTTCTAAAATTGCCGCCAAAATTAATCGCCACAGGAAAGGCCTGTGACCCAACCCATAATCCTAAGCTAAGTAGTTTCAGCCCCAAATTGATCTTCTTGTTTTTCATCATCACGTTTACTCTGCTCTCGTTGCTAAAAGTTTAAGGTTTAATAGAGGTTAAGATACCGTTATCCCCCTCGTTTTTGCAATTCTTCTTCTAAATATTTCTGATAGAGAGTGTCCCATTGAGGACTCTTCTCTACAGGTGCGTTTTTCTGAGAAAGAATTCTTTGTCTAGCCGCGTCAGCAGCCCCTTTTAGATTTCCTAAATAGAGATTAGAAATTTTATGAGCTTCGCGAATCGCTGCTTCTTTGTTCGTAAAGCTAACCCATCCCTCTTTTTCAAGTCCGTTCATCATCAGATGAACGATGTGGCTCATTTTTTCGTCGGATATCATCTTAAAACCTCACTCTAAATGATGACGTTTTTCTCTTTGATGATCTGTTTTTTGATCATTTCAAACATTTTTTCTCGATCAATCTGATCCCCTTTGACCCCTAACTTCCTTAAGTTTTCATTTAAAATTCTCTCGGCCTGCAAATTGATCTCATCTTCAACTCTAAGCTCCTTCACAAAGATCTCCTGCATTCTATTGAGCACGTCAGGATCGCTCTTTTTCAATTGGACCAATTGCTTGGATCGCAAACCGCCCAAAAGTTTTTGGCACAATAACTTTACTTGAGATTCTTTAAGTCGCATCGTCGCTAGACTAACCAACGGGTACCCTACATGGCAACGATCAATTGGTAAAATGCCCATCAAATCACGCCGCGTTAAAGATTTGTGGTTTTATTCCCTCAACGGGTTTACACTGAAGGCTACGCCAAAAACACGGATGAGGCTCAGTTAGGTTAGATCCAAACTATGAAACTAAAATATCTCAGTCTGATTAAAAAAATCTCGCCCAAATTTGTGGCACTTTGGATTGGGATAGCTAGTACGGGCATTTTTTTAATTCTAGCTCTAAGTTACAGTCTCATTAAACAATCAATCGATGAAAAATTTGAACAGCTCTTCTCAAAAAAATCCTCCCAATTTGTAGCCCTATTACCTGCATTTCACCCCCAGCAGAGAATCACTAAAGAACAATTAGAGACTCTTCTAGATTACTCAGGCTACCAATCCAAAAAAGACCCCGATGAACTTCTGACAAACGAATATGCTTGGCTGGAAATCCCCGGGAGTACCCAACTGATTTTGATTCGCGGGGAAAGCCTCTACCCGGGGAAACCCTTAGCCCAAACCAAAGCTATTTTATCTTTCGAGAACGAAGGTCAAACCCTGATTTTGAAAGAAATTTGGGATGAAATCGTTCAAAACAATGTCGAAACTTTTGACTTAGCCCCAAAAAGAATCAGCTCGTATTTTGCTGGAAGACTTCGCACCCAGATTCCCATCACGCTTTCCGACATCCCGGTCAACATGAGACATGCCGTGATGGCTATCGAAGATGTCAATTTTTTAGAACATGGCGGAGTCAGTTTGAGAAGCACCCTAAGAGCTCTTTATAAAGATCTTAGAGCGCGGAGATTTGTCGAAGGTGGGAGCACTATCACCCAACAACTCATGAAGAACCTTTTCTTTTCAAGAGAAAAAGCTATTTCGAGAAAGGTTAAAGAGGCTTTTTATGCTTTCATCACAGAATCCACTCATTCGAAAGAATCTATTTTAGAGGCCTACTTGAATGAAGTTTATTTGGGTCAATGGAGCACCTACGAAATTCATGGAGTCTCTGAGGCGGCTAGATTTTACTTTAACCGTTCCGTGTTTGATCTAACTCTTTCCCAGAGTGCCACTCTGGCAGCTATCATTCAGGCCCCCAATAGCCTTGATCCTCACCGACATCCCGAAAGTTCTATTAAGCGAAGAAATCTCGTTCTTAAAAAAATGCTGGAAGCTAACTTCATCGTTCCTGAGGAGTATGAACTTGCCATCAACGAGCCTCAAAGCGTGATCCCCGGCGAAAAAAATCTTCAAGACACCGGCTACTTCATGGATCTTATCTTTTCAGAATTACCTGAAACCCTTAAGAGTCGACTCGACTCTGAAGCTTTGACTATTTACACTTCTCTTAATCCTTATCTTCAACTTCAGGCCTCCAATACGTTAAGAGAACATCTAACCCGAATGCAAAAAGACTATGCGACCCTTGCAAAAAAAGCCAAACAGGGTTTTTCACTTCAGAGCGCTTTTATTTCTATCGATGTCTCCTCGGGACAAGTTCTAGCGCTGCAGGGAGGCAGTAGTTATCAAAAGACTCAATTCAATCGCATCCTTCAAGGCAAACGACAACCCGGTTCCCTCTTTAAACCTTTTGTTTTTCTAGCCGCTTTTGACAAGAGCGATTTCTCTCCTCCCTTTACTGCTTTAACTGAACTTGATGGAAGCCCATTTGAGTGGAGCTACGAGGGCGAACAAACTTGGAGTCCCAAAAACTATGATAAAGATTCACCACAAAAATTAACAGCTCGAGAAACTTTAGAAAACAGCGTTAACATTCCCACCGCTCGACTAGCTCAATTGGTAGGTTTGGATCCAATTATTGACTTACTTCGAAGGTCGGGAATTAAATCGGCTTTACCGAAGATTCCCTCCATCTCTTTGGGCAGCGTCGAAATTACGCCTTACGAATTAGCGGAAAGTTACGCGACCCTAGCCAATTTAGGTCAAGGGCACAGACTTCATGGACTTTTAAAAGTTGTCACTAGTACCGGAGAAACTCTCTTCGAACCTAATTACCCTGATGAAGAAAGACTTCCCGAAGCTTCTTGCTACTTAACACTGCAAATTTTAAAAGGGGTCCTCACTCAAGGGACTGGTAAATTGGCGATGCTCAGCGGTTTACCTATAGCAAACATGGCCGGAAAAACAGGAACGACAAATGATTACAAGGATGCTTGGTTTGTAGGATTCACCCCCAAAATTCTGACCCTAGTGTGGGTCGGTTATGACGAAGAACAG
>Ga0194122_10006264_pt1 | contig 10794 bp, 8 predicted proteins | sample TA2MahCa10mmetaG_FD_155487 | JGI IMG/M metagenome (GOLD analysis project Ga0194122, IMG submission 155487) | Freshwater microbial communities from Lake Tanganyika, Tanzania - TA2015021 Mahale Deep Cast 10m | ecosystem: Environmental > Aquatic > Freshwater > Lake | place: Tanzania: Lake...
GTCGACCAAGCCATCGAGCCCCTTCTCCTCGAAACGCTTGGACCAAAGCGATACCGTCGCCATGCTCACGCCGGTAGCGGCAGCTCCGTCGGTTTCCTTGCACCCTTCGGCTCGCATCAGGACAATCCTTGCCCGCAGTGCGTCGCGCTGCGCGCTGGTGGGAGAGTGAGCACGGTGGCGCAGCGTGGATCGCTCTTCTGGAGTTAGCTCGATGGTCGAGACAGGGCGTGCCATGGCTAAGTGCGGCACAGCTCCGCAGTTATTTATAGGTAATTCAATTACAGCACGCTAGGTTCACCCGAGGCTGTACAGGCCGCCCGGTCTGCGCGACGCTCAAGGGAGAGATGCTCAGTCCGTCAACTGCTTCGTTCCTCGGTCCCGTTTCCGCCACCGTGATTCTCCTCCTTGCCGGGCCGGTTTCACTCTGGGTGCTGATCATGTTTCTCCTACTTGTGACCGGCGTGGTGGATATTGGAGCGTCTGGCTCTAGCGCGTTGCTGGCCGGGCTGATGATGCTGAGGATGTTATGTTCCGTCGCCTGCCGGCGCGCGGTGATTGTGTTGCGCACCCAACCGGGGATGGATACGCAGTGGTCGCGGGCGTGCCGGCTGGTGATGCTGTTGGGCATTGTGGCGATGGCGCAGGCGCTGGTCATGATCTGGAGTGCGAAGCGAGCGGCCGGGAACGCGTTGCCGGGGGGCACGCAGCTAGCGCTTCTCGCGGGCGCCGCGGCGTCGCTGGTCGGAGCGATGGTGAGCGTACTATACCGCGAGAAGCCACCTGCTGTATGAGTGAACTCACTGCTGTATACTCAGCGCCGAAGGAGTTTTCTCAAATGCGGCTGAATCTGCTCCGGCTTGGTTTGATCCTGTGTGGCTCGCTAGCGTTGTCGTTGGCCTATGAACGCACGAGTTCGGCCACGGCCATGGCCGCCGCGGCAAAAAATTTTCTCACGATGTTAACGCCCGAGCAACGCGCCAAGGCGACTTATGCTTTTGACGACAGGCAGCGTGTGGACTGGCACTTTGTTCCCCGTGAACGCAAAGGGCTGCCGCTGCGCGAGATGGACGCCGGTCAGCGCGCGATGGCCGAGGCGCTGTTGAGTGCCGGTCTGAGTCAGACGGGGTTTGCGAAGGTGTCGGGCGTGTTGAGTCTGGAACCGGTTTTGCGCGATATGGAGAAGGATACGCGCGGGCGGCGCGACGCAGCGGGCTACTTCTTCACCGTATTCGGGGAGCCTTCGACGTCGGCGACATGGGGTTGGCGGTTTGAAGGGCATCACGTGGCGCTCAACTTCACGGTGATCAAGGGGCGGACGGTGGCTTCCTCGCCTTCGTTCTTCGGGGCGAATCCGGCCGAACTGAAGGACGGTCCGCGAAAGGGCTTTCGGGCGTTGGCCGGGGAAGAGGACCTGGCCCGGCAACTGTTGGCGGCGTTGGATGAAAAGCAGAAGGCCGTGGCGGTGGTGTCGCCCGCAGCGCCGAAGGATATCTTCACCGGCAACAAGCTAAAGGTGGAGCCGTTGGAGTCCAAGGGGATTGCCGCCGCGAAGCTGAACAAGCGGCAAGTGGCGATGCTGATGGGTGTGATTGAAGAGTACGCGGTGAACATGCCCGCCGACATCGGTTCGGCCCGGTTGGACGCGGTGCGCAAGGCGGGAGTGGACAAGATCCTGTTTGCGTGGATGGGCGGACCGCAGCGCGGCCAGCCGCACTACTATCGGATCCAGGGCCCGACGTTTCTGATTGAATATGACAACACGCAGAACAACAACAACCATATCCACTCGGTGTGGCGGGACTTTGCGGGCGACTTTGGCATGAACCTGCTCGCGGCGCACTACCGGGAGTTTCATCGGGCGGGTGACGCCAACGCTGTGGAAGCGGGGTACTAACTGGCTGCGGCGCAAAAGGAGAGCGGGTAGGGCCTCCGCGCAATGGTGGATTGGCTGCGGCTACGACGATAGCTGCACATAAGCAAAGGAACGAACTCAACCAAGCTTGGGCCTACGTCCGCCGTCTTCATACTCCTCGTAGCGGGGCCGCTGCCGATTTGGACCATGGTTATGTTCGTTCTGCTGGTGACGGGCGCCGCCGGCTTCACGCTGCCCGGCGGCCCTGCGTCCGGATTGGGGCTGGTGGCCATCAGTCTGCTGTGCGCGCTGGCCTGCCCGCCGGACGGTGAATGTGCTGCGCGCGAATGCCGGCAGGGGCGGCGTGTCGATTACCTCGATCGCCTTTTGCGGTGCGTTGCTCATTGCCACCCTGGTGGTGCCGTCGATTTGGTCTGATGAGCGTTTTTCTGGCGCGGTCTCCCGCGGCGCCAAGCCGTTGTTGCTGATTGCCGCGATCCCGGCGGTGGTGGCGGCGGCGGTCACGTTCGTGCAAAGCCGGAAGCGCCGGCACGCAGCGCACGAGTAGGTTTATCATGAAGAGCCTAAGCCATGTCCGAGTTCCCCCCGGACTTGCCGTCGCCGCTCTTCTGTGACGTCAGTCTGCCGGTGCCGCTAGACCGGCCCTTCACTTACTCGCTACCGGATGCATGGCGCCATCGCGCGTCCGTAGGCGCACGTGTGCTGGTTCCCTTCGGTCCGCGCAAGATGACTGGGATGATCGTGCGATTGCACGACACCGCGCCGGCGGTGGTGGCCAAGCCGGCCGAGCGGCTCCTCGATGAAGAACCGCTGCTTGATTCTTCGCTGCTGTCGCTGGCGCGCTGGATTGCGGCGTACTATTGCTCGCCGCTAGGCGAGGTGCTGCGCACAATGACGCCGTTAAGCGGTGAGGTGCGGAAGACCAAGACGCTGGCGCTGACTGATTCCGGGCGCGATGCGGCGCGGCAATTGCTACTCGGCGCCTCCAGCGAAGAGACGGCGGTGGAGATTCTGCGGCTGCTCGAAGCGCGGCCCATGTCGGCATCTTACCTGCTGAAGAAAGTCAAGGGCGCCGATGCCGCGTTGAAGGGGCTGGACAAGCGCGGCTGGGTGAGCGAGGAGAGTGGCGTACAGACCAAAGATCCTCTGCGCATCGCCTCGGCGCGGTTGCGGGCAGAGTTTGAACGGCGGCCGGAGGCCGTGAAGCTGCCGAAGGCCGAGCGCGAGTTGATTGCGTACCTGGAACTGCACCCTGGGTCGCACAATCTAGCGCAACTGGAAGAGCATGTGCGCAATGCGAGCACGGCAGCCAGAGCGTTAGCGCGGCGTGGGCTTATCGCCTTGCGGCCAGAAGCGCCGGCGGTACTGGCTGGTTCGATGCGTCCGCCGCACCGGCTGAACGCGCATCAGCAGGCGGCGTTTGAAGCAGTGGCCGGTGCGATTACCACCCACGAATTCGTGGCGTTCCTCTTGCACGGCGTGACGGGTTCCGGCAAAACCGAAGTGTACCTGCGGCTGATTGAAGAGGCGTTGCGGCATGAACGCGGCGCGCTGCTGCTGGTTCCTGAAATTGGTCTTACGCCGCAGGTGGCCGGACAGTTCTTCCACCGCTTTGGCGACCGGGTGGCGATTCTGCACTCCGCCTTCTCCGGCATGGAGCGTGTTGAGCAGTGGAGGCGGATTCGCTCCGGCGCGGCCAGCGTGGTGGTGGGGACCCGTTCGGGCGTGTTTGCGCCGGTGCAGAACCTGGGGCTCATTATCGTGGACGAAGAGCACGACCAGAGCTACAAGCAGGAAGAGAATCCGCGCTACAACGGGCGCGATGTGTCAGTGGTGCGCGCGCGCGAGTGCCGGGCGGCGGTGGTGCTGGGTTCGGCCACGCCGAGCCTGGAGACACGCTACAACGCAGAAAAGGGCAAGTACCGTTTGGTGTCGATGCCGGAGCGCATTGAACGGCGGCCTATGCCGGAAGTGCACATCGTGGACATGCGCCAGGAGTTCCTGGAGACCAAGAAGCAGGCGACGTTTTCCAGAGCGTTGAGCGAGGCCGTGAAGGCGTGCATCGAGCGACGCGAGCAGGCGATGCTGTTGCTCAACCGCCGCGGGTTTTCGACGTTCGTGGCGTGCCGTTCCTGCGGCGAGCGGATCGAATGCCAGAACTGCGCGGTGACATTGACTTGGCACAAGCGGGACAAGCGCCTGCTTTGCCATGTGTGCGGCTACGCCGAGCCCGTGCCGCAGGCGTGTCCAAAGTGTTCCAGCGACCATATCTACTTCCTGGGCACAGGCAGCGAGAAGGTGGAGGAAGAACTGAATCAGTTGTTCCCCGGCGCGCGCGTGGCGCGCATGGATCGCGACACAGTGACCGGCCGGCGTGACTACGAGAACATCCTGCACGCGTTCCGCGACGGCGATTTCGACTTGCTGGTGGGCACGCAGATGATCGCCAAGGGGCACGACATTCCGAACGTCACGCTGGTGGGGCTGGTGAATGCGGACGTAGGTCTGGGCATGCCGGATTTCCGCGCGGCCGAGCGGACGTTTCAGTTGCTGACGCAGGCGGCCGGACGCGCAGGACGCGGTGAATTGCCGGGACTCGTATATCTGCAGACGATCAACCCTGAACATTACGCCGTGCGGTGCGCGGCGGCGCAGGACTATGCGAAGTTCTATGAGAAGGAATTGGAGTTCCGCCGGCTGATGCGCTATCCGCCCTTTGCGGCACTGGCGAACGTACTGGTGCGGCACCCGCAGCAGGAGGAGGCGATGCGGCTGGCGGGTGAGATCGGGGGACTGCTGGATCCGGCTCCAGAGGGCATCAAGGTGTTGGGGCCGGCCGAAGCGCCGGTGCCGAAGTTGAAGCGCGAGTTCCGGTATCAGTTGCTCATCAAGTCGTCCAGTCGGCAGCGCCTGAATGAGATTTTGGGAATGTTGCGGCGGCACGCGCTGGAGCAGAAATGGTCCGCGACGGCCTTGGTGGTGGATGTCGATCCGCTGACGCTGCTGTGATTGCAGTATGATTTGCCCTGTGCCGGACCGCGTATTGATCGCCCGCAATTTGCGTTCGGCGATGAGTGCGTTTTCCCGTTCCACAGAACGCGGCGATCTGCGCGACCTCGGGCCGGCGTGCGTGTCGAACTCGGGCCTGGACTTTTCCGTGTTTAACGCGATGGTGCTTTCAGAGCCCGTGGAGCAAGCGGAGTTTGCGCGCCTCCTCGATGAAGCGGCGCGGTTCTTCCACGAGTGCCGCGTGGGATGGAGTTGTTGGCTGGATGAAGCCATGGTGACCGGCCGCGGGACGCCGCCGGCGCGGATGCTGGAAATGCGCGGGCTTTTGTGGACCGCTGAACATGAAGGCATGGCGGCCCACCGGATGGGCGCGGCGCCGGCGCAGATGCCGGTGTTGGAGGTACGCCCGGTGGCGAACGAAGCGGCGCGCGAAGATTTCTGGCGCATCTGCGCGGAGGTGTTCCTGTTGCCCTATGCGACGGCGCGCGGAATCTATGGATCAGCCCGGTTTTGGGAGGGCGTGCTGCGCGGCTGGGTAGGCTATGAGCAGGGCCGGCCCATGTGTATTGCCATTGCCAATGCGGACGCGGGCAGCGTTGGGCTCTATAGCGTCGCGACGCTGCCAGCGTGGCGGCGGCGTGGCTTTGGCGAAGCGATCACGCGGCACGCGCTTGAGGATGCCTGGGCTCGCTCCGGGTTCTCGGCCTCGATTCTGCAGGCCACACCCGCCGGCTTGTCGCTGTACCGGCGCATGGGATATCAAACGCGCAGCCGCGTGACGGTTTGGAGCACGCGGTAGTGGCGGCTTCCGATCACCGCACGCCGTTTCAAGTGACCGAAGCGGCGCGCTCCTATGAAGCGATCACGGAGTTGCCCGTGTCGATCCTGCTGGACAACGTCCGCAGCATGTACAACGTGGGCTCGTTCTTCCGCACGATGGACGGCGCGGGGGCGCGGCGGTTGTACCTTTCCGGCATCACCGGGCGGCCGCCCAAATCGGCCATCTCAAAGACTGCGCTGGGCGCGGAGGAAACGGTGCCGTGGGAACACACCTCGGACCCGTTGGCGCTGGTGCGTGGATTGCGTGAGCGAGGCGAAGAGATTGCGGTGATGGAGACGCGCGTGGGCGCGGTGGATTTGTTCGATTGGATGCCGCGCTTTCCGGTGTGCCTGTTGTTTGGGCATGAAGTGGACGGCGTGCAGCCAGCGTTGATCGACATGGCCGACACGTTCGTGCGGTTACCGATGCTGGGTCGAAAACACTCGCTCAACGTGGCCACCGCCGGCGGGATTGTGCTGTATGAGTTGCTGCGCAAATACCGCGAAATGCACCGCCGGAGCGCAGTGCCATAATTGATCGAGGAGAATCCCAGCCTTGACTGCCGTTGCCCAAAACCCCGCCATGGAGCGGGAGTTGAACCCGTGGCTTGCCGCCGAAACCCGCTTTGACGATGCCGCTGACCGCCTCTCGCTCGATGAGGGAATTCGCAAAGTATTGCGGTCGCCGTCACGCGAGATCACGGTGTACATTCCGGTCTTGTTGGACGACGGGCGTATTGAGGTGTTCACGGGCTATCGCGTGCAGCATTCGATTGCCCGCGGTCCGGCCAAAGGCGGCATCCGGTATGCACCGGATGTGACGATCGAAGAAGTGCGCGCACTGGCGAGTTGGATGACGTGGAAGTGCGCGGTGGCGAACATTCCGTATGGTGGTGGTAAGGGCGGCGTGATCTGCAACCCAACGATTCTTTCGATGGGTGAACTGGAGCGCCTGACGCGGCGTTACACGGCGGAGATCATCGAGTTCATCGGGCCGGAGAAAGACATTCCCGCGCCCGACATGAACACCAACGAGCAGGTAATGGCCTGGATGATGGACACCTATTCGATGCACATGCGGCAGACCACCACGGGTGTGGTGACGGGCAAGCCGCTCGATCTCGGCGGTTCGCGCGGGCGTCCCGAAGCAACCGGGCGCGGCTGCATGATTGTCACGCTCGAGGCGCTGAAGCGGTTCGGCATCAAGCCCGAGGATGCGACCGTGGTGATTCAGGGCTTCGGCAACGTGGGCGGGATGGCGGCGCGGCTGATGGCGCGGCGCGGGTTCAACATCGTGTCAATCATCGAGTACGACGGCGCGGTGTACGACGCCAACGGACTCGACATCGAGGCGCTGATGACGCACCGGAAGGAGACCGGATCGATTGTCGATTTCGCCGGGGGGGAGATGATCGATCGCGATGAGGCGCTGGCGCAGAAGTGCGATGTGCTGATACCGGCCGCGAAGGAAAACGTGATTACGTCGCTCACCGCGCCCAAGCTGAAGTGCCGCATCTTGACCGAGGGCGCGAATGGCCCCACCACCGCGCCGGCCGACGACATTCTGCAGGACAAAGGCATCTTTGTGATCCCAGATATTCTGGCCAATGCCGGCGGTGTGACGGTGTCGTACTTTGAGTGGGTGCAGGATCGCCAGGGCTTCTTCTGGAACGAAGACCTCGTGAATCAGCGCCTCGAAGAGATCATGGTGAACGGATTCCGCGATGTGACGGCCTACGGCGACAAGCACAAGACGAACAATCGCGCCGCCGCCTACATGCTGGCGCTCGACCGCGTTGCGTTTGCGATCAAGCTCCGGGGATTGTACGCGTAGGGATGAGCGCGGAACCGGCGACGCCGCTGATGCGGCAGTACCAATCGATCAAGCAGCAGGTGCCCCACACGCTGCTGATGTTCCGGCTGGGCGATTTCTACGAACTGTTCTATGAGGACGCCGTGACGGCGGCGCGTGAGCTGGAGATCACGCTCACTTCTCGTAACAAGGACAAAGAAGATTCGGTGCCGATGTGCGGTGTGCCGCACCATGCTGCTGAGAACTATATTGCCAAGTTGGTGCAGCGCGGCTACCGCGTGGCCATCTGCGAGCAGATGGAAAATCCGAAGGTCGCCAAGAAGCTGGTGAAGCGCGAGGTGACGCGCATTGTGACGCCGGGAACAGCGACCGACGCGAACCTGTTGCGGTCCCATGAGAACAACTTTCTGGCGGCAGTGACCGTGCAGGGCGGGCGCGCGGGCGTGGCATGGGTAGACGTGTCGACGGGTGAGTTTCGCGCGGCAGAGATGGCGGCGGGCGAGGCGCTGCCGGCGCTTGAGGCGCTGAACGTGCGCGAGACGCTCGTGGCTGACGTATCGGCGCACGAGGCGGCTGGTGTGCGGACGCCGCTCGAAGGATGGATCTTCGGGCTCGACTATGCGGACCGGATTCTAAAGGAGCATTTCAAGCTTCTGTCGCTCGATGGGTGCGGTCTCACCGGCAAGCCGCTGGCGGTGGGTGCGGCGGGCGCGATTCTGCACTACCTGCGCGAGACGCAGCGCTCGGCGCTGGAGCATCTGGACCGGCCGACCTACCAGGAACGCGCGGACTCGATGATTCTCGACGCGGTGACGGTGCGGAACCTCGAGTTGGTGGAACCGCTGTTTGCCGGCGAGAGCAGAGAAGTGACGCTGCTATCGGTACTGGATCAAACGCTCACGGGGATGGGCGGGCGGTTGATGCGCGCGCGTTTGCTGCGGCCGGCGCTTGCGCCGGAAGAGATCGAAGCACGGCTGGATGCGGTGGAGGAACTGCACGGCGAGACGATCCTCCGCGGCGGGTTGCGCAAGACGTTGTCGTCCATTCTTGACTTGGAGCGGTTGCTGGCGAAGGTGACGATCGGCACCGGATCGCCGCGTGAGATGCTGGCGCTGGCGCGGTCGCTTGCACGTGTGCCGGAGTTGAAGTCGCAACTGGCCGCGGTGCGCGCGGTGCGACTGGAGGAGACGCGGGAACGGCTCGATGAAGTGGCCGGGTTGCGCGATGCGCTGCTTACGGCGTTGAGTGAAGAGCCGCCCGTGAACATCGCCGACGGCGGCGCGATTCGCGATGGCTTCGATGCGCGGCTGGATGAACTGCGGGACATCAGCCGCAACTCGCGGCAGTACATAGCCGGCATTGAGACGCGCGAGAAAACAAGGACGACGATCGGCTCATTGAAGATCCGTTTCAATAACGTCTTCGGCTACTACATCGAGATTTCGAAGGCGAATCTGCATCTGGTGCCACCGGACTACGAGCGCAAACAGACATTGGCGAACGCCGAGCGCTTCACCACGCCTGAGTTGAAGGTGCTGGAAGCGAAGATTCTCGAAGCCGAAGACAAGATCCTGGAGATTGAAAAGGAGATCTTCGCAGGGCTGCGCTCGCAGGCCTCGGCAGAGGCGATGCGCATCCGGCAGACGGCGGCGGCGGTGGCGGAAGTGGACCTGATGGCGTCGCTCGCCGAAGTAGCCGCGGGGCAGCGTTTTGTGCGGCCGCGCTTCAGCGCCGAGGGTGAGATGCGCGTGATGGCGGGGCGGCATCCGGTGATTGAACGGCTGGCCGAGCGCGAAGCCGCGAGGTTCATTCCGAACGATATTTACCTCGACGCGACGAAACAGTTCCTGGCGATCATCACGGGGCCAAATATGGGCGGCAAGTCGACGTATCTGCGGCAGGCGGCATTGACGATCATCCTAGCGCAGAGCGGTTCGTTCGTTCCCGCGCAGGAGGCGCTGTTGCCGGTGGTGGACCGCGTGTTCACGCGCATTGGCGCGGCGGACAATCTGGCGCGCGGGCGCAGTACGTTCATGGTGGAGATGACGGAAACGGCGGCGATTCTCAATACCGCGACTCCGCGCAGCTTTGTTGTGCTCGATGAGATTGGGCGCGGCACGGCCACCTACGATGGGCTCGCGCTGGCGTGGGCGGTGGTGGAGTTTATTCACGACCGCCTTCAGGCAAAGACGCTGTTTGCGACGCATTATCACGAGTTGACCGAGCTCGCCGGGCAGTTGAACGGCGTGACGAACCTGCATGTGGCGGTGAAAGAGGCGGGTGATCAGATCATCTTCCTGCGGCGGGTGGAGCCGGGCGCGGCGGATCGCAGCTACGGTATTGAAGTAGCGCGGCTGGCGGCGCTGCCGGTGGCGGTGATTGAGCGGGCGCGCGAGGTGCTGGCGCTGCATGAAAAGAGTGAGCACTCGGTGACCGAGGAGCTGGTGCCGAAGCCGTCCAAGAAAAGGGGCGGCGCCGGCGCGATGCAGATTCAGTTGTTCGAGCCCGTAGGACACCAAATTGCCGAACGCATTCGCAGTGTGAATCTCGATGAACTGCGGCCGGTGGATGCGCTCAATCTGCTGGCGGAACTGCAGCGGGAGTTGAAGGGATGAAGCGGGTGCGTTGGGTGGTGGCGGGGCTTGTGCTCGCGCTGCTGTTCATTGGCGTGCCTTGCTATCTCACCGAAAGCGCGCTGCATTTGGACCCGGCGCGGTGTGTAGAGCCGGACCGTGCACGGGCCGAAGCGATCGCTTGCGAGGCAGGTGCAACGCTTGAGGCTGCGGAGGTGCGCGGCGCGGACGGTGCACGGCTGCGCGGATGGACGTTCGTGCCGGCGCTGGAAAAGGACAACGGCAAGGCGGTGCTGCTGCTGCACGGAGTGGGCGACTCGCGCCGTGGCATGTTGGGTTTTGCGCGGTACTTCTCGAGCCACGGATTCACGGCCATTGCGGCGGACTGGCGTTCGCACGGCATCAGCGAGGGCGCTGAGGTAACGTATGGGTTGCGTGAGCGCGACGATGTCTCCCGCTGGGCCGACTATGCGTTGTCGCTGCGGGCCGGCGCGAAGTTATACGGGTTCGGTATGTCGATGGACGCGGCGGTGCTACTGCAGGCCTTGCCCCGAGAGACACGGTTCCGTTCCGTGGTGGCCGAGTGCTCGTGCTCTACGTTTCGCGATGCGGCCGCGGAGAGGATTCCGCGCATGACGGGTTTGCCTGCGGCGCTGGCCTCGCTGGTGCTGGTGCCGGCGTTTACCTATGGAAGTCTGCGATACGGG
>Ga0194122_10006265_pt1 | contig 10788 bp, 7 predicted proteins | sample TA2MahCa10mmetaG_FD_155487 | JGI IMG/M metagenome (GOLD analysis project Ga0194122, IMG submission 155487) | Freshwater microbial communities from Lake Tanganyika, Tanzania - TA2015021 Mahale Deep Cast 10m | ecosystem: Environmental > Aquatic > Freshwater > Lake | place: Tanzania: Lake...
GCAGTGTTGTATCCTCACAGGCGATCATGCATCACCGCGATTTCCTGCTGCGAATCGATAGCAGGCTGATGGAATGGAGCCTTCTACGCAAGACCGCAACACCCAACACGCAGTGGTAGTTTTCGATGGAGAGTGCAGCTTCCGCAACGGCTGGATCGACTTCCTGTTGCGCTTCGATAAGAACGACGTTTTTCGCTTCAGCGCCCGCCAATCCGAAGCCGGAGCGGCCTTCGCGCTGCAGAACGGGATCCCGCCAGGCGGGACCGGCTCCATCATCGTCGTCGAAGGCCGGCAGATTCGCCTTCGTTCCGACGCGGTTCTGCGGATGCTCAGTCTGCTCGGGTTCCCTTTCTCGCTCATGGGAATCTTCCAGTTGATCCCCGTCGCGCTACGCGATGCTGTCTATGATCTGATCGCCCGGAACCGGAAACGCTGGTTCGGCAAAATGGTAGCGTGCCGGCTCCCTGCGCCCGCGGAACGGCACCGTTTTTCTCCAGACAAGCCGCGCCGCGCGGTTGTCACATTTGGCGCCGCAGGCGCAGGCGTTGCCTCACTGCCCCGCCCGGCTGTTCTTGCACTCGCTCAATGGTGAGCCACGCCCCATCCGCGTCCATGGAACGGCGATCCTCCATCCGGCGTGCGTTGCCGCTCACCTCAGACCGCGTCTCCACCACAAGCACGGCGCCTTCCCAGAATGCAGCGATCTGGCGCTCACGGCCGCGGATCGTGATCGTCACCGGCGCGCCGCCGACGATCAGATCGCGGTCGACTGTGATATCTCCGTTCGCGTCCTTCTGCCCGGTCCGGATGCGCAGTTGGGGCTCTGCGTGCGTGATCGTGTCCAGCCGCCATTTCGGCGGCGCCAGAAAGCCAAACTCACTTTCACTTCGAATCAACTTCCAGATGCCCGTGAAATTCGGCTTCATACGCCCCGCTCTATGGATGTAGCAGGGCTCTCCTGGAATGCACAAACTGGCGGAGCGCTGATACGAACCTCATTCGAACGTCCAGGGGATCTGCTTCGGCTGGTGTATACTGGTGACCGGGGCAGCCCCAATCCCATCCCCCTCGAAGAACTTCGCCGACATGAACGTTCGCCGCTGCGATCTCAAACGCCGCCGATTTCTCAGAGCCGGCCTTACCACCCTCGCTCTGCCGGCGCTCGAAGCCTTTGGTGCACCGGAACCGCCGGCGAATCAGGCCCGTACGTTCGTCTCGGTAGGCGCTTACCTCGGCTGGCACGCCCCGGCTTTCTACCCTAAACAAACCGGCGCGGGCTACCAGATGCCTCCTCTGCTCGAACCGCTCGAGCCGCACCGCGGCCACTTCACCGTTTTCTCCGGCCTCGATCATCGCGCGCCCAATGGCCACGACGCCTGGAACAACTACCTCTGCGGCAAGGTTCCCGGCTCCTACTCGCTCGATCAGATGATTGCCGACCGCATCGGCCAGCAATCGAGATTCCCGTCGATCCACCTCATCGCCGGAGCCAGCGAACACACCAACGGACGCCAGATGAGCTACACGAAAGAAGGCGTCCCGCTGCCGGAGATCGAGCGGCCCAGCGTGCTCTATAAGCGCCTGTTCATGTCTCAGGCCGATCGCGCGCGTGTCGCCTACGTGCTTTCAAGCGGCAAGAGCGCTCTCGATGACGTTCTCGACGACGCCAAGCGGCTCCACGCCGGACTGCCTGCTTCAGACCGCGCCAAACTCGGCGAATATTTCGAATCCGTGCGCGGCGTCGAAAAGCGGATGTCCCGCCAGATCGAGACCATCGACGAACCGATTCCCCAGCCCAACTACAAGCTCCCCGAAACCGACCCCATCACGCCGAATCTCATGATGGAAGCCGAACAGGTTCTCTACGACCTGATGACGCTCGCCATCCAGACCGAGTCGACGAAGGTGATCACCTTCGGGCTCTATGGACTCGGCCAGGTGTTCACCATCGACGGTCAGCCGCTCTCGGCTGGCTACCATGCGCTGTCGCACCACGGCAACGATCCCGGCATGATGCGCGACCTGGTCAGGCTGGAACGGTCGCACATGTTGCAGCTCGCCGGCTTCCTGCGGCAACTTCGCGAAAAGAAGGACGCCCACGACCGCCCCCTGCTCGATTCGACCATCGTGCTGGTGGGAACCGGCATGGGCGATGCCAGCCGCCACAGCAACCAGAATCTGCCCACGTTGGTGGCGGGCGGCGGCTTCCAGCACGGACGCCACCTCGCCATCGAGCGCAACGCCCCGGACGCGCCCCTGCTCGGCGATCTCTACATAACGCTCATGCAGCGGCTCGGCATGGAAGCCAGCGAATTCTCGAACGCCTCCCGCAATCTCAACCACCTGTTCGCCTAGCCATGACGCGATCCATCGTCACTTTGGGCATGGCGGCGATTTCGCTGGCGGCTGAGCCATTACCGCCTGGCCCCGCCGGCGTCATTCGGAACAATTGCCTGGGCTGCCATTCCGCCGCCGTGGGCAAAGGCGGCATCAACCTGCAGCGCGATGCAATCGACTGGGGCGCGCCTGGCGAACGTGCCCTTTGGGAACGCGCGCTGCGTGCGGTCCAGCAAGAGCGCATGCCGCCTCCGCCGCTGCCCCGGCCGCCCGCCACCGATGTCCGGACGCTCTCGGCATTCCTCGAAGACAACCTCGCCCGGCACACGCCAATCGGCGGCGATATTCCGCGCCGCTTGAATGCGGCCGAGTACGAGGCCACCATCCGCGAGCTGTTCAACCTTCCGAAGTTCCGCCTCCCGATGGGCTTTCCACCCGATATCCAGATGCACGGCTTCGACAACGTCGCCGCCGGTCTGACGATGTCCGCGCCGCTCATGGGGGCTTATACCAACACCGCGTGGGAGATCGCCGACATTGTCTTCCCGCCGCCCGGCCGCCAGCCCCAAAAGCGCGCCTGGAAGGCGCCTCCGGACGACATGGTGATCAGCTTCTCCGCCTCCACCGTCCGTGGTGGCGTGTTGCGCATGGCCTCGCGCGCCGAGGACATCATGCGTAGCTGCACTTGGCCGGCGCGAGTCGAAATTGTCGACTCCGGCGTGTACCGCATCGCCGTCGCCGCCTCGCAATTCAAACCGAGGCCCGGCCAAGCCATGACGCTCGAAGTGTGGGCCCGGGAGATCGACGCCACGGACCGTTCGAAGATTGGCGCGTTCCGCCGCCTGCACACGATGGAAGTCACCTCGCAGTCGCCGGAGACATTCACCTTCGAGGCCGAACTCTATGAGGGGCAAACGCCGCTGCTGCGTTGGGCCAACGCCGAGCTCGATCACACCAGCGAACAGCTTCCGGCGCTGTTCCGTGAGCGTTTCGCACGTGATCCCCGTTTGCTCGCTGCCTACCTGCACGCGCTCCACAACCCGGACGGCTCGCCGCGCTCCCCGGCCCGCCTGCGCGGCCGCAATGGCTATGTCCTCATCAACCGCCTGATGCAGGATCCGTCGCTCGACATGACCCATGCCGTGCTCGATTCCGAGCGCACCCAGCGCATGCTCAAGATGATCGGCACCACCGGCGGGTTGAACAACCTGCATGACACTCTGGCCCATGAATACTTCGATCACGGCCCGTCCTTGCAGATTCACGATCTCGTGGTCGAAGGTCCGCTGGCGCCGGCCGAAGGTCCCAAGGACAAGCAGCGCAAACAGATCCAGCGGGCGCTGGCCGGGGTTTCCCCAGCCGGAGTTGCACCCGCCGAATACGCGCGCCGTGTGCTGGACCGCTTCCTGCCCCGCGCGTTCCGGCGTCCCGTTGATGAAGCTACGCGAGCCAGCTTCCTCAAGATTGCCACCCGCCATTGGGAACAAGGCAACAGCTTCGAGCAAGGCATGCACCTGCTGTTGCGCACGGTTCTGATCTCGCCTCGTTTCCTGTACCGCGGGATGCAGCCCGGCCTGCTCGACGCCTACGGCTTGGCTGAGCGCCTCGCCTACTTCCTGCGCCAGGGTCCGCCGGACGAGCCTCTGCTGGAGGCGGCCCGCTCCGGACGGCTGCTGACTCCGGACGGACTGCGCGCCGACGCCGAACGTCTGCTCCCCAGGAAACCCGACGCGCCGATGGTCCGCAACTTCACCGGCCAGTGGCTGGACACACGCAAGCTTGCGTCCATCATGCCCGATCCGGCCTTCAACTTTTCCGATGCCGATATTTCCATGGCGCGGCAGGAGTTGGAGTGGTTCCTCGCCGAGCTACTGGACAAGAACCTCCCGATGGCCGACTTCATCGATCCGGACTTCACCTTCACCTCGAAGAGCTTCGCCGCCAGGAACTACGGCTACAAAGCAGCCTTCGACGATTCGTCCGGCGAAGCACGGCGAATTGCCCGTCTGCCTCTCGAGCGCGGCGGACGCCACGGCGGCTTGCTCGGCATGGCTGCGACGATGATCGCCACCGCCAACGGTGTGGACACGCAGCCCGTGCTGCGCGGCGTGTGGATGCTGGACAAGATCCTGGGCATACCTCCGCCGGCTCCGCCCAACGACGTGCCTGCGCTGACGCCCGGCATCGGCGGCGCCACCACGCCGCGCGAACTCCTCGCCGCGCACACCAAAGAGCCCCGCTGCGCTTCGTGCCATACCACCATCGACCCGTTCGGCTTTGTGCTCGAAAACTACGATCCCGTGGGCCGCTGGCGCGATACGTGGCCCAAGTCGAAGAAGCCCATACAAGCCTCGGTCGTATTGCCTGATGGAACAGCCGTGCGCGACGCGGTGGAGCTGAAACGCTGGTTGGTGGCCAACATCGACCTGTTCTCGGCCGCCTTCGGCGAAAAGCTGCTCACCTATGCCACCGGACGGGCGCCGAATTTCGCTGAGCGCAAGGAAATCCAATCCATCGCCGCGGACATGCGCCGGACCGGTGGCGGAGCGCGAGACTTGGCGCTTGCACTGATCGGCAGCAAGACGTTCCGGACCAGATAGCCGCCATCCCGCTTCTTGGCGGCGGGCAGTTGCCTGCCGCGAAACGCCCGCGCGGGCTCCCTTCCATGGCCGGTCCGATCGACAGTGAAGCAGGGCTCAGGTCGAGAAAGAGCATGAGAAACTGACATTACGGCAGCCGCTCTCTATGATGGACCGGATTTTTCCGTACCTGCAGCAACCACAGCCCGGCTCGGACGGGAACTTCTCGGCGGCCCTTGGCATTCCCACGCTCGACGGGTTGGGCGCGGTGCGCGAAGGTGCGCACGTCCCGCACGAGAGTATTCTGCCGGATCGGATGGCTGATCGCGCAGCCGCACTCGCGGGGATCGCCGCATGCTCTTGACCGTAACCGCGGCGCTTTGGCTTTTCGCGCCACAGGCTGCCGCTCCTCCGGCGGCGCCTGATCCGCAGGTGTTGCAGCATGTCCGAAAAGGGCTGGCGGCGCGCGAGGCGGGCCGGCTCGATGAAGCGGCACAGGAGCTCGAAGCGGCGGCGAAGCTGGCGCCGAACATCGCGGAGCTTCAGCTCAATCTCGGTCTGGTGCACCACCGCCGCGCCGACTACCGCGCGGCGATCTCGGCGCTCGAAAACGCACTGCGGATGAAGCCGGGGCTCGCCGGCGTTCGCGACCTGCTGGGTTTCGACGACCTGATGGCCGGCGCCACCGCGCCGGCGCGCGCCAACCTCGAAAAGGCCTTGGCCGAGAATCCCAAGAACATCGATGCACACATCTGGCTTGGCCTGGTGGAGACCGAAGCCACCGAGTACCGCGCCGCGGCCGCGCACTTCGAGATTGCGCGCGAGGCGCGGCCCAAGGAAGCCGATGTGTTGTTTTATCTCGGCCGCGCCTATGACCGGCTGGCGGCGCAGGCGAGTCACGATCTGCTGGCCGCGGCGCCGGACTCGGCCCGCGCGCACATGGCCGCCGCTGAGTATGCGGCGTTCAACGGCCGCCCCAAGGAGGCGATCGCGAAGTATAAGCTGGCGATCGCGGCGGATCCGAAGCTGCCTGGTTTGCACGCCACGATCGGCGAGTTATCCGCCGAAGCCAGTGAGTTCGAACAAGCGGCCGTCAGCTACGAAGCTGAGTTGAAACTGGCTCCGCAGAACTCCCGCGTGCACTACCGTTATGGCTTGATGCTGGAGCAACTCGGCCGCTCCGAAGAAGCGGTGCCGCACCTCGAACAGGCCGTAGCCGCGGACCCCACGCTATCCGACGCGCAGCTTCAACTCGGCAAGACGCTCTTGCAAAAGGGCCAATTGCCGCGCGCGGAGTCCCATCTGCGGGCCGTGGTGGACGGGCAGGCGCCGAACGAGTTGAAAAGCACGGCCCACTATCAGCTCGCGATGCTGCATCGAAAACAAAACCGGACGGCCGAAGCCGCCCTGCACATGAAGTTGTTCGAAGAAACGAAGCGCCGCTGACCACTCCGCTCCAGCGGCTCTCATCGGGCCGGCCTTTCGGCTGTCAGGGGGATGGGGATTGTCGCAGAGGCTCTCTGCTGTTGCCGTCACGGCTCGCTCCAGCCCTTCATTCGGTACGTGACCTTCTCCGCGGCGACCGTTACATCACGCCAGAATCTCTTTCAACACATGCCCATGCACGTCGGTAAGCCGCCGATTGATGCCGTTGAATTTGAACGTCAGCCGCGTGTGATCCACACCCATCAGGTGCAGAATCGTCGCGTGTAGATCGTAACAATACGTCGGATTCACCGCCGCCTTCCACCCCAGCTCATCACTCTCGCCGTACGATACGCCGCCCTTGATCCCCGCCCCCGCCAGCCACGCGTTGAACGTACCGCCGTTGTGATCGCGCCCGCCTTTTGCCCCCTGCGAATACGGAGTCCGCCCAAACTCCGTGCTCCACACCACCAGAGTATCCTCCAGCAACCCGAGCGCGCCCAAATCCGTAAGCAACGCCGCCATCGGCTGATCGGTCGACCCCGCCATCTTCGGCAATTCCTCGGCGATGTTGGTATGCATGTCCCAATTGCCGCTCGCCCCACCCATGCCGCTCCACACCTGCACGAAGCGAACTCCGCGCTCGACCAGCCGCCGTGCAATCAGACAGCGCTTGCCGAAATCTTCGGTCTCCTTGCGATCGACACCGTAAAGCTTCCGCGTCGCCTCGCTCTCCTTCGAAAGATCCAGCGCCTCCGGAGCGCTCATCTGCATCCGCGCCGCCATCTCATACGAAGCGATGCGCACCTCCAGTTGCGCATCGCCGTTCGATGCCGCCAAGTGACGGCGGTTCATTTTCCCAAGCAGCGCCAGCCCGTCTTTGTCCGCCTCCGACGGCGCGTGAAGATCCGGAATCGGATGCGGCTTGCCCGCTTCAATAATCGTTCCCTGGTTCCGCGCCGGTAGAAATCCCGAAGTGAAGTTACCGGTCAGGTTGTAGGGCAGCCCGCGCGCATCGGGCAGCACGATGAACGCTGGCAGATTCGTGTTCAATGTGCCGAGGCCATGCGAAATCCACGCGCCCATGCACGGGAAGCCAGGCAGAATGTAGCCCGTGTTTTGCAGAAAACTCGCCGGCCCGTGTGTATTCGTGCGCGCCGTCATCGCCATCAGAAACGCGAGATCGTCCACTCGCTCAGCCAGCTTCGGATACACCTCGCTCACCCAGCGCCCGCTGTTTCCATGGCGCTTGAAGGCAAATGGCGATTTCATAAACTCGCCCCAGTTCTGCCCGGGCGTATCCACCTGGCTCGCATCCGGCGGCTTGCCGTGCATCTTCTCGAGCATCGGCTTGTAGTCGAACGTATCCACCTGCGTGGCGCCGCCGTTCATGAAAAGCTGGATCACTCGCCGCACCTTGGCCCGGTGGTGAAGGCCGCCGTTGAACTCACTCTGCGCGGCAGCCTGATCGTGCCCCATGAGCCAAGCCAGCGCCATCCCGCCAAACCCGCTCGCTGCCTGTTCCAATGCCTTGCGTCTGGTCATCATCTTTTCGAGGCCTCAATTCACATAGAGGAACTCGTTGGAGTTGAGCAGCAGCCGGCAAAAATTGGCCAACCCGTGCTGCCGTACATGCGCGGCGGCTTCGGCAATCTCTTCAGCCGGCGCCTCGCGCAGCAGCGCTTGGCGATAAGCGGCCGCCACCTGCTCTTCCACACTCGCTGCGCCCTCCGCCAGCCGCCGTGCGAAATGCTCGCTGTGCTTGGTCATGAATGGATTGTTGAACAGCGCCAGCGCCTGCAGCGGACCCACGGACGCCGTCCGCACCGGCGCCACCATCGACATATTCGGATAATTCAGCGCATCCATGAACGGATCGCTCAGCGTGCGCAACAAAAATCGATAGATGGTGCGCCGGCCCGCGCCGGGCGCGCTCCAATCGTAGGAATCGTAATCCGCCGTAGGCGCGCCGCCTACATTCTTCCCCATGACCGCCTGCCTCACCGAGGGCCCGCCCTCAGTCAACTCGAGCCGCCCGGAAACCTGCAGCACCGCATCCCGCAGCGACTCGGCATCGAGGCGCGTGCGCGGCATCCGCCATAGATAACGATTCTCACCATCCACGGCTTCCTTCGCCGCATCGGGCGCCGAAGATTGCCGGTAGGTCGAACTGGTCACGATCAGCCGGTGCAGCGACTTGATCGACCCGCCGCCATCGCGGAACCACGCCGCCATCCATTCCAGCAGTTCCGGATGCGAAGGCGCGCCGCCCATGCGTCCAAAATCGTTCGGCGTATCCACAATGCCCCGGCCGAAATGATAGTGCCATACGCGGTTCACGATGGAACGCCACGTCAGCGGATTCCGCGCGTCGCTCAGCCACCGGGCCAGCGCCGCCCGCGCCTCCGCTTCATCGTTCGGATTCGACAAGGCAAACCTCGCTGGCAGGTAGGAAAACGCCGACAGCGCGCCCGGATGCGCCTCGCGCAGGGGTTTTTCGATCTCGCCTCGCTCGAGCACCTGCACCCGCCGCGGCTTCAACACCGGCGCGAACCAGCCCTGGGGATCGAAAAACGTCGAGGCCGCATACACCTTCTCCGGTTCGGGAAGCACTGCCAGTTTGTTCTCGATGTTGATCCGGAGGTAGTGTGCCGCCAATTCCTGACGATCCTTGGCCGTCCGCTCAGCCGAACGGAGAATCGCCGCGATTGGCTCCGGCGCAAGCTCAATCGGCTCCTCCGCGCTCACCGAGAGGCGGAATTTGCCGATCTGCTCCAGGCCGCTTTGTTCGATCTCAATATCGATGGCGCCGGCCGATCCATCCACCGCCTCGACAAGACCGAGCACGGCGTGGCGATATTCCCCGGAATGCGGATAGTTTTTCCAATGCGTCTCGCGCCTGCCATCCGCGATTGCCGCCGGAGTCCAACCGCGCGTCCAATAGTAATCGCCCTTCGCCCCGCACCAGGCCAACGGCTTTGTCCCTTGCTTCGCCCGCACCTCGGAGATTGAAAAACTCCCCAGTGACGTCTGCCCAGGCCCTTGCAACGGCAGCCGCGCGTCGGGCAGGAACTCAAGCCGCACGGCGCCAATGCGTTTCAGGGGCGCACGCACACGCACCGTGTAGACTTCCGATTCGACGCTCGATCCCTGTGCGAACACCGTTCCACCCGGCTCAATCGAAAGCTTCGCGCCGCGCCTGGACGACACGGCTTCGATCTCCACCGGAGCCCACTTGCCGAGATACGGCAGCACCTCCGCGCCCCAACGCGCGGCTTTCTCCTGCACCTTTGGATCGCGAATCCGATCGAGCGCCCAGCCATCCCGGCGGTCCAGCGCCTGCAACTCGCGGATCAATGTCTGCCGCTTGCGGTTGGCCGCCGGATCGGCATCGAACTCGCGGTCCATGCGATCCATGCCGGCAAACACGGCCTGGAGGCTGTAATGATCGTCCTGCGGAATCGGATCGAACTTGTGATCGTGGCAGCGTGCGCAGTGTACCGTCGTGCTGGTGAACGCCGACATCACCGTAGCCACGATGTCATCGCGATCGAGGTAATAGGCGCGGATCACATCCGGCCGGTCAGGCTGAAACGGAGGAATCGTGTTCTGATCCCAGGGGCCGGCGGCCAGAAACGCGGTAGCCACCAGCGCCCGCGGATCATCGGGAAACAGCGCGTCACCGGCGATCTGCTCTTGGACAAACCTCGCATAAGGCTTGTCACCGCGGAAGGCTTCGATCAGGTAATCGCGATAGCGCCAGGCGTTCTCCCGTGGCTGATCGGTTTCATAGCCGTTGGTTTCGGAAAAATGCGCGACGTCCATCCAATGACGCGCCCAGCGCTCGCCGTAACGTGGGCTGGCGAGCAGCCGCTCGACCAATTGTTCGTAAGCATCGGGCCGCTGGTCGGCGAGGAACGCCGCCAGGCCGGCAGACGATGGAGGAAGCCCCGTGAGATCGAAATAGACTCGCCGCGCCAGCGTGGCCTTACTCGCTTCGGCCGAAGGCGCCAGGTTTTTCTCCCGCAGCTTCGCCAAGATGAACGCATCGATTGGGTTCCGCGCCCAGCCCGTGTGCGGCGGAACTGCTGGCTGTTGGATCGGACGCAACGACCACCAGTCCGCACCGGGCTTGGCCACGGGCTTTTCGCCCTCGCGCGGATCGGCGGCGCCCGCATCGATCCAGCGCCGGAAATCGGCCAGGACCGCCTCCGGCAGCTCACCCCCCATCGGCATCGCTTTCGCTCCAGGAGCATGTTCGATCGCCTTCAACAGAAGGCTCGCGGCCGCGTTGCCCGGAACAACCACTGCGCGCATGCCGGCTTTGGTATCCAGCTTTAGCCCGCCCAGCGGAGCCTTCATGCCGGAAGAATGGCAGCTATAACAATGGGTAGCGAGAACGGGACGGATCTTCGATTCAAAGAATTCGATCCCCGGGTCGCCCATC
>Ga0194122_10006285_pt1 | contig 10762 bp, 9 predicted proteins | sample TA2MahCa10mmetaG_FD_155487 | JGI IMG/M metagenome (GOLD analysis project Ga0194122, IMG submission 155487) | Freshwater microbial communities from Lake Tanganyika, Tanzania - TA2015021 Mahale Deep Cast 10m | ecosystem: Environmental > Aquatic > Freshwater > Lake | place: Tanzania: Lake...
AGCGCTTTTACCACCTGATGCTGGCAGAAGGCGTTTATCTGCCGCCCTCGCCGGTTGAAGCGTTCTTTTTCTCGAGCGTGCACAGCGATGACGATATTGCGCACACAGTGTCGGCGGCGCGTCGGTCACTGGACGCGGTTGCGTAGGTAGAGTTATGAGAATTTTAATCTGGTAGATTAAAATTCTCATGATGAAACCTGTTGCAAGACACCTTGAAAGTCAGCTCCGAACGGCTGCGCGCTCCTTGGCTGCGGTGGTCTTGACTGGTCCGAGGCGATGCGGAAAAACATGGCTTCTCCGACATCTGTTCCCCAAGGCGTCCATTCGGGGCCACACCGGCCCGACCACCCGTTAAGCTGGATAAATGCCTGGCGCCGGAAACGGTGCTGCGCTGCTGCCCAGCGTTTCTTCGATTCGAAGCGCTTCGTTCCACTTGGCCATGCGCTCGGAGCGCGCGAAGCTGCCTACCTTCAGTTGCGGCACGCCCCAGCCGATTGCCAGATGAACGATGCTCACATCCTCGCTTTCACCTGAGCGTGCCGACACGATCGCACCCCAGCCCACCGCCTGCGCGGCCCGCCAGGCGGCGAGGGTTTCACTGACCGTACCAATCTGATTGGGCTTGAGCAGCGCGGCATTGCAACATCCCGCTCGAGCGGCCTCTGCGATTCGGCTGGCATCGGTTACCAGGAAGTCATCGCCCACGATCTGAATCCGGTGCCCGCAACGTGCGGTGAATGCGCGCATGCCCTCGATGTCGTTTTCGGCGAAAGGGTCTTCCACCGAGACAATCGGATAGGCATCAATCCAGGATATGAGCAGGTCGGCGAAAGCCTGCCGATCCAGCTTTCGCCCATCGAGTTTCAACGTGTAGTGCTCGCCATCGAAGAACTGGGTGGACGCAATATCGAGGGCGATGGCCACCTGGGATGGCGCTGACAGCCCGGTATCCTCGATTGCGCGAGTAAGCGTTTCGATGGCCGCTTCATTGCCCTGAAAATCGGGCCACCAGCCACCTTCGTCGGCCACGCCCAGTACCGACCCCCGCGCTGCCATGCGCGCGCCGGCGGCGTGGTAGACCTCGGCGGTCCATTCAATCGCCTCGGCGAAACTGCGTGCGCCAGGAGCGACCAGCAGAAAATCCTGCAGGTCGACGCGTGCGCCCGCATGCGCGCCGCCACCAAAAATCTGGACCTCGGGCAAGGGCAGTCGTGGCGCCTTGCCGGTGGCTTCATGCTGCGCAAGGTGCTGCCAAAGCGGACGTTGCGCAGCCTGCGCGGCAGCCTGTGCGGCGGCAAGCGACACGGCAACGATACCGTTCGCACCGAGCCGGCCTTTGTCGGGCGTGCCATCAAGCGCAATCATTGTCTGATCGATGGCCCGCTGGTCGGCGACATTCAAGCCGACCAGCGCCTTCGCGATCGGACCGTTGACGTTTGCCACGGCCTGGCTGACATTCAGCCCACGAAGCCGTTTGCCGCCATCGCGCAATTCGCGGGCTTCGCCTGACCCGGTAGATGCGCCCGCAGGAGCGATGGCGCGCCCGAGCCCGCGATCGGTGTGCACTTCGGCCTCCACCGTGGGGCGTCCACGCGAATCCCATACGCGTCGGGCAAGCACCCGGCGAATCGCTGTGTTCGTCATTCGCAGATCTCCTTATGCCACGCAGCCGCGATTGCATCCAGGCGTGATACCGGCGCAGCAAGCAGCGCGCGCGCAATGTGTCGAACCCACGTGCGTTGTGCGTCAGTGGTGATGTATTCAACGGGCGACTTGCCATCAATGCGGGCGAGCAGAAGTCCTGGCAACAGACGGGCAGCACGGGCTTCCAGCAGAGCGGGTTCCTCCCACTGAACGCCTGCGAGATAAGCGGCGCCAAGCGCCTGGTAGCAGTGCATGAAACGTTGGCTTGCCTCGGGTACCCAGACGCATTTGAGCAGCAGGTGGTTAAGGCAGAACGCGAGGTCGAAGGCGGGATCGCCGTACCAGGCGCACTCGGCATCAAGGAAGATCGGCCCCCGAGGACCACACAGAATATTCTTTGGGCTGACGTCGCCATGCACCAGGGCCCGTCGGGTGGTGGCAGTGGTTTGCACCAGCGCGCGTAACGCATCGGAGCGGTCGGGATGTTGTCGGGCAGCGGCCTCCAGGTAAGGTTCCAGCCGCAGCGCGTAAAAAAAGGCGCCCGTGTCGAACAAGGCGGCCAGATCGGGCTGGTCGGCAGTCGCAGCATGAATCTGCGCAAGCCTGTGCCCCACCTGACCCGCAAAGCCTGGGTCCGCAAGGCCCTCACGCAGTTGCTGTTTCCAGACCGGATGCTGGTCGGGTTCAAGAAACGCCATGACGAACAACTGGTCGGGCTGGCTGTCCGCGATCAGAGGTGGCACGACCTCGGGTGCGATGCGGGCGACAGTTTGCAGCCACCGAAATTCGAAGCGGTTGCGCTCGACCGGCGCTTCCCAGATCTGGCTGACCTTCAGACGCGCCAGCGCACGCTTGACGCACACAGGACCGCTGCGAAGATTCACGCGCCAGATATCGGAGGACACGCCTCCCGCGAGCGGTGCCAGATCAACCTGCTCGCCGGGGGCAATCAGCCCGAGGCGTGCCAGCGCCTGCAGGATTTCTGCCGCGGGCTGTGTGGGGTGAGCACTGCCCGCCATGGATCGGTCACTCAGACGCGCTCGAAGACCGCAGCGATGCCCTGTCCGCCGCCGATGCACATGGTGACCAGTGCGTAGCGACCCTGGATGCGCTGCAATTCGTAAAGCGCCTTTACCGTGATGATTGCGCCGGTGGCGCCGATCGGGTGACCCAGTGAGATGCCAGAGCCGTTCGGATTGACCTTCGCCGGATCCAGATCAAGTTGTCGGGTGACTGCGAGCGCCTGCGCGGCAAATGCCTCGTTGGCCTCGATGACGTCGAGATCGGTGGTGCGAAGCCCGGCGCGATCGAGCGCCTTGCGTGATGCGGGTACGGGCCCGATGCCCATCACGGAGGGATCGACACCCGCATGCGCGTAAGAGACCAGACGCGCCAGCGGCTTGAGGCCGCGCAATTCGGCAGTGCGGCGCTCCATGAGGACCACTGCTCCGGCACCGTCATTGATGCCGGACGCATTGCCCGCCGTGACAGTGCCGTTTTCACGCACGAACACCGGTTTGAGCTTTGCCATGTCCTCAATCGATGCATCGCCTCGGAAATGCTCATCGGTGTTGAAGATCACCGGACCCTTGCGCGACTTGAGTTCGATATCGAGGATCTGATCGCGGAAATAACCGCTCTTGACCGCATTCGCAGCGCGCCGATGGCTTTCGACAGCGAGTGCGTCCTGGTCTTCCCGACTGATCTGCCACTGCTTGGCCACATTTTCAGCGGTAACGCCCATGTGGATACGACCAAACGGGTCATGCAGCGCGCCAGTCATCATGTCGAGCATCTGGCCGTCGCCCATCCGCTGGCCCCACCGCGCGCCGGGCAGCAGATAGGGGCCACGGCTCATCACTTCGGCGCCGCCGCCCACCGCAACATCGGCATCGCCCAGCATGATGGTTTGCGCCGCGGAGACGATTGCCTGAAGCCCCGACCCGCACAGACGGTTCAGGGTAAGCGCCGGCGTCTCTTTCGACAAACCGCCTTCGATCGTGGCAACGCGCGAAAGATACAGGTCACGCGGCTCGGTGTTGACGACGTGACCGAACACCACATGGTGCACATCCTCGGCGCCCACTGCTGCTCTGCGGCACGCCTCGCGCAGCACTGAGGCTGCGAGCTGAGTGGGGGGCTGATCTTTGAGGCTGCCGCCAAAAGTTCCAATGGCGGTGCGCACACCGCTGACGACGACGACTTCGCGGTTCATGAATGCATCTCCGGCTTGAGCAAGACCGTGATGCTAACTCAGCCGGTCGGGCCGCAGCGTTTCGATCGTTGCCGGGACCTTTGAGGTCCCGGCTGCATCGCAGGGGGAGTGGTCGTCGCACGCCCCCTGCTTGAGGTCGGTTTACTTCACCCGACCCGTCTTCACGTAGAACGCCCGCTCGGATTCCGCGTAAGCGTTGATGTCGCGCGCGATGTTGGTTGACTTCATCAGCGCGTCATCAAAGAAAACGCCAGCCTTCGAGTATTCAGCAAGCAGCTCGGGGTCTTTCATGGCGGCGCTGATTGCCGCACCCAGGTAGGCCTTACGATCGGCGGCGGTGCCCTTGGGAACGACCGCATAGCGAACCACCTGCCAGGTGTACTCCTTGGCGCCAAGCTGTTCATTGAAGGTTGGCAGGTTCTTCATGTGTGGCAGCCGCGAATTGGCTGCTACCGCCACTGGCGCCACCTTGCCGGCCTCGGCAAGGCCACGAAACTCGGCCAGGAAGCCCTGTGCCAGATCGACGTTGCCGCCCGCCAGCGCATTGATGCCCGCGCCACCGCCCTGGAACGGCACACGCAGGAGCTTGGCGCCCGTGTTGTTCTCAAGCTGCTCCACCAGGTATTCCCACATCGTGCCCGGCACGGTGGCGATCCGGATGGTGTTGGGCTTGTCCTTGGCGATCTGCAGGATTTCCTTGAGCGACCTGCCTTTGAGCGCACCGTCGCCCTGGACCAGCCAGATCAGCGCATCGCTGTTGATGTAGCCGATAGGCTCGAGATCGGCGAGCGACCATTTACCCTGCGCCCGAAGCAGCGCATCGCCCCAGAGCAGATTCGCGACGATGCCAACGGTGTGGCCGTCGTTCTTGGCCTGGGTTGCGAGCCAGGTGTGGCCAACCATGCCGCCGCCGCCGGTGCGGTTGTTCACCAGAACCTTGTCGCCACTGACCTTTTCAACATATCGGCCGAGCAGGCGCGCGGTGACATCCATGCCGCCGCCGGCCGGATACACCACCGTGTATTCAATGGGCTGGTTGGGAAAATCCTTGGGCTTGAGCTTGGCTACCGCCGGGTCTGAGGCGAGCGCAGGGCTTGCCAGACCGGCTGACAACACCAGACCAGCCAGTACTTTCAGGGTATGACGCTTCATGAATCTCCTCGCTTTCTTTTGAACTGCCGAATCACCATGAGCACCAGCAGCAACGCGCTGGCGGCGACCAGTCCGGCGCTTACCGGTCGCTGGAACAGAATCATCGCACCATCAACCGACATCGTCATGGACTGTCTGAGCGACTGTTCCAGCAGCGGTGCCAGTACGAATGCAAGCACAAAGGGAGCGATATCGTACTCGAGCTTTCGAAGCAACCATCCGAGCAGCCCGAAGCCCAGCATCATCCAGAGATCGAATACGTTTTTGTTGGCCGAGTAGGTGCCAACCATGGCCAATAGAACAATGAGCGGAAACAAAAACCGGTAGGGGATACGCAGCATCTGCACCCACAGGCCGATGAGTGGCAGGTTGAGCACCAGCAGCATCACGTTGCCGATGTACATTGCAGCGATCACGCCCCAGAACAGGTCCGGGCGCTGGGTGATGAACAGCGGGCCGGGCTGGATGCCCTGGATGATCAGTGCGCCAAGCAACAGGGCGGTGATCGGATTGCTGGGGATGCCCAGCGACAGAAGCGGAATCATGCTGCCCGCCACCGCTGCGTTGTTGGCGGACTCGGGCCCTGCAACGCCTTCGATCGCGCCCTTGCCAAACCGCTCAGGCTCGCGCGCGATTCGACGCTCCATGGCATACGACATGAACGACGCTGTAATGGGGCCGCCACCCGGTACGATGCCCAGTAAAAAGCCCAGGCCGCTGCCGCGCAGTATTGGCGCAAACGACGCCTTCCAGTCGGCCCAGGTGGGTATCAGCTTTTTGATGCGGTCGGCAACGAGCGAGTTCTTCGCCACCGACTCGACATTGAGCAGAATCTCGCTGATGCCGAACAACCCGATGACCACCGCCAGCAGCTCGATGCCTGCGGTCAAGTCGGTCACGCCAAAGGTGAAGCGCTCGTTGCCATTGACCATATCCATACCGACCGACGACAGCAGGAAACCGAGCGCGATCATCAGAAGGCCTTTCAGCTTCGAGCCGGTGATCATGAAAAGCGTGCAGACCAGGCCCAGCGCCATCAGTCCAAAATTCTCAGGCGGACCGAAACGGATCGCAATCGCAGCAAGCGCGGGCGCGAAGAAAGTCAGCACGATGAGGCTCAGTGTTCCCGCGATGAACGATCCGAGCGCCGCCATGCCTAGTGCTGCGCCCGCGCGCCCCTGTCGGGCCATCTGGTGGCCGTCCAGGCAGGTAATGACCGATGCCGCTTCGCCAGGAATATTCACCAGAATCGACGTGGTCGATCCGCCGTACATGGCCCCATAGAAAATCGCCGCGAGCATGGCGAGCCCCGCGATCGGGCTCAGGGTGAAGGTGACGGGAAGCAACAGGGCCAGCGCGGCAAGCGGCCCCAGGCCTGGCAGCACGCCCACCATCGTTCCGATCAGGCTGCCCAGAAAACAGAAGTACAGGTTTGCCGGGGTCAGCATGACGCTGAAGCCCATTGCAAGCCCGGAGAGTGCGTCCATGATTGGCTACCAGCCCCAGGGGCCGCGTGGCAGCGGCATGCCCAGCAGTTTCCCGAAGACCAGCACGATTGCTGCGATCGATCCCACCGTGAGTATCAGCGTCTCAAGCCAGGACGCGCGATCGATGGTGCGAAGCAGAACCGGCATGGCGATGGCAGCGCTCACGACAAACCCGAGCCGATCCATCCCGAAAGCCATCAGTGCGATGCCCAGCGCGACGCCTACCGTTCGCAGTCCGGCGCGTGCGTCGGGCCACTGCGGCTGCGCCACGCGGCTGGCGCGTGCAAGCATCAGGCTAAGGCCCAATACGGCGATTCCGCACGACGCGATAAACGGAAACAGCCCGCTCTCGGGCCCCGAAGGCCCGCGTAAACCCAGCTTCCACGACTGCCAGGCGGCTGCGCTCCCCAGCAGGATCCAGAACAGGTTCAGCAGACGTTCAACCATCGTCGCGACTCAGCGCTGACCCGGGAACAAGCGGGCGCTGGCAAGCCGCGCGCCCTCGGTGAGCGAGCGCAGCTTCATCCACACCACGTCGGTGGCGACGCGACCCATGCCTGCGGAGGTATCAAAGCCGCAGTCGGTGCCCGCCATGACCTGTTCGGGTCCCGACACAAATAAGGCCATGCGCTCGAGCCGATCGGCAACCACCTCCGGGTGTTCAATGAAATTTGTGAGCACATCGATCACGCCCGCGACAATGACCTGGTCGTCGCGCAGCGGCAGCTGTTTCAGCACTCGCATCTCGTGCGCATGGCGGGCGTTGGCAAACGGCAGCACAAAACCGCCCACCCGCGTCTGCCGCAGAATGGGCCAGATCAGTGCGAGCGGCACATCGCAGTCATGCGGCCCTTCATAGTTGCCCCAGCAGACATGCATGCGAACGCGGTCTGGCGGAATGTTGCGGATTGCTTCGTTGAGGGTTTCGACCACCTGCTCGACAAACTGGAGAAAGCGCGCTTGCCCAGCCTCATGGAACGAGACATGGTGCTCAAGCGCGAGGTCGGGGCAGTCCAGTTGCAGAACGAAACCTGCGTTGACGATCGCCTCGTATTCATGGCGCAGCGCCTCACCGAGTGCCCGCAGATAGGCCCGCTCGCTGTCGTAGTGTTCATTGCGGCAGGCGGCAGCAATGATGCCAGGTGAGGGGGCGGTAAGAAATCCCTCAACATAGCGCCCGCGATATGGCGCGAGCGCCTGGGCAAACTCACCCGCCTCCTGACCCGCCACCGCTGGATCAAGATACCGGACGTCGCTTACCACGCGGGGTGGGGCGAAATTGCTGACCGCGGCTCGCCCCCGGCTCTGCTCTTCAAGCATCTGCCGAAAAGCGGGATAGCGCTCCACGTCAGCGCGCGCCCAGCGCTTCCACTGGCCGCCAAAACCGGACATGCGATGCTGCACGTACAGGAAAAATCCCTCGCGTTGCTGTTCGCCGTTGTTGATGACGTCGAGCCCGGCTTGAATCTGCTGCTCAACCGACGCGAGCATGGCCGCGTGGCCTGCCTGCGCGAGTTGGGGTGGGTCGACCGCTTCGCCACGCGCGCGGCGCGCGTACAGGTCAACCAGGGCAGACGGCCGGGGGAGGCTGCCGGTGTGCGTGCTGAGAATTCGATCTGAACTGTTGCGCATCAGAATAGGGGCGCACCGCTGCGATGGCGCCGTTCGGAAATGGGGCGGGAACAAATGGGGCGGGGATGAATGGAACAGTCTCCGGTCTGAGTCAGGTTTGGTGACCGGACAGGCGTCCGGCCTCTCGGTCTGTGCCGAGTGCGCGCGACTATCGGCGTTCAACTGCCGCTTGTCAATGATGACCGCCCTGCCGGTGTAGTATCGCGCGCTTGAAGCGCACGCGCCCGGCGGGGCCTTGCGCGTCCCACCGTTTCGTTTTCAGTGGTTGCCAATGGGTGCTTTGCCTGATTCTCCTCGCGTGGCGTTTGAAGCCCTGCGCGATTTCATCCAAGCGGCGCTTTCGGCGCAGGGGCTGCCTGATGCCGATGCGGCTCAGGTGGCTGAACTGATGGCCGAGGCCGATCTTCAAGGGTCAGACGGCCACGGCGTCATCCGTCTGCCGCAGTACACCAAGCGGATACAGGCGGGCGGCATCAATGTGCGGCCCCAGATTCGTGTGGTTCGCGAGAAGGCCGCCATGGCCGTGATCGATGGTGACAATGGGATGGGGCACCTGGTGGTCTCGCGAGCGGTCGATCTGGCCATTGCCAAAGCGCGTGACTGCGGGGTCGCCTGGGTCAGCACGCGGTACAGCAACCATGCGGGTCCGGCGTCGCTCTATGCGCGCATGCCGCTCAATCACCACATGGTGGGTCTTTACTTCGCAGTGGGCAACGCCAACCATCTGCCGCCCTGGGGCGGTATGGACATGCTGCTCTCAACCAACCCGATTGCCGCGGCCTTTCCGGCGGGCGATGAGCCGCCGGTCGTGCTGGATATGGCGACCACGGTTGCGGCCTATGGCAAGGTCAAGGCGCGCGCCAAGCGGGGCGAGCCAATGCCTGAGGGCTGGATGATCGACCGGGAGGGAAAGCCGCTCACCGACCCCACACGCGCTCACGAAGGGTTTCTGCTGCCTATCGGTGAGCACAAAGGCTATGGTCTTGCGCTGATGGTTGGGTTGCTCGCTGGAACCCTGGGTGGGGCTGCCATGGGGCGCGACGTGGTCGACTTCAATGCTGATCATGTCAGCGTCACCAACACTGGCCAGGCGATTCTGGTCATTGACCTCGCCGCATTCGGCGATCCGGCTGGCTTTAGCGATGCAGTGGATGCGCTGGTTCGCGATATTCGCAGCTCGGCGCGCCTGCCTGGCGTCGAGCGCATCTGGCTACCCGGCGAGCAGAGCCATCTTCGCCGTGAGGCGGCGCGCACCGCGGGTATTGCACTGGTGCCTGCGCTGGTGGCTGAACTCGACCTGCTTGCCGACTCGCTGGGCGTGCCGCGGCTTGCACGGTCTGCGTAGGCGCGGCTGGGCGAACGCACTGGTTTCCCATTCAGGAGATTGAATTCGATGAGCGCATCAGATTCCCGCAGACCCGTGGTACTGCGTCCCGATTCCATCAAGAGCCATGACCGGGGCGGCGGCGCGCGCACCACACCGCTGGTGATGCCCGGTTGTGGCGCCACAGGTTTCATCAATGGCATCACCGAGTTTGCGCCTGCGGCCAAGATTGCCTTCCATAGCCACAACTGCGAGGAAAGCGTCATGTTGCTGGAAGGGCATGCGATGCTTGACATTGAAGGCCAGGAGTCCTGCGAACTGAAGGCGCTCGACACGACCTGGATTCCACCGAATCTGCCGCACCGGTTTCGTAATTTGTCCGACACGCAACCCATGAAAATTCTGTGGATCTATGCGTCGGTCAATGCCACGCGCACAGTCACCGAGTCAGGCGAAACCCGCCCGATTGCCGCCGAACACCGCGGCTAGTCCAGGCCGCTTCAGTGCAGCACGGGTCTGACTGACGGCTTGGGTTGTGGGCGGCGGTGACGGAACAGCGTCTGCATGACGCGCGTGGTGCCCAGGATGATCATGTCCTGGCCAATTGAATGCCCATGCTCCTCGAGGATGTCGAGCGTGACATGGGTACCGTTGGCGGCGAGCCGACGGTGCGCCTGCTGCGAGTGGATCACGGGCACGACGCTATCGAGTTCGCCATGCAGCAGATGAATCGCCGGCCCAGGTGGCTCGCCGTTACGCGGGGGCGGAATCATCCTGCCGCTGTAGCTCACTGCAATGCCCAGCAGATCCGGGCGACTTCGCGCCACTTCGAGCGCCAGCGTTGCGCCCTGCGAAAAACCGATCATGACAGTGTCGCGGCCGCCAAGCCCGCTGGCATGTTGCAGCGCTTCGATTCGCTGGGCCACCTGCCGGCCTGCGGCCTGAACGCGTGGCGCGAGCGTCTCGGCCGTGCCCAGGCTGTCGAACCAGTCGCCGCCGGAGCCTGCGCCGGATGGCCTCAGTGCATGGAGGATTGCGCCGGTTGCCCCGGGAAATTTAAGCAGCCAGGAAATGGCGATCGGTGCGAACCGTTCGGCGCTCGAGCCCGCACCGTGCAGAAACACGAGCAGCCGCTTCGGCGCATCGGCAGAAATGGGTGGCAACTCCAGCCAGAGAGCCTGTGCGCCGGGCTCGCGTGTCACAGGAACAGACTGCCGAGCCACCAGGCGAACGCGGCCATGATTGCGGATGCGGGGATCGTGACGACCCAGGCCCACACGATGTTGCCTGCCAGCCCCCACCGTACCG
>Ga0194122_10006289_pt1 | contig 10758 bp, 7 predicted proteins | sample TA2MahCa10mmetaG_FD_155487 | JGI IMG/M metagenome (GOLD analysis project Ga0194122, IMG submission 155487) | Freshwater microbial communities from Lake Tanganyika, Tanzania - TA2015021 Mahale Deep Cast 10m | ecosystem: Environmental > Aquatic > Freshwater > Lake | place: Tanzania: Lake...
TGTTCATCGCCTCCGCCGCGCTCTCCGCCGCCGCGAGCCCCGAACTCGACGCGCGCATCGCCAAAGCCGCCGCCGCGCTACACGACAAGCTCGTCGCTCAACGCCGCGACTTCCACGTGCACCCGGAACTTTCCAATCGCGAAGTGCGCACCAGCAAAGTGATCGCCGAACGGCTCCGCGCCCTGGGACTCGAAGACATCCGCACCGGCATCGCGCATCACGGCGTCACAGCGCTGTTGCGCGGCGCCAAGCCCGGCCCGGTGATTGCCGTGCGCGCCGACATGGACGCGCTGCCGATTCTCGAAACGCTCGACGTTCCGTACAAGTCGCAGAATGCCGGCGTGAAGCATGCCTGCGGGCATGACCTGCATGTGACCGTGCAACTCGGCGTGGCCGAACTGCTCGCCGCGATGCGCAACGACATCGCCGGCACGATCAAGTTCATTTTCCAGCCCGCCGAGGAAAGCCCGCCGGTGGGCGAAGAAGGCGGCGCGAGCATGATGGTGCGCCAGGGCGTGCTCGAATCGCCGCGCCCGCGCGAGATCTTCGGCCTGCATGTAACGCACGAGTTGCAGGTGGGCACCTTCGGTTGGACGCCCGGCGGCGCGATGGCCTCGGGCGACCGGTTCACCATCAAAATCAAAGGCAAGAAAGTGCATGGCGCGTGGCCGCATCAGGGCATCGATGCGAACGTGGTGGCGGCCGAGTCGATCCTCGCGCTGCAGTCCATTCGCAGCCGCCGCATCGATCCGAGTGAGCCCATGGTGCTCACCATCGGCAGCATCCACGGGGGCAATCGCTTCAACATCATTACTGACGAAGTGACGATGGAAGGCACCGTGCGCACGCTCGATGAAGACGTGCGCGGCAAGGTGCACGGGCTGATGCGCGAGATCCTGGGCGGCATCACCAAGGCGCACGGCGCCAGCTACGAACTCGACTTCACGATGGGCTACCCCGTGACGTTCAACGAACCCGCCCTCGCCGAGCGCAGCGCCCCTACGCTCACGCGCCTGTTCGGCACGAAGAACGTCAAACGCGTCAAGCCGTCCATGGGCAGTGAGGACTTCTCGGAGTACCAGAAGGTGATCCCGGGCTTCTTCTACTGGCTCGGCGTGGGCAACTTTCAGAAGGGCATCAATGGCGCGGTCCACACGCCCGAGTTCGACGCCGATGAAGACGCGCTGGTGCTCGGCGTGCGCGCAATGACGAGCATCCTGCTGGACGCCCTGGCGCGGTAACTCGGCTTCGTAGACGACAAACTCGGCGCGGTTTCTCGACGTAGAGGGCAAGTGAGCTGGGCGGCGAGGTGCGATAGGCCGTGGCGGCGGGCGTTACAGGAGCTGCGGGCCTTGCCTTCGGGAGTGACGGGGAAATAGTTTGATCTCGGCGAAGAGATGGCCGTCTGCCGCTGGCGTCTCCTCCGCGCCTGGTCCATGGAGCGCGCCCTCGTCGACTTCGCCCGCGAGGAACCTGCGGCGGGGCGGCGTCATTGAAGGATTGCCCGGCTCCATCTCCACCACCGCGTCCTTTGCCCCGGTATCCACCACCAACCGGAACACATCCGGCCGCGCGTAATGACCCGCCACGTCAAAATCGAACCACGCCCGCGGAATTGCGTCCAAGTCGAGGTCCGCCACCAACAGCGTCTCGTTCGCAAAATCCGGCCCGGCCAGCACGCTCCCCAGCGGGTCCACAATCACACTGCCGCCGCGCGATAACACGTCGCCCTCCATCGCCACCGGGAAACCCGCCGGCAGATCCCCGCGCCGCACATACTGGTTGGCGCTCAGCACAAAGCAGCGCCCCTCCGCCGCAATGTGACGCACTGTCGCTTGCCAGCTATCGCGGGTATCCGCGGCCGGCGCGCAGTACAGATCCACACCGCGTGAGTAAAGATGCATACGGTACATCGGCATGTAGTTCTCCCAGCAGATTGCCGCGCCGAGCCGCCCGAGCGGCGTCTCCAGCACCGGCATCGTCGACCCGTCGCCGCACCCCCACACCAGCGGCTCGGCGACCGTCGGCATCAGCTTGCGATGTTTGCCCAGTAACGCCCCGTCCGGCGCAAAAAACAGCACCGTGCAATAGAGTGTGGACCCGCCCCGCTCGATCACACCTATCACCACATACAGCCCGTGCTTCCGTGCCAACTCGCCCAACCGCTCCGTTTCCCTACCCGGCGCCGCGATCGCCCCTGCCGCGTAGCGCCGGAACCACTCGCGTCCCTCGTCCGACCGGCGCCCCACCACCGCCCCAAACGCCGAGCCCCGCGGATAGCCGCCAATGAACGCCTCGGGAAACACCGCCAGTTGCGCACCCGCCGCCGCGCCGCGCGCCATCCACTCGCCCGCTTTCTCTACAGTCGCCGCCGCGTCGAAGCCTACGGACGCCGCCTGTACCACCGCCGCTCGAATCGTCTTAGCCATATGTTGTCTCGGCTCACACAACCGCCGCCCCCGCCGATATGCCTTGCGATGAGTCTCGCCACCGTCCACTAGCCCATTCATGCCGTCAGCCTCCGGGAAAAAGCTCTCGAGGCCGTCTCCAAGCTTCCCCCGTTCTCGCCGGTGCTCAACAAGCTGATGTCCTCGCTCGGCGACGAAGGCATCTCGTTTGCTGACCTCGCGCTGATCATTGAAAAAGACACCGTGCTGGCGGGCTCGGTGCTCCGCCTGGTGAATTCGGCGTTCTACGCGCGCCGTGGCACGGTCAATTCGGTGAAGCACGCCGTCTCGGTGCTCGGCATCGGCAAGCTTCGCAATCTCAGCATGAGCATGTCGCTCGCGCGTATGTGGGCCGGGCCGGGGCTGCCGCAAGGCTGGTCATCACGCCACTTCAACTTGCGCGGCGTGACCACGGCCATTCTGGCAGACCAGATTGCCGTCGAAAAGAATGCTGACTACGCCGAGGGCGCCTTCTCAGCGGGCCTACTGCAAAACGTGGGGCTGGTGCTAATCGCCATTGCCTTGCCAGAAGACTACGCGTCGGTTGTAGCCATGTATCAGTCCGGCTCAGACTGCCTCCCGGACTACGAACGCGCGCAGATGGATCTCGCCCACGCCGAACTCTCTGGCGAAGTACTGGAGCGCTGGCATCTCCCGCCGCCCATCGCCAAGGCGGTGCTGCACCACCACGGGCCGCACGAAGGGTCCGCCGCGCTCAGCCGCATTGTGGATCTGGCCGATCAAATAGCCGGACAAATGGGCATTCTCGCTCAACCCTGGCTGCGTGCGCCGGAGGGTCAGCCGGAACAGATCCTGGCTCAAGCCGGCCTCGAAAATCGCGCAGCCAGCATCCTCGAAGCCTTCCACGGCGAATTTGAGACGCTCAAGTCCTTCTTCGGCTAAATAAGTAAGGCTAAGCAGCGCCGCGCAACGCATCGCGCGCTTCCACGCAGGTCCGGCAGTGGATTGCCACCGTATCGTCGGTATCCACCGCGTAGCCTCCGGCCAACACCACCATCACGGGCACGTGGAAGCGTAGCGCCATGTCAAATATCAGCCGGTCTCGCCGCGCCATCCCGTCCAGCGTCAGGTTCAATCCGCCCAACTGATCCTCGCGATACGGGTCCGCGCCGGCCACGTAGCAAATGAACTCCGGAGCAAACGCGCCGATCTTTTCGGCGCACCCTGCCAGCGCCGCGAGGTACTCGGCATCGCCCACGCCGTCCGCCAGATGCACGTCCAGCGTGGACGGCGGCTTCTCCTGCGGGTAGTTGGCGTACTGATGCACCGACAGCGTAAAGACCGAATCGTCCCCGGCAAAAATCGCCGCCGTGCCGTTGCCGTGATGCACATCGAGATCCACCACCAGCGCCCGCTGGATCCGCCCGCGCCGCTGTAGAGCGCGCACGGCCACAGCGATATCGTTGATCGCGCAGAATCCCTCGCCATGCCCGGCAAACGCATGATGAAAACCGCCGCCGATGTTGAAGCCGATGCCATCGGCCAGCGCATGTTCAGCCGCCAGGATCGACCCGCCCGTGGCCAGCATCATGCCGTCCACCATTTGGCTCGAATACGGAATCTCCAGCTTCAGAATGTCGTGATAGCTCAGCGTTCCGTGTTTCAACTTCTGCACCCACGCGCGGTCATGCACGGCCAGCAGATCCTCGTCGGCCACGGGTGTGGGCGCGACGAAATCCGCCGCCGCCGCCACGCCGTCCGCCAACAACCGTTCGCGGATCAGCCGGTACTTCTGTGCGGGAAAAACGTGCCCGCCGAGGTTCAGGTCATAACGGTCGTGGTAGACAAGGTGAAAAGGCAGCTTACGGTCGCCGGACGCGGTCACACCCTCGCTCCCTGCAAGGCGGTGACCAACGCCACGCCGTACACGTCCTCCGCCGAGCAGCCTCGCGACAGATCGTTGGCCGGCTTGTCGAGCCCCTGTAGAAACGGGCCCAGCGCGGCAGCGTCCCCCAGCCGTTCCACCAGCTTGTAGCCAATGTTAGCGGCGTTCAGATCCGGGAAGATGAGCGTGTTCACCCTGCCCACCACGGTGGAACCGGGTGCTTTGGAGCGGCCGATGGCCTCCATCAGCGCCGCGTCCGCCTGGAGTTCGGCGTCCACATGCAGTTCCGGCGCGCGCGCCTGCACAATCTTGAATGCCTCCAGCACGGCGTCGGCCTTCTTGTGCTTCCCGCTGCCTTTCGTGGAGAACGACAGCATCGCCACCACGGGCTCAATCCCCAACAGCACCCGCACGCTGGCAGCCGTGGCAATGGTGATATCGGCGAGTTCCACGGGCGTGGGGTCCACCACCATGGCCGGATCGGCAATGGCCAGCACGCCGCGATGGCCGTATGCCTGGTTGCGCACGCACAACGCCATGAATGTGGAAACGGTGGTGACCTTCGGTTGCGGTCCGATGGCATGCAGCGCCGCCCGCACGGTATCGCCCGTGGAGTTCGCCGCGCCACCCACGAAGCCTTCTGCGTCGCCCGCGGCCACCATCAGGCAGCCAAAGTAGAGCGGGCGCACGGCCGTCTGCGCCGCTTCCGTCTGTGTCAAGCCCTTGGCCCGGCGGCGTTCGAACAGCAGCGAGGCGTACTTGCCGCGGTTCGGGCAGGAACCGGCCAGTTCCGGGGTAATCAGGATCGGCTCGATCAGCTTTTCCGCCTTCAGGCGTGCCGCAGCCTCCTGCACCCGCGCATCGCCGCCTTCGGGGAACACGATCCGGGGCCACCGGGGCAATGCGCGTACCCGGTCTGCCTGGGTGCGGAGAAACTCGACAGCGGATTTAGGGAGGGCCATGGGGGTGGTGGAAACGTCATTGTAGCCTGTTACCGGCCCTCCGGACCCACCGTTTCGTCCCCTCAACCTGGGATTCCCCCCCCCCACCCCCTTGCCATTGGCGTTAATTTTTAGTTGACTTGATTATAAAGCTGTTTTCAGCGAAGGCAGCCTTTCGTGTCTCGGGCCTCGTCGCTTGAGTTGGTTTTTTGGGAAAGGGTCGTCCCAGCGTACAAGGCGTTAGTCTCACTGTTCATTTGCCTTTGGCCGGGGCACGCCCGTCCGTGCGGGCGCCTACTAGTGCTCGTTGAGAAACTGAAACAAGATCCAGGCGGCCACCGCTGCCTGGCGGGAAAGGGCATATGAATAACAAAATATCCGCTCTCGGAGCATCTCTATTGCTCGCGGCCTCCACGATGTGGGGTCAATCGCTCACCTCGCTCAACGGTCTGGTCACCGATCCTACCGGCGCGGCCATTCCGGCGGCCAAGATCACCACGACCGAGGTCAACACGGGCATCACCCGCGAAACGGAGTCAGACGGCATCGGCCGCTACCAGTTCCAGGCACTCAATCCGGGCCTCTACAAGTTGACCGGCAAGAAAGACGGCTTTTCCGACGTCTCGGTGCAGAATCTGCGGCTACTGGTGAATACGCCGGCCACGGTGAACATCGCGTTTGAGAAAGTGGGCGCCGTGGCGCAAACGGTGGAAGTCACCGCCTCGGGCGTGCAGCTCAACACCGTCGACGCTTCGCTCGGCAATTCCTTCGGCACCAAGCCGATTCTGCAACTGCCGTTTGAAGGCCGCAACGTCGCCAAGATCCTTTCGCTGCAAGCCGGCGTATCCTGGGTGGGCGATACCGATAGTGTGAACGGCGGCGTCAGCGCAGCCATTGACCGTGGCGGCGTGGTGAACGGCGGCCGGAGCGATCAAAGCAACCTCACGCTGGACGGCGTGGACAACAACAACCAGCAGTCGCGCGCGGCCTTCAGCGGCGTCTTGCGCGTTACGCTCGATTCGGTGCAGGAATTCCGCGTTACCACCACCAACGCCCAGGCCGACGCCTCGCGCGGCTCCGGCGCCCAGATGAGCATGGTCACCAAGAGCGGCACCAACACGCTGCATGGCTCGGCTTATCATTACCTGCGCAACAGGGCCCTCAACGCGAATACCTTTTTCAATAACATCACTGGCCTGAATACCCCGAAGTTGAACCGCAACATCTTCGGCGCCAGCCTCGGCGGACCGGTCAAGAAGAATAAGTTGTTCCTGTTCGGTAACTACGAAGGCCGCCGCGATGTGCGTGAAGACAATTTGCTGCGCACGGTCCCCACGGACAGTATCCGCAACGGCATCGCTTCGTATGTTTCGCGCGCGGGCAGTGTGGTGCAGGTGCCGGCCGGCGAACTCGCCTCGCGCCTTGGCTACGCCCCGGGCGCCAATCAGGCGGCACTGGAGTTTCTGCGCTCCTATCCGGCGGCCAATGACTTTACGGCGGGCGATGGTTTGAACAGCGCCGGCTTCCGTTTCAACGCGCCGACGAAGGATAAGTTCGACACCTACATCGCCAAACTGGATTGGGTGGTGAACTCGAAACACAATGCCTTTGTGCGCGGCCAGTTGCAGGACGACGTGGAAAACGGCGTTCCGCAGTTCCCCGGCGCTGCTCCCAACTTCCAGGGTCTGACCAATAGCAAGGGTCTGGCCTTCGGTCTGAACTCGGTGTGGAGCAATTCGCTGGTTTCCAGCACGCGGTACGGTATCACCCGCCAGTCGTTTGAAAGCGCTGGTATCGGCCAGTATGCGCTGGTGCGGTTCGGCCGCTTCTACGACGACCGCTTCGGCCTGACCCGCTCGTCGCGGCTAATAACGCCGACGCATAACCTGACCCATGACTTCACGTGGACCAAGGGCGCGCACACCTTTCAGTTTGGCGGCAGCTACCGCCAGTACACGATTAACCGGCTGAACTACGGCAACAGCTACTTTGCGGCCTCCAGCAACTCATCGTGGATGACCGGCTCGGGCGCGATTCTGAGCGCGCCGTGGGTGGGTACGGATGCCGATCCGGCCAACGTGCGGATCGCCCCCGGCAGCCGCACGCAATTCAACGACGCGGTGGCCACCATCTTCGGGCTCGTCACGCAGGTGACCTCGAATTACAACTACCTGCCGGGCGCCAACGGCCAGGTGACGGCTCTCGCCCCTGGCGTGGGCGCGCCGCGCAAGTTTCGCGGGCAGGAGTCGGAGATCTTCGCGCAGGACTCCTGGCGCATCGGCCGTGGCATCACTTTCACAGCGGGCGTGCGGTATCACTACTGGCCCGCGGTCTACGAGGCGCAGGGCGCGCAGACCAGCCCCAACATTCCGTTGAGCGAGTGGTTTGACCGCCGCGTGGCCAACGCCAACGCCGGATTGGCCGGTCAATCTGGGTTACCGCCGATCGCCTACAATCTGGCGAGTTCGAGCGCGGGCCGGCCGCTCTACGACAACATGAAGATGTGGTCCCCCCGCCTGGCCTTGGCCATCTCGCCGCAGTCCGATACCGCTCTGGCCAAGATCTTCTTCGGCGGCCCGAATAAAGGTGTGCTTCGGCTTGGCTGGGGTCTTTACTACGACTCATTTGGGCCCGGCCTGCTGCGCGGCTACGATGCATCGGCCCTGGGTCTGACCACCAGTATCAACAACTCGTCGGGCCGTTTGACTTTGGCCGAAGCGCCGCGTTTCACCGGCGCCTTCAATATCCCCCAGGCGCTGGTATCGGCACCGCCGCCGGCCAGCTTTCCGGTGACGCAGCCCAACAACTTCGCCATCACCAACAGCCTGGATGACAAGCTGCCCGCGCCGTACGTGATGCGTTATAACGTGTCGCTCCAGCGGGAGATCAAAGATGGCTGGAACATGAACATCGCCTATGTGGCCAGTGCGGGCCGTCGCACGATGACGTCAGAGGACATGGCCACGCCGCTCAACATCCGCGATCCGCAATCGGGCGCCACCTGGTTTGAGGCCTCACGCCAATTGCTCGCCGCGATGGGCCTCGACAGCCGCAACCAGCTTTCGTTCAATCCGGCCAACCTCCGGAATATCCGGCCCATCCCCTACTTCGAAAATCTATTTGCGCCGCTGGCCGGCAATGGCCTCACTGCCACACAGCAAGTGGCCGCTCAGTTCGTGGACTTCCATCCGGATGCCACAGGCGTGTTAGAGAACATCGACCGCTTTGGCGACCCCAACTTCTCGCGGCTCGGGCGGTTTGCTTTCTACAGCCCGCAATACTCCTTCCTGCGCGCTATCCGCAGCGTGGGCTTCTCCAGCTACAACTCGATGCAGGTGGGCATGCGTAAGCAGTTCAAGAATGCTGACCAGATCGATTTCAACTGGACCTGGTCCCACTCCATCGATCTCGGTTCCACCACCGAAAACAACGCCGACGCCGGCCGCGGCATCATCATCAATCCATACCAACGCCGCCTGATGCGGGGCTCGTCGGATTTCGACCAGCGGCACAACGTCAACCTCAACTACGTGTACAACCTGCCCCTGGGCCAGGGCGCGCGCTACTTGAGTAACCTCGGTTCGGTGGCCAACCACATCCTGGGCGGCTGGCAAGTCTCTGGTCTGGCGCGGTGGACCACGGGTCTGCCGGCCTCGGTGGGCCACAATCGCACTTGGCCCACCAACTACAACTGGTCCGGTTGGGCCACCACTGTGGGCGTGGTGAACGACGGCACCAACAAGAACGCCCAATCGCCTGTGCAGATTGCCAATGCCGCCAACGAAGCTCGCAACTCCGGTCCGAACATCTTTCAGGATCCGCGGGTCGCGCAGCAGTCGTTTGGCTTTACGCTGCCCGGCGGCATCGGTGACCGGAATCACGTACGGGGCGACGGCATCTTCAACATCGACATGTCGCTGGCGAAGAACTTTAAAATGCCGCTTGAAAATCACACGTTGCAGTTCCGCTGGGAGGTCTTCAACCTTACCAACACCGTCCGCTTCGATCCGCTCAACGCCAATATCGGCCTGAGCCAGTTGAGCAACTTTGGTAAGTACACCGGTACGCTGCAGCCTTCGCGGGTGATGCAGGTGTCGCTGCGCTACGACTTCTAAGCCGCGTGCTCAGCCAATAGAATCGAGGGCGGAGGCTACGGCCTCCGCCCTTTTGACTTTTCAGCCATGTCTCACTTCCTCTCCGTCCCCGACGCCTATGACCGGTGGGCTGCTTCCTATGACGGCTACGACAACCCGATGGTGTTCATGGCCACGCACGCGGTTCCTGCCAGCCTCGCGGCCGTGGCGCACGGCGCGGGGGTGTTTGAATTCGGCTGCGGCACCGGGCGCAACTTGGCCGCGCTCACGGCATTGGGTGCGCACGAGGCGGAGGGCTGCGACTTTTCGGGAGGCATGCTTCACCATGCGGGCAGCCACCGCACGTTCCGCCACGACATGACGCAGCCGCTCACGCACCCCGTGACGCCTGCGGACGTAGTGCTGTTCTGCCTGACGCTCGAACACGCTGAGCAACTCGACGTGCCGCTCGCCAGCGCCGCGCGAATTCTCGCGCCCGGCGGCCGCGTCGCCATCTTCGAGATTCATCCGTTCCTGTCGCAGCGCGGCGCGGCGGCGCACTTTGTGGAGCCGGACGGCACGGAGATCCGCATGCCCGCCTATCCGCACTCGTTCAGCACGTTTCTGAACGCCTTTGCGCGGGCGGGCCTACACGTGGAGTCCTGCCGCAAATGGCGCCCGTGCGACGTCGCCGACGCGCCCGTCCCCGCCAAGGTTCTCAAGCGCGGCGCCCAGATGCCGCTGCTGGTGGAGTTCATACTGAAGAAGCATGAGTAGCGCCGCTGCCGGAGAGCTCGTCACCATCGTGGACCGCGACAACAATGTCACCGGCTCCGCCACACGCCGCCAGATGCGCGCCGAGCGGCTCCCCCACCGTTGTAGCTACATCCTGGTGTTCAATTCCGCGGGCCAGTTGCTGGTGCAAAAGCGTACGGAGACCAAGGATATCTACCCCGGCTATTGGGACCCAGCCGCCGGCGGCGTGATGCAGTTCAGTGAGACGTACGAAGAGAATGCCGAACGGGAAGTGGCTGAGGAGATGGGCATCCACGGCGTGGCGCTGACGCCGCTTTTCGACATGTGGTTTGAAGACGAGCGCTCCGCCGTGTGGGGCCGCGCATTCACCTGCGTGTGGGACGGCGCGGTGACGCCGCAGGTGGAAGAGGTGCAGTTCGTGGAGGCGATGACGCCCGCCGATGTGCTGCGGCGCGCCGAAGCCGGCGAGCAATTCACGCCGGACGGCCTCGAAATCGTGCGGCGATATCTGGCGCGCACCTCGTGATTTTCCTGGGGTGCGCGTGGAGTCGCTGGGCATATAATCCTAAGTCCGGCAGATGGAATCGGCCAGACGAGTTCGAGAGGCGGTCTGGTCGAACGGGAAGCGCCCGAAATCCTGGAAGATCCGTCGCAGGATCGAGTGCCAAAGCGCCAGCCCAGATAACTGCTCCGCA
>Ga0194122_10006291_pt1 | contig 10756 bp, 19 predicted proteins | sample TA2MahCa10mmetaG_FD_155487 | JGI IMG/M metagenome (GOLD analysis project Ga0194122, IMG submission 155487) | Freshwater microbial communities from Lake Tanganyika, Tanzania - TA2015021 Mahale Deep Cast 10m | ecosystem: Environmental > Aquatic > Freshwater > Lake | place: Tanzania: Lake...
AAAGGTTTCTGGTACACGTAGTACAGATGAAGGATCTGATGTTCTAGAACGATCTTGATATAATTCATGCTCTTCGCACAAATATTTCAATCTCTCTGCTACTGGCACCCATTCAGTTTTGCTGATGGTCTCTTTAAGCCGCCAATAGACATGGATGCCCCGCCCAGAATTAACTAGAGTTGGCTTAGGTAGCTTTAGCTTTTTGCAAAACTCTTTTAGTGCGAGCAACGCCGAAGCCTGATCGGGATAGGGTTTTCCCTCTCCACAATCTAAGTCTATCCAGAATGCTTTTACGTACGTGGCGTTTGCAGTGGTGCGCCTAGTGGGTGTCTCATACTTAGCGCAAGCGTAATAAACCTCATAGCCTTCTTCAGTCAGGTACGCAAATTCAGCTTCGCACTCTTCTAAAGTCTGAAAAAATTTTTGGCGTGGTGGTTTATCTTTTTGGAGTCCGACCGTGCAGTACACTCCTTCTAGAGGTAGCACCGCCGACAGTAAGTCTGTAGTTGCCATAGCCGCCTTTGCACCGCAAAAAAGAAGGGCGTCAGGAGGGTGCGGCGTATCCCTCTTTTCGTTCCGTCGAACTAGACGCCCGGTAGACTAAACGCTATACCGTAGCTTTTCCAATGTAGCTTTTATTTTCTCTAAGTGTCTGTTCTGTGGAATAGCCTTGCCAGTAAACCACTTGTATATCGTCATCCTGCTTACTTTAAAAAAGTCTGAGACGTCATACACAGAGACATCATTAGAGATACAGTATCGCCCCAGCAGTACGCCGGGGTTGTCGATACTAGCTTCTTGGTTGGCCTTAACTATTTTGGCGCTGTACCCACGAGCGTCCATTAGTCATCCGTGGCCCATTGACCCATGATCGAGGCAAGATCGGGTTTAGGTGTAGGCTCTGAATTAGCTTTTTTAGACCTCTTGGTTGGCTCGGGCACAGAGGTTTCTGTTTGCTCTTGAGGCTCAGACTCCTCAGTTTTCTCGCTAACAGGTGCAGCTAATTTAGGTTTAGCCTTATCCGTATCATACGCAGTCATTACAACCGCCTGCTTAGCTTCCGTAGAACTGCCTTGTTGCTTTGCAATTTCCCATTGCTCACGGGTCAAGAACCCGACTGCACGGAACGTAAGCTTGGGCTGATCGCTATCCTCATCCATCTTCATTTCGGTAGCGATCATGTTTATGTTGTACCCCTGCGATGCTACGTACTTAGCGTACTGCTCAAACGGCATAGCATTTGTATTATCGCTTTTACCGAAGTACGACTTTGAAGGCAGCAGCAACTGATAAACACTGCCACCAACATCGTCGGCTAGAACAACTGCCAACCGTTTTTCAAACCTACACGCGCGACTATCTCCCTGTCCAGACCCTTTAATATTCATAGGGCAATCTTGGCAGTTAGAGTGTTGCGGCGTCTTTATGCTGGCATCAGGCTTTTCACCGTCATTAGACCAGCAGTCAGGTGGTGCAGCTTCCCCAGGAACATAAGCACCCGCATAAAACTTACGGGATACATACCGTGTGCCGTTTACAACAACAACATTCATAGCATCGGCATTGCTCTTGGTAATTTCTTCCCCATTCACAACCAGGCGAAAGCGCTTACCACGAATGGAAATTCTCTTTAGTCCAGTGTTTCCACCCAATGCTTTGGTCATGTCATCTAACTGTGCCTCTTTAGCATAGTCAGGGACGGCTTGTTGAAACAGACTAACTTCGTTTGCCATATGGCTCTCCTTTATTTACGACGGACGGTGATTGCGTATTCCCTATCAATGTTAAGACCCGCCGGTTTTAACTCAGGGTTTTCCTCTAAGAATTGCTTCATGTTTGTCTGATGTATACGCCGCTCTAACAATTCCATAGCCTCGTTCTCACGTATGAACTTGTGCATGGCTTCCCAATCGTTAGTCCAGAACTTCTGCTTTATAGTGCGGTATGCGGTGCCGTGTGCGGTACGTATGCTTTCGGCACCGGTCTCTTTACAGATATCAAGTATCTGTTGAGCCACTACTTGCATTTGTTCGTCGATATGGTTTATCTGCTGTTCCATATCGTGTCTGATGGCGTCTTTCTTATCGCGCATCTTGATGTATACAGCTACAAGCTGGTCTGCTGCTTCCATGTACTACTCCTTTCAAAGTCCGGGTCTGTGCCCGATAGATCAATTGTACCACTAAAATTGACTGTGTCAAGTACTAATTTCGTTCTGATACAAATCCACCAATTTTGTATGAAGGTCTAGCTTGTTCTGAAGCATGTTGTACAGGCGGTTCTCAACGGGGCTACCGGAGACGTGCACAACAGTCATGGGGTTCTTCTGCCCTTGTCTATGTATGCGTGCATTTGCTTGCAGGTATGTCTCTATTGAAGTTACGGGTGCGTACCATATCACAACATTTGCCGCTGTCAAAGTGACCCCATGTGATGCGGCTTGCGGCTGGATGATAAGCACCTTCGGGTCTTCGGCTTCTTGAAATCGTTTAAAAATTTCAGTGCGCTTCGTAACTGACACGTCGCCGTTAATTATTTCGGCAGTGATGCCATTCTTACTAAGATAGTTTTTTAGAAGTGTTATGGTGTGTGTAAACGGCACAAACACTAGCACCTTATGACTGGCTTCTTCTATGACTTCTTGTATGACACTTAGCCTATTAGAGACATCAAACTCTACCACGCTACCGTTGTCGGTATAGACTGCACCGCCTGATATCTGTAAAAGTTTGTTCAGGTTAGACGCTGCATTTATCGTGCTTACCTCTTCCCCTGCAGCTACAAGCAACATCTCTTTCTTTAGTATCTTGTAGTATTTTTCTTGCTGTGCTGTCAACGGTGCTATTCGATAGGTGTGTGTGATTTCTGGCAAGTCAATGCACTGTTCTTTTGTAAACCGAATGGCTGGCTGTAGCGTATCAAAAACTACTTTTTGCGCGTTTGGTTTGGGTATCCATTTAAACCTAGATATGTTCTGCATCACCATGTCACGAAACACACCAAAGAACTTAGGCCCGTTTTCTGGAACACACATCTTTGCTAAGCCAAAAGCATCGGTTGGGTTCTGCGCCGCAGGAGTACCAGTCATCATCCATAGCCACACATCCGGGCCGACTATTTTAGCCATAGCTTTCCAGCGTTTAGTCGTTACGTTTTTGTATGCATTAGCTTCGTCAATGATCACAAGATCAAATTTGCCGTTAGCCTTTATGTCATCTATCACAACTTCAACACCGTCATAGTTTATAACTACGAACTCGGCACTGTTTTTTATGATTTCTTTTCGTTTATTTCTAACACCATGCGCGATACCAACTGATCTGTGTAATGCGCACTTGAATAAATCTGACTGCCAAGAAGCTTGCATGATTGATAGAGGGCACACTATCAAAACGCGCCGTATGACCCCTATATTCATGAGGTAGTCTGCTGCCCATATTGCTGCCGCTGTCTTGCCTGTGCCCTGCTCGTTAAAACAAAAACTTCTTTTGTGCAGTGTAAAAAAAGATGCAGTGTCTTTTTGATGTTGCATCGGTGGGTACGCACCAGGCCAAGCATAGTCACGCACTATCGTAGACGGTACGTTTTTAATTTGTAGCTTACGCAATGTCTGGGCGGTGTCTAAATCCCAGTGCACTGCTATTTCGCTAACCTCTCCTTGCTTTACAACCCTACTCTTTTTTATGCTCTGCAAAATTCTATCTGGATATCTAGTTCGTATGAGCAAAGCTTTGTTATCAATAATTTCCATTATGTGTTTTTCTTAACAGAGCTATCTGAGTTTCGTTTAAAAGACCGGTTGTTACTTGCACTTACAATACGAATATTAGATTTGGAGTTTGTACCACCTTTGGATATGGGGCGCTTATGGTCAATATCCTTACCTTCTCTTGCGTCGGCTTTGCCGTTATTGTTTTTATCAGCGCCTTTTTTGTCCATGTAGTATCTAGCGCGTTCTCTGGTAGCACGAGACTTTTTTTCATCACGTGCTTGTTGTTGTTCCCATTCTTTTTTGTAGGGGCGTGGTTTGTTGACGTAGGGCATGATTGGCTCCTATGAAAGAAACTTTAATTTTACGTCAGTCCTTGATTTTGTAAAGAACCACGTTGCCTTGGCGTATCTTGTCCACTACTTGCCTCTTAACGAACTCGGTCAAGGCTCTGGACACGGCGTTTTCAGATGCTATGAAGTACTTGGATAGCTGCTTAACCGTGACCGGTCTCTTATGTTCTACTAGGTAGTCCCATACTTTGTCCTCAATTTTTCGCACTCTCGCACTCCTCTATGAGTTTATTCAGATACCACTGCGCCTTCTTGAGATCTTCTAGGGCATCACCTTTGTATCCTGTGCGGCTTAGATACTTGATAGCGGTTAGCCGCAGGTGCCCCTTAAACTCTTCCGGTGTGGACTTGGCTTTCATGTAGTCAATCGTCTCGATGCCACCAACTTTGTAGTGTGGTGGGTGGTTGACCGAATCTGAGATCAAATGGAATGGCGCGGTGGGATATTTAGTCATTGTCATCGTCTTCTTTTTCCTCTTGTTCGTTGTTTGGCTCTTCCATAAAGTTACCCCTGAAGCGGTTTCGTACATATAGTTTGTGATTGAACTTAAACATTCGCTTGCGGCGACCGATAATATCTATGTTACGTCTTACGGTATCAAACGGCCTGCTAGTATTTAAGTCTGTCATCTGGGACATGAGGCGTCTTTTAAACTCTGAAGGGTCCATATCCAAGGCAGCATAGTAACCGTCGCCATCAAAAAATAAGAATCTGTATGCTGTAAAAGCGTGATGGCTCATCACAACAACTTTCTTACCCCCACGTACTGCTATCTTAATCGGCGGTAAGCAAGCGTCATCTATGGCTAAAGCTATGACTGCACTGAGAAGTTTTTCTTCTGGTCTAGCGTTGGCTTTTATTTCCATGACTTATCTTACAGGTTGTTTGTTAGCCCACATGTTTACACATGTCTGCTCTAAGTCCATAGAGGGCGGGTTTGTTTTTAATGCATCTTTCAGGCCCATGTTGTACGCCTCGATCACGGTTTTGGGCAGTATCTCCATCGGTGGTTCGTTGACTCGCATCTTGCTGATGCCGATTGCGATAAGGGTGGTAAGCACCACACCAACTAGGACGCCTAAGCCCCATTGTTTGTTGCTTTCGTTCATTACATTCTCCTTTCGAAATGGGCAGTCGCGCCCTTGTTCACAATCTCCTTGGCAGAAGATCATGTGTTCTTCTCCTTTAGTTTGGCTTCTAGCGCAGCAATCATGTCTATAACATAAGGACGGTTTGCCAGTGAGATTTCTCTGGCCTCCTCCTTAGTTAACCCAACCCATTCACGCTTTGGTGGTGTGGCGTAGAGTGGAACACAATACTTACACGCCTCACACTCTTCCTTGTCGGTTTCAAACGCAATGATTTCATTACCCTCTATATGCGCCCACGCTACAGGCTCTTGTTCTTGCCACGCTTCTTCCTGGTACTTGTTCCATGTCGCTTCAACGTATGCTGTCATCTCTTCAGGTGTTATTGGTTTAGCCACCGTTCTTCTCCTTTAGTTTGACCTCGATGCGTCTGACTATTTCTTTGGGTGTAACAAGGCGGTTCCAATCAATGTCATGGGCATCGCCCCAAATCTCTGCGCCCTCTTCCTCAGTCAGCCCAACCCATTTCTTTCGGTCACAGATAAGACAACCTTCAGGTGGTGCTATTGCTTTCCATCCGCATCTATCGCAATACTCCAACGATATTTGCTCTTCGATTGCTAGTGCTTGGCGTATTGTTTTAACCGCGTCTGCAACCTCGTCTGCTCTTGTGTTTGGGTCTAACAAAACACCTAACGCCATCTCTGCTGCTTTGCGTAGTTCAGTCATGCGTTCTTCTCCTATTTGGACATTGCTTTCATAACTTTATCTAGCATTCCTGAAGCTTCCAGCGTAGCAAGGCGTTCAAGACTATTAACAAGTGATTCAGCATGTTTAGCGGTCTCGGCAAAATTAGTGTTGTTAGCAACCTTGTTAAATTTTTCTATCGCAGAGTTAAGTTTCTCCGCCCCGTCCCGCATCTTTCCGCTGAGTTCGTTCAGTTGTTTTGTCGTTACTCTAGCCTGATTGACCATAGCGTTTGTGTTGTTTAACAATACTTCCGTCATTTCTGTTGCTTCTTGTGCTGTCGATTTAAGTGTGGTCATGTATTCCCCTAATGGTTCGTTTGCTTGCAGAAAAATGTTTGTGTTAGTGGCTAGGAGCTTTACGTTATCTATCGAATGCCAACCACCTGCTGCGGTTGTTGAGCCTTGTTGTTTGAGTTGACGTAATGCTCCAGCAGTCAGGCCCTTTAGATGTGCTGGATAAATGACTGCCATGTTTATCCCCTTTCTCTTATTCTCACCCCACAAACTTCAGCCGCCATATACCCAATTAGGTTTTGTTCAGTATTCAATGTCGTGTTTGTTTTGTAGTACTGCATAATTCCATCACACACCTTCGCACACGCCTCTCGCTCCCTGTCTACCGCCCAGTTCACAAGCTTAAAAATAAACTCATCGGAATCCAAGCCCTGCGGGAGTGCCGCGACCATTTCCCCAATCTGTTCCTTGGTCATTTCTCACCCCTTGCTCGCTTTTTCCTTCCTTCAATAAATTCTTCGACACATCCTAAAGCGTAGTCGTATCCCTCAGAGAACAATTTATTGCGATCACTTTCCATACCCATAATCTCATTAATCAACATCAACACTTCTTCACGTTCATCCTGCCTAACCAACTCCGCAAACTTCTCAACATCAAGCCCATCGGCAAGGTTCATGCACTCGTTGTACATCTTTATGTGCGTCATCTTTGCTTGCATGTACTCTTTGATTCTTTTCTCGTCTTCAAGGTCTCTCATAGCAACGCCCTTTCATGTTCAGGTTTAGCTGCACGATGTTTTTTTACGTTTTTACGCGGCACCGTGACGTATCGAGGGAAAGGCCAATCTTCTTGTGGTACGCGCACCGTTACTAGCTCGCCTACTTGGGATACCACGCCAATATTGCCGGTGCTTTTCACCTCTACCCAGTCGTCAATTTTTACCATTGTGTTCGCAGTCAAGTACGGCACAGAATTTACGACATGTGAAGTTTGGTTTTGGGTTCCACATGTCAGTCTCGTATGCTTTTTCTAACCGTGTAATCTCGGGTAGCCATTTTTGCCATGACCTATCTTGGTTGTTAGCTTCGTATTCCGCGCCCACTAAATCTGCGGCAACAAGAAACAGTAAGCCGCCTTTCACAGATGTGACCTGTGGGAAATGTTTAAAGACAAGCATAGACAGCAACTCTAACTGCTTAACATCTGCGTACTCACTACTACGCCCTGTTTTGTAATCAACAATCCGCGCCTTGTCTCCGTTTACAACCAGTAGGTCTGCTATTCCACGAAACCACACGTTTGGGTCTGAAAACTTACAGGGCTGAAACTCCTTAGTTAGCCCCATTTCGTACTCGCAATACTTATCTCCTGGCAACTCTTTTAGCCGGTCGAGATGCGCCTTAAACTGCTGGTAGGGGGCGGGAAGGTCAATACCCGCGCACACATATTCCTCTGCGGCTTTATGCACTTCTGTGCCATACAACAGGTGCTTCTGTGGCGGCTCGACAATATCCTTGACCACGCGCAGTCTGTAGTACTTTTGTGGGCATTGTTGGAACAACGATATGCTGCTGTACGACCAAGTGTAGTTACTCATAATTTTTTAGCGCCGCACGCATCAGCCTTAATTCCGCAATAGCCGCATCAACTAAAGCAGCCGCTTCTTTGTATTTCCAGTCAACAGCCAGCAAGTGTGCTTCTTTCAGTAGTCGATCTGCTTCTAATTTATGTGGCGCAAAATCAACCAGTATATTTGCTTGTGGTTCCATAGCTTTCTCCGTATTCAATTTCACAATTAAGAGGTAATGTTTTACACCAATCGGGTCTCCAGCGCATCAGGGTTTGTACTAGTTTTAGTGCTTCTTCTTGCTGATCTTTAGGTACTACAACAACTACAGAGTCGTGCACCGTCAGAGCAACTTTGTACTTTGTTGCAACACGCAACATCTGCTCACCAATGGCGCAACGCGCTATAGCCTGTGTAAAATTTTCAACGGCCTTCCCCCCGTAGATTTTTATCCTATCCCTGCGGCTGGAATAGGTGTATTGATTGTCGCTATCAACTTGCAGATCAGGATAGGAAATAAGTAACCCACTCGGCAGTAAGAAGCCGCCCTCAACTACAGATAGTGCTTGCGGTTGTGTGCCTATTGTTGTGGTTGAACCCTGTGCAATTGCTTTTATGGCGTTCTGCGCTTCTTTCCAAAGGTTAGCTATTCGCTGGTACTTGCTTCGATAAACACTTATGATGCGGCCACACTCTGTTGCTGGCAGATCGACTTTAAACACCCGTAACTGCGACCTAAACTTCTCAGCACCCATGCCGTACCCCGCACCAAGAATTGTTGTCTTTCCAACAAATCGTTCGTTGTCGGTTATTTCTTCTACGGGTTTGTTGTAAATGGCAGACGCCATAATCTTGTAGACATCTTCGCCTTTGTCAAAAGCATCGACTAAGTCTGTCTCTCCTGCTAACCAAGCTACCGTCCGTGCTTCTATCTGTGAAGAGTCGGCATTGATAATGATGTGGCCCTCTGGCGGCTCTATGGCTTTCTTTAACAACGACTTCCTTGGAATATTTTGTAGGTTTAGCTTATCGTCTCCGCCCCATCTACCTGTATGCGCGGCGTAGTAGCGTAACGGTACGGGCATAACCCCGCGTTTGGCTATGCCGATAAATCGTTCTGTGCGTGTTTCTTCCAGGGTACTCTTTGTGCCTAGCCGTGCGGCAACTAACGCTTGCACCATCTCATTTGGGTGGTTTGTCAGTTCTTTAAAGGCGTCGTCGTTCTTAGATAGCGCCCATGTCTCTTTACCTGTTGTCGGACTAATTTTTCTAGGTGGTTCTACACCAATACTTTCCAATAGCGCGGCAAACTTCGGGTTCGACATTAGGGTGTCTCTGTCGGTTTCAACAGCCGCCATAAGTTTAGCCTTACGGTCTTTTACTTCTTCTAAATGCTGCTCAAGAAGTGGCAAGTTCAACTCAAGCACAGGCTCAGTGAACATACGTAGCGTTAGGTCTATCAGCTTAAACTCTTTCTTGCTAAACCTTGGCCCCATCTCCATAAACAGTTTGTAGGTGAGATCAACGTCGTTCTTGCAGTACTCTGCGTATCGTTGAAGTTCTTCGGAGCTAAAGTCTCTCCTGCGTTTGCCAAGAGCGTTTAAAACTTCTTGGCCTTTTACTCCCACGTTATAGCGTGCAGCAAGTTTTGCCAAAGAGTTACCAACCTCAATGCCATCAGTAGCACGCGCCATGCACAGAGTGTCTAGCCATGCCATTGGCTTAATGCCAAAACGCCACGACAGTATTGCACCGTCAAACATTGTGTTGTGCGCTAGAACAAAAGATTCGCCCCACTTAAATTGATCTAACCAAAACTTAATCTGTTCTTTAGTACCAGACACCCACTCAGGTTCTTTGTCGCCTACCTTAACTGAAACGCCTATTACTTCAAAGTTGTCATGGCGTATGTACTCTTCCGTTGTCATCTTGGTGAGGCTGTACTCTTTGTCGTAGTAAGTCTCAAAGTCTATCGTTAGTATCATGGCGTCTGTATTTTCATCATTGCTTTTTTAACTATGTCTTTTTCTATTTCATCACGAGTTGGCTGTGTAATTATCGCCACGATCCTATGAAGTGTTGATTCTCGCTGTATCTTTTTCCATTTTATGTAGATAAGAAATCGCTCTATAAAATTTAAATTACGCACCCCTCTGTTCAAGATGTTCTCCCACTTTGATAGATCTGTAGTAAATTCATCTGGAAATGCATCCATGCGCTCTATCAAAAGTTTTACGCGGTCATCAACTAACTTCATGCTTTCGCTCCTTCTTTGTGTGGTCACTGGTCAGAATTTCTTCTAATGGCCCAACATTTTCGCCGTATATGACATAACAGACCCCGCCTGCCAATTCAATGCGATCTAACTCTCTACGCTGTAGTGCAGTCAGACGACCGCCTTGTGCCTTGCACTCAATAGCTAAAAACTTGCCGTTGGCACAGCAGATGATGTCGGGGATTCCACTTCGTCCGTAGCCGCCTGTTGCTGGCATGAAGTGGTAGATGCTATGCTTGTCGAGCAAAGCCTTAACCTTGGCTTTGACCTTAGCTTCTGGTGTGGATGCCATGTACGCCTCTCATCAATTGTGGACAGAGTATACAATGGCTTTCGGGGGATTGCAAGAGGTTTTTCTCTTGGCAATAAAAAAGCCCGAACATTTCCGCGCGGTGCGGTTTTGTTCAGGCTTGGGGGGATAGGTGCGGGGTTAGCAGATTAACCTGCCCCGCGCAGGGTGGGAGCGTCCTATCGCATCTGCAATACGATTACTGCTACATAGTCACGGTATCACCGTCAGTGATTACAAAAAGTTCTGAATCATCAGCCGTAAGCTTCACGCCAACATGATCAAGCGGCTCATACTTGGGCATCATCTTCAGCATGGTTACCTTCTCTTGCATAAACGTCGGCATATCGTATGTGGTCTCGTACCGAACGTAACTCATCTCGTCTCGGCATTTCGCACTAGCGTATGCACCGTCTACCAAGACACCCACAATATACAACGAACCGGCTCGGTGTCTGTCGATTAGGTCAGACGTAGAAAGGTACTGT
>Ga0194122_10006299_pt1 | contig 10746 bp, 5 predicted proteins | sample TA2MahCa10mmetaG_FD_155487 | JGI IMG/M metagenome (GOLD analysis project Ga0194122, IMG submission 155487) | Freshwater microbial communities from Lake Tanganyika, Tanzania - TA2015021 Mahale Deep Cast 10m | ecosystem: Environmental > Aquatic > Freshwater > Lake | place: Tanzania: Lake...
TACAATTTGGAATTCCGCCCGCATTTAGACAGGTGATTAAGATTATCTGTTTCGGAAGTTCTACAGAAACAGATTCCACTGGAGTTCCTTTTGTACGTGTTAATCAACAGACAGTGACCTATGATGGTAGCACTAGAAATTTCGATCTCGATAAATTCGTAGATCTCGAAAGGAATTCAGCACTAGCATCTATCATAGTCGAGGTCAATGGACAGTATCTTCGAGGTGTAGATAGCAATTATTTTGTATACGACGGCACAAATAACTCTTTAATTCTAGGAACAGATCCTCTAGAAAGTTTAGGATCGATCACTTCGGGATTCATCAAAGTTTATGTTAACGGACAATTAAAGAGATTTGTCATAGACTATGTGTTCGATGGTAACACAAATACGTTGACTGTCGATGAAAATATTTTAGACATAGGCGATGTTGTATCGGTGATAAATGATCTTGCCGTAAAATATAGACTAGAAAACAATAATATCGTAATAGATCCAACTGTACCATTGGCGATCAATGATGACATAACTATTACCTGGTTTAGTGAGTATCCGACTCTAGATCTTATCAGCGATGAGTTCAGCGGTGGTAAAGTGAATTATAAATTGCCTAGATCTCCGTTAAATTCTAATTATATCTGGGTCTATAAGAACGGACAACGATTGACCAAAGACAGAGATTATTATCTCGAATTGCCTAGAGCAGTTGTTTATCTAACCGATCCTACGACAGCGACTGATCTAATTAAAATAGTTCAGTTTGGTAACATAATATGGCAACCACCTCGTGCTTTTGAGGTCTTTAAAGATATGCTCAATAACGTTATCTACAAAAGATACGAAAAGAAAAAAACTGTGACATTAACTAAAAATTTAAATTATTACGATACTACTATAGAAGTCACTGATGCCTCTGGTTTATCGGACCCTATCCTATCAAAAAATATTCCAGGTGTATTATCTATCAATAATGAACGCATTGAATATTTTGAAAAAACTGGAAATACGCTATCACAACTCCGTAGGGGCAGTTTAGGAACAGCGATCAAAGAATTACATCATGATGGTAGCTACGTTATTGACCTTGGATCCAACGAAACTATACCCTATAAAGACACCGAAGAGATAGAAGATTTCTTCAGCGATGGTAGCACTAAAAATATAGGACCTTTGAATTATGTTCCAGCACAAGGCGCACGAACAGTTTGGTATAGAGATACGATTCCGCAAACCCATGGGCCCTGTGATCAGATCGAAATTTTCGTCGGAGGAAAACGACTTAGAAAAAATCCTTTAAACATGTATGATTCCGATATAGCACCCAACAGTCCAGACGGCGATGGATTGTTAGAAGCAGAATTCAGTGTAGATGGGCTCACTCCGTTCATAAGACTAACCGAAGCGGTACCCGCAGGAACTAAGATCAAAATTATAAGGAAAATCGGTAGATTGTGGTATGATAGAGGTCAAACTACGGCCACGACCGGAGTTTCGCTGTTGTCTAACAATACACCTATAGCAAAATTCATCGCTGCAGGAAGCACAGAATCGCCCGAATAAATACAACTATGAATAATCACCCAGAGTCAACTATGTCAGACGAACTACAAGAATACGATACTTGTGAAAAAAAACCCAACGAAGTGGGAGGGTTCCATTTTGAAGGGCACATTAAAATTTTTGATCCAGAAACTGAGGAAATTTTTATAGATAAACGCAATGCTATCCACTATGAAAATATGAGTGTCGCTATGGTTAATGCATTGTCAAATCAAGGACAGGGCAGTATATATGAAATGGTGTTTGGTAACGGAGGAACTACCGTTGATCCTACCGGATTGATTACTTATTTGACTACAAATACGGTGGGAATCAACACTAGTTTGTATAATCAAACTTATAACAAAGTTGTTGATCAAAATTCTGCTAACAACACAGATTCTGTGAGGAATAAGATGGAAATACGACATGTTAGCGGAGCCACTTACAGTGACATTATAGTAAGTTGTGTTCTAGATTACGGCGAACCGGATGGTCAACAAGCATTCGATAACAGTGTCGACATGAATGGTAATTTTGTTTTTGATGAACTGGGTTTAAAAAGTTATAATCCTAACGGGGACGGTAAATTATTAACGCATGTGATTTTTCATCCTGTCCAAAAATCCTTAAACCGATTACTTCAGGTAGATTATACTATACGTATACAAAGTTTAACTAGTTTTATCGAGGTATAATAGATGCCATACATCGTAAATTTTACAGACAGGGATAATAAATTACCAATCACGGTATACGATAATACATCCAGCACCGATACTAGTTTAACTTTTCCCGGACGTAATGTCACCGGATACGGACAGATTATCGCTGAAAATTTTCTAGCCATCTTGGAAAATTTTGCCAAGGACTCCGCCCCCGCCAATCCCGTTGAAGGACAATTGTGGTACGATACCAGCGTAGCCAGATTAAAAATATGGGATAGTACACTCTGGAAAGCAGCATCGAGTATTCAAACCAGCGGTGTCGAGCCTCCTACAGAAGAATCAAAAGTGGGAGAATTATGGGTAGATACAGTTAATCAACAGGTCTATGTCTATTCCGGAACAAGATGGATTTTAGTTGGACCTACATTTTCGACAGGACTAAGAAGTGGTCCTATAGTAGAGCAGATCATCGATTCCGATAATATCACTCGAGTAGTACTGACACTTTATATCGAAGATATTCCTGTAATCATAATCAGCAAAGATGCGTTTACTCCTAAAATTAATATCTCGGGATTCGCAGTTATTAATTCTGGTTTCAACATTACCAGCAATGATGTCAGCGCTATTGCTGCCGAAACTAAAATTTGGGGAACAGCAACTTCTGCAGAATCTCTAGTTATCTCTGGCAGTGAAATTCCTGCTGCTAGATTTATGAGAACTGACACGATTAATACTACTGATTTTTCTTTTAACATAAGAAACAATACAGGATTGACTATCGGTTCGAACAGCAATTTATCGATTAGCTCAACGGAAATAGGATCGAGGATCTATAATAGTTCTGTTGGTTCTAGTATAGACCTACAGACTAATAGAGAAGGAATTCCGACTACAGTCTTGCGAGTTATTGAAAATACAGTAGGTATCAACATAAATTCTCCCGACGAAGCATTACATGTATCTGGAAATATCAAATCAAATGGTTCATTAATATTGACTGATTCTACTCCAAGCACCAATTTTAATAATGGAACTTTTAGGACCGCAGGTGGAGTCGCTATATCAAAGAATCTGTTAGTAGGTGATGGGATTACGATCACGGGTACTTCTAATTTTGAAAACATCCAACCTCAAACAACAGATATCTATGACTCTGGATCTGTCTCTAAACGATGGAAAACTGTAAGGACAAAAACATTAGTCGCTGAAACGATCGAAGGAGTTTTAACAGGCAATATCGTAGGTAATGCTACCACGGCTACCAATTTGAAATTTCCAACCACATTTAGTTTACAAGGAGATGTAACATCACCGAACTTACAGTTTGATGGTCAAATTGGCGGCCTTACTAAAACTTTCAATACTACGTTGACTTCTGCATTGATAAGCAGTAAAAATGAACCCAATCCTAATCTTTCTCAATCCAATGATTTCGTGCTGGTTTTTAGATCGGGCTTGGGCCTAATCAAAGAAAGCAGAGATGTGTTCGTTAGTGATCTAGCAGTTCCGATCGGCAGCATACTTCCGTACGCCGGCGCCTCTGCTCCCTACGGTTATCTGTTCTGCGATGGCAGCGAAGTTGAAAAAACAAAATTCAATTTGTTGTTTGATATTATAGGAAATACCTACAATGGAGCTATACCGTTGGTAGGTGTCGGAACTTTTAGATTACCGGATCTACGCGGAAGGTTTCCTCTAGGACGAGATAATATGGACAATGCCAATACGGTCCCTAACAGTACTGGCGGATTCGTCGATGCAGGTGGCGGAAACATAGATAGAGTTTCAGGGACCGCTCCGGACAATATAGGTCAAGGTGGAGGTCAATCTACCAACACGCTGATAGTTTCTAATTTGCCTGACCACGAGCACAACATGAAAGGTTCTACAGGACAGCAATATTTTGCCACGAGATTAGATACTGCTATTCCGTTAGACACCGGAGCATTTTCGGAAAAAGGGCCTACCACTACTGCCCAGGCTCAATACGTGCCGACTTCCGGCGGGATTAAAACGGCAGGGCAGTTAGGACAACCATTTTCAGTAATGAACCCGTTCTTAACATTAAATTATATTATTCACTCTGGCCCGCCAGCGTTCTAAAGGTAAAGCGATATGGCATACACGATTAATAAAACTGACGGAACGATCCTAGCAACTGTAGCAGACGGGCAAATAGATAATATAAGCAGCGATCTAACCCTTATTGGAAAAAATTACAGTGGGTTCGGCGAATCACTGAATGAAAATTTCGTAAAATTATTAGAAAATTTTGCGAACACGGCACAGCCAGAAAATCCCATACGCGGACAGATATGGTTTGATGTCAATGAATTAAAATTAAAAGTTTATAGTGGAAATGGATTCGTACCAGTCAGTTCCGCTACTATTTCAAACACACAACCTACAAATCTAGGTGTAGGAGATCTTTGGTTCAATGATGTAGATAAACAGTTATTTTTCTTCGATGGTGCTAATACGATCTTATTAGGTCCTGATTATTCACAGAGCCAAGGCGTGAGCGGTCTGAGAGTAGCAAATATATTAGATACCCTTAATCAGAACCGAGTCATTACTTACCTTTATACCAACGGGATTCTTTTAGGAATATTTTCTAAAGATTCGTTTACACCTAAATTACCGATCGAAGGATTCAGCGGAATTATCAATCCTGGATTTAACGCTGGGACACTTCCGGGAATAAAATTCTACGTCACTGCAGCAAATTCAGATAGTCTAGGAAATCAACCGGCAAGTTCTTATGTGAGAAACGATGCTAATAACATTATCAATGGACAATTAATCCTTACATCAAATCTAGGTCTAATCATTGGTGATGCTAATCAGGGGCAATTTAATGTATTTGACGGTGATCTAACTGTTGCAAACATCGCTTCTAATAAAGATATCACATTAACTGTCCGGCGAGATGTGATTGCCGAACAAGCGATAAAAATCAGATCTCTTGCCAGAAAGGTCAATATCTACGAAGGTATTTCAGCCAGCGAAGTTGATATCGGCGGCGATTTGACTGTGCAAGGTGACCTCACAGTCAACGGAGATCTGGTAACTATCAATACCAGTACCGTGACTGTAGAAGACAAGAATATTGTTTTAGCAAAACAGACAGGAATAGTTCCTACAGATACAAATGCAGCCGGCGGCGGTGTAATATTGCAAGGAGCCACTAGCCATGTGTTCTTGTGGCATGACGTAGGACAGGTGCCGACACCCAATTCTGCAGAGGCTATCGCAGGGGGTTATAATGATTCGTTACCTCAACTGTACAGCGGAGCCTGGAATAGTTCGGAACATATAAATCTTAAATCTGGCAAGGAGTTCCAGATCGACGGAGTGACTGTGTTGTCTGCGACCTCTCTAGGCCCGGGCATTACCAGTATCCCGGGCGTCACATCATTTGGACCTCAGACGCAATTCACAGTAGATGATATCTTTATGGATGGTTCTACTATAGAAGTCACTGCGTCGAACACAGATTTAAATTTAGTTATCGACGGATCGGGAACATTAAATCTAGGAAGCAAGAAAATATCTAATCTAGCGAATCCTACCTCTAACCAAGATGCTGCTACTAAAGTTTATGTAGATAATACGGTGAGGAGCAGGAGCCTAGTGTTAAGTATGGATATATCTGACGGCATCTCTAATTCGGGTATCGCTATTCTTCTCGAACAGATAGCACCGGTGTCGGAATACTCCAGCGGAACCATAGCAAGGATTTTATGTTCATTGTTAGTGAATGGTACTACTAGTCTAAACATCAATCCTTTGGTATCGACCGGTGCTACAGAATTCGTAACTCCTACTGGTACAGCCTTTGGTCTCAGTAGCATTGCTTTTTCGAGTGCGTCTATTGCGGCTCCCGGAATTCTAGTTTCTAGGACAGTAAAAACTTTCCAGATAGTGAGTGGAGCATGGACATTTGTGTCTTAATCAAAATTGGAGCGATAGATGGCTTACGTAATTAATAGAACCAACGGATCTCAATTAGTAGTTTTAGAAGACGGAACTGTGAATACATCTACCAGTGTAGGATTAGTTGGTAGGAATTACACCGGTTACGGAGAAATACAAAATGAAAATTTTGTAGGTTTGTTAGAAAACTGGGCCAATAATAATCCACCGCCTAGGCCATTGTCGGGACAGACATGGTTCAACGCTCTCAACAAAACTTTAAATGTTTATAATGGAGTTGCTTGGTCTCCTGTGGGATCTGCGATTATTCAAAATTCTGCTCCGGAAGGTACTACGGGAACATTGTGGTTTAAAACAGCAACTTCACAACTTTTTGTCTATAATAATGATTCTTGGAACCTAATAGGTCCCGAAGGCGCGGAAGGATTTGGCGTAACAAAGATTAGATCTCGCCAGGTCCTGGACAATTTTGGCAGCCAAAAAATCATACTAGAAGTTTTAGTAGACGGTGAAGTGATAGGAGTTATTAGCAAAACAGCATTTCAGTTAGACGATAGCACACCTATCGCAGGATTCGGACAGATTTCTGCAGGATTTACTATATCATCTGCGAAAAATTTTAAAGGAATATTAGACGGAAATGCAGCCTCGGCGACAAGATTAGCCACACCAAGAACTATTAATGGTATCGCATTTGATGGACAGAATGATATAAATGTTACTGCACCTACGACGGGAACATTATCTAGAGGGTCGTACCTTACTGGTGCTAATTTTAATGGTGCGACAAGCACGACCTGGCAGGTAGATGCCAGTCCATCTAATTTGATTGGAAAAGTTGTGGCCAGAGACAGTGCCGGTGATTTTGCAGCCGGGACTATCACGGCTAATTTAATAGGAAATGTCACAGGTAATGTAACAGCCACAGAGGGATCCAGTTCTTTCAATGTTGTGCAGGCTAATCAATTCGTTGGAGCCACGCTGAGCGGTAATGCTCAAACAGCGACTCGATTAAAAACGCCCAGGACGATAAACGGAGTTCAGTTTGATGGAACTGCTGATATCACTGTTACTGCGGCCGCTGATACATTGACTGGTACACAGTTAGCCGCTAATATAGTGACATTGGGCACTTTAACGAATCTATCCACGACAGATCAAGGAATCACGATAGGTTCTCAGATAAATCTGTTTCTAGAATCCGGATCAGTGCCAACACTCCGATGTTCGGTATCTAATAAAAGCCTAAATATCGAAGTCACTGATGTGACACAGCCAGGAGGATATGCTCATGTCGGGTTATTGCCTAGCGATGTTGCACTGTCGCTAGGGGGAAATAATAATCCCGCATTTGCCCCAGAGAATAGTAACATAACTGATTTAGGACTGACTACTAAAAAATGGAAAATAGTCTATGCCGGTATTTTTGACGGTACGGCTACCGCAGCCCAATACGCCGATCTCGCCGAAAATTATCAGGCAGATAAAGATTACGATCCGGGAACGGTTTTAGAATTCGGTGGAAATTTTGAGGTTACTCTAGCAGAGGACGAAACACGCAGAGTAGCGGGAATAGTTTCCGGTAATCCCGCATATTTAATGAATAGCGGATTACAGGGAAATCATGTAATTGCGCTTGCTTTACAGGGACGAGTACCCTGCAAAGTTAGAGGTAAGATTCGCAAAGGAGATATGCTGGTCAGCGGTGGAAACGGTTATGCTAGACCTACACATGATCCTAAATTAGGCACTATTTTAGGTAAGGCTCTTGAAGATTTTGACGGGTCGGACGGGGTTATTGAGGTCGTAGTGGGTAGAATTTAAAAGAAACCATTTACGATAAATAACACTATAACGGAGTTAATCGATGGCATATCAAGTAGATAGATTTAATGGAACATTTTTAGTATCTGTAGATGACGGTACCATCGATACCACCACTGATATTCGTTTTGTAGGTAAAAATTATGCCGGATACGGCGAAGTACAGAATGAAAATTTCCTACACTTATTAGAGAATTTTGCCAATACCAGTGCTCCACCTAAAGTAATCACAGGTCAGATCTGGTACGATAGCGGAAACAAAAAATTAAAATTTTATGATGGTAATAGGTTCAGGACGGCTAGTGGTGCCGAAATAGGACCTACTGCACCCTCCGGGCTTCAAACCGGAGATTTTTGGTTTGATACTAGCGCAGAACAATTATATGCCTACAATGGTTCTACTTTTGTGCTTATTGGTCCAGAAACTGCCCCTGAATTGGGTGCCTCTTCGTTGGTCGCGCAGGTCGTAAAAGATAACCTAGGAACCAATCACAGCATAGGTAAATTTATAACGGGCGGAGACACGGTTGTAATCGTCAGCAAAGATGCCTTTACATTAGATAGTTCGATTAATCCGATCACTGGATTTACGGCGATTAAAAAAGGTTTAAACTTAGTTAATACTAATAGTGTTACTGGAGTTACTAGCACAGATCATTTCTATTGGGGCACTGCTTCAAATGCTGCTAGATTAGGTGGATTCTTGGCTACAGAATATGTCAGGACCAGCGAAGTAAGATTTGACAGTGAAGTTAATTATTCAGATCCTGGTTTCACAGTCGGTGGTAATTTTCCTGATTATTCCAAAGATCTCGTGATACGTATAGAAAATGGTGACGAACCGGTGATTGAATCAAAATTGGGTAATCCATTGACTTTGCGTGTCAGGGCAGCGGGTAACAGTTTACGGAATTTTTATATCACCGGTACTGGTTTCATTCCCGGGACTAATAATTTTTATTCTTTAGGTACCTCCACAGAAAGATGGTCTAATGTTCATGCCTTTACATTTACCGGAGATTTAACGGGCAACGTCACAGGTAACACCGCAGGAACGCATACAGGACCAGTAGTTGGTAACATTACCGGCAATGTTACTGGTAATGTCACCGGCACGCTAACAGGAAACGTTATCGGATCAGTGACAGGCACTTCAACGAATGCTCTTACATTAAACAGCCTAGCGGGAGAAAGCGGAGCAGTCGCTACGTCAGTGGTATTGAGAGATGCCAGCGCAAATATCACAGCGACCCGATTCATAGGTGTCGCGGATAGGGTTGATAGATTGAAGATAGATGATACTGCCACTGACACCGATCCGGCCTATCGCTCTGCAAAAACAACAGCGACCGCTAATACTATCGCGGCTAGAGATAGTTCTGGAAATCTATTTGCGGTACTATTTGACGGAACAGCCACCGCGGCAAAATATGCTGATTTAGCCGAAAAATATCTAGCAGACCAAGAATACGATGTAGGCACGGTGATTATGGTGGGGGGAGAAAAAGAAGTCACAGCCTGCGAGTCCGGAGCAAGAGCTATAGGTGTAGTCAGTGCAAATCCTGCTTTTATGATGAACAAGGATCTAGAAGGTGGAACTTATATCGCACTGAAAGGTAGAGTTCCTGTGAAAGTATGGGGACCAATACAGAAAGGTCAAAAACTAATGGCTTGGAATGACGGATATGCAGTCGGTACACATAGTCAGAATGACGTCTTTTTTGCGATTGCATTAGAAAGCAGCGACAAACATGATGTGAAACTTGTTGAAGCAATAGTTTTATAAGGATCAAAAATGGCAAACAGCGTAGGCGGAATAATTGAAGCGGTCGATTATAACAGTATAAGAAACAAAGTCATTGCTGTTTTAGGCTCCGGATCCGGCACATCTGGCTACGGTCAAGATGCAAGAATACAGAGCGGATCAGTATCTAGTGGAGTTGTAGTCGGTGCCGCGCAATGGTCTAATCTCCGATTTGATATTTTTAATTGTTTAGTACATCAAAACGGAACGAATCCTACTATCGTTCAAATTTCTACTGGAGATGTTCTCAGATATGGTGCTGCACATCCTAATAACGCCTATGATACATTAGCCGATACTATAACCACAAATAGATTCAATCTTGGTACAGGAAGATTTTCGACAGAAGCGTTAACTAATACTAATTCCGGCGACATAACATGGTATAGCACATGTTATGTAGATGTTACATATACTTTCAATAATGCCAATGAAGCGAGATTTTTCTTTAATAGCGGAGGACAACTTCGTGTTTCCAGCAGTTTTACTCCCTCAGTGACCAAGGCTCAGACGACTAGTTGGGCTGGTCTATTAGCATCTGCCGGCTCTCGAGCATTTGGTGGACAGATCCCGTCCTCGGGATTTTCGCCTATGGACGGAACAAATTTTTATAGATTGACTAGTTCATTACAGACTTATTATACACTATCTGCCAGCAGCCCTTATTCGGCAAATAATTATAGATTACAGGCACGATGTAATGTATCAAATAATGCCGCTGGAACAGCCAATATCATAGTTATTAGAGTATTATTTACTGATGGTTACGTAGATCCTCCGGGTGGAGGTTCTGGATCGTTCCCTCCAGAAGATTCTGTTAACGGTACGTTCATTGTGTCTACAGATATGATTAAGCCCGGAGGAACGATGCAACCTGCTCCGGCAGCAGGTAACTTTACTGTAAAAGGCCCCAATGGTGCAGGTGGTGGTAGCACCTCTTTCGGTTCATTTATCTACGATACAACGCCTC
>Ga0194122_10006304_pt1 | contig 10740 bp, 7 predicted proteins | sample TA2MahCa10mmetaG_FD_155487 | JGI IMG/M metagenome (GOLD analysis project Ga0194122, IMG submission 155487) | Freshwater microbial communities from Lake Tanganyika, Tanzania - TA2015021 Mahale Deep Cast 10m | ecosystem: Environmental > Aquatic > Freshwater > Lake | place: Tanzania: Lake...
CCAAAGTTTGAGTCTTCTAATTTACTAAAAAATGAGACAAATGAGAAATAACTGTGACCCAATAGTTAAAATCTGCTTACCTTTTTTTGAGAAGGAAATAGTGGATTGTCAAAGCCTTTGTGAAAGTGACTTTTTACAAAACCAAAGTTCGAGTCTCTTTATTTACTAAAAATGAGGAAAATAAGAAATAAATGTGACCCAAAAATTAAAAACTGCTTACCTTTTTTCGAGGAGAAAATAATAGATCCTTTGCTTAAGAAAGCCTTTGGGAAATTGGCAGCTGCTGAGCTGCATCAGGCCTGAAAACCGGTAAATCTGTGCAGCAGTGTGACCAACTGATTCTTTTGGTAATTCTTTTGGTAAAAACAAGCTGCAAGACTTGTCTTTTGGCGAATTTCATTTTGAAATAAATATTTTTTGACTTTCATAAAAATAAAAGGCATTTGGTTTATCTTTGTCCTTTAAATGTTTGAAAATCATTTTGAGTAATTTTGCTGAAAATTATTTTCGGGTGCACTGTCTTACCCACTGGGCCTTAGCTTTGTGGTTGCTAGGGCTGTGGCAAGTTTATTGAGACACACAACATTTACTTGCCTCTCTCACAGATTAATTACTTAAATTACTTTATAATTAATTAAATTTATCAATTTAATTCTTTTCATCAAAAACCGAAATTGAGAAAAAACGCGTTTTTTTCTCATAAGAGTTCAGAACCACAGAGATGACAAATTTTCTTATCCATCGAGCTGAAAAAGCCCCATTTTTCACCCTTTATCTCTCATGCTTGATGCTTCATTTCTGATATCTGACAAAAGAAATTTAACCCTGTTTCATCAAAAATGATTCGAAATATGAGGCGTAAGCGTTATTTACAATATGGAAGAGTAGATACACCACCAAGAACAACACTGCATTTTCATAGAAAAAGGGTATGATTTCTCAAAGCTTCAAACACCAATAATTTGGGTAACCTCAAAGACAGGACCCCATACTAATTAATTCTGACTCTACAATCTTGGCTTGGGTTGGGTCAGGTCGGGTTTGGGCTTGGGGTTTGATTCAGGTTTGGGCTTGGGCATGGGCAAGATTTTGATAAACATGTTAATCTCTTTGCTGGATCCAACACAAAATCAACAAACTGATTGATTGATTGACAGCTTTTTGTTAAGGAAGTGATTATTCTAACACCTAGTGGTGTTGACTTTACAACAATTCTGGATTGGAAACGATTAATTAAGGGTTCAAAGATTTTGCCTGGACTGGGCATTAAACCCCAATCTCCTAGTTCGTAGCCAGACAGTAACCCCCTAACCTGCCTACCAAAGGACTTAAATTTTTGTGAAAAAGAAGGGCCAGGTTGATGGAATAATTAACACTTATTAAGAAAGTTTACTCTTGGGGTCTGGGAAAACCTTAATGCTGGCTTTGTATTTCATTTTAGAGTAAAGTGTATAAAAAATAATATTTAGGTACAAACTTGAGCTGTCTTCATGCAAAATTGCAGCTCTTTACCTTTAAAATTGTGGGAGTAATTTACAAAAAATCGGCGATTTTTCGTCCTCGTTTTTTTATTTTTGGTCTAGGAAAACTCTTAAATCTCAACTCTTTGACAAAATATCAAAAATCTGACAAGTAACTTTTTAGCCAAGGGTTCAAGCTATCTTCAAGCAAAAAATTAGCCACTCATAATGTATTTAGATGGATTAACTAACACTTTTTGAGAAAGTTTTCCCTAAATTAGAGATTTCCAAGCTGGATTCCTAAACAAAATCACAAATATGACCAACTTGTGACTTGAATTTCTTCTCAAGTTACACAAATAAAAGTTGGGCAATGTTAAGGAGCTTCTATGAATGTATTTTAAAGCAAAATATGTTCCAAAATGAGCGACTTATTAACAGATTAATGTTTATACTTTCAGAGCTGGATTCCCATACAGAATCCCAAATATGACTAACTTTTAACTCGAATTTCTTCTCAAGTTAAAATAATAAAAGTTGGGCACTGTTAAGGAACTTCTATTGATGTATTTTAAAGCTCAAAATGATCCAAAATGAGTGACTTATTTACCAATCTATATTTACTGTTTCCGAGTTGGATTAATTCCCAAACAGAATCCCAAATATGACTAACTTTTAACTCAAATTTCTTCTCAAGTTTAGATAATAAAAGTTGGGCACTGTTAACGAGCTTCTATTGATGTATTTTAAAGCATAAAATGATAAAAAATGTGCAGCCTATTAACCAATCAAAGTCTATAATGTCCAGCTGGATTCCAAAACAGAATCCAAAATATGGCTAACTTTTAACTTGAATGTCTTCTCAAGTTAAAATAATAAAAGTTGGGCACTCTTAAGGAGCTTTTATTGATGTATTTCAAAGCACAAAATGATCAAAAATGAGCAACCTATAAACTGATTAATGTTTTTCCTTTCTGAGCTGGATTCCAACATAGAATCACCAATGGACCAATCTCGACCAAATTTTGTACAGATCTCCCCACTATCTCAGGGAAGATTCTTATATAGGTATGACTCTGCCAACTTGGCCCCTGACCCTGGGTTACCCCAATCTCCAAAACCTAAATAAATCATTGGAGAAAAAACTTAACTTAACAAACATGCTTGGAGGGGTATCCCATGTACTTGTTCAAACCTGTTTACCTCCATTGACCCCTGATTGACCCAAAATGGTACCTGTTGACCCCGAACAACCACTGTTAGCAATGCATTCATTTTTGTTAGGTTGTGACCGATGGAGGGAATCTGCTTTGGGGTGTTGATTGGGTCAGGTTAGGAATAAATTCCTTTTTTGGTAGTATGATGTTGTTAATTGTAATTGGGGGTGGGGGTAGGAGGGGTGGAAGAGTTGTTATTCAAAGTGGTCTTGGTTTGCAAATTGTACTCCAACAAAGCATGATGGAGAGCTGAAATTTGGCACAAATGTTGTTAAGGCATGTATCTACAGATCATGTTTTTACAACTAAGCTGTAAAATCGTGAGTATATATATATATATATTTTTGACACCCTGTAATTTTTTCTCTGGCATAAGGACAAATTGTTCGTTGCCATCTTATCATGTTCCCATTAATTTTCATCTTCAAAATTTTTCTGTTTTTTCCAATATTTCAATCCATTTTAGGATGGTCTACCTACAAGGAAGCGCTTTCTATTTTCACCTCAAGGTTCAAATATGCCTGTGAGTGAAGAGTCATCACAATCACAAACACAGTCACAGTCACAGTCACAATCACAAGAATGGGAACCAACCAATGATTTTCCCAATTCAGATCCAGAAAATATGGTATCAGCAACAATACAACACATTGACGAGCTTTACAAGGATGAAGATGATGAAAGTGTTATTTCTGAGGATTTGATGGACTACATTCCTGGTCAAAATGAGGAGGATGTTGATGAGACTGATAGTGATGATGACTCATCGATCTGCACAGAAGAATTACATGCAGATGAAGGTTATTTGTATGAGGGTTCACGGATAACATCTAAGGAAATGGTTGTCCTGATTTACGCCATTGTTTTTCGCCATAATCTCACAAAAGAATGCACAGAAGATATTCTGAAGTTATTTAATATTGCACTTCCATTGGACACAAAAAATTTACCAACCTCAAATTACCGTTTGCAAAAGTCTTTGAACATTGACTTCAAAAAATCTCAGAAGCATTACTACTGTTCAAATTGCGAAGGGCCATTGTTTTCAGAGGAAGAGAGCCAACTGTGTGTAGACTGCAACGTCGTTTTAGACAAGAAAACACTCAACCGCCATGACAAATTTTTTTTCCTACTCGACATCAGAGAAGTTTTACGATTTGCTTTGGAGATACCAACTAATGGAGATGAGATTCTAAAAAATACACAGAGGCGTGATCAGGAACAAGGAACAAGTGACATTTTCACAGATGTTATGGACGGTTGCTGCTACAAAGCACTAGGTAAAAATTGCAAGGATTTAAATTTATAAACTTTTCTCTTATACATATTAATTTATTTAAAGGATTATCGGGCACTGATCTCTCATGTCAAATAAACACCGATGGTGTTCGTTTATTCAAGTCAGGGGAAAACACTGTATGGCCAATTTTTGTGTCACTTAATGAAATGTCCTTCAAACTAAGGCGAAGAAATACATTGTTGGTTGGCCTCTGGTTTGGTGGCAACAAACCAAACTTTTCAACTTACCTAAAACCATTTGTTACCTCGTGCAATGACCTTTGGGAGGATCCTCTTATTTGGAAAAACCGCGGACAAACGTATAATTCTCGCATATGCTTTCCTATGTTTACAGCAGATTCTGGTGCGAGGCCTTTAGTACAAGGCCTAAAACAACACAATGGCTTCTATGCTTGCTCATGGTGTTTATGCCCAGGAGAACGTTATCCAGTAAGCATTTTCACAGTTTTATATTTTTTTGACAGCTAATTATCTTTTTAATGGCTATGTAGGGTGTGCATAAACAAGTATATTCCTCTAAGTCATTGGGATATCCAGAACGCACACACAATTTTGTGGTAGAAAACTATCCCGTGGTCAAAAAAGTTATTGCTGGAGACGCAGACAAGGATGCTGCTAAGGGTCTCGTGCTGACATCACCATTAATGTCTCTTCACACCTTTGATATGGTTAAAGGTTTCGTTTACGACTATATGCACGGTACTTTATTGGGGGTGGTTAAGAGAATCACCACATCAATTCTAGATGCGACTAGAGATAAAAAATATCACCTAGGAAATGAAGGTTTTATATTTAAGTCTTAATTTTCTTCTTTTTTAAAATTCAAAGCTTACATTTACAATTTTAGAGAGACTTGTTGTTGATGAACGCTGGAACATGGTGAGAGTATCTTCGGGAACAGATCGGCGAGTGCGACCATTGACCAGTGTAAGCCAATGGAAGGCCCATGAATGGAAGACATGGATGCTTGTATGGATCCCTGTCTTGAAAGGAAACATAGACTTTAATGTCTTAACATTATTGTCAAAATTTACATTGGGTATCCTCCTCCTCCTCCAAGACAAAGTTACACGCGAAGAAATTGAACATTCACGCCTTCTGTTAGAGGAATTTTGTAGCCGATACGAACTTATTTTTGGATTATCCCAATGCACTTTCAATATCCATATAGTGTCACACGTTGCATGGACCGTTGAAAATTGGGGTCCCTTATGGTAAAAGTCCTCTTTTAAAAAACATTTTGTATTTTATAGTATTGTTATATTTCATTAGGGCGTACTCGTTATTTCAATACGAGGCTGCAAATGGTCGCCTGAAGCCCTATTTCAAGGGAAACAGGAAGGTCTCTACCCAAATTGTGCAACGGGCAATAATTCACCAAGAGGTATTTGTATTTGTATTTTGTATTTTGTATATCACATCGCTCCATCGACTACAGTGTTACAACATGAATCTTTTCAAGAGCGTAGACAACGACAAAATTACATGAAATTTAAATCAATGAAAAGGGTATCAGACACCCACATTTTTAAATTAATAAGGTAAAAAGAAGGACTAATAAAAGTGAAATAAAACTAAAATTAAAAAATAAAAATAAAAATGATCACGGGCCATTTGATTCATGGAATTAGGGTTTATCAAAATTTTGTGAATTAACATCAAAAAATTTAAAAGCAGTGGCCCTTGAAAAAATTAAAATCAGTAAAAAGTTTTCATTTGAAGAAAGTTTTCTTTAAATTCATTCTAAGGGTATGTGGGGTAATGTCTTTCCAATCAAAATTAATGCACTTTAAACACTTTAGTCTATTATGAAAGGAGTTTCTTCCCACTTTGAGCCTTGATGTGTCATGAATTGAGATTTTCTTCGGGTTGCGGTCATTAATGTAGAGCTTCTGGTTTAGGGCGTACGACATTGGTGGTCCCTTCTGATTGAGAGAAATCATGCATAGTGCATGTTTTGCAGTGGAGTATTGCATCCATCGGAGAGGAGATGCTCGGTTGAAGATATCATCCAGCCTCTGCCTACTAAGCACATGATAGTAGTCTTTAGCTGCCACTCTCAGTCCCTTATAGTGAATACTATCCAGGGAGTTCATGAATTTCACTGTAGTGAGCTCACTAAGCCAAACAACTGAGGCATAATAGATCATACCAAACAAGTGTGTTGTGATGATCTTTTTCATCCCTTGGTAGTCCACAAATTTTCCTAAAAATTTCACTTTCCTCATCGTCATAGCAGCTTTTTGCTTGATCTTTGTTGCATGAGTGTTCCACGAGAGATCCTGATCAAAGGTGATGCCAAGAACTTTGATTGTTTTTTGTGGAATTACCGAATCTTGACCAACTTTGAGAGGCACTGCATCATGTATTCCTGATCTTGAGAAGTAAATTAATTCTGTTTTGTTCACATTAGTAACCATACCAATGCTCTTGAGGTAGTGATCGTGTTTGAGCATAGTATATGAGAGCTTCTCCTTTAAGATCGGTAAGTTGGGACTAGAAATGGAAACATATGTGTCATCAGCGTAGCTAACGATGTGTACGTCTTTTGGAAGGTTATTCACAAGTTCGCTCATGTATAATGTGAAAAGCCTAGGGCCCAAGATGGACCCTTGTACACATCCCAAGGAAAGAGACTTAGGACCAGATTTGCAATTGTCGACTATGACCTTAAAAGATCTCTCGCTGAGAAAGTCTAGAATAACTTGCATGAGATTCAAAGGAATTTTGTGCTGCATGGTGGTGAAGAACACATCTGGTTTAAGAAGGTCGAAAGCAGCACTCAAATCAATGCTATAGGTGCCGACTATGTTATTTTTATCAAGTTCACTAGCAACAAAGTCCTGGAGTTCCAGCATGGCAGTTGTAGTGGATCTCCCTTTTTTAAAGCCATGTTGGAAAAGACCGTCCAAATCACCAAGCTCCTCAATCCTCGTAAGAATGACCTTTTCAAACAGTTTTCCAATTGAATTGAGATTAGATATAGGTCTATAATTTTCAATTGCATCCTTAGGGCCTTTCTTGTGCAGGGGTCGTACAAGGGCAACCTTCCAAGATGCCGGGATGCCAGTCGTGCAGCAGGAATTGAAGAGCTTCTCAAAAAGAGCTGGACTGAAAAATGACAGGTCCTTAATCACTTTCATAGGGATTTCATCTTCACCGTGGCAGAGTTTTGATTTCATGCTTTTTGAAGCTTTGTTGATCTCATTGATGGTGATGTTAAGGGGGGAGTGGCCAATCATGTAGTTATCAGTCTGTTGTTTGCCTGCAAGTTTATCAACCTTTGAGAGAAAAAAGTCACCAAACGCCTTAGCAAGTTCAAGGGAGTCAGTGACAAGCTCATTATTGATAGTTAGCATCAAGTTTTCATCTTTCTTTTTTCCTTCAATCTCTGCAACTGCATTCCAAAAAGACCTAGGGTTTTTTCCCTGAAGCCTAAGATTGATTTGTTGTGATCTTGCATCCTTAATTCTTGCCTTAATACGCTTGTTTAGCTGATTGATGTGAGATAAGCAGTTTGAATCTTGATCCTTGTTAAATTTCTTCAGTAAACGCTTCCTTTTCTTTTTCATTTTTTCCAGTTCCTGGTCGACTATGTCTGTTTTGCGCGATGTACGGATGGTTCTCAAGGGATGGAGCTTATCAAGGACATCAATGACCGTATTTGTCAGGAGATCACAATCAAAGTCGGCGTCACCAGTGAATGACTGACTCAAGAGTTCTTCATTAACCTTTTCTGATATAATTTGGGGGTTGTAGCCTTTATAGGTTCTTTTCTTGAGTTTATGCCTTATCACTTTTTCAACCTCAGACATGAATTCAAAGAGCACACACTTGTGGTCACTTGTGAACTTGTCAAGTACCCATGAGTTGCCATCGCAGTTAGTGTAGATAAGGTCAAGCATAGATGTTTTTAATTCCTGAACTGATGTAGTAGGATTAGTGACTTAACCGCAAGTAAAATCATACCCAAAAATACATATTAAAAATACTTGTAATATTTTCATGCATTTTTGCATTTGCAGGTGACACATTGCGTTGGTCTGAAGACATTGCTTGTTTTGTGGAAAGTTTGCTAAATCACAAACTATCTTATTCGCAGTGTGCAATGCTGGCTCCTAATATTTACTTTGCTGGACCTAAGAAGGCCTATGCCCTTAACTTAGATGAGCAAAAACTCCTCTGCGCAGCTGGTATTTCTTCGAAATTTGGTTGGGCTTACAAGCATACAATAATTAAGGGTTTCAAGTTTGACATTGCTCCTAGAAAATTGGCAGACACTCTTTCATGCAACTGCATTTTTACGACTAAGCAGGGAGGACTGTACTTTCTAGAAACTGTATTGCTTATTGAACACAAAGGATTCCTAATTTGCAAGCAAATTTCAAAGTTGCAACATATGGGCCCAGATTTTGATGACTTTGTCATCAAGGTTGGGGCAGTGGGTAAGCGACTAAAAGCTGTTGCTGTAGAAAACGTGCTAGGTTTTAAGTACCATGTCCTACTAGACAGTAAAGGGGAAATATCTTTTGTTTCTAAAGTGCCAAACACACGTGAAATTGAGTGAAGCAAAATTTTGAAATAAATTCTTTATATTGTCTTATTTTTGTTTGTCTTAAGCAATGTTTGGGACTGCATTGCACTAATATACAATAAATAAAATTAATAAATATATATCAAATGTAATGGGGGAAATGCAGCGCTGCGATGTAAAAGACACAAAAAAATAAGTTTGAAGGGGATGGGGGAGCGGAAGGGTTGGGGCTGCTAAGTTGCCTTCCAACTGCTATAGAAGTATAATAAATGGTCATACTCTTCAGCTTGATAGATTTTTGTTACGTACATATAAGTCAAATTAACATGTACAATAAATGGAAGATTGTTTCATTGAAAAAGTATGAGAAGGACCTCCCCACCCTAAAATATTAATAGTCTTACCTTATGTCATCAAATGGGGAGAGAAAGATCAAGGTCAAATCGAATGAGCTCCTTGTATTGTGCCCGGCGGTTCAGTAACTTACTGACATGTTGATGTTTCATAGAGTTACCGGCATGCCGGTTAGTATTTCTTGGGTAAGAAAGAATACTTTTCCAGCTTTGATGCATTTAAGCTTTTATAAATACAAGACAGATCCTTCCTCAAAAATCCTCATAAGGATGTAGCAAAATTTAACATTTGTTGGAAGTCCCAAAGACGATTCATTTATGGGTGTCCTGTAGTGTGACTTTTGAAACATCTTACACACCCTTTTATTATACGACATAACACCCTTTTTTTGAAAATATACCTAATATGTGCCAGGGTGTAACTCACACACCCTTTTGACATACAACGAAATACCCTTTTTTCTAAAATATACGACATATGTGCCAGGGTGTAACTCACACACCCTTTTGACATACAACGAAATACCCTTTTTTCTAAAATATACGACATATGTGCCAGGGTGTGTCAAATTCGTGTGAGATACGGTGCCGTTTTTTTGGTCGGGTTGTCACATTGAGTGACCAATTTAAACAACATTTTGGTATCATATAGTGTTCTTAAGGACTTGAATGATCTGATGTTGCTTTCCTTACATAAATCATTGTGTTATAGGCTCTGAGCATTTCCAGAATGGAGACCATATGTGGGGATCACTTACAGTGTCATTGCTTTTTATCCCCTTTTTGGTGTCACTCGCAGTCAGCTTTTTAAAAAACTTTCTGACTAGTGTGAAAATAGTTGTCTCTGCGAAGTCTGAAGGATCTAACCCAAACAAATGCATAAACTTAAGGAAGAATGTCATGAAATTTGGGAATGATTTTTTTGATAATCTTCGTCACCTACCACTATTGCAGTCAATAAGGTACTTGCAGCATGACTTTTCCCATCAATAAGTCTCATTTTTTTGACAATTTTTTTCTCTAGCAATTTGAGATTGCTCATTGGGCTTTGCAATATGGACACTACCAATCTGCAAAACAAGTATTTGGTGTCCTCAATCAAATCAAGAGCTTCTGAGATATCCATTTCTGAAAGCATTTTTGAGTCTGCTCCGCAACTCATTCTTCAGCTCTACATCTTCCTCGTCACAGGAAACATGAGTAATACTTAAAGCTTTCCATGCAATTGAGAATCAGTTAATCCATAACTTTTATTGATTAGGTGGCAAGACAACATTTGGAGTTGTCACGAGCTTTTTGTCTCTTGGATATGGATCCTTTGATATTTTCTTTACGCAAAGGGTGGCAGAAGAGAAAGAAGAGGACACGTTGACTTTCCTCCTTGGCCCCATAGGATTATGCGCATACTTGGGCGCGTTTGCCTCCGTGACTTTCATCACATTCCTGTGCTTTTTCTCAAAAGTGAATGGATGTCCTTGGATTGTGGCTGCTGTTGTAATCATTATAATCGTATCTAGCTTGGTGTACAATTCGAAACAATCGGTGCAACTAAAAAGTGAGTTGGAAAGAAGTTGCAAGATTGAAGACGGTCACATTGACGCCCTGAAAAGAGAGATCACTGAAAAACTGTGGCTCTCAGCCTTGTTTTCTTGGATTATCAACACTTTAGTTGTGAAGAGTACAGTAAAAATCCAACTCGTTTCAAACATTATCTCTACCATTGTTGCTGGATCCACTTGCATAGGTTTAGCTATTCACCTAATTCTTAAAGACATGAGGAGTGATGATGACTTTTCTTTTTTAAATTGCATGCCTCAAAATTTTACAAAACAAAAGTATGAGAAGATTGAAATTCTTTATGGAAATTACAATGGACT